>ENA-OUOW01001510-OUOW01001510.1-human-gut-metagenome-genome-assembly--contig:-NODE-1510-length-15475-cov-3.471790_pt1 | contig 15475 bp, 12 predicted proteins | sample MGYA00237938_ERZ548769 | MGnify/ENA primary metagenome ERZ548769 (study PRJEB26490, sample SAMN05356870) | human gut metagenome | biome: terrestrial biome; feature: human-associated habitat; material... | reverse complement strand
CCCCGCCGGTCCCTGTTCTTGTCGGCCACCTGCATGGCGAGCCCTCCCCTCCCTAGTTTCTCATAGACGTGGTCGACGTTGAAGTCGACGACGTGGTTGACGTGCCCGTGGTGGAATTGCTATTGGCGCTGCCAGAGCCGGTGGCAGTGGAGTCCGTGCTGGAGTCGGTGTCCGTGGAGTCGGTCGTGCTCGCAGAGGTCTCCTGAGCGTCAGCTGCGGCCACGTCCTCCGAGGTCGCGACCTGCGAATCCGTGAGCGAGGTTATGACGAGGGCCTCCTCGGCATTCTCGGTATGGGCGTACGGCTCGACCACGATCGTGTAGTACATGGAGCCGGGGTTCTTCTCGACACTTGTGACCTTGCCCAGCGGAAGACCCTTGGGGAAGACGCCGCCCAATCCGCTCGTGACAACGATGTCTCCCACCTCGACCGTCTGATCGGTACGAATCATGTCAAGGCTCACTTCACCTGCGGCAGAGCCGTTGAGCATGCCTTGCGCCCGACTCGACTGGACCATGGCAGAGATGCTCGAGGACTCGTCGTCCACGAGCAGGACCGTAGAGGAGGTGGCGCCGCACTCGACAATCTGGCCAATGACGCCGGAGGACGAGGTCACCGGCATGCCCACGGATAGGCCCGAGCTGGTGCCCTTGTCGATGGTAACGGTAGATGACCACGAGTCACTAGAGCCGGAAATGATGTGGGCAGCAGTCGACTGCAGATTGTAGGTACTCTGAAGATCGAGAAGCCCCTGCAGACGAGTAGCCGTCTGCTCTGCCTCCTCAAGCTCAGCATTCCTGCTGCGCAGCTGGTCGTTCTCTTCCTGGAGCTCCGAAAGCGTGGCCTGGTCCGCCGTAAGGTTGGAGAAGATGTTTCCCAGCCCCTGGAAGGGCATGGAGATGACAGACCCCACAAGCCGTACCGGCGTGGTAATGGTCTGGAAGCCACCGCGAACGGCGGCGAGCGGGCCATCATCCCCCGTGCGCACGCCCACGGTGAAGAGCACTACAGAGACGATGAGGCACACGACGAGCTCGCGCCCGCCCGTGCCCTGGTTGTTGTTTCCCAGCCCCGCCGATGGGGCTCGGTTTCCTCCGAGCGGCACCCTTACTGGCCCGTACTCTGGACAAAGCCGCCGGAGAGCGCATTGGCCTCGAGAACCTTGGCACAACCGGTGACGACGTTTTCGAGGGCAGTGGGGCTCACATTGACGGGCACGCCAGTCTCCTCGCGAAGGCGCTGGTCAAGACCGCGGAGAAGGCCGCCGCCACCCGTGAGCAGGATGCCGTAGAACATGAGGTCCGAGGCAAGGTCGGGCGGTGTCACGTCGAGAGCGTCCTTGACGGCCTTCGTGACCTCGTCGAGCGGGCGATCCAGGGCACGACGAATCTCCTCGCTCTCGATGCGGACCGTCTTGGGCAAGCCGCTCATGACGTCTCGGCCGTTGACCTCGACGTCTAGCTCCTCTGCAAGGGGTGCCGCCGAACCTACCTTGATCTTGATGTCCTCGGCCGTTCGCTCGCCAATGGATAGGTTGTAGGCATCGCGGACGTGCTCGAGAATGGTCTGGTCAAACTCGTCGCCCGCGGTGCGGATTGACTGGGAGACAACGATGCCACCCATGGAGATGACGGCCACCTCCGTGGTGCCACCGCCAATGTCAACGACCATCGAGCCCGTTGGGTCCTCAATGGGAAGGTCGGCGCCAATGGCGGCTGCCATGGGCTCCTCGATGAGGTAGGCCTGGCGTGCACCGGCCTGAATGGTTGCCTCGAAGACGGCGCGCTTCTCGACGGACGTGACGCCCGAGGGAACGCAGACGACAACGCGGGGTCGTGGCGACCAGGGATAGCGCCGCTCGCGAGCCTTCTCTATGAAGTACCTGAGCATGACCTCAGTAACGTCGAAGTCTGCGATGACGCCGTCCTTGAGGGGGCGCTCTGCGATGATGGAGCCAGGCGTGCGGCCAATCATGCGCTTGGCGTCTGCGCCAACGGCAAGGACGCGGCTCTCGCTCTTGTCGATGGCGACGACCGAGGGCTCGTTGATGACGATGCCCTGGCCCCTTACGGCCACGAGCGTGTTGGCGGTACCCAGGTCGATAGCAAGGTCGCCGCCATATTCGCCGAACAGTGAGTCGAAGATCGACATAGCTTCCTTATCCCGTCTGCGCACCGTACGGTGCGCACGTTACGTGCCGCGAGGGGCCCTAGCCCTGCGACGCGGTTCCCGTAGTGGTCGTGGTGGTCCCGGTCGAAGACGTGGTGCCTGCCGTGGTGGAAGTAGTAGCGGCAGAGGTAGAGGCGGCATCGCTCGTGACGTTTGTCACCTTCCAGGAGATGCCGTCACGCACCAGGGAGATGGTATAGGCCTGGGTGTCCCCCGTGGGAAGTGCCGCGGTGACCGTAGCGGTAGACTCGGTGGTGCTCCTGTCGACCTCGGTTGACTTGATGGTCGCGCCCGTGGGCACCGTGGACTCGATGGTCGCAGCGTCAGAAGCGGGCACAGAGGCGGCAATGAAGCTACCCAGGTCCTCACCGGAGGTCTTTGCGTCAAAGAGCTGCTCGATCACTGCCTCCTGCGTGGGCCAGCCATAGCCGCGGTAGTAGGCATATCCAGCGGCGCCAAGAGCCACCACGAGGATGACGAGAATGGCGATGAAGACCTTGAGGCCGCGGTGGTTGTGCTTGCGGCGAATCTTGCGCTCCTTCTTGTCCTGCTCGACAAGGTCCTCCTCAGAGACCGAGAAGAAGCCGGTGTCGTCGGCGGAAGGCATGAGCTCGCCAGAGGCACCCGTGGGATCGAGCGGGTCGTATCCCCCACCGTAGCCCGCGGCGGCGAGAAGGGCGTCGGTGTCTGAGGGACGCTTCTTGCCGGCAATGGCAGCCATGGCCTTGCGCGCGGCATCGTAGGAGGCCTGCGCCTCTGGCGAGAGCACAAGCGTGCCGTCTGCCGTGGCGTGGTCGAAGGCGTCGACCGCCTCGGACATGCGGTTGGCGGCAACGTAGGCAAGGCCAAGGTCGCAATAGACCTGGTTCTGGCTCTGAAGGGGCGCCGAGAAGTCGAGAGCCGTGCGGTATGCCTCGACGGCATCGACGGGACGGCCGAGCTGCATGAAGCAACCGCCGAGGTCGCACAGGGCAGAGGACGGGTTGGGATTGGACTCGTCGATGGCCGCGTTCCTGTAGGCGATACCAGCGTTGCGGGGGTCCCCCAGGCGCTCGTAGGCAGTGCCCAGGGCCATGTGGGCCTTGTACGGGGTGGCATAGGAGGTGTCGCTCAGCGCCTGCGTGAGTGCCGTAACGGCCTCGGAGGGATGCCCGGCGGCAAGAAGCGCGCGACCACGGTTGCATGAGAGCGGTCCAACCTTGCCGTACGTGGTGTCCCGCAGCGCGCTCTCGTATGCAGCGGCAGCGGCCTCGTACTGTCCAAGCTTCATGTAGCAGTTACCAACGAGGTGGTCGACAGGGCCAGAGACCTCGCCCGCGCTCTTGGCCTGGGAGAGCCTGTCGACTGCCGTGAGCCAGTCGCCCTGCTGATAGGCGGCCTTGCCCGCCTCGTATGCCTGTTGATTCACGTGAGACCCCCTCGCTTCGACATCGGCGAAACGCTACGCACGGTGTTCGATCGTAATCGAGTTGATGACGTCGCCCTTGCGCAGGGCGGCAATGGTGTCGAGACCCTCGATGGTTTGCCCGAACACGGTGTAACCCTTGTCCAGGAAGTGCTGCGGGCCAAGGCAGAAGTAGAACTGGGAGCCAGCGGAGTTGGGGTCAGACGCACGGGCCATGGCAAGCGCGCCGTCCTCGTGGCTGTTGTGGGGGTTGGTGGTGTACTCCTCATGGATGCAGTACCCCGGACCTCCGGTTCCGTTGCCCGAGGGGTCACCGCCCTGGATGACAAAACCGGGCTCGTAGCGGTGGAAGGTGAGACCGTCGTAGAAGCCCTTCTCTGCAAGCTCGCAGAAGTTGGCCACGTGAATGGGGGCGCCCTCGCCGTCGAGGCGCACCACTATGGTGCCCTTGCTGGTGTCAAAGACCGCGACCTCGTCGCCCTTCACCTTATATGCCGGCGTGTAGAGCGGCTTAGAACCAAAGAGACCCATGTCCCCTCCAAAGAGTCAAGCTCACTACGTCGCGAAGACGTCGAGAGAATAGTGGCAATCTTCCATCCCTACGATAGTACCAGCAAGCAACGGCCTGCACGCAATCGCCAGACGCCACAGATCGCCGCTGCCTACTGCTCCGCAGGCTTCCACGCGTCGTAATTCTCGTCAAAAAGCGTCTTGTAGCTGTCCTTGCCGGAGGAGTAGCCGATCTTCTCGAGCGGTGCCAAGATCTTCTTCTCCGTAGTCATAGTGACCGAAAGCTTCCAAGCCTCGCAGATGGCATCAGAGCGGTTGCGCAGCCAATTTCCCAACGTTGTCATGTTGGAGATGTCATCAGCGTAGGTGCCATCGGAGTCATCGAGCGAGGCAATGTCATCGATGAGGTTCGAGAGCTCGATGGCGGTCTGGTCGGCGGTGGCCTTCCCGGACTCGCGATCAGACTTGCTACCGCTCACCCCCGTGGACGTAAGGTCAGCCACGCTCTGATCAAGCTGGTCCGCATAGGTGCCGAGCTTGTCGTAGTCGTCGCTTATGGACTGGTAGACAGACTTTGTGCCGGTGTCAGAGCCGGAGTCCGAGCTAGAGTCCGAGCTGTCGCTCGACGAGTCGGACGACGTGGCAGTGGAGCCGTCCTGGCCGCTGAGGGCAGAGATGTAGCCAGGATAGCCTGCCATCGACGTGTCGGCATCCGTCTGTGCGTGCGTGATGTAGAGATTGGGGTCCCACGGATGCGTGATCCAGAGGGCCATGCCTCCTGCCAGCGCCAGCGCAGCCCCCGCGGCAACCATGAGCACCCGCGTGCGGGGCATACGGTCATGGCGCACCGTAGCAGACTCCGGGCCGGGCTCGGAGGGAATGGCACTCTCGATACGCGGCATGGCGCGCGTGGCGTCCGCGCCGCCCTCGTCCACGTCTTCCCCATCGGCAGCAACCGGCCCCTCGATGGTAGGTATGCCCAGGTCGCGCACGGCCTGCCCGCTCTTGGAGCGAGCCGGTGCGCCAACGGGGGCGCCGCACTTGGGGCAGGAGTGCGCGTCGGGCGGAACCAAGGCCCCGCACGTGGGACACCATGCGACCTTGGTCACGGGGATCCTCTGCGTAAGACCAAGGTCATAGTGGCAAGACGGGCACACGACGGCACCCGTAGGCACCTCCGCACCGCAGTTTGGACACCTCATGCAAATCCCTCCCGTCTGTCTCTTACCCAGCGAAGCGAATCCAGCCGCACATTCTCGCCGTTCCGCCCGCCGCGCACAATACCATCAAGCAAGCTCTCACAAGGCCTATGAAATCTCGTCCAGAACGTAAGGCAGTATGCCGCCCTTCGCGAGGAAACGTCCCTCCATGGGTGTGTCGACGCGCACGACACAGTCAAAGGTGACCGCCGTCCCATCAGGCCGCGTGGCCTTGACCTCGACCTCGCGCGGGCTGGGAAGCCCCTCTGCCAGGCTCACCGGAGCAATATCGAAGGTCTCCTCGCCCGTAAGGCCCAGCGTGGCGGCGTTCTGGCCCTCCTTGAACTGCAGCGGGAGCACCCCCATCTGCACCAGGTTGGAGCGGTGGATGCGCTCGAAGCTCTCTGCGATGACGGCACGAACCCCAAGGAGCAGCGGGCCCTTGCCCGCCCAGTCGCGGCTCGAGCCAGAGCCGTAGAGCTTGCCCGCAACCACCACCAGGGGCACGTCATGCTTGGCATAGTCAACGGAGGCATCGTAGATGCTCTTGACCTCGCCGTCGACAAAGTCTCGGGTCCAACCTCCCACGCGGCCATCTGCCAGCGCATTCTTTAGCTTGACGTTGGCAAAGGTACCGCGTGCCATGACCTCGTGGTTGCCTCTGCGGCTGCCGTAGGTGTTGAAGTCCTGCTGAGCCACGCCGTGCTCGGTGAGGTAGCGCGCCGCCGGCGAGTCTGGGGCAATGGCGCCTGCGGGCGAGATGTGGTCCGTGGTCACAAAGTCGCCGAGGAGTGCCAGGGCACGAGCGCCTGAAACCTCGACGGTCTCTCGCTGTCGCGCGATGTCGAAGTAAGGCGCGCGACGAACGTAGGTGGACGACTCGTCCCATGGAAAGGTCGAGGAGGACGAGGACTCGATGGCCTGCCAGGACGCTGAACCCTCCTTGAGCGACCCCTGAGCGTCGGCGAAGAGCGACGGCGTGAGGACGTGCGAGAGGACCTCGGCAACCTCGGCGTCGGAGGGCACCAGGTCTGTGAGCATCACGGGCTCGCCGTTGGCACCCGTGCCCACGGGCTCCGTGGCAAGGTCGACGTCCATTGTGCCCACGAGCGAGTAGGCAACCACGTAGGCGGGCTGGCAGAGGTAATTCTGGCTCACGTAGGGCGAGATGCGGCCCTCGAAGTTGCGGTTGCCTGAGAGGACACTCGTGAGCTCCATCTTGTCTGCGCGCTCACGGAGCGCCGGGTGGATGTCGCCGGAGTTGCCAATGCAGCTCATGCAGCCAAAGCCGCAGGTAAAGAAGCCGAGCTTGGCAAGGGGTGTTGTGAGGCCTGCGCGCTCGAGCAGCAGCTGCGTGGCGTGACTGCCAGGGGCGAGGATCTTCTTCACCCAGGGCTTGGGCGCAAGGCCGCGCTCGACGGCGCGCTTGGCAAGAAGGCCGGCGGCAACCATCATGGCCGGGTCGGTCGCGGTGGTGCAGCTGGTGATGGCGGCAATGGCAAGTGCGCCGTGATGCAGGTCGTAGGTATTATCGCCGCACGTGACCGAGAAAGCCTGGGAGAGGTCCCCATGGCCGTTCTTCTCGGCACTCCGCTCGAAGCGCTCCCGCAGGCCAGCAATGGTCACGCGGTCGTGCGGGCGCGAGGGGCCGGCAAGGCTCGGCTCGACGGTGGAAAGGTCGAGCGTGACGGTACGGGCGTAGATGCGGCCAGACGTTGCGCCAAAGGTGCCCTGACGCTCTAGGTATGCCTGGGCAAACGCCACGTCATCGGCGTTGCGACCGGTGAGCCTGAGGTAGTCCAGGGTCTTCTCGTCCACCGGGAAGAGCGTGGTGGTGGCGCCATACTCCGGGGTCATGTTGGCGACGCAGGAACGCTGCGTGGCGCTAAGCGTTGCCACGCCCTCACCCGTCACCTCGACGAGGCAACCAACGACGCCGGCGGCGCGCATGAGCTGCGCCACCGTGAGTGCCAGGTCCATGCCAGAGACGCCGTCACGAAGGGCGCCGGTGAGCCTGAGCTCCACCGCCGGCGGAACAAGCATCGAGATGGGCTGGCCAAGCGCCGCAGCCTCGGCCTCGATGCCGCCTACGCCCCAGCCCATGACGCCCACCCCGTTTGCCGTGGTGGTGTGGGAGTCGGTGCCCACGAGCGTGTCGAAGCAGGCAACGGGCTCGTCAAGCTTCGAGAGCGCATCGGTGGTCACCACGCGGCAGAAGCGCTCGATGTTGAGCTGGTGGCAGATGCCGCCTCCGGGCGGAACGATTTGAACGTTTTCGAAGGACTCGCTCGCCCACTTGAGGAAGGCAAAGCGCTCGTGGTTGCGCTTGGCCTCAAGCTTCTGATTCTTCTCGCATGCATCCTTCTCGCCTGCGACGTCTGCGATGACCGAGTGGTCAACAACGAGCGTGCAGGGGATGTGCGGGTTCACGCGAGCGGGGTCCCCGCCGCGAGCCACCATGGCGTCGCGCATAGAGGCAAAGTCGACAAAGACGGGCACGCCGGTGAAGTCCTGGAAAAGGACGCGCGCGGGCATGAACTCGATCTCGGTGCCCTGCTTGCCTGCAAGGCCGGCTTCGACCACGGCTTGGGCCTGACGCGCGGCGACATCGTCCGTTGCAGAACGGCGTACGACGTTTTCGAGAAACTCTACCAGAGCACGGGGCAGGCGACTTGCGCCGGGGATGCCGGAGACGTCAAAGACAAGTGCGTCTCTTCCACCCGCAGAGATACGGACGGGATGGCGAGCAGCGAGGACGGCGTCCCTAAACTCCCTGGTGCTTGGCGTTCCTTCTATGAGCGACATGGGTCTCCTCCAGTCTGTCCGCAAGGCGGGCAATGCCCCCACCAGAATTGGCAAGGGCTATCGAGCGGTTGAAGAGCGTATCGAACAGGACGCACGAGAGCGCGCCCGTGACGATGACCAAGACACACATACTAAGCGTGAGGGGAGCCACCATGAAGAAGGCGCCAAAGACCGTACACCCGACGGCAACAATCGCCGCAACCGTTATGAGAAGAGCGGTGCGAAGCGGGGTCAGGGGCTGAGAGATGCGCCAGATAAGACGGATGCCCACAATTGCAACGAGCAGCATGCAGACGGTCGAGGTCTCGGCAAAGTCCATGGGCATGATGCGCTCGGCGGCAAGCGCCACCACTAGCGCCACCGTGATGCCAGCCGACGCGGGGAGCGAACGCGCCAGCACATGTCCAAGGAAGCCGCCGCTCACGCGGTCGTGGTTTGGCTCCAGCGCAAGGACAAACGACGGGATGCCAATGATGGCAGACGAGATGAGCGACATCTGTATGGGGATGAAGGGGTATGGCGGAAAGAAGATGCAGACGAGGGCGAGCAGCGCCGTATAGACGGTTTTCACGAGGAAGAGCGAGGAGGAGCGCTGGAGGTTGTTGATCGAGCGGCGCCCCTCGGCCACGACCTCCGGCATGTGTGAGAAGTCGTTGTCCGCAAGGACGATCTCCGAGACGTTGCGCGCCGCGGCAGAGCCAGACGCAACCGAGATAGAGCAGTCCGCCTCGCGCAGCGCGAGCACGTCATTCACGCCGTCGCCCGTCATGGCAACCACATGGCCGTCCGCGCGGAGGGCCCGCACGAGCGCGCGCTTCTGTTCGGGCGTCACCCGGCCAAAGACGTGGTAGCGGCGAGCAGCGGCAGCGAGGTCCGCCTCGGTCTTGAGCGTCGTTGCGTCAACGGCCTGCTCCGCATGGGGCACGCCCGCCCTCGCCGCGATGGCTGAGACGGTCGCCGGATCGTCACCAGAGATGACGCGCAGGTCGACGCCCTGCTCGATGAAGTAGCGCATGGTCTGTGGGGCCGTGGCGCGAAGCTCGTCCTGAATGCCAACCACGCCGAGAAGCGCGGCCTCGCCAAGGGGTGCACCCTCGCCGTCGAAGCCCGCGACCTCGCAGACGACAAGAACGCGCTCGCAGGGGTCGAAGCCGGCTGCAAGGTCCGCCGCCTGGGCCACGCCCTTCTCGTCCAGCACAAAGCGAGCGGCACCCAGGACAATGGCTTGGCCTCCCGCCGTCACGCAGCCAGAGCACTTGCGCCGGGAGTTGAAGGGAACCACGCGCAGCGGCGCCCCTCCCCTCTCGACGCCCGCCTTGTGAGCGTGGGCGAGAAGTGCCTGGGCAGTGTCGTTGGCGTCCCCCTCGGACGCGCGGACGACCTCTGCCAGGGCCCGGTCGACCTCGCCCACCGTATGGCCGGATGCCGGTTTGACGTGCGAGACCTCCATGCGACCCGTGGTGATGGTGCCCGTCTTGTCTAGGCACAGCGTGTCCACGCGCGCAAGCGTCTCCACGCAGTAGGTCTGCTGCACGAGGACCTTGCGCGAGGCCAGGCGCGTAGTGGCAATGGCAAGGATGCTCGATGTGAGAAGCACCAGGCCCTGCGGAATCATGCCCACCACGGCGGCAACAGCCGAGAGGATGGCGTCGTCGAGCGTGGCGCCGTCCATGAAGAGCGTGCGCAGGAAGAGGCCAATACCAAGCGGGAAGAGCGCATAGGTGCCCAGCCGAATGATTGCCCTCAGCGAGTCGAGAATCTGGGAGCGCACGGGCTTCACGTACTTGGCCTCGGCGTTGATGCGCGCGGCATAGCCATCCTGCCCCACCTTGGTCACGCGGGCGAGAAGGTCACCAGAGTCAATGAAGCTGCCGCTTAGAAGCGTGTCGCCGGGTCCCTTTGGAACGGGGCGGCTCTCGCCCGTGAGGAGGGACTCGTCCATGTGGACCTGACCCCTGAGCACCACGGAGTCTGCGGGGACCTGCTCGCCATGCGCCAGGAGAATGCAGTCGTCGAGCACCAGCTCCGAGGGAAGCAGCTCCACCATCTGGCCGTAGCGCATCACGCGGACGCGCTTCTCGGTTAGGATCGAGAGCCTGTCGACCATGCGCTTGGCACGGATCTCCTGGAAGACGCCGATGACCAGGTTGCAGATCACCACGCCCATGAAGAGCAGGTTTCGCCACTGGCCCGTGATAGCCACGAGAACCGCCATGCCAACGTTGACGCCGTTGAAGAGGGTAAACGTGTGCTCGGCCAGAATCCGGCGCACGGATTTTGTTTTGACGTCGGTGTTGGCGTTGGTCTTCCCGGCGGCGACGCGCTCCTCGACCTCGGCGGAAGAGAGACCCTCGACGTTTGTCTTGGGCTTGTCCCCGGTGGCAGGTGTGGTGTTACGCGTCATGGTCTCCCCTCGCTTAGGCTGCCGCAGGGCAGCGGGTGCCGAATGTCCATTGTATGCGAGCGGCCCAAACGGGCGCGGATCGACTTGGGTGTTGTGGGCGAGTCGTGACGATGTCAATCCGCGGTGACGGTAGCCAAGTTGGGAAGTTTGCCTATAATCAAAGGCCGTTGGCCCCGTAGCTCAGTGGATTAGAGCGTTCGCCTCCGGAGCGAAAGGTCGTGGGTTCGAACCCCACCGGGGTCACCAGGTGCATACGCAGCCCAGGGCGCTTTTCGTCCTGGGCTTTCTTTTTGCCTGAGGGGCCGAGCAATAGTTCGCCTTTGTTAACGCCGCAGGCACAAGCCCTGCAAAGGGACTCCTCCGTGGTAGCATTCCAATCCCTATGCGACAAGACGGCCGCTGCCCACACGCGGCCTCGGAAAGGCATGCCACCATGATTGCAGTAGTTAAAGAGACGGCCACCCAAGACCAGCTTGACCACTTCGTCAAGTGGATCGAAGGACGCGGCTTCAAGACCAACGTGTCCCAGGGCGACAACGAAACCATCGTCGGCATCATTGGCGACACCACCCAGATTGACCCCTTCCTCCTCGAGTCGATGGACATCATCGAACGCGTCCAGCGCGTCTCGGAGCCCTTCAAGAAGGCCAACCGCAAGTTCCACCCCGAGGATACGGTGGTTGACTGCGGCCACGGCGTGAAGATCGGCGGCGGCAACTTCCAGGTCATCGCCGGCCCCTGCTCCGTGGAAGGCAAGAACCTCTTCGAAATAGCGCGTGCCGTCAAGGCCTCCGGGGCAACCATGCTCCGCGGCGGCGCCTACAAGCCCCGTACCAGCCCGTACTCCTATCAGGGCATGGGCGAGAGGGGCCTCGACCTTCTCGCCGAGGCGTCCGCCGAGCTTGACATGCCCATCGTGACCGAGGTCATGGACCCGCGCGACGTCCAGCTCTTCCTCGACAAGGGCATCGACGTCATGCAGATTGGCGCCCGCAACGCCCAGAACTTCCCCCTGCTCCGCGAGGTGGGCAAGACCCAGGTGCCAGTGCTTCTCAAGCGCGGCCTCTCCGAGACCATCGACGAGCTCCTCATGGGCGCCGAGTACATCATGAGCGAGGGCAACGACAACGTCATCCTGTGCGAGCGCGGCATCCGCACCTTCGAGACCCGCACCCGCAACACCTTCGACCTCAACGCCGTGCCGGTGCTGCACCACCTGTCGCACCTGCCCGTCGTCGCCGACCCCAGCCACGCCACCGGCTACACCCGCTATGTCGAGCCCATGGCGCTCGCCGCGACTGCCTGCGGCGCCAACGGTCTGGAGATCGAGGTCCACGACGACCCGAGCCACGCTTGGTCCGACGGTGCTCAGGCCCTCACCCCCGACCAGTTCGACGACACCATGCGCCGCATCCGCGCCATCCGCGAGGTCGTCTGCCAAGAGACCGTTCAGGAGTAACCCATGGGTACGGTGAGAAACGCACGCGTCAACCAGGGTGGACCCAAGTGCGCCGGCATCGTGGGCCTGGGCCTCATCGGCGGCAGCTTTGCCCGCGGCTATGCGCAGGCGGGCGTTCGCGTGCTTGCCTGGGACCCCGACGATGACGTGATGACGGCCGCCAGCATGGGTACCGTCGCCGACGAGCTCAACGACGAGACGCTCGGCAAGTGCGACATCATCGTCCTTGCCTGCTATCCTAAAGGATGCATCGAGTGGCTCGAGGCCCACGCCCAGGCGCTCGCCGACGCCACCGACACCGATGCCATCATGGGCCCCGTGGTAATCGACACCGTGGGCGTGAAGGGCATTGTGTGCGAACGTGCCTTTGAGCTCGCACGAGAGCACGGCTTTTACTTTGTGGGCGCACACCCCATGGCGGGCACCCAGTTCTCGGGCTACGCGCACTCCCGCGCCGACTTGTTCCAGGGCGCACCGCTCGTGCTCGTTCCGCCTGCGGTAGACGATGCCCTTAAGCTGGAGCTCTTGGGCCAGGTGCGCGAGATGGTGCGCCCCTTGGGCTTTGGCAAGTTCAGCGTGACCACCGCCGCCGGGCACGACCGCGTGATCGCATTTACAAGCCAGCTCGCACACGTGGTGTCCAACGCCTACGTAAAGAGCCCCACCGCCCAGGTCCACCACGGCTTTTCAGCCGGTAGCTACCGCGACCTCACGCGCGTGGCACACCTCAACCCGCAGATGTGGTCCGAGCTCATGATTGACGACGCCGACGCTCTCGCCTTCGAGATCGACCACCTGATCGACTCGCTCGGCGCCTACAGCCGCGCGCTCAAGAACCGCGACCAGCGCTATCTTGAGAATCTCCTTGCCGAGGGCGATCGCATCAAGCGCGCACTCGACGACGAGAGCGCCCACTAGACCACCCATCACGCCAGGTCGAAAGGACCATAGCTTATGGCGATTACCATCGATATCGACACCGCACGCCCCTACCAGGTACACGTGGGCACGTTTTTGCTGGAGCAGGCAGGGCCACTCGTTCGCGCCACCGCCGGAGGCACCCGCGCCGTCATCGTGACGGACACCAACGTGGGCCCGCTCTACCAGATGCCCGTTAAGCAGAGCCTGGAGGCGTCAGGCTATGAGGTAAGCATTTGCACCTTCGAGGCCGGCGAGGCACACAAGCGCGCCGAGACCTACGTTGCCATTCTTGAGTTTGTGGCCGAGCACGAGCTTTCGCGTTCCGACGTGATCGTGGCGCTCGGCGGCGGCGTCGTGGGCGACGTGGCCGGCTTTGTGGCCGCCACCTACATGCGCGGCTGCAAGTTTGTGCAGATTCCCACAAGCCTGCTCGCCATGGTGGATTCGTCGGTCGGCGGCAAGACGGCCATCGATCTGGCAGCCGGCAAGAACCTGGCCGGTGCCTTTTGGCAGCCGAGCGTGGTTATAGCCGACGTGGGGTGCCTGGCAACCCTCACGCCCGAGCAGTTCGCCGACGGCTGCGGCGAGGTCGTCAAGCACGCCGTGATCGCCGACCCCGAGCTCTTCGCCGAGCTGGAGAAGACCCCGCTCACGCTTGAGCTGCTGAACCGCGACGTGGCCCGCGTGGCGCTCATCATCGCCCGCAATATCGACATCAAGCGGGCCGTGGTCGTTGCGGACGAGCGCGAGACCAACCAGCGAAAGCTGCTCAACTTTGGGCACAGCGCCGGACACGCCGTCGAGGCCTGCGAGCACTTTGAGCTGGGACACGGCAACTGCGTGTCGATCGGCATGGGCATCATCACGCGCGCCGCGGCCATGCACGGCATTTGTGACGCCGAGCTGCCCGGTCGCATCGAAGAGCTCTGCGCCCGTCATGGCCTCAAGACTCGATGCGAGCTTTCGGCCGACGCCATCTTTGCCGAGGCGCTGCACGACAAAAAACGTGCCGGTGACACTATCGACCTGGTGATTCCGCACGGCATTGGCCGCTGCAGCATCGACCGCACGCCGCTTTCAGCCTTCCATGATTTAATTGCCGAGGGCCTCGGCCAGAAGGGAGACGTATCCGCATGCTAGCCCGCATCACCCCCTCCCCGCTCAAGGGCACCGTTCCCGCTATCGCATCCAAGTCGATGGCGCACCGCCTCATCATCTGCGCTGCGCTCGCCAACGGAGAGACGCATGTGACCTGCAATACCACCTGCGCCGATATCGAGGCCACGGTACGCTGCCTCACGGCCCTGGGCGCGCGCATCGAGACCGTCGAGGACGGCTTCCAGGTCCACCCCACCATGAAGAGCATTGAGTTTGGCCTGCTCAAGGCACTTGCCGGCGGTACGCTCGACTGCGGCGAGAGCGGCTCCACGCTCCGCTTTATGCTACCCGTCGCCTGCGCGCTGGGGGCAGAGGCCACCTTTATTGGCCAGGGCCGTCTGGGCGCACGCCCCCTCTCCCCGCTCTCCGACGAGATCATTACCGCCGGCTGCGACCTGCAGGGTCTGGGCGGCTTTCCGCTCAAGACAAGCGGCCGCATGCGTCCGGGCACCTTTATCCTGCCGGGCAACGTGAGCTCGCAGTACATCTCCGGCCTTCTGCTGGCATCCCCGCTTCTGGCCCAGCCCTCCTGCGTGCAGGTGACCGGCCTTATCGAGAGCCGCCCCTATATCAACCTAACCATCCAGGCCATGAAGGCCTTCGGCGTCGAGGTCAACGTCGAGCGCATCCCCGCCAAGGACGGCCAACCCGAGATCACGAACTTCCGCGTGAGCAGTGGCTCGTACCGCACGCCTGGCAATGTGGCTGTCGAGGGCGACTGGTCCAACGCCGCCTTTTGGCTGTGCGCCGGTGCCATCGGCTCCGACCCCATCACCGTCGAGGGCGTGTCGCTCAGCTCCGCGCAGGGCGACCGCAACGTGCTTGCCGCGCTCTCGCGCTTTGGCGCCCGCATCGTGCGCTCCACCAACGCCGCCACTGTGCAGTCCGACAAGCTCGCCGGCTTTGAGATGAGCGCCCACGACATCCCCGACTTGGTGCCCGTAATCTCGGCAGTGGCATCGCTGGCGCAAGGCCGCACGTTCATCCGCGATTGCGCCCGCCTGCGCATCAAGGAATCCGACCGTCTGGCCACCACCACCCATGAGCTCACCGCACTGGGCGCGCAGGTGCGCATTGCCGGCGACGACCTCATCATCAAGGGTGTCGACGCTTTTACCGGCGGCGAGGTCGATTCGCACAACGACCACCGCATCGCCATGATGGCAGCCATCGCCGCGAGCCGTGCTACCGGCGAGGTCGTCATCCACGGCGCCGAGGCCGTCAACAAGTCCTATCCCGATTTCTTCGACCACTACCGCCTGCTGGGCGGCAAGGTCACGCTCGAGGAGGAATAGCATGTCCTCGACCTTTGGCAACGTTTTGCATCTGAGCATTTTCGGCCAGTCGCACTCCCCTGCTATCGGCTGCTCGCTCGACGGCATCCCCGCCGGTATTGCCATTGACCAGGAGCTGTCTCTTATACACATCTGACGCTGCCGACGAAT
>ENA-OUOW01001505-OUOW01001505.1-human-gut-metagenome-genome-assembly--contig:-NODE-1505-length-15492-cov-4.332966_pt1 | contig 15492 bp, 11 predicted proteins | sample MGYA00237938_ERZ548769 | MGnify/ENA primary metagenome ERZ548769 (study PRJEB26490, sample SAMN05356870) | human gut metagenome | biome: terrestrial biome; feature: human-associated habitat; material... | reverse complement strand
GGGGTTGCCTAGCCGCTCGGATTTTTCGTTGGAGCGATTCCCACGGTTTGGCCGTCACCCAGCCGAGATGCCGCGCGATTTCGCCGGTTAGGAATTTTCCGAACGGTTAGACCGGCTTAAACGGCTAGATTTCGCGGCTTGATATTGGTGCCGCTGAAATACGACGGTTAGGGCGCCTTAAACGTTCGGAATGCGCGGCTTGTTGCAGCCTCTGGCCAAGAGCTTCTCGCCAGGCGGCACAGGCGGTAAGATATGGCCTGCTTGAAAACGGCTACGGCTGCCCGGCGGCCAGTGGCCCTCCCGAAAGGAACGAACATGATTCGCGAGCTCTGCAAGGACGACGCCGTCCTCTCCAAGAAGTGCCAGCGCGCAACGCCCGAGGACGCACCCCTGGCGCAGGACCTCATCGACACCCTCCGTTCCGTCGAGGACGGCGCCTGCCTGGCGGCCAACCAGATCGGCGAGACCAAGGCCGTGGCGGTCTACCTCGACGACAACGGTGACGCCCACGTGCTCTACAACCCCCGCATCATGATGGGTCTCAACGCCACGCGCACCGTCGAGGGGTGTCTCTCGCACGACGAGCCTTCCAAGGTCACCCGCTACGGCAAGGTCAAGGTCTCCTACGACGAGCTGGTCGACGGCAAGTTTGTGTCGCGCCGTCGCGACCTCACCGGTTGGGAGGCCCAGATGGTGCAGCACATGGTCGACCACTGCAACGGCAAGCTTGTCTAGGGGGCAATCGTGGCGGACGAGAAGAACGTCATCGACCTTGGGCTGCCCGCAGGCAAGCTCTTTGCGCAGTACCCGGACCTTCCCGGCCTTCTTGCCGAGATGGGCATCGAGGACGTTGACGCCGAGAAGACCCTGTCCGAGGTTGCAGCGGACCTGGGCGTTGAGACGAGCGTGATTGCGTTTGCGCTTGAGGCCTCTGGCTACGACGTGCAGGGTCTCAAGGCCACGGACGACGGCTACAAGAGCCCGCTTACTGACGTGATGAGCGTGCTGTTTGACAACTCCTTCCACGGTGAGCCCCTGCCGGATACGTCGTCTTCCGGCCCCATGCTGGCGCACATGGAGATGGCCATTCGCCGTGCCCAGGACGAGGGCAAGCTCCCCAAATGAGACAAAGGGACAGTCCCTTTGTCTCATGAGGCACCGGAGCTGTGATTTTCTGCAGCGGTGCTGACGGTTTTCTCGCCGTTGGCGCAAAACGGGCGCCCGAAGGGGCCTTGTCGACAGGATTTGCTCAACAGCGTGCCCTCCGGCGCCCATTGACGCCGGAGGGCTGATTTCATTCGGCTTGCTTCTTGCGGTGGAGCGTTGCGGCAGAGCACACGTGAAGAAAGCATTCTCATCCGCTTGCCGCTTCCTCTGAGTATATGTTACTCACATGTACGTTGTCTAGCATGTGGTGACTTTCTTCCAGGCTTCAATTGGTGTGCGTGCACAGAAGAATTTCGGGCCAAAGCCGGCCATATTTCGTTCGGACTTGTACACTAACAATGTCATTTGTTGCGCTTGGAGGGAGCACATATGGCAGAGAAGGGCATGAACAGGAACGCGCAGCGCTCCATACGCCTGCTCAAGGAGGCGTTCATGGAGTTGCTGGCCGAGAAGCCCTACGAGAGCATCACGGTCTCCGACGTGGCCCGTAAGGCAGACCTCAACCGCGGCACGTTCTACGCGCACTTCGACAACGTGGACGACCTCATGAGGTCTGTGATGGCAGACACTGCAGACACCATCTCGGAGTTCCTCTCACAGGCGGTGGAGAGCGGCTTTCTTGAGGACCCCCTGCCCGTGCTCACGCAGGTGGGCGAGTACCTCGACCAGAACCGGGAGCTTACGCGCAAGCTGGTTGAGTCGAGAAGCATTGAGCCCTTCGTCTTTGCGCTCGAGTCCCGCTTCCGCGAGTGGGTGCAGCAGCGCATTCCCGTAAACACGCAGCAGGAGAAGAAGGCCTGCGCCATGCTTACCGACTACATTGCCGGCGGCGTGCTGCAGACTTACCGTTCCTGGCTCGTGGGGGACTACCCAGGCGTGGAAATCGCCGAGGTCAACAAGTACCTGAGCGAGTTCGTGCGAACGACGGGCACGGTGCTCCCTGCGCTGCGTGAGGGGAAGTAGCCGACAAGGACGCAGCGCGCGCTCCTTTCCGCCCCGTTCGCGAGGTCTTCTCGCTCTCTCTTCCCGCTCGGGAAGAAGGCCGGAGCAATGGCGCACAATAGACGCATTGGGAACTCGAGACGGAGGCAACATGGAGACCAAGGACTTCACCCTGCACCGTGAGGGTGTCGACGGGGACTTTGACGTGACGCAGTATGGCACGGCCGGTCGGCCGCTCATCGCGTTTCCCGAGGGCGACGCCTCGTGCGCGAGCTGGGAGGAAGGTGGCATGGTCGACGCGCTGGCGGGACTCCTCGATGCCGGGCGCGTGCGGCTCTTCTGCGTTGACTCCGCCGACGATGCCAGCTGGTATGCGGGCTATGCCCCAGCGGACTACCGTCTAACAAGCCTTGGCGGGTACTTTGACCTGGTTGAGAACGAACTTGCCCAGCTTGTGCGCAACGAGGCGCCCGATGCCGGTGCTCCCATTGTTGTCGGAGCGGGCCTGGGCGCGCTCAACGCGACCATCGCCATGCTTCGCAAGCCCAGCCTCTACGGTGGGCTTCTCGCGCTTTCGGGTACCTACGACGCCGCGTGGGTTGTGGGGGATGCCATGTCCGACGCCTGGAGGGCCTTCTCGCCCGTGGATCTGGTGCGCGGGCTTGGTGACAACCCACTGCTGGTAAAGGCCCTGTCTGGACTACAACTGGCTTTTGTGTGCGGGACGGGCGCCGGCGAGGAGGGCGGCCAGACCCAGCGGACGCTCCAGGGCGAGCTTGAGGCCGCTGGTGTTGGCGCAACGTTTGAGTACTGGGGCGCAGATGTGGACCACAGTTGGGGATGGTGGCAGGAGGAGGCACGGCAGCTGCTTCCGTGCCTGCTTGAGGAGGGTGGTCTGCAGCGCAGGCACGCGGCGTCCGTTGTGGGAGACGCGCGAGCGGCTGCACAGAGCGCCGACGCGGACCTCGCTGGTGCGGGGGAGCGGCTTGAGCAGGCAAAGGAGCATCTTGCGCAGGCGCACGACGCGTTGGCTGCGGCCGAGGAGCGCACCAAGTTCGAGCAGCAGTCCGTTGCCGAGCACGCCAAGGAGGCCGAGCGCCTTGCCGCTGTCGCGTACGATGCGTGGGCCGAGAAGGACCGCATTGCGGCACTGCTGGAAGATGCCATCCGCAAGGGCAACGAAGCCCAAGTAGAGGCCGATAGGGCTGCTGCCGAGCTCTCCTCGGCCCAGTGGATTGCGGGTGAAGCCGAGGCGGCTGTTGCTAGTGCGAAGTCCGATCAGGCGGCGGCCGAGGGTGAGGTCGCGCGGGCAGAGGAGGCCGTCGAGGCCGCACTCGCGCGAGAGGCAGAGGCAAAGGCGCAGCTGCAGGCCGTGCTCGACGAGGCATCGGCAAAGGAGCCGTCAGCTGCGGCGCCGGCGAAGAAGCCAGCAGCTTCGGCCAAGAAGACTGCGGCGACCGTGAAGAAGCCGGCAACGAGAAAGAAACCCGCGACGAGAAAGGCAGCCACCGGTACTAAGCGCACTTCTCGGACACGCAAGGCATCTGGCGGCCAGGGCGCAGCACGCTAGGCAGCGACTACAGCAGTGGGTCAAACGCGCGGGCGTACTGGGCAAACAGCCGGTCGAAGAAGTACGTGACCCCAAAGGTCGCGTAAATCCGGTGGAGCGACGAGCCCTCGTCCGCGTCTTTGCCAAAGGCCAGCACGTCGTCGAAGATGGCGTGCAGCGCCGGGTCCTCGCTTGCTGTCACAATGACCTTGTAGGCATGGCACCGCTCGATGACCGTGCGCTGCCTGCGGGCGAAGCCGTTCGACGTGGTCACAACAATGAGCAGGTCGTTGGGGGTGAGGGTGTCAAGCATCGCGGTGCTGGGAGAGTCCTCGGGCACCAGGTGGACGGTCTTGTCCTCCACAAGCATGGCCTGTTGGAACTCGCGTAGCGCCAACGTGGAAGACTCCGTCGAGAAGATCACGATACGCCCGCACGTGTTGAGCGAGTTCACGATTGGCAGTAGCTCACCTCTGGCGACAAGCCCGTCTATCTCGGTGTATATGGCGTCAAGGTCGCGATGCAGGTTGCGGTGCTCGTCCCTCTCGGCCCAGGCGTAGACCAGGTAGTGGCGGCGCAGCGCGTTGAACTCGTCATCGGAAAGCTCTCCCGCCTCCTTGATGTGGAAGCCAATCTCGCTCATGCTGCCTCCTAGCTGCTGGGTCGCCAGCTCGTACGGATGACAACAGTCTACGCAACGCGTACGTCGTATGCGTCCGCTCACCCGAATGACCCCGCGAGCGTATGCATCGGCTAGGACGCCTCATGAGAAAACCTGTTGGTGCCCAGCGAGAAAGAAGCCGGAAGCGTTGGCGATGGTCCCGTCGGCGGTCGCGTGCACAAAAATTGCGGTTGCCGGCCCATTTTCGGAGAATCGCCGAGTACGAAGCCTCTAACTTTTTGCGGAGCCGCAGGTAGGAAAATGGCACCTGTCGGGTGATACTAAGCAAAACTCCCAAAATGGGCCGGCAACCGCAATTTTTGTGCAAAGGGCCTCTGGTGAGCATAAAAATATCAAAGTTACTAATGCTTGCGATGGTCGAATGGCAATATCAGGTTCCGTTTGCCGGGAGCTGCAGGCATTTACATGGTCATCTCTCCCGCTGACCGCCAATACCGTGCTACCGGTTGGCCGCACTGGGTATCAATGGGGCTGGCGCCTGTTTGCACGAGAAGGGAAACAGCATGTACAACTTCACGTTTCACGTCCCCACTACCATCCACTTTGGCAAGGGCCAGATCTCGCACCTCGACGAGCTTGCCCAGTACGGCAAGAAGGCCCTGCTCTGCTATGGTGGCGGCTCCATCAAGCGCAACGGCATCTACGACGAGGCCCTGCGCATCCTCGGCCAGGTAGGCGTGGAGGTCGAGGAGCTCTCCGGCGTGGAGCCCAACCCCCGCATCGAGACCGTCCGCCGCGGCGTCGAGACGTGCAAGACCACGGGTGTCGACATGGTCCTCGCCATTGGCGGCGGCTCCACGATCGATTGCGCCAAGGTTGTCGCGGCCGGTGCCCGCTATGACGGCGACCCCTGGGACCTGGTGATTCATCCCGAGAAGATTACCGCCGCGCTCCCCATCTTCTCGGTGCTCACGCTCTCCGCGACCGGCTCGGAGATGGATCCGTTCGCCGTGATCTCGGACATGACCAAGAACGAGAAGTGGGGCACTGCCGCCGAGTGCATGAAGCCCACGATGTCCGTGCTCGACCCCACCTACACCTTCACCGTCTCGCGCCGCCAGACGGCTGCCGGCACGGCGGACATGATGAGCCACACCTTCGAGAACTACTTCACCATGGAGCCGGGCGCCTATGTCCAGCAGCGCATGGCCGAAGGGCTTCTCCGCACCATGATTCACTACGGGCCCATCGCGCTTGAGGAGCCGGATAACTACGAGGCCCGAGCCAACCTCATGTGGGCTGCCTCGCACGCGATTAACGGCCTGGTCAACGCTGGTGCCGCCAACGCCTGGTGCGTGCACCCCATGGAGCACGAGCTCTCTGCCTTCTATGACATCACGCACGGCGAGGGCCTGGCCATCCTCACGCCTGCGTGGATGGAGCACGTGCTCTCTGTCAGGACCGCGTCCATGTTCGCAACGTACGGCCGCAACGTCTGGGGCCTGCAGGGCACCGACGACATGTCCGTGGCACGCGACGCCATTGCCAAGACCCGCGAGTTCTTCTTTGTGACCATGGGCATGCCGGCCAACCTGCGTGCCGTTGGCATCGATGGCGAGAAGAACTTCCGTGTGATGGCCGAGAAGGCCGCCGCTGGCAGCAAGGGTAGCTTCGTGCCCCTCACGGCCGACGACATCGTGGAGATCTACCGCGCGGCACTCTAGCACCATCCGCGCGACCTGCCTGTCCGTCAATGCGCCCCTCTCGACACGGTCGAGAGGGGCGCTCTTGTTGCTACGCCAGCGGTGCCACGTGGGCCGGCACGCCGCCCACAAACGAGAGTGACGGCTCGCCGGCAATGAGCGGACGGGCGTAGCGCAGGTAGGCCTCGGTTACGCCCATGCCGTCCTCGCGGATCATCTCCGCTGGTACAGCCTTCACGGCGTTTGCCACGCGGTTCACGTCGACCAGCTCGTAGCGAACCTCGTACGGGGCGTCGGATACGCGCGCGAGCGCACTCATGACGCCCGAGGCGCCGTCTAGGGCTGCGTTCACGCCGCGGGCACCAAGGCCGGCCGCCTCGGTGAGGTCAGCCTGGCTTGCCAGGTGGACGGCGCAGCGCTGCGTGGTGCACAGCTCGACGGCACGGGTCTTGCATCCCAGCTCGCGGCGAGCAAGGTCTGCCAGGTAGCGGCTCGTGCCCGAGAGCGCTGCAGCGTGCCCAAAGGCGTCGATGTGCGCCGTGGAGCCCGCGCGCTCACAGATGAGCGTGCCATCCGCCGTGCGCACGCCCTCGCTCACGGCCACGACCACGGTGTTCTTCTCGCCGAGAAGCCCTAAGAGCCTCTGGAGGAGGACCTGCTCGTCAAGCGGCACCTCGGGGAGGAGCACCAGGTCGGGCGCGTGCCCGCCCGCCGCACCGGCCAACGCGGCAGACGCCGCAAGCCAGCCGGCATCGCGACCCATGATTTCCACAAAGGTGACGCTCTTGAGGTCGTAGACGTCTGCGTCGCATGCCAGCTCGTCCACGGTGACGGCAATGAACTTGGCAGCGCTGCCGTAACCGGGCGTGTGGTCGGTGAGGATGAGGTCGTTGTCGATGGTCTTGGGCACGCCCACAAAGCGGATCCGAGAGCCCGTGGCCTCGCCGTAGCGAGAGAGCTTGGCAATGGTGTCCATGGAGTCGTTGCCGCCAATGTAGAGCACCGCGCGGGCACCAAGCTCGGAGAAGCGCTGGAAGAGCGTGCGGTAGGGCGTCTCGTCCGTGGAGGGGTCCGGTAGCTTGTATCGGCAGCTTCCCAGGTAGCTCGACGGCGTGTGGGAGAGAAGCTCGAGCTGGGAAGGACCCGCTAGGCGCTCATCGAGGTCCACGGTGCGGCCGTCGAAAAGCCCCTGGATGCCGTAGCGCATGCCCACCGTGTGAAGACCGGCTGTGCGCGCGGCGCCAACCACGCCCGCCAGGCTCGCGTTGATCGCCGCGGTTGGTCCGCCAGACTGCCCTACCAGCACGGTATTGCCCAAAGCCATGTGTGCCCCTCTCGATGCGCCTCCACCTGCCATGAGGATAACGCAGCGCATGCGGTGCGTCGTGTGGCATAGCAGGTTCGTGAGCATGTTAGGAGAAGGTAATTGTGTCGTTCTCGCGTGGTAAGGTAGCACGGTCCCAATATCAGCTGAAAACCCTGGGAGTTGCATAATGTTCGAGGCGCTAGCGAATTTCTTCTCGCTTATCGTGCAGCCGGCCTACGACCTCACCGGTAGTTGGTGGGCGGCAATCTTTCTCTTCACCCTGTTCTCCAAGGTCATCCTCATGCCGCTCTCGGTATGGTGCCAGAAGAACAGCATCGTGATGGTGCAGCTCATGCCCGAGCTGTTCCGCATTAAGTGCCGCTACTACGGTGACCGCGAGACCATCGAGGAGAAGCAAAACGAGCTCTATCACGAGAAGCACTACCATGCGCTTCTCTCGCTCATCCCCCTGGCCATCCAGGTGGTCATCCTCTTTGGCCTGGTTGACGTCATCCATTCCATCACGGATTCCGGCGCCCCCGGCACCGAGTTTCTCGGCCTTGTGCCCATCGAGAACGGCGGCGCGTCGCTCGTCATGCCATTGCTCGCGGGCCTCTCGGCCGTGATCATGGGCTGGGCCTCCAACCACATCAACCCCCTGCAGCGCGAGCAGTCCCGCGCCGAGAAGAACATGACCAACGGCCTCTCCATTGCCCTTTCGCTCTTCCTGGGCTTCTACGTGGTGTGCGGCATGGCCTTCTACTGGGTGTGCTCCAACCTGCTCTCGATTGTGGTGCAGGTGCTGTGCAACGTGATCGTGAAGCCGCGCGACTACATCGACTACGAGGACCTCAACGCCGCGCGCGACGAGTTCAACGCCATCGAAGAGGCCACCAAGGGTGACCGCAAGTGGTACCAGCCAGACCCACTGGCCCGTCGCGCCAAGGCGGACTACAAGCGCTTCTTCAAGGTGGATGGCAAGCACCTGGTGTTCTACTCCGAGAGCTCGGGCTTCTACAAGTACTTTAGGGGTGCTATCGAGTGGCTGCTCAACAACTCCGACGTGCGTATCCACTACCTTACGAGTGACCCCAACGACCAGGTCTTTGACATCGCCAAGCGCGAGCCGCGCCTCATCCCGTACTTCCTCGACCAGAAGCGTCTCATCACCCTCATGATGAAGATGGATGCCGACGTCGTGGTGACCTCGCTTGGCGCGCTCGACGTGTACTACATCAAGCGCTCCTACATCCGCAAGGACATCGAGTACATCTACATGTGCCACCACATGACCTCGATGCACATGACGGGCACCAAGCAGGAGTACGACAACTACGACACCATCATGTGCGTTGGCCCTCACCAGAAGGCAGAGATCCGCGGCATGGAGAAGGCCTACCACACGCAGAAGAAGAAGGTCCCCGAGATTGGCTACGACCTTCTCGACCGCGAGATGGCAGACTACGAGAAGATGCCGCACGAGAAGCACGAGCGCCCCATCATCCTCATCGCGCCCTCGTGGAACACGGACAACATCCTCGACACCTGCATCGACGACATGCTCAGCCGCCTGCTTGGCCACGGTTACCACGTGATTCTTCGTCCCCACCCCGAGTACGTGAAGCGCTACCGCCCGCGCTGGGAGGCGCTTGTCGAGCGTTACTCCAAGGTGAGCCCCGACGAGCTCACCATCGAGGCGGACTTCTCCGGCCACGGCTCCATCCTCGAGTCCGACGTCCTGGTGACCGACTGGTCGACGATTGCCGAGGAGTTCTCGTTCACTACGCTCAAGCCCTCGCTCTTCATCGACACCCCCATGAAGGTCATCAACCCGGACTACGAGCAGGTTGGCATCACGCCCACCGACATCACGCTGCGCAACCAGATTGGCCACTCGCTTGACCCCAAGGACCTCTCCGAGCTCGAGGATGTCATCGACGACATGGTCACGAACTCCTCGTCCTGGAACGACAGGATTCGCCAGATCCGTGACGGCTTCATCTACAACCTTGGCCACGGCGGCGAGGCCGCGGGCGAGTACATCCTCGGCGAGGTCCTCGCAAAGCAGGAGGGCAAGGACATTACCGCGGCTGGTGCGTTTGGGACGGGGAATCAGGGCGACAATGATGACTAGCCGCTCCCAAAAGGGTGCGCACCGCATTGCTGGGCGCCTGCTGGTCCTTGTGTGGGACGTCCTTGGCCTTGCTGCGATAAGTGCCTGCCTGCTCACGGCGATGGCCACGCCGGCCCTCGCGTACGTGGACCCCTCGGTCATGACCTACACGATCCAGGCGCTGGCCGCCGTGGCGGTGGCGCTCTCGGCGGTGCTGGGCGTGGCCTTCAGGCGGACGCGCAGGGCCCTCATGCGGCTCCTGCACGTAGACGAGGGGGCGGGCCGCGTGGTCGAGCCCGCGGTCTCCCGCATCGACCCCTCCGGCAAGGCCGCGGCCGACGCGGCGGCGCGAGAGGCGCTTGCAGCCGCGGGCGGCAACGCGCGCGGGGCCGCCACGGGCCGCCTGGCGGGCGTCCCCTGGCGCCGCCGCCTCGCGCTCTCGCTTCTCGTCTGCCTGTTCGATGCATTTACGGTTCTCGTCGTGGCTCCTTACGAGCTCGTTGCCGCAAACTCTGCGTCGCTTGTCTTTGGCCTGGACAGCGTGTGGCAGCTCATCCTCGTGGCGGGGCTTCTCGTTGGCGTTGTCTGCGCCCTTGTCCTCTCAGTGTTCCGCGGGCGAGCGTTTGACGTGCTTCTCGCCCTGGCGCTTGCCGTTGGCATTGGCTCCTACGTGCAGACGCTCTTTCTCAATGGGGGCCTTACGGTTGCCGACGGCAACCTCATCGACTGGAGCAAGTACACCGGGGAAATGGTGGGGAACCTTCTCGTTTGGGGAGCCATTGCTGCTGCCTTGGTGACGCTTGCCGTTACGCGCGAGAAGGCCGGTAGGGCAGTCGCGGCGGTGGCGAGCGTTGCTCTCGTGCTTGTTCAGCTGGTGGGCGTGGTGAGCCTGTGGGTCTCGCCCCCGGATGGCTCGAGCATCCAGACCCAGAGGATTTACACCACCGAGCAGGGCATGTTTGATGTGTCGAAGAACAAGAATGTTATCGTGCTTGTCGTTGATACCGTTGACTCGCTCAAAACCAAGGCCGTCTACGACAATTACCCCGAGATGCTCGACGAGTTCACGGGCTTCACGTGGTACCAGAACAGCACCGGCTCGATGATACCCACGCGATACGGGATTCCATTCCTGCTCACGGGCTCTTATCCAAAGGCAGGGGAGACTTGGAACGACTTTTTTGGCCGTATCTACTCGGGTAGCACATTCCTGGACGATGTTTCCGCCCAGGGCTACTCGGCGGGCATCTACACCGATTCCTTTAGTCCCGATTATGCCAAAACGCGCACCATCAACGTGCATCCCCTTGATGCATCGAAGGCGCTCGACAAGCGGGGCACGCTCGAGATTCTCTACCAGTGCTCGCTCTATCGCGACATGCCATGGACACTCAAGCCCTTCTTCTGGTACTACACGGACCAGATCAACAATGCCATGTTCTCGAGCGAAGCTGAGAATGACCCCTCAAGCACGCCCTATGTCATGAATGACCCGGCGTACTATCAAAAGCTCAGGGAGCGAGGCCTCTCCATCAACAGCGAGGACGCCTCGTTCCGCTTCATTCACCTTGTGGGGACGCATACGCCCTACACGATGGACGCGCAGGGCAACCTCAACGAGGAAGGCACGAGCCTTGAGGACCAGACGCTCGGTACGTTCCACATCCTCTCCGAGTACCTGAGACAGCTCAAGCAGCTTGGGGTCTATGACCAGTCTACGATCATTGTGACGGCGGACCATGGCGAGTGGTACCTCACGGACGAGCCCCTTACCGAGCCCACCTCGCCCATCATCTTCGTGAAGCCTGCACAGGACGCTGGCGCCGACGCAGCGCCTTGCGCAATCTCCCAGGAGCCGGCCAGTCACAAGGACCTTCAGGCCACCATGCTTAAGGGCATGGGCGCCTCGCAGGACGTTCTCGACCACTACGGAGAGTTCAACGTGGCGCTTGAGGACCGACATGACCCCGCGGATCGCCTGCGCACCTACTGCATGCTTACGCACGACGGCAAGCGTGACTATGACCTGCTTGAGTATCAGATAGTTGGGGACGTCTCCGACTTCAACAACTGGCATCTCGACGGGAACGATTGGCGCAACGAGGAGGCCTGGAAGCAACGCGACGCCGAGAGGTAGCCTAAACCTCTAGGGCCAAGTTCGCGTAATCTGGGTTAACGGGGCGCCGTCGCTCGGAACGAGCGACGGCGCTTGTGGCACAGCATGATTGCCTGGTCGTGCAAGTGGAAGGGGCTCTCGATGGCGGGGTTTGGACATGCGAGAAAGGCGATGGCGAGCGACTTCGATGGGACGCTCTTCTTTGGGATTGGCGGTCGCGTCCATCCGCTCCATCGCTTTCTCCCTCGTGACCTCGCCGCTATCGAGGAGTTCCGAGCGGAGGGCGGCCTCTTTGGCGTGTGCACGGGACGCCCGCTCGGTGCCGTTCTCGACGATGCGGGGAACGCCCTCAGCTTTGACTTCGCCGTCACGAGCAGCGGAGCGTGCGTGAGTGATGCCGAGGGAAACACGCTGTTCTCGCGAGAAATACCTAATGACGACGTGCGGGCGGTCTTGGACGTTGCGCATGGGCAGACGTCGCGACCGTCATTCCTGGCTGTGAAATCAGGCTATCTTGTTCTTGGGGAGAGCAGCATTCCCGGGCTGCCCAAGGCGTTTCTCAAACGGCTGAGGGTCGTGAGCTCCGTTGATGAGGCGCTCTCGGTTGAGCCAGGGGAGCGCGGCGAATCGGTCCAGGTTGTCTCGCTGGGCTTTGCCAGCCAAGAAAGGGCTGCGAGCTTTGTTGCCGGGGTGGGAGAGCGGCTTGGCGGGAGGGTTGCGGCGTTTCAGAACCTCGACTCCGTGGACGTGGTGCCTGCGGGGTGTTCGAAGGGCACGGGGTTGGCAATCGCACGGGAGCGCTTTGGGCTGGGACTGGTTGGTGGCATAGGGGACTCGTTCAACGACCTGCCACTTCTTGGTGAGGCAGATGTGGCGTACACGTTCAACCGTGCGCCAGAGGTCGTTCGGGCGAGTGCCGATGTGCTGGTGGACGATGTCGCTGAGGCACTCGCGGACCTTGGGCGACGGTAAGGTAGTGAGACAAAGTAGGAGACAAAGGGGCAGTCCCTTTGTCTCATGGTCGACTGGCGAGCGAAAAGCGGGGGCGAGGCCATTGCGGCCTCGCCCCCCGAGCGCGATATTGGCGCCCGGGGGGCGTCTCCTACGCGCCAGCCTCAAGCTCCTCGCGGATGGCGAGGATGAAATCGCGCGTGTTGAGCTTGGTGGGGTTCTCCAGCGTGGTGATGCGTGCGAGGTCGCCCGTCATGCGGCCATCTTCGATGGTCTTGACGGTCGCGCGCTCCAGGCGCTTTGCGAAGTCGACAAGCTCAGGCGTTCCGTCCAGCTCTCCACGCTTTGCAAGCGCGCCGGTCCACGCGAAGATCGTGGCCACCGAGTTGGTCGACGTCTCCTCTCCGCGCAGGTACTTGTAGTAGTGGCGCTGAACGGTGCCGTGAGCAGCCTCATACTCGTACTGGCCATGGGGCGAGACCAGCACCGAGGTCATCATGGCAAGCGAGCCAAACGCGGATGAGAGCATGTCGCTCATCACGTCGCCGTCGTAGTTCTTGCACGCCCAGATGAAGCCGCCCTCGCTCTTCATGATGCGAGCAACGGCGTCGTCGATGAGGGTGTAGAAGTACGTGATGCCGGCTGCCTCGAAGCGCTCCTTGTACTCGGCCTCGTACATGTCGGCAAAGATGTCCTTGAAGCGGTGGTCGTAGATCTTCGAGATGGTGTCCTTCGAGGCAAACCACAGGTCCTGGTGCGTGGAGAGCGCGTACTCGAAGCAGCTGCGCGCGAAGCCCTCGATTGAGGAGTCCACGTTGTGCATGCCCTGGATGACGCCGGGCTGGTCAAAGTCGTGGATCAGGCGGCGCTCCTCGTGGCCATCGGCATCTGTGAAGACCAGCTCGGCCTTGCCGGCACCGGGCACGCGGTACTCGACGTTCTTGTACACGTCGCCGTATCCGTGACGGGCAATGGTGATGGGTCGCCTCCAGCACTTGACCACAGGCTCGATGCCCTTGACCACGATGGGTGCGCGGAAGATGGTGCCGTCGAGCATCGAGCGGATGGTGCCGTTGGGGCTCTTCCACATCTGGTGCAGGTGGTACTCCTCCACGCGCTGGGCGTTGGGGGTGATGGTTGCGCACTTGACAGCCACGCCCAGGCGCTTGGTGGCCTCGGCGGAGTCGATGGTCACCTGGTCGCCCGTCTCGTCTCGGTGCTTAAGGCCCAGGTCGTAGTACTCGGTCTTAAGATCGACGTACGGGCAGATAAGCTCGTCCTTGATGATCTGCCAGATGATGCGGGTCATCTCGTCGCCGTCCATCTCGACGAGCGGGGTCTTCATTTCGATCTTCGACATGCGTGCCTCCAGCGGGGTGTTGTTACGGACCTTCGTTGCCTTTGCGGCCCAAGCCTAGTCTGTGGTTCCAGTCTAGTCGACCAAGGCTACAGGACGATTTCCGGCGAGAGCCATGCGGACTGGTCACGGCTCACTACGCGCGCACAAGCATACGCGCGCGGCAGCGAGAGGATCGCTGCGCCACGGTATGCACCGGACGGCATGAGCTCAAGCGACATGGCGCAGTCGGCCACGCCATCGTCCACCAGGCAGAGCGGCAGCAGGAGCCGCATGGTACCAGTGGCGGGATCAAACGCCGGCGCTGCCATGCGGAAGCTTGCCTGTGCAAGGCGCAGCGAGAGGGACGTGGCATCCTGCAGTGCCCTGGCCATGCGTCGGTAGAGGCTGGGGTCTGCCTTTATTGCACGCGCCAGGTCCCTGCATGCGCCCCGTCCCAGACGGCCGCTGCCCGCGTCCACGCCCTCGCGCAGGAGGCGAGACGCCTCGGGGCTGTCGGCAAGTTGGTCGGCGAGGAAGGCGCGTGGCAGGCGCCCGACCTGCTCGCCGAGAAGTGCCGCGGTGTCCAGGATGAGCATGCGACCGGGCTGGCAGACGACGTCCTCAACGCGTTCGAGGTAGCTGGCCGGCTGGGGCAGATCGGGAAGCGTCGCCACAAGGCGGGCGCCAAGCTCGCCCGAGCCTGCCGTGGCAAATCCGTCGAGCTTCCAGGCAATGTCACCGACGTTGGGCGAGAAGACCGCGTAGACGTCCTCGCCAAAGGGAGTGAGCAGCCCCGTGTCAAACGCTGCGAGCGAGCCGTCTGCCGCCGTGGCAACGCGGTCCTGCTCAACGACACGATGGAAGGTTACGGTGAGATACTCGCGCAGGACGCCATAGCGGGACGGCGCGCCCACGCCCTCGCCGGGGAAGTTCCAGCGCTCGGGCGCCACCATGGTGGCAAGCGTCCCCAGGGTGCGCTCCCAGGAACCGATAACCGCAAACTGCGCAAACTCGCGAAGCGGGCTAACGATGGAAGTGCCCACGCCCTGCAGCGACGCACCAGAGAGGTCGCTCCACGCGCCCTCGTCGGCCGCGGGAAGGCCCTCAAGGCCAACCTGCTCGTGGACCATGCCGGTACCGTCGTCACCATCTACCAACGCAAGGCTCCACTGCTTGCCGGACAAGGGTCGTGACGTGCGCCGGATTGTGACCTCCACCGGGCCGGAGCCATCCTCGTGGAGGTAGCGGAGCGGGAAGGTGACGCGGCTCCTCGTGCCCGAGAGGGTCCCGGTCGAGCGGGCAACGCGCCAGTCCTCATCGAGCGTGCGGGTGACGTCGGCGTCGATGGGGAGCTTCTGGTAGAGCACGCGGAGAAGCTCGTCCTTGCAGTGGACCTCTGCCGAGAAGAGCTCGGGGAGGTTCTGGTGGGGGAGGGGCTGCGTGGCTGGGGCGGGTCCAGGGGCGGCTACCGGTGCGGGGGCCGGTGCCGGAGCTGGCGACGTGGCGGGTGCCGGAGTCTCGGGCTGTGCTTGGGCAGCTGCTGCGAGGTCCGCCTCCATGTCCTCGTAGGGGTCATAGGTAATGGTGAGGTTGATGCCAGAGTCGTTGGGCGTCTCGGGCTCCGGCTGCTCGCGGGTCTCGGCTCCAGTGGCCTCTGCCTGCGGCTCGTTTGGCTCTTTGGGGG
>ENA-OUOW01001500-OUOW01001500.1-human-gut-metagenome-genome-assembly--contig:-NODE-1500-length-15533-cov-39.677607_pt1 | contig 15533 bp, 13 predicted proteins | sample MGYA00237938_ERZ548769 | MGnify/ENA primary metagenome ERZ548769 (study PRJEB26490, sample SAMN05356870) | human gut metagenome | biome: terrestrial biome; feature: human-associated habitat... | reverse complement strand
CACCCCATTTCCTAAACAGTATACCATACTGTCTAACAAATGGGGTGCAGTTCATAGACCGGCGGGGGCTCTTTCTCATAGCGGTAAGTTCAGGATCACTCGATCAGGCCGTTCAGCAGGGCCAGGCACTTGCGGCTGTGCAGCTTGCGGATGGCCTTGGCCTCGATCTGGCGGACACGCTCACGGGTGACACCGAAGTCGCGGCCCACCTCCTCCAGCGTGCGGGGGCGGCCATCGTCCAGACCAAAGCGCAGGCGGATGACCTTTTCCTCACGGGGGGTCAGGCTCTTGAGGGCCTGATTGATCTGCTGGGCCACCATGGCGCGGTCTGCTGCCTTGCCGGGGGCCTCGGCGTTCTCGTCGGCAACGAAATCGCCCAGAGAGGAATCTTCTTCCTCACCCACGGGGCTTTCCAGGCTGGCGGGCTCCTGCGCCATGCGCTGGATCTCACGCACGCGCTCCACGCTCATATCCATGGCCTTTGCCAGCTCCTCGGGGGTGGGCTCGTGGCCGTTCTGGTAGACCAGCTGGTTGGTGGCCTGACGCATCCGGTTGATGGTCTCGACCATGTGCACCGGGATGCGGATGGTGCGGGCCTGATCCGCAATGGCGCGGGTGATGGCCTGACGGATCCACCAGGTGGCGTAGGTGGAGAAGCGGAAGCCGCGGTCACAGTCAAACTTCTCGGCGGCCTTGATCAGGCCGATGTTGCCCTCCTGGATCAGGTCCAGGAACGCCAGGTTGTGGCCGACATGCTTCTTGGCGATGGAGACCACCAGACGCAGGTTGGCCTCGCTCAGGCTGCGGCGGGCGTTCAGGCCGTCGCGGCGGATCTTGAGCAGCTCCTGGCGGCGCTCCTCCGTCAGGGGGCCGTTCTCAACAGCCTCCATGGCTTCTTCTTCGGCAGCCTTTTCCTCGTCGTCCTCGCTGGACTTGGTGTTGCCGTCCTCGTCCAGATCCTCGGTATAGCTCCGGCTGTTCTCATCCTCCTCGAACGAGAAGCGGGCGCTGTTCTTTTTGATGTACTCAGGCGCGCCGTACTTCTGGCGGTCGGCCTGAAGGATGTGGGCAGCCTCGGCACCGGCGTGGATGCGCTTGCTCAGGTCCACTTCCTGCTCCGCGCTCAGCAGCGGGATCTGACCGATCTGCTTGAGGTAGTTCTTCACAGGATCATCCAGCAGCTCATCCATGGCAGCCTTCAGGTCTGCGGGGTTCTCCTCTGCCGGGTCGTCCTCATTTTCATCGCCCAGGCCCAGCTCATCGCTGTTTGCCTCGGCACTTTCCACCTCTGCCATGATGCCTTCCACATCCAGGCTGGTGTCACCGTCGGCCTCGTCATCCAGAATTTTGATGCCGCGCTCCTCCAGAAGCGTGTAAAGCGTTTCCACATCCATCCGGCACTGGGAAGCCAGTGTCTTGGCCTCGCCCGCCGTCAGGGTGCCTTCGCCCTTCGTCAACAGTTCCTTCAAAGTCATGCCCATTTCGCTCTCTCCTTTTCACCGCGGCGCTGGCTGCGCCGTAAGTGATATCGTATCATAAGTTTTGCCGCTGCGGGATGGTTCAAATCACCAGGCCGCCGTTCACACCGAACACCTGCCCGGTGATGTAACCGGCGCTTTCGCCTGCCAGGAACACCAGCAGCTGCGCCACCTCGTCCGCGCTGCCCAGGCGGCCCACGGGGGTCTCCTCGGCCAGCGCAGCCTTATCCTCTGCCGTAAAGGCAGCCATCATATCGGTGTCGATGACACCCGGAGCCACGCAGTTCACGGTGATGCCGCTGGGCCCTTCCTCTTTGGCAAGGGCCTTGGTCAGGCCGATCAGGCCCGCCTTGGCAGCGGAGTAATGCACCTCGCAGCTGCCGCCGGTCTGGCCCCACATGCTGCTCACGGTCAGGATGCGGCCCGCCTTGCGGCGGATCATGCCCGGCAGGGCCAGCTGGCACAGGTGGAACGCGCCGCTCAGGTTCACGTCCAGCATGTGCTGCCACTCCTCCGGGGTGATATCGGTGAACAGCTTCTGCTGGGCAATGCCCGCGTTGCTCACCAGCACATCCACATGGCCCACGGCCTGCTCCACGGTGTGGAACGCCACCTCACAGCTGGCGCGGGAGGCCACGTCGCACTGGACCGCCAGCAGGCCCGGCAGCGCCTTTTCCAGCGCCGCCGCCGCCTCGGCGTGGGTGTGGTAGAGCACCGCCACCCGGTAGCCCGCCTGCCAGAAGGCGCGGGCCGCCGCAGCTCCAATGCCCCGGTCGCCGCCCGAGATCAGCACGCAGCGCCCGTTGGCCGCAGGGACTGCCGGTTCCGTTTCCGCGGCCGGTTCTGTTTCCGCGGCCGGTTCCGGCGCAGCTTCCTGCACCGGCTCCTGTTCCTGCGCAGGGGCCCGGGATGCCTCGTCCTCATCGCTCAGGTCAAAGGTCAGTTCAAATTCATCATCGTACAAGAGTCAGCCCTCCTGCCGTTTGTTCTCTGCCTGCAAAAAATCCCGCAGGCAGGAAGGTCCCGCCCTCCACCGCACCCATGGGCTGCGCTCTGCTCCTCTTTCCGGTCAAGGCCGGTCCTGCGGCGAGCCCGCTGGTCTGTGCGAGTGTTTTCGACAAGTTACCATTAAATAATATAACACAATTCGACGAAAAAAGAAAGTGGGAACCGCCGTCTTTTCACGCAGTTCCCACTTTTTTTCACGTTCTCAGGGGGTCACGGGCGGTTTCCAGCGGGGCTTTGCGGCCCGCTGCTCCCGCAGCCGGAGGAAGAACGCCTGCAGCAGCGCCTGCGCCTCCTCCGCCCGCAGGCCGCGTTCCACCACCGGATGGTGGTTGAAGGGCAGGGCGAACAGGTCGGTCACGCTGCCGCAGCACCCGGCCTTGGTATCCGCCGCGCCGTACACCACCCGCCTGATCCGGCTGTTGATGATGCCGCCGCTGCACATGGGGCAGGGCTCCAGCGTAACGAACAGCTCACACTGCCACAGCCGCCAGCCGCCCAGCTTTTTGCAGGCCGCGTCAATGGCCAGCAGCTCGGCGTGGTGGAGGGCGTTTTTCTCGGTCTCGCGGGTGTTGTGGGCGGCGGCGATGATCTCGCCGTTCCGGGCCACCACCGCGCCCACGGGCACCTCGCCCAGCGCGGCGGCCCGTGCGGCCTCCTCCAGCGCCGCGCCCATCAGCTCATAGTCGGTCATCCCATTCCCCTTTCTGCCAGCGCCCGGGCCAGCACCAGCCCATTGTTCAGGATATGCAGCACCACCCCGGGTGCAGGACTGTCGGTCTGCTCTGCGGCCCACCCGAAAATGAGCCCCATGCCCAGCGCGTAGCACTTTTCGGTCAGCGTTCCGTGCAGGGCCGCAAAGAGCACAGCCTGGCAGAGGTTTGCCGGGTGCTCCCCCAGCGGCCGCAGCAGGCGCAGCAGCGCCCCCCGGAACACCAGCTCCTCGGCCAGCGGCAGCACCAGCAGGCTGCGCAGCGTACCGGGCACGCCCTGCGGCAGCTCTGCCGCCCCGCCGGGGACCAGCACACACCAGACCGCCGCCAGCCCGGCCCAGGCCAGTGCCGCGATGCCTGCCGCCCGCAGGCGGCGGTTCCGCTCTGACATCTTCTCCGTCCCCTCTCCGTTTGGGGCCGCGCTGTTCCGCTGCTTCGGGCGCACAGCGCACCGCCCCGCAATGCCTGATGCCCATTGTATCATGTTTCGGCCCGTTTGTGCAAGAAAACGGAGCGGAATTGCGAAAATACGAAGAAATATTGATTCAAACAATTGACATTTTCCGTCGTCTCTGGTATATTCCTATACGACTTTTTGATTGATTTGGTCGGGTTATCCGTTCTTGGCCCCGTTGGAGGTATTACTATGATCCGCATTCTTACCGATTCCGCATCCGACATCCTGCCCGCTGAAGCCGAGCAGCTGGGCGTGACCGTCATCCCCCTGAACGTCACCCTGGAGGACGGCACCGTGCTCCGGGACGGCGTGGACATGACCCCCACCGTGTATTACGGCGTGATGGCCCGTTGCCACAAGCTGCCCACTACCAGCCAGCCCAGCCCCGAGCTGTTCCAGCGCTTCTTCCTTGAGGCGGCTGCCGCCGGGGATGAAGTGGTGGGCATCTTCCTCTCCCATGAGCTGTCCGGCACCTGCCAGTGCGCCCGGCTGGCCGCAGACATGGCCAATGTGGACAATGTCCTCTTTGTGGATTCCGAGAACGTCTGCCTGGGCGAGAGCCTGCTGGTGCGGCTGGCTGTTCAGCTGCGGGATGCCGGAAAGACTGCCGGGCAGATCGCCGCCACCCTTGAGCACGCCAAGGAGCATCTGCATCTGGTGGCTGTCATCGACGACCTGAAGTATCTGCGCAAGGGCGGCCGCCTGCCCGCCGCCGTGGCCGTGGCCGGTGGGATGCTGGGCATCAAGCCCCTCATCACCATCAAGGAGGGCAAGGTCGTTATGGCGGGCAAGGCCCGGGGCCTGCCCGGCGCTTACGTTGCCCTGTTCAAGAAGATCGAGGAGCTGGGCGGCATCAGCACCTGCGCCGACGCGCTGGCCGGTTACACCCTCGCCCCCCGCGAGGTGCAGCCCATCCAGACCTACCTGCAGGAGAATCTGGGCCGGAACGAGGCCCTTGTGCGCCAGATCGGCTGTGTCATCGGTACCCACGCCGGCCCCGGCGCGTTCGGCCTGGCCTTCCTCGATGAGGGCTTCACCTTCTGATCTTACCCAATCAAAAAGAGGAACTGCTTTCCCGGCAGTTCCTCTTTTTTGTTGGTTTATTCGTGTCCGATCTTCGACCAGTCGATCTCTTCGGCATCTACAAAGCCGCTGTCCTTCGCTTCCTCCAGCTGCTTTGCTTCCTCTGTGGTCAGCTTGGTGAAATCCGGGTCCCATGCCAGTACCAGCTTTTTGATCAGCTCGTAGGCAAGGTTCTTGTCCGGGTCCGGCAGCATATCGATCATGTGTGCTGCATTCATTGCAATTTCAGACATCCTGCCACCTCCTTATTTATAGATATCGCCACGATTCCCGATATCCAGCACCAATAGAATCTCCAGCGCGTTTTCCTCTCCGTACCGGTAAAGCACGCGCCAGCTTCCGACCCGGAGCCGCATTGTTCCATCCTTCAGTCCCTGCATCACCTTGATATCACCTGCTGGCGGTTTCAGGGTCAGCCCCTCAATGCCTGCAACGATGCGAAGCACGGACCTTTTGTCCAGCTTATTCAGGAACTTCATGGCGTTCTTCGAGTAGCGGATCTTCATAACATCATCCTCAGCGCTCGTTTTTTCTGCGTGCCTCTGGTCCTATTATAGTCCATTCTCCTGCAAACGTCAATTGTTTTTTGCCGAAGATCCGTTCATTACAGCACCGCGTCCGAAACGATCTTGCCCAGCAGGAGCACCAGCACCACAAGCATCATGGGGCGGATGAACTTTGCGCCGTTCTTGAGAGCGAAGTGGGAACCCAGCAGGTTGCCCACAATGCCGCTGATGGCACAGGGGATGCCGATGGAGAACACCACCAGCCCGCTGGAAAGATACGTTACAAGGCTGGCGTAGTTGCTGGCAAGGTTGAGCACCTTGGCGTTGCCGCCCGCCGTGCGCAGGTCAAAACCCATCAGGGTGGTAAAGGCAATGATGGCAAAGGTGCCGGTGCCCGGGCCAAAGATGCCGTCGTACAGGCCGATGCCCAGCCCGATGGCAAGGGCCAGCACCGCCTTTTTGGCGTTCAGGGTGCCGTCGTCCCGGTTCTCGTCGGGCAGGTCCCGCCGCCAGAGGATGAGCACCGCCGCCACCGGCAGGATGATGAGCATCATGGTGCGCAGCACCTGATCGCTGAGCAGGAGCACGATGTGGGAGCCCAGTGCGCTGCCCACAAAGCTGCCCACAGCCGCCAGCAGGCCGACCCGGATGTTCATGGCTCCCTTCTGGAAGAACTGCGCCGTGGCAAAGGTGGTGCCGCAGGCCGCGCTGAATTTATTGGTGCCGTAGGTGTAATGCACCGGCAGGCCCGCAAACAGGTAGGCGGGCAGGCTGATCAGACCGCCGCCGCCCGCCGCCGAGTCCACAAAACCCGCAAACCCGGTCATCAGCATCAGAAACAGCAGCATTGGCAATGATAATGTAATTTCCATTCGTTCTACTTTCCCACTCTTTCGTTTACTTCAGATACAGCTTTCCCTCGCAGGCCAGGATCTGATCCAGGATCATCCGGGACACCCGGGCACCATAGACCATGGCAGGGTGGTCGTTGTACTCGATGATGTCATGGAACTCCTTGTTCATCAGAACGATCACATACTCGCCGTAGGGGGTGTGGATGATGCCGCCGTCGTTGCGGCAGGCGTTCATGCTGCCGCTCTTGCTGGCCACCCAGATAAGCTCCGGCTCGCCGGTCTCCTCGCAGTCCAGATAGAACTGGGGGAGATCGTGGGTCAGCATGGTGTTGTAGTGCTGCTGGCGGAAGATGCCCAGCATGGCGGCGCTGGCTTCTTTGCTGACCAGCGTACCCTTTGCCACCTGCGCAAACAGGGCAGCGTAGTCCCGGGGCGTGGTGGTGCCCAGCTTGTCGTAGCGGTCAAAGTGGAGGGGGTTGTGCAGGACAGTGTGCCCAAAGCCCAATTCCCGGATGCAGGCATTGATGGTGTCCAGCCCCAGGTAATCGATGATCATATTGGTGGCGATGTTGTCCGAGCAGATGATCATCATGGTGGCGGTGTCCTTCACCTTGAGCTTTGCCCCCACGCCCAGGGCCCGGAGCATCCCGGAGCCGTCCACGAACTGGCTGGCCTCGTAGGTGATCTCCTCTTCCAGGTCAGCCCTGCCCCGGCTGGCCTGCAGATACAGCACCGCCAGAATGAACGCCTTGATGGTGGAGGCCGTCTCGAACTCCTCGTCGGCACCGATCTGCACCGTGCTGCCGCGCAGGTCATCCACAAAAACGCTCATCCTGCCCTGATAGGAATAGAGCTCGGCGGCAATGCGCTTTTCCAATGTCATATTCTGATCCATCTGGAATCCCTCAACTTTTCTATACTTTCCGTTATACTTTATCCTTACCGTTAAGACATTATTTTCGTCACTTTCGTCATTTTCGTCACCAAATGATATCCTCAATGACGAATTGGCCGAAATTGACGAAATTTGAGATACTAACGGTGATTACAGGTTGTTTTCAAAGAAACGCTGTGCGTTGCGGAAGAAGATGGCTTCCACCTCATCCTCGGTGAAGCCCTCTTTCCGCAGGGCATCGGCCAGCAGGGGCATTTTGGAGCAGTCGCTCAGTTCCAGCTTGCCGCCGATGCCGTCAAAGTCACTGCCCAGACCGATGATCTCAATGCCGCCCACCTGCTTAAAATGGGCGGCGTGTTTGGCCATCAGGGCCGTGGTGCTGCGGCACAGGTCGGGGCTGGGCTGGTCATCCAGAAAGCCTGCGCAGTAGTTCAGGCCCACAAGACCGCCTTTTTCCGCCATGACCCGAATCATCTCATCGGTCAGGTTGCGGCAGTGGGGGGCCAGGGCGCGGCAGTTGGAGTGGCTGGCCGCAAAGGGGCGGGTGCTGTGCTCCGCAATGTCCCAGAAGCCCTTATCGGACAGGTGGCTCACATCGGCAATGATGTGCAGGCGCTCCATCTCGGCCAGGAACTCGAAGCCCTTCTCCTTCAGGCCGGTCTCGGTGTTGGGCATACAGGGCCAGATGGGGCCGTTGCCGGGCACCACGTTGGGGCTGGCCAGCTCGTTCTCGTGGTTCCAGGTCAGGGTCATCATCCGCACGCCCAGCTCGTACATCCGGCGCAGCACGCCCAGACTGCCCTTGCAGCAGCCGGCCTCCTCAATGGTCAGCATTCCGCTGATCTTGCCCGCCTCGGCGTTTTTGCGGATATCCTCGGGGCGGTAGACAGGGGCGATCCTGTCGGAATACCGCTCCATCATCCGCTTGAACACGTCGATCTCTTCCAGCGCCGTCACCAGCGGGTCCGCGCCCGGGGTGGGGTCGGCCAGATTCACAAAGGCGGCAAAGCACTGGAGCATGTAGTCGCCCTTCTCCAGCTTTTCCAGATCGATGTGGCCGTTGTTGCGGGCAAAGGTCTGCCCGTCGCCCCGCATCTCCGCGCGCCGCAGCTCGCTCAGGGTGTCACAATGTAGATCAAAGACTTTCATCGTTCATGTCCTTTCTTAACAGTTTCTTTGTTAAACCTCTCCGGGATGCCGCCCCTTCGCAGCAGCTGGCGGGGTTAACCCCTCAGTCACGCTTCGCGTGCCAGCCCCCCTAATAGTGGGGCCCTTGGCATGGCGGAAAGCCTTTCCTTTTTGCCAAGGCCGCCCCTACTAGGGGCGGTGGCATTGCGAAGCAATGACGGTGGGGTTTCACCTTCAGAAAATACTCCCCACCGCATACAGACTCTTGACCAGATCTTCCCGGTACAGCGGATCGGCGGGGTCAAGGCTGTTGATGACCACGCCGCCGCTGGCGGACGCGCCGGTGGAGTGGATGTAGCGGCCCTCGCCGAGGTAAAGGGCGATATGGCCGGGGAAATAGAGGGCATCGCCCCGCTTTTTGTCTGCAAAGGGGATCTGGTGCATGGGCCAGCCCTCCACGATCCTGGCATCCCGGTAGATGAGCACGCCGCACTGCATATAGGCGCTGCTGACAAGGCCGGAACAATCAATGCCCCGGCCCGATTTGCCGCCCCAGCGGTACTCGGTGCCCAGATACTTTTTCGCCTGCGCGCAGACGGCATCCCGGAACGCTTCCTCGCTGCCGTCGTACCACGCCTGCAGTGCCTGCGGCACCAGCTCCCCGGCGGTAATATTCCGGGCCTCGGCCAGCGCGTCATCAAAGGCCAGCCCCTCCCGCTGGGAAAACACGGCGGTCATCTCAAACCGCACCGGCTCCAGCGCCACGTCCCGGACATAGCCGGTGCGGCCATCCAGCAGGGCCACCTTGGCCCAGCCGGTGTAGGCCAAGGCTTCCTCGGGCGGTTCGGGCAGGCGGCAGAGCAGGCAGCCCCGCTCCAGCTCCAGCATCCGCACCCCCTGCACCTTGGGCAGGCTGAGCACATCGGTGGCACGGCCCACCAGCACCAGCGGCTGGGGCAGGTAGGCCCGCAGCGCATCCTCGCTGACAAATTTCAGCGCATCCCGCCGGACAAAGCCGTGGTAGCCGTAAAAGGTGACCACCTCGGCCACCTCCGGGGAGAGGGGCACTCCCTCGGCGGTCACGCCGCCGGGGGCGGTGCGCACCTGACAGGCCTGACCGTACAGGCCCTCGTCCCCGATGGTGGAAACAAGGCCCGCCTCGCTCTGTTTGGTGGTCTGGGGCAGGTCGTAAATGGTCACGACAGGCCGGGCAAATAGGGCGTATTGCATCATTCGGTTCCCTCCAACAAATTCAGCAGCTCCTCCGGCTTCATGCGCAGGATGGCACCATCCGCGCTGCCGGTGACGGTCTCGGCCAGATCCTGCTTGGCCTGCTGCAGCTCCACGATCTTTTCCTCAATGGTGTCCTGGGCGATGAGCTTATACACCTGCACCGGGTTCTGCTGGCCGATGCGGTAGGCACGGTCGGTGGCCTGATTCTGGGCTGCCACGTTCCACCACGGGTCGTAGTGGATGACGATATCGGCGGCGGTCAGGTTCAGGCCGGTGCCGCCTGCCCGCAGGGAGATCAGGAACACGCTGGCCTCGCCGCCGTTGAAGCGGCGCACCAGCTCGGCACGCACCGGCTTGGGGGTGGAGCCCTGCAGGGTGAAGTGGCTCACGCCCTCCGCGTCCAGCCGCTTGGCCAGCAGCTCAAGCATGGAGGTGAACTGGCTGAACAGCAGGATGCGGTGCCCACTCTCCACGGCACTGGTGACCAGCTCGATGCAGGCATCCAGCTTGGCGCTGCCGCCTGTCCAGTTGTCGGCAATGAGCCGGGGGTCGCAGCAGATCTCCCGCAGCCGCATGAGGACGGCGAACACCGCCATCTTGTCCTCGGGCTTGGCGGCCCGCAGCTTCTCCCGGGCATCCACCACGGCGGCAAGGTAGAGCTTGCGCTGCTCCTCCTCCAACTCGATGCGGTAGACGTTCTCTGTTTTGGGGGGCAGCTCCTTCAGCACCTCGGACTTCATCCGGCGCAGGATGAACGGCCCGGTGAGCTGGTTCAGCCGCCGCACCGCCGCCGGGTCGTTTTCCTGCGTGATGGGCTTTTCAAACCGGCTGCAGAAGCTCTTGTAGGGCGGCAGGTAGCCCGGCATCAGGAAGGAGAAGATGCTCCACAGCTCACCCAGGCGGTTCTCCACGGGGGTGCCGGTCAGCGCAAAGCGGACACGGCTGTTCACCCCGCACACCGCCTTGTATTTCTGGGTGGTATGGTTCTTGATGGCCTGGGCCTCGTCCAGGATGCAGGCGTAGAATTTCTGGTTCTCGTAGAGGGTCTCGTCGCGGCGGAGCAGGTCATAGCTGGTCACCACCACGTCGGCCCCGTCCCACTGCTCGGCCAGCTGGGCCCGGTGGGCGGCATCCCCGTCCACCACAACGCAGTTCAGCTCCGGCGTGAACTTTTGGCATTCCTCGGCCCAGTTCAGCACCAGCGAGGCCGGGCAGACGATGAGACTGGGCAGGGGGTTCCCGCCCTGCTCCCGGAGGGCCAGCAGATAGCTGAGCACCTGCACCGTCTTGCCCAGACCCATATCATCCGCAAGGATGCCGCCCATGCCGTAGCCATCCAGCGTGCGGAGCCAGCGGTAGCCGTCCCGCTGGTATTTTCGCAAAACTTTTTGTAGAGACGCAGGCGGTGTATACTCGCTGTCCTTTACCGCGTGGAAGCTCCGGCTGAGCTGGCGGAAGGCATCGTCCCGATTGAAGCGGATGCCGTTCTGCCCCGAAAGCGCCCAGTCCAGACTGGGGGCCCGGTACAGGGGCAGCCGGGCGTGGGCCTGGCCCAATTTGGCCCCGGAAAGCTCCAGCGTCTCGTTCAGCTCGTCCAGCACCTCCATGGAATCGTCCAGCCGGAGCAGACGGCCATCCCGCAGGCGGTGGTAGCGCTTTTTCTGGTGGAGCGATCTCAGCAGGGCTTTCAGCTCCCCCACCGGGAACTCCCCCGTGTCCACCTCAAGGTCGAGCACGCTGCCGTGCACCGACACCCCCACCGAGATCTTCGGCGGTGCGGCCTGCATACTGCGGAAGGCATCGGTCAGGTAGACCTCGCCCTCAGCCAGCAGGGCCGGGATGCCCTCATCGAGGAAGCGGTAGACTTCATCCTCCTCATAGGCATCGTAGTGGGCGGCAAGGCCGTTGCCCATGGTGTCTGGCCCCGGCTCCAGATACCGCCCCAGCAGCCGCCCGGCCCGCTGTTCGGCACGGGCATCCCGCAGCAGACCGGCAGGCCCCGGTTCCTCCGGTGTGACGCGGTCCTCGCCGTACAAAAATTCAAGGTGCGCCCGCACCGTTTCCCGCGTGGGTGCGTCAAGGTAAAACTGCACCACCGGCTCCAGCGGGATCTGATTCAGCAGCAGGCGTTCGGGGTCCTCAATGGTCACCCTGCTGCCCAGCTCCGGCAGGACGTAGCTGCAAAAGGCGGTGGCATCCCCGGTGGTAAAGAACAGGCTCTTGCCGCACAGTGCCTCAAGGGCGGGCCGCATCCGGGCGCTTTCGGCCCGGTCCAGCTGCCAAATCGTATCCTCACTGTATAAATAGTCGTTGTCTAAACCCGTTTTCCATCCCAACGCAGGGGTCACGGACACCTCCACGCCGCCCCGGCGCTTTTCCACCCGCATGGTCAGGGCCGGGATGCCGGTCTTGAGGGTGTAGCCGCCCAGATTGCCGGTGGGGGCATAGAGGGCCACCAGACCGTCAAAGATCTCGCCGTTCAGCGGGATGCCCCCGGCAGGCCCGCTGCGGGGCGCATTGCCGTAGCTGCGCAGGGCCGCCTCGGCTCCTTCCTTTGCGCTGAGCTGCCGCCGCAGCAGGCGGAGCAGCTGCTGTGCCTCCGGGGCAAAGGCCTCCCAGCTGTGCTGGAATTCCAGCGCCTTGCCGTAACTGATGAAACCGTGCTTCTCCACGGCCCGCAGCAGGTCCGGGATGCTCTTTACCACATACTGCCGCCCGCCGTCTGCCGAGATGCGCAGCCGCAGCCAGGGCAGCTCCCCGGGCAGCAGGGTCAGCTCCGGCTCCAGCTCTGCGGAGTGGGGGCGCAGCTCCGCGTGGCCGGTCACGCCGTCCACCTCGGCCAGTGCTCCCTCCTGATAGGCCCGGAGCAGCCGCCGTGCCTCGTAGTCAGATTCCGGTTCCTCGCCCCGCCACTTCTTGCCGAACAGCATTTCCAGGCTGGAGGCATAGCTGTCCCTGCGGGGCGGCTCCTCAGGCTGGGGCGTTTGCAGGTTGGCCGTGCCCCGCACCACGCCCGGGATGCTCTCCGGGCTCTCAGCAGGCTTTTGCGGCGTTCTGCCGGAAAGGCCCTGACTCTCGCTGTCCCACATCAGCAGCGCGCCGATGTGCTTGCAGCAGGGCCCCTCGCCGTTTTCGTTGTAAGGGCAGGAGCAGCTGGCGCTGACAAAGCTGCCGTTTTCCCGCAGCCAGACCTGGGTCTGGTACAGGCTCCGCCCGCCGCCGCGCACGTCGGCGCTCAGGTGGCGCACGCCGTTCCCGGCCACTTCGCAGTTCAGATCCTGTATCCGGTCCGTGTAGGCCTTGGCCCGTGCGAATATCGTGCCGCCCAGCAGGTAGCGGATCTCTTCCATGTCCATCCGGGGTCTCCCTCCCTCTGCAATGCTCTATTGGTTAAGCATACCGCACCGGCGGGCGGGATGCAAGGGGTGCCGGGAAAAAAATTCCGGAAAGCACAGAAGCGCCTCATCCGGGAGAGGATGAAGCGCTTCTGTACTTTGGGAATTTTGGAACACTCAGCCCGCATTGCGGTTTACGGGCCAAGTGGGGGTTGGTTTAGGGCTGCTCAGGCGTTCTGCTTGAGCTCCTGTGCTTTCTGCCATGCTTTCAGCACATCGATCTTGCTTACGGCGTTGTCGGGATAGAATTTCATCTCTTCCGGAGCCGTGCCCTCATCGTTCAGGTCAGGGATAAGCTCGTTTTCCATGGCCCAGCGGGCGGCGTGCTGCAGGTCCATATCCTGCTCTTCCTGCTCTACATCGGGGTAGAGCAGTTCGGATTCGGGCATGGGCTTGCCTGCATCCTCCCACAGCATCATGGCAAGGGCGCTGCGGTTGCTGGGGAAGTAGGGCAGATTCAGCAGCTTGCCTGCAAATTCAGCGCCCAGAGAATAGGCCTGATAGCCCAGCACTGCACCGCCGACAACAACAGTAGTGCCGATCACGATGGGGCCAACGATATCGGGCTCGTCATCTTCAATGGATGCATCCTGTGTCATGGCTTTCAGGGTCACGCCCTTTGCAGGCATCACAAAGGCAAAGCTTTCCTTATCCTGATAAGCGTTCGGATCATCCAGGCCGGTGATATCCCAGTGGCCAAATTTCAGACCGCTATCTGCAAAAGCATCCTTATCAAATGCAACACTCACCGTTGCACCCTCGGGGACATTAAAGGAACCGTCCTCGTTGGCGTTCTTTTTAACGATCTCGGTGATATCCTCGGGGTCAGCACCATTCTTGCCGGGCACTGTTACGCTGGTGATAACGCCGTCCTTCAAGGTCAGCGGGTGGCAGACCGGAGCTTTGGGGGCGGGCTCCCAACGGGCATAGAAGGTGATGTCCTCCGTCATGTCCTTCGTAGTTATTTCGTCCACATTAAAGGGATGGTTATTTGCGGTGTACCAGCCGGTGAAGTTGTAACCCGGACGGGTGGGATCAGGGATGGCAGCCAGATCGTCTGCATTGATTTTTTCGGTCTTATAAGCCGACACCACAGCGTGGTCGGTCGGGTTGCCGCCCTTGTCGGTCAGGGTGCCGCCATTGGCATCAAAGGTCACCTTGCAGAGGTAAAGAAAATTGCGCTTTTTCAGTTTATCATTGTCATCAATGTTAGAATTGGCATCATTGTCTGCAAGCAGAGCATCTGCGGCGGCCTTGTAGTTTTTGTAGTAGATGGCACCATTGGGGTTCCCAGCCGGACAATCTTCCAGACTGTCTTGGAAAGAAGTCAATCCAGCAGGGAGCATAATGGATTCCAGATGGGAGCAACCGTTAAAGGTATTAGATTCAATGGTTGTTACTTTTTCCGGGATGGTGATCGTGCTCAGATTGGAGCAGTTTACAAAAGCAGATGCTCCGATGGAAGTGACGCTTTGTGGAATGGTGACGGCCTCCAGAGAAGTACTGTTTATAAAGGCGCCCTCGCCAATGGTTTGAATGCCGTCATACAGCGAAAGCGATGTGAGATTTGTGCAGCCTGCAAAGGCAGCATATCCCATCGACTTTATAGGACCCTTGATGGTAAGAGTATTCAGGTCGGTGAGATAAAAGGCCTGCCGGCCGATGGAAGTGACGCTTTGTGGAATGGTGACGTTCGTCAGATAGGAGCATCCTTGAAAGGCATAATCGCCGATCGTCGTAATATTTTTACCTAACGAAAGCGTTGTAAGATGACTGCACCCATCAAAGGCGCTCGCCCCTATCGATGTGGCAGCGTCTTTGATGATAAGAGAGTCCAAGCTGAAGCAAGATTCAAAGGCAGACTGACCGATGGAAGTAACGCTTTCTGGAATTGTAACGGAGTGAATGTTGTGATGATGAATGTCGTACAGTGGGGAGCCGTTTTCTTCGGTGGCAAATGAATAATCTCCCAAACCGGTTACAGAGTGGTGGTCCAACTCTGAGGGTATGTTGATGTCGTAGGGGCCATGGTTTGTAAAATCAACATTGCCTTCTGAATCAACAGGGCCAAGAAATTTTGTGATGGTTGCAGTACCGTCTTCTGTATTTATCGTATATTCATACTTGTAATCGCCAACGCTGATTTCTTGTTCAGTTGACGATGCCGTGTCTGCTGCAAATGCTGTGACTGCCGACAGGGGCAGCATGGTGATCATCATGCAGACCGCAACCAATAAGCTGATCAAACGCTTAGGTCTCATAATTTTTTACTCCTTTTCAATGATTTTCCCAAAAAATCTCTCTATTTCAGCCAAAACAAAAGAGCGCCGCACCGGCCAAACGGCTGGTACGACACTCTGAACCCTTGTAGACCCGCTGCGCGCTCGCGCTCCCGAAGGGGAACCGGCGCATCTTCACGAGGAGGTGCAAGGTTTCATATTACCTTACCCGGAGAGGATAACGTGCGGCTGGCTGCCATATTACAGGCCCTGTAGCTTTGCGTCGCAGCCTTTCGACTGGCTTGCTGATCTTTCTGTTTTGCTGACGAGATACTTTTCGCACTTTATCATACCCCCCCCCCCCTATAAAAAATCAAGAGGTCTGGGCGAAGTTTGTGAACACTCACAAATCCATGGAATTTTTTAGGCCGTTTTGATGGAAAAGTGCACGCACAACAAAAACAAACCCCTGAAGAATTTCTTCCTCAGGGGTTTCATGTAAGTCGGCGACCACCTATTTTCACGCGCCGTTTCCAGCGAACTATCTTGGGCACGAGTGAGCTTAAC
>ENA-OUOW01001496-OUOW01001496.1-human-gut-metagenome-genome-assembly--contig:-NODE-1496-length-15587-cov-8.989699_pt1 | contig 15587 bp, 19 predicted proteins | sample MGYA00237938_ERZ548769 | MGnify/ENA primary metagenome ERZ548769 (study PRJEB26490, sample SAMN05356870) | human gut metagenome | biome: terrestrial biome; feature: human-associated habitat; material... | reverse complement strand
ACCTTATCTCTGGCATCTTTTCATCCAATGGGTCACATCTATTGACAACGCAGATCCGGCAAACTTTTTTGCGAAATTTTCGGCTTTTTTTCTTTTTCCACAGGTTCTCCACAGCTGTTTTGGGCAGGCTGCACGGATTTTTTGTCGGTTTTTGACGTTTTTTACAAAGACAATTCCGCCGGCTGCCCCAGCGTTCCGGAGCAGGACGGCATTCCAGCAACGCGGCAGCCGGCTCCGGTGCCCGCGTTTTGCCGTTGCTGCCTGAAGGCAATACCGCACAAAGAGCATCTGGCGACTTTCCACGCTGCACCGCCTGTGGAAAACGCCCGTTTTTTGTCCGTTTTTGCTCTCCACAGTTTCCGCAGGTTTCCACGTGGAAATTTTGTGGAATTCATAAAGTTTTCCACAATAGGGGTTGATTTTCCACAGATGATGTGGTATACTATTATATTAAGAATACCTGTTGAAAGACAGGTGGAAAGTCTGCGGAAAACGGTTTTCCACAACCACCGTTCCGCAGAATTCGCCTGTCCGGCAGACCACGGAGATCCCCGCAGATCCTGCCGGACAGGCTTTGAAGTTACATAAGGAGGATCCCCCATTTATGAATTCAATTGATGAAGCCTTCTCCAGTGTCAAACAGTACTGCCGGAAAGAGGGCCGGATCTCAGAAGCTGCCATGAAGCTCTGGATCGATATTATGAAGCCGGTACAGCTGGACGGCTCGGTGGCAGTGTTCACCGTACAGTCAGAGTTCCAGAAAACCGTTGTTATGAACACCTACAATGCCCTGCTGAAAGAGGCATTTCTCAACGTGCTGGGACTGGATGTCAAGATCCAGATCAATGTCGTCACACCGGAAGAAAATGACAACCCGCTTTCCGAAAACAGCAACGCCAAGGATTACGATGAACTGGCACGCCGCCACGAGGAACTGGAGCACAGCTTTGAGGGTGCCAACTATGAGTACACCTTCGCCACATTCATTGTCGGTGGCTCCAATGAGTTCGCCTACGCTGCCTGCACCGCCGTGGCAAAAGAACCGGGCAAGAACTACAACCCCCTGTTCATCTACGGTCCCTCCGGTCTGGGAAAGACTCACCTGATGCACGCCATTGCCAACCAGGTGCACGAAAATCACCCTGAATACAAGATCATTTACGTCACCAGTGAAGAATTCGGCAACGACTTCCTCTCCTGCATCAACGACAACAACATGGCTCGGTTCCACGACAAGTACCGGAACGCCGACGTGCTGCTGATCGACGACATTCAGTTTTTCAGCAACAAGGAACGCATGCAGGAGGAATTCTTCCACACGTTCAACAAGCTCCACGCTGAGGGCAAGCAGATCGTGATCACTTCGGATAAGCCGCCCAAAGAACTGAAAACGCTGGAAGAACGTATCCGCAGCCGGTTCGAGTGGGGCCTGATCACCGACATCAGCACACCGGACTTTGAAACCCGTATCGCCATTATCCGCCGCAAGGCAGAACTGCTGGATCTGTACATTCCCGACGATGTGGCAGAGTTTATTGCCAACCGTCTGAAAACCAACATCCGGCAGCTGGAGGGTGCCGTCAAGAAGCTGAAAGCCCTGAAGCATCTGGCAGGTTCGCCCCCGTCCATTTCCATGGCACAGAGCGTCATCAAGGACATTCTCAGCGACGACCAGCCGGCTCCGATCACCGTGGAGAAGATCATTCTGGAAGTGGCTGACGTGTACGGCGTTTCTCCGGAGGATATTCGCAGCAGCAAACGCTCCAGCCAGATCTCCACTGCCCGCAAGGTGGCGATCTATGTGGTCCGTGAGATCACCCAGATGCCCCTGCAGGCGATCGGCACGGAATTCGGCGGCCGTGACCACTCCACCATTGTCTACTCCATCAGCAACATTGAAACGGCAATGAAGCACGATGACCATCTGAAGCAGCTGGTCGAGGACACCATCAAAAATATCCGCAACAAAAGCCACGCATAGAGAACTGGGAAAGGACACTGCAGAACATGTGGAAAACAGGATTTTGCAGTGCTTTTTTGCCGATTCCACAGGAATTCCACCGGCGTCGGCAAGTTTTCCACATGCGTTTCAACAGTCTGTTGAAAATCCATGTGCAGAAAAAGTGCCCGCTGTGTCCGCGGCATTTAACAGCTGTAGAAGCGGGCTTGTGGAATCTGTGGTAGAAAGCTGTGGAATGTGTTTTCCACAGCTTGTGGAAGCGGTATTTCGAGTACGTCAGGTTTTCCACGGTTTTTTCCACAAACTTTTGTTTTCCACTCCACAAACTTTCCACTTTTCCCGTGTGGAAAAAGCTTTCCACTTTTCCGGAAACTTTCCACAGGCGGTCTGTGGAAAAGATCTGCCCGAAATTCCGAGGAGAATCTGCGGTTTCCACTTTTCCAGAGCCTCTATTATTACTACTATATATTCTTTTCTTTGTATTCTGTCTTTTCGCAGCTTCGCTGCAAAAAACAGCGGATAACATGTGCTGTGCACAGTGGATGGACAGCAAAAAACTGTCCGTGATACAGCTGCAAAAGCAAGAAAAACGGCTGAACTGCGTGATGTTTTCTGTCCGCGAAGTGGCTGCAAAAGGACAATCGGAAAGACATCGGACAACACAGATACAAAACGGATATAGCGTTGTCCGGGACACACGTTTCGAACCCCATTCAAAATTGACCGATCCATTGGATCTGAATAAAGGAAGACGACCCATGATAAAATTTACTTGTGACCGACAAACATTCTATACTGCCATTACCCATGTGGCAAAGGGTGTTTCTCAAAAATCCACCATTCCGGCACTGGAACGCCTGAAGCTGCGGCTGGATCACGACAATCTGGAACTGACCGGCTATGATCTGGAATTCGGGATCCAGCGGAGCATTGAAGTCGAATCAGACTGCTCCGGCGAATTTGTGATCCTTCCCCGTCTGCTGAGTGAGGCTGTCCGCCGGTTCTCCGGCAATATGGTAACCATGGAAGTGGATGACAACTATGTGGTAAAACTGTTCTGTGATGCCACCGAGTTTCAGATCTCCGCCATGTCCTCTGAGGAATATCCGGCTCTGCCCAGTCTGGATCTGAACGTCGGCATGCAGATCGAACAGCCGGTATTGAATTCCATGATTCGCCAGACAAGTTATGCAACTTCTGTCAGCGAGGCGAAACCAGTGCTCACCGGCGAATTGTTTGAGGTGGAGGGCGATACCCTTCATGTGGCAGCCATTGACGGCTACCGGCTGGCAGTCCGGCAGGAACCCATTTCCAGTGCGGAGAATTACCGTTTTGTGGTTCCCAAACGGATGCTGCTGGAAGTGGCAAACATGCTCCACGATGACGCAGAGGAACTCTGCACCATTTCTGCGGATCGGCGGCACGTGGTATTCGAATTCAACGGCTATACGGTATTCTCCCGCCTGCTGGAGGGCGAGTTCCACAACTACCGCAGCAGCATTCCTGCCAGCTATGAAACTGAGATCACTGTGGACACCAGTGCCCTGACCCGTTGTCTGGAACGCTGTTCCCTGCTGATCAGCGGTAAGTACAACGCACCGGTTCGCTGCACGTTTGCCAACGGCAGTCTTGGCGTGTGGTGCAAGACCGGTATTGGTGAGATCAACGACAAAATTCCGGTGGAGATCAGCGGCAAAGATGTCACCATCGGTTTTGATAACCGTTTTCTGTTGGACGCTGTCCGTGCGGCAGACTGCGACAAGGTAAAAATCCAGCTGAGCGGCGGCAATCGCGTGGCAAAACTGGTTCCGCCGCAGGGCGAAAGCTTCATTTTCCTGCTGATGCCGATCCAGCTGCGGGGATAAGCGTGTCACACAGAATGTTTCACGTGAAACAAGGACAGTGCTGCTGAGGGGAAACCTTTTCTTAATGTGTTGGATTTTACGGAGAAATCTCTTGGAACGTGTAGGGGGCGATGCCCACACAATGTCATTAACTTAACATCTAGCCAAGCGAGCTAAAATCTGCTAAAATAAAGAAGGGTGAAGATAATGAAAGCAGAAACAAGGTTCATACGGCAAATACAAAAGATGGCAAGTGATGTGGAATTTCAAAGCAAACACGTCAGAGATGGCGAAAAAGATTTCAAGCGGACAAGAAAACTTACGTTTTCAGATGTTATCATGTACACAATCGGGAATACAAGAAGTCCGCTTGAACTGGAGGCACAGCGTTTTTCAAAGTATCTCACAGCGGATGAAATCAGCGGTGCAGCTCTGTGTAAAGCCCGGCAGAAAATCAAGTATACCGCATTTGAGGAACTGTTTGAGCAAACAGCGGCATCTGCTCCCAAAGATAAGCGGTTTCACGGATATCATCTGTATGCAGTGGACGGGATGAAGGGAGAGTTGCCTAAAACTCCGGAATTATCCGCAAAATACTGCGAAACTGAAAAGTGTAAAACGCCGGTATTTCACGCAGTATCAACTTTTGATATTCTGAATGAGATGTTCATACGTTCTAAATTTCATTTTGGAACTGCCGATGAAAGAGAACTCGCCAGCAAGATGATTGATGCTGTGGCACAAGATGTATATTACAAAGATGAGCCGCAAATATGGATATTTGACAGAGGATTTCCGTCTTTAAGCTTGATTCAGAAGCTGCTTGAACACCGGTTGTATTTTGTGATGCGGGTTTCTTCCAGCTTTCTGAAGGAAGTCAATGCGTTCCGCAAAAGCAAGTATGTCGACCGCGTGATTCATATTGAATATTCTGAGCGCAGAGCGACTCAGAATCATGTGCATTCGGATGGAATCAGTCAATTTGATTTGCGGTGTGTTCGCGTTAAGCTGCCCAGTGGAGAGGATGAAATTCTGGTCACGAATCTTGATCGGAAGGATTTCCCTAAGCGTGACATCAAAGAGATTTATCGTCTTCGGTGGGGAATTGAAACGGGATTCAACTACTTGAAAAATGCCGTATTCGTGGAGGAATTTGTCTCAAAAACTGAAAACGGACTTGCACAAGACTATTTTGTGTCGCTTCTCGTTTACAATTTTGCAACTTGCATATGTGGCAGTATGTATCCGAATATCCCAAAAAAAGAAAATACAAGTACAAGATCAATCGAAGAACTGCCACCAGATTGATCTACCATAATCTGATGGGTGTACTGTTTAAAAGCATTCCCTCTCTTTCGCGTGTCTTGAACGCACTCAAATCTGACATCATCAAACATCTTTCTCCCGTCCGTCCGAATCGCTCTTTTCCTCGCCATTTTGATACTTCCAGACATTCTGCTTGCCATTCAAGGGCCGTTTTAAGTTAATGACATTGCAGCGGGATCACCCCCGCCTATGCGGGGAAAAGTCGGTTCAAGTTATCTTGAACCGTTTTACAGCAGGATCACCCCCGCCTATGCGGGGAAAAGATCACGATGTTTCTTTTTTCCAAAAACGCCCTAGGATCACCCCCGCCTATGCGGGGAAAAGACGGAGGTCGGTGCGTCTACCATGGAAACCATGGGATCACCCCCGCCTATGCGGGGAAAAGATATGAACAAGTCTAAAATAGATTCTTCTATAAGGATCACCCCCGCCTATGCGGGGAAAAGTGAAACAGGACGGTTCCACTCTTTGCAGGTGTAGGATCACCCCCGCCTATGCGGGGAAAAGGCTACGCCGCCAAGCCCCAAGATGTCAATCAGAGGATCACCCCCGCCTATGCGGGGAAAAGCGTATGTACACATTGCTTGACTTACTGCCGTGGGGATCACCCCCGCCTATGCGGGGAAAAGCAAACGGTAACAAATTTATTGATGGCAAATATAGGATCACCCCCGCCTATGCGGGGAAAAGTCATAAGTTGCACCGTTAATAGTAAATGTATTGGGATCACCCCCGCCTATGCGGGGAAAAGGGCAAATATATTTGCACGTGTTTTGTTACAATGGGATCACCCCCGCCTATGCGGGGAAAAGATAGCCGAACCGCCGATGTATCTCATTGTGACAGGATCACCCCCGCCTATGCGGGGAAAAGGACCTTGACCGGTGGGAGGATAAGCTTGACCGTGGGATCACCCCCGCCTATGCGGGGAAAAGACCAGCAGGAAGGTCAAGCACATCGGGTCCAAAGGATCACCCCCGCCTATGCGGGGAAAAGACCGCACTCGTTTTGTGTTGAAAGACGGCTTTAGGATCACCCCCGCCTATGCGGGGAAAAGGTTATGACCGCTGTACTTGTTGTATCTGTTGGTAGGATCACCCCCGCCTATGCGGGGAAAAGGAGATGCGGACGGCGTAACGGTCTTTGCGTGCAGGATCACCCCCGCCTATGCGGGGAAAAGAAAGACCGCCCGCCCTTTTCCGGGTGCCGCTTGGGATCACCCCCGCCTATGCGGGGAAAAGTGCCTAAGAACGTTTACCGTGCTAGGTCTACGAGGATCACCCCCGCCTATGCGGGGAAAAGATCTACGAGCAAACCCAAAAGATCGCCGCAGCAGGATCACCCCCGCCTATGCGGGGAAAAGCCTGTGTTTACTGCGGCAAAAAGACGATGTGTGGGATCACCCCCGCCTATGCGGGGAAAAGATGCTATGGGGTAGATGGAATTTGTACATTTTAGGATCACCCCCGCCTATGCGGGGAAAAGCATCCGGAACTTTCAAATCGCCGTTCTCATCAGGGATCACCCCCGCCTATGCGGGGAAAAGCCTTGTAAGGCTACTTTGATATGATCCATGTCAGGATCACCCCCGCCTATGCGGGGAAAAGGTATAACTTCATTACCCAGTACAACGTCCACTAGGATCACCCCCGCCTATGCGGGGAAAAGGATAGTTCTACACCGGTCACCATGCCGATCTTAGGATCACCCCCGCCTATGCGGGGAAAAGCAAGAAAAAGGGTGTTTTTTTGGAAAAGCCTAAGGATCACCCCCGCCTATGCGGGGAAAAGTTTCCTTCACCCTCGCCGCCGACGTATGCAGAAGGATCACCCCCGCCTATGCGGGGAAAAGTTCAAGATCGCTTTTGTTCTCTTTGCTCTGTCGGGATCACCCCCGCCTATGCGGGGAAAAGTTTTCTTAGCACCTCTCGTGCTTTCTGTAATCAGGATCACCCCCGCCTATGCGGGGAAAAGCTCAGTGTTTCCGCGTTCGTCCGTGATTTTAGAGGATCACCCCCGCCTATGCGGGGAAAAGGCTGCCGGACACAGAACGCGGCAGGGCAACCCGGGATCACCCCCGCCTATGCGGGGAAAAGCGCAAGGAACGGCACTTAATAGGGAAAGAACCAGGATCACCCCCGCCTATGCGGGGAAAAGTGATGTCGCTCAGAGTGTCGCACAGCAAACGAAGGATCACCCCCGCCTATGCGGGGAAAAGAACAGAAGGGAGTTTTTCGTATGAAACGAGCCGGGATCACCCCCGCCTATGCGGGGAAAAGTTCGATCAGATGTGCTTCGCTGGTAGAGATCCAGGATCACCCCCGCCTATGCGGGGAAAAGTTACCGTCAATCCGGACGGCAGCGTGACACACGGGATCACCCCCGCCTATGCGGGGAAAAGTCCAGTGTGTGGTTGTCGGCGATCCATACGTCAGGATCACCCCCGCCTATGCGGGGAAAAGGCCATTTGCAGTTAATAAAACCCCAGCCGGCGGGGATCACCCCCGCCTATGCGGGGAAAAGTTTTCGGAAAGCTTGCAAACATTGGTGATGATAGGATCACCCCCGCCTATGCGGGGAAAAGCTTGTGACAAGCGGAAATTCCGGCGCGGGATTAGGATCACCCCCGCCTATGCGGGGAAAAGTGGTATAATAACCGTAGAGGTGAGTTATATGCAGGATCACCCCCGCCTATGCGGGGAAAAGACGGTCAAGGGCTTTCGTGATCCAGCAGAAAAAGGATCACCCCCGCCTATGCGGGGAAAAGATGCTACAATCGAATTCCGTGTCCCCGTTCTCAGGATCACCCCCGCCTATGCGGGGAAAAGCGGTTTCCATGCAATCACCACCGACGCGGTACAGGATCACCCCCGCCTATGCGGGGAAAAGGTGTTCCCATTGTCATAAAACGCTTGACAAATGGGATCACCCCCGCCTATGCGGGGAAAAGTCCGCATGCACGAGGGCAAACTTGCCATGGACAGGATCACCCCCGCCTATGCGGGGAAAAGCAGTTTAGAGCCGTACCGCCGGACGGCTATATAGGATCACCCCCGCCTATGCGGGGAAAAGACGTTACCGCTCTTGTAAAAATCCAGTTCCAGAGGATCACCCCCGCCTATGCGGGGAAAAGCGTGCAGTGTACTCACCATCAAGCAATGGGGTGGGATCACCCCCGCCTATGCGGGGAAAAGTGCGGGGTAAAGGTCCTGTCTGCCACCGAACGCAGGATCACCCCCGCCTATGCGGGGAAAAGCGTTCTTTTGAATAGAAAATGAAAACAAATCGGGGATCACCCCCGCCTATGCGGGGAAAAGCACCGGCAATCGTCTTGCAATCCACATCGAGTGGGATCACCCCCGCCTATGCGGGGAAAAGATATTTTGTTCACAATTGGAGGTGAAATGCATGGGGATCACCCCCGCCTATGCGGGGAAAAGTCATTGACAAGTCTTTTCGAAAACGTCTTACGGGGATCACCCCCGCCTATGCGGGGAAAAGTCTGGTTCTGTCAAAAGGGCTTCGTCTTTGATGGGATCACCCCCGCCTATGCGGGGAAAAGCTTCTGCGGACAGTCCGCTTGCATATCGCAGCAGGATCACCCCCGCCTATGCGGGGAAAAGGAAAAGAAAGCCAAACGGAATGCTACAATCGAAGGATCACCCCCGCCTATGCGGGGAAAAGGTCACAGCAGGATCCTCATGGTTCCGGCTGGCGGGATCACCCCCGCCTATGCGGGGAAAAGAGGGCGGAAAGCTGTGTGCTATAATCATGCCGAGGATCACCCCCGCCTATGCGGGGAAAAGTCAACATTAGACCGAATACGCCTATCCAGATTAGGATCACCCCCGCCTATGCGGGGAAAAGATACCAGCTGATCATGGCACGGAGCCTGCCGGAGGATCACCCCCGCCTATGCGGGGAAAAGACTAAAAAGATCCCAAAACAGCGTTACTTTTTCCATCAGCCTGCTTCATTTTCATTTAGTTTGCAATACACCTGATACAAAAGCTGACAGTCTGCCAGTGCACGATGCTCCTGCTTTGCCGGAATTTCCAATACGTTTGCTATTGTTTCGAGTTTATAACTTCTCAACCCCTTTATTTTGCTTTTTGCAGCCTGCATTACATCATAGGTATCCATTTCTGGAAAATCCATGCCATTTCTTTGGCTTTCAGTTTCGAGAAATTTTTTATCAAAATCAATACAATACCCCAACACCATACTGCTTCCTATAAAATCATAAAATGCAGCTAAGGCATCTTGAATAGGGATTCCATTTGCTTTGACAGATGCATTCTCAATTCCCGTCAATGCAGTGATCGTTTCAGGAATTTCATTATGAACCAGTATCAGCTGCTGATATTCGTCCACACACTTTCCACTCCGAACCCGTATTGCTCCAAGTTCCAGAATTTCATCTTTTTCAGCTGCAAGGCCTGTTGTTTCTATGTCGATAATTACAAAAGATTCTTCCACGCTGTCGGCATCTGAACGGGAACCAGATCTTCTGCGTTTCTTTGCTCCCATTCGCTGTTTTGCAGCATTACTAAAGCCTGCTTTTAAACCACTCTCCGCGGCGTTATGACGATGCGGATGCTTCATTAGTTTTATGCCGTCCAGATCGACCGGCTCCCATGCCGTGTTATGCACATAGAAATCCATATGCTGCTCATTGTTCGCAGTAAACACCATCGTAGCTTGTCCGTCACGGATATTCTCGCAAACTCTTTGCCAGAGTGCCTCACGAACTCTGGCACTCACACGCCCCACATAAACACCTGTATTGATCTCAAGCAGCCATTTTGAAAGATCTCCACGCAGTTTCGGCGGACAATTTGCTATCGTAAGTACAATCATATTCCATCCTCATATTTACCATAAGAAATGCCGTACTCCACATGTTCTTTCAAATTGTCCCACAAATAAACAACTTCCTGCTGCTCCTGCGGCTGGGATTCCTGCAAAAGATATTTGACATCTTTCACCATTCGCTCCAACAGCTTGGTTTCCGAAAACACATTCCGAACCCTTCTACGCATGATATTGGGAAGATCAGGCGGCTCCTCTGCTGCCAGTTCAAAGGCAAGCGGAATCGTGACCTCTGCTTTATACAAGTCTGCAATGTCATAGGCAAAGGAAAATTCATGCCCGACATGGATAAATCCCAGACTCGGTGCACAGCCCAGTGCAGTGATTACCGCAGAAGCAAGCCCATAAAGGCAGACATTTCCGGCAGAAAGAGCCTGATTCACCGGATCGCTTGCAGAAAAGTCTTCTGCATCATACTTTCTCCCGTCCCACGAAACGTCCCATTTTTTTGCTTGCTCCCGATAGATTTTTCGCATTCGTGCACCTTCACGTCCCCGCAGCTGCTGCAATGTCATGCCTGACACATCTGCATCTGCAAACCGCATCTCGTACATTTTGCGGACAACATCAAGGTGCTTTCTGGTGTTAGAAACCAATTTTGCCTGTTTTTCCAGCAACGTGCTGTGAGAATTCAGAGTTCTCCCATGTGCATAATATCGCACCCCATGTTCTCCGACCCAGATCACACTGATCCCCGTATCACCGATCAGTTCCATGGCTCGATGAGAAATGTCTGTCCCCGGTCCAAGCAGCAGCACAGTAATTGCTGCCGCCGGAATGTACAGCGTGCCTTCCAGATCACGTGCTGTGATCGCACCGTCTTCCCGATGGATCTTGCAGTGTTCCAGATAGAGAAACGTCATACGGTCGTTGATCGTCGGAAGTGCTTGCAAATCCGGCTTTTCCATACCGTTTTGTTCTGCCATCAGTGCTCCCCTGCCACGGTCAGCATTCCAAGTCCATATGCCTTTCCTCTGCCGATTCCCTGCATAAGGGACAACTGAAAGCATTCGGCATCTGTCACAGTCAGAACGCCTTCATATGTAACTGCCAGTATCCGCACATACTGCCTGCTGTCCCCTTTTCGGAAACGATACCATTTAGATTCTGTTACAAGCCACTGGTCTTCTTCCAGTGCAAAGCCATGTTTCGCCGCCTGTTTTTCCAGCCATTCTTCCTGATACGCAGTAGTAATATGTGCAACTGGTTTTCCTCTTTTGGACTGTGCGATCTTCTTATAAACAACCGGATTGGCTTTCAGCCGGAACTGCCACTTGCTTCCGTTTGTGATCCTGTCAAGCAGAACATCATATTTTTTGGTTTCTGCACATGTCCCTGTGCCAAATTGCCTTACAACTTCCGAAAAGTCCAGCGGAGATTCCGTCAAAATCAGAAGATACTGATTTCCATTGAGGGTATCCAATCTCCAGAGTTTCCGCGTTCTTCCCTCCGGCTCTGCACATTCAATGGCACCGTGAAACAATTTTGGTGCCACCAACGCCTGCATGGTTTTCGTCTTTGTCAGATCTAATTGAATTCTTGTCAGATACATACGACACCTCACAATTCCGAAAACGGGTCATGTTCTTTGCCGGTGATGATCTCTTCGCACTTCATACGCCAGCCATGCTGTCTGTGCAGCTGAGAAAACGACTGCGGAACGTCCTGCACCGGAATACCGCCAAACGGCACTTCATAGGCGATGCGGAATGTGCCGGCTTTCTCGTTGCAAAGAGGCGGTTCTTCTTTCAGAACTGCTTCCAGACTTTTTTCCCGTACACCCCATACGATCGGAAGTGTCGGCGGGCACGATTTTCTGCCGAGATACAACGGATAGACCGGATGCTGCAATGCCTCTGCAATTTTCTGCAAAAAGGCAGTGTCCTCCGATTCCAGTGCTACCAGAAAAACTGCATCAGAAAGATAGTGCCGTTCTGTAACATCTGGTGTTGCTTTTGGATAATGCACCATGTGAAAGTCTTTCAAAAGCCTGCCCTCTTTTTCCGCACGAACGCCAAAACGCAGTGCTGTAAGCGGCTCCAGCTTTTTCGGATCATCATTTCTCTGTATGCCCAGTGCGGCAGCAAGCATTCCGACCACACCGCTTTTCGTCGGCTCCCGTTCTGTGTTCCGAATGATAAATTTCGAGTTACTGCCCCACGCCTGTAACGGGGCAGCCAACCGCAACAATAATACTGCCATTTTTGTTATGCCTCACTGACTTGTTCCCGCAAATTGGATTCCAGTGTGTCCAGAAGTTCCGGCAAAGACAGCTGCTGTGCAATATCCGAAAGTGCATCGCCAATGCAAAAAGCTGCCTTCGGCTCTGCCGCATACCGGCTGTATATTTTCTTTGCATACGCTGCCAGCCGCTTTTCCGATTCTGTAGCATAACCGTCTTCCGATGCACGAACAGGCTTTTCAAATGCACCGCACAGGTTGACAGGCTGATCCATTCGGATCGTCACATAAACAGCGTCCGGAAATGTGCGGTTTGCGAAGGTATTTTCCTTACCGGTCGGCATAGAACGGATAAATGCTTCTGCAAATTTACGCACGACCACAGCCACATCAGCGGCATCGTCCAGTGTCTTCCGCAGTTCAGACACATTCACATTAGCATAGCGATACAACGTGGACGAGTTGAATTCTACGGTTCCGAGGTGGCCTGCTCCGGCATTGTCGTCCTCTGAAATATCATCTACCGCAGTAAAATAATCGTACTCGTTCTGGACAGCATGCGTGGAGATCGCATGGGCAACCTGAGAAGCGGCATCGTAATTCAATGTCGGGTCGCTCGCAGCCATTCGTCCAAACAGGGCAATGTCTACAGACGGATATTCCTTCAAAGCCTTTTTGAAATCACTTTTGTCTGCTGTGTCCCCGCATGCAAGTCGGGCAATTTCCTTTGCCTGTCGGTTGCTCATAAAAAACAACGCATCTGCCTTTTCGATTTCCTCTTTTTTCGCTTTCAGGCTGATTCCTGCTGCCTTCAATGCATCTGATGCTTTCTTCAGGCACTTCTTTTCATCGAGAGAAGCATCTATAGACTGCATTTCCTGTGCAACCAGCTGCACAACATTTTTCGTGCGGTTTCCCAGATCATCTTCCGCAAACATGCCCCGGAATTCCTTTCTCATGGCATGCTTCCACGCCTGCGACGAAACTCTCGCTCTGACGGAACCGCCGTAGACAGCGGTCTTGGGGCTTCCTGTGTCATCACGATTGACACAGCTGGGCGGAACGGTCTGCAACACATGAAAATCAACATAAATACTCATTGTTTTTCTCCTTTTTCAACATAATAAAAGTCTTGTCCCCACGAAAGCTGTACTTCTTTCCGGCTCTCCAGAAACTGAAAACGGTAAATATCTCCTGCAAGCTGTACATAATCCAGCCGCACGCCTTTTGCTTTGCAGAGCTGGATCAATCCTCTTAAATGGTGTGACAGTTCCTGCATGCTCTTTGCCGTAACAACCGGACCAAATCTTCGCAGAATTCGTCCTCGTTCTTCTTCTGTTTTTTCATTCATCAACCTGGCAGCAGCCGTGCCGAGGGATACTTTCTCACAGTGCACCGGTTCAGCATTCCCCTGCTGATGCAGGGCAAACAAAGTCAATGCGATATAGACAGCCCACTCGCCTTCGCTCGGCATACCGGAATTTCCGTAAAGTTCTGATGGCATTTCATTCAGAAATGCTCCCCACAATTCCGGAAGCTCTCCCGGTGTTTTTCCAATGCCTCTACGCAGATTGGCAAGCATCGCTTTTCCGACACTGGTTTCCTTTTGCCGGATCAAAAACTGAATTTGCCGATAGGTATAATTTCTGACATCGTCGATCTTTGACATGATTTCATCTCCTTTCACTAGATCTTTTTATAGATTTCTGCCACCTGTATGCGGAATTGATGAATTGCTTTCGGGGCAGAATATCGAACACTGTCTCCGCTTTTCTCATTTGTTATCTCATGTCCTACCATAGCAGCATCTCCCGCATGCATTGCCAGTTCTTCCGCACAGCTGTATGCGATTGTCTTTGCAGTTTTCTGCCATGCAGAAAATACCCTTTCCTCTGTTTCATAATCAGCAGAATCCACATCTTCCGGAGTGATCCCAGCCAGCCAGCGACGGAACGGCATGTCCAGACGGAAGTACAGCTGTGCACTGGCAGATTCTCTGGATTTCAGAAAAGTCTTATCCCAGCTCTTGGCATCGCCCTTGGTTCCGCCTGATGCGAGATATAAGTTACCGGCTAATTTGCGAATGGCATCTGCAAGCTGTTCGCATCTGTTGATCTCTACTTTGATTTTTTCCCGCCAGTTTGCACCAATGTCTATCAGCAACTGCTTGTTTACCATAAGAGAATCCCAGAATACATTTTGCACAAAGAAATCCTTATCTCCATATTGAACGGATACAATTGTTGTTTGTACCATTTGCATGTCAATTTCTTCCGCAATCCGCTGAACCCACTGAATTACACCTGCAACATGATTTCCCTCTTTATAATCATACAGCAAAGCAAAATCACGCCACATTTGCTTGTTGGCATCGTGTCTTCTCGGCACGTAGGAATCCTTTTCTTTTTTCGGTGTTCTCCATACAGTCATAGGCTCCATGAATGCATTTTCCTTCTGGAAAAAATCTCCGCCAATCAGGTAATAACGGATCACTGTATCATTTTCACGTTCCAAGAAAACACGTCTTGACTGTAGTGTATAAAGTTCTGCAAGATTATCCGGAAACGGGATCTCCGTTCGTTCCTCTCGGCGTACAGTATCGGATTCCCACAGCGGCTTTTCCTTATTTTCCACTTGATCGCCGTTTACCATAACGAGATTCAGCAGCAGCGTTTCAAACAAATTTTTACCGCGGGTAAAAACAATCCCGAGTTTGCCAAGCCAGCCTGCTCCAGGTGACGGAAGCTTTCCGCCGGATTTTTCTTTTCCCTCTTTTGTCGGCTTTGCTGATGTATCATCAAATGCATTCAGATACAGCAGCCATCTTGCCGCCTGTGCATAGGATAGTGCTGTCTTTTCTTCGCCAAAATAAGAGGAAAACAATCGGACCTTATTACCGCTCTCCGAAATTTCACCATTCAATTTGGAAGCACCATACTGCGTGCCGCATGCCAACCCTGCCACCTGTCCAAAAGGTCTTTCCGGATGAAACAGCCAGAACCGTTCATGCCATTTTTCCAGATATTCGCGAATCGGTTCCTCCGGAAGCTGACCAAGTTCCCAAAGATCTGTCCACCTCTCAACCGCTTCTTCTTCGTCTTCCAGCTCTGCCGCATTGCCGTCCGCATCGACTCTGGAAAAAACCGTATGCAGCACTGCAAGCATCAGACGAAGAATGACAATATCCTGCGTTGGCAATTCACCGCTTAGCGAGGTATATTGATGTGCGTGAAGAAGTGCGTCTGTCAATGACACTTCATGCACCTGACAGGAATCATCTCTCACGCGTATCCACGGTTCGTCCAGTAAATTGAATTCGATTTCTTTCATGAACACTCCTCCTTAAAGCTTTTAGGCAATACCGCACAAAGATTGTGCGACAGATGCGTCGTCAAATTTTTCGTC
>ENA-OUOW01001484-OUOW01001484.1-human-gut-metagenome-genome-assembly--contig:-NODE-1484-length-15660-cov-7.221532_pt1 | contig 15660 bp, 11 predicted proteins | sample MGYA00237938_ERZ548769 | MGnify/ENA primary metagenome ERZ548769 (study PRJEB26490, sample SAMN05356870) | human gut metagenome | biome: terrestrial biome; feature: human-associated habitat; material... | reverse complement strand
GCCTGCTTACAATCAACTCTTAAATCTTTCCTCCCTCCATTTATATATGGTTCATAACTAAGGTCTTGATAATCTACTGGAAATTCTGTCGCATAAGGACACCCTGCATCAACCCAACTTTCATATGATTTATATTGCGTAAAATCAATACACTTTGCAACTAGGGTTGCAACATTACCTGATGGGACAATTGTAGCGTATACTAATAAAGGCGGATTTTTAGCTAAAGGTGCTGTAGCAAACAGCTGATACCTAATGGCTCTTTCTTCAACCTTTGCATTTTTATATAGATCATATGGTTTAAGCTCTATCAGTGCATACGGTAAATCTTCTTCATCATATAAAAGATAATCGGTTTCGTCATCTTTTGCGCCAGAACTTCCTCGCTTAAAATGTTGTTCATGATACATCTTTTCAACCTTATATCTATATTGTGGACTACATAATAAACATAAAAACAACGCATGCACATATTCTTCTGGATTTTGAGCTTTAATTAAACTTTCATCCGATCGCATTGAAGATGTATACTTTATTAAATTAGAAGCATTGTCTAATTCAATTATCTCCCCTTTCTCATCATACTTTTGAATCTGATTTTCGAACCAAGTCTTTTCTTTCTCAGTTAATGCCATTTAAGATAACCTCCTGTTTTATTTATAACTATCTCTTTCCCTAAACTTAACATATCTCTTTCAATATACATCTTCTATACAAATTAAACTATCCCAAAATGCTTCAGAGCATCTTTTATCGCTTCCACCTTCTCCGCTGTCGCATGTTTTCTCGGCTGTTTCAATTCTGCTACCGCATTAGGGGCATCATACATTGGCAAGCCTAAACTTCTTTTTACCTCTGCTATATAAGCAGTATGCACCTTGAAGCCATATTTCGCTTCTATGTATTCCTTTATCATTTTGTAGGTAACTCGCTCTTTCGGCTTATACGCTTCGGCTCTTTTAGCGATATTATCAAGTGGTACTTTGCCCTCTCCCTCGCCAAACTCTACTTTTACGCTGATTGTGCTGTCAGGTTTTTTGTGGGAAAGCAGTACAACTGTCTCCACATGGTTTGTATGTGGAAACATATCGACCGGCTGAATCCGTGTAACCCGGTAAGGTCCTTTAGAGGTGAGATAGCGCAGGTCGCGCTGCTGGGTTTCCGGATTACAGGAAATGTAAACCACTTTTTGGGGGGAAAGGGCAATCAGTGAGGAGAGAAAGGTTCGATCGCTGCCGGCCCTGGGAGGATCCATAAAGACTACGTCGGCCGGCTCTTTTTCCAGAGACATCTCCAGCATGAATTCTCCGGCGTCTCCGGCGCAGAACCAGGCGTTGGAGAGCTTGTTCAGCTTCGCGTTCTCAATGGCGTCTTTTACGGCGTCACGATTCAATTCCACGCCCACAACCTTTTTCGCTCCCCGCTTGGCGGCTACCAGACCGATGGTGCCGATACCGCAGTAAGCGTCAATAACGGTTTCCGAGCCGGTCAGACCGGCGTATTCCATAGCCTTGAGGTATAAGGCCTCTGTTTGCGCAGGATTAATCTGGTAAAACGACTTGGCGGAAATTTGGAATCGGCAGCCGCAGAGAATATCCTGAATTTTTCCAGGGCCGTAAAGCACCTTTTCCTGTTCCCCCAGCACCATGCTTGTATACCGGTCATTGAGATTCATTAAAATGGTGGTGATTTCCGGATGGAGTTTTAAGAGGGCCTCGGTAAACCGCTTTTTCGCGGGAAACACCGGCGTGGATGTCACAAGCACTACCATGATCTGATTGGTGGCAAAGCCCCGCTTTATCAAAACGTGGCGGAGGAAGCCCTTTTGGGTCACCTCATCATAGGGAAGCAGCTTGAAGCTTTTCATCAGTCTTCGGATGGAGCAAATGATCTCATCCGCTTTCGGATCCTCGATCAGACAGTGATCTACCGGTACGATTCGATGGGTGCTGTCCTGATACACCCCGGAAATGATCTGCTGATTTCGTGCCAGCGCAAAGGCGGCGGAAACCTTGTTGCGGTAGTGATAAGGGGTTTCCATACCGATGATAGGCTCTACTGAGTGGAACTGCTTCAGCAGTCCTTCCACCCTGCGCTGCTTGAATTGAAGCTGCCTGGCGTAATCCATGTTTTGGAGCTGGCAGCCGCCGCATTTTCGAAAAACCGGACAGGCAGGCTCCGGACGCCGCTGAGGAACGGAAGAACCGGAGGGGCTTTGCGGGACAGCCTGATCCTGGGGAGAAAAGCCGCGGCGCGCGTCTTGGTGATCGAAATCCGGCTGGTTTTGCTGTGGGGGAGAGGGCTTCTTTGCTGGGAAGGAGGTTTGATGGGCTCCATTCTGCTGAAAAGGCTGAGACTGCTGATGGGAAGAATGCATCTGATTTTGACGGTTGCCCTGACGCCGCCGGTGGGCGCCGGAAGAAGGCGGGCGCTTTTTATTTTCTTTCATAGGCTCCTCTCTGAGATACCCGGCGGTGCCGGAAAATTTAATCTATAGCCTCAGCGCTTCCCGGAAAAAGACAAGCATAGGAAGGCGGGCATGTTACAGCTTTCACGATGGCCGGGTTTTGTTGTATCGGCACGGCAAACACGATGGCGCGCTGCTTGAGAAAACAGCCCCCGGTTTTCCGGGGGCCGGGAAGATTAAGCGGTTTCGATGCTGTTGGCAGACTGGAGATTCAGCTTTTCCACTGCCTGCTCCCGCATCTTGTATTTAAGGATTTTTCCGGCGGCGTTCATGGGGAAGCTGTCCACAAAGTCCACATAGCGGGGAACCTTGTGCTTAGCCATATGAGAGGCGACATAATCCTTAAGCTCTTCCTCTGTCATGGCTTCGCCGGGCTTGAGCACCACGCAGGCCATGATTTCCTCGCCGTACTGCTTATCCGGCACTCCAATAACCTGCACGTCGGACACCTTGGGATGGGTGTAAATGAAATCCTCGATTTCCTTGGGGTAGATATTCTCTCCGCCCCGGATAATCATATCCTTGATGCGGCCTGTAATTTTATAATAGCCGTTTTCGTCCCTGCGGGCCAGATCGCCGGTGTGAAGCCAGCCGTTTTCATCGATGGCCGCGGCGGTGGCCTCCGGCATTTTGTAGTAGCCCTTCATGATATTGTAGCCCTTGGCGACAAACTCACCGTCCACATTATCCGGAAGATCCTCATTGGTCTCGGGGTCCACGATTTTACATTCCACCCCGAACATGGCGGCGCCTACGGTGTTCACCCGGGCTTCCAAGGAGTCGGTGGTCTTGCTCATGGTGCAGCCGGGAGAAGCCTCTGTCTGGCCGTAGGTGATGCAGATTTCCGTCATGTGCATTTTATCGATGACATCCTGCATGACCTTGATGGGGCAGGGGCTGCCCGCCATGATGCCGGTCCGCATGTGGCTGAAATCAGTTTTTTCAAAATCCTCATGGCCCAGCATGGCGATAAACATGGTGGGCACGCCGTGAAAGGCGGTAATCTTTTCCTGATTAATGCAGGCCAGTCCCTTTTTAGGAGAAAACGCCGGAATAGGGCTCATAGTAACCCCATGGGTCATAGAGGCGGTCATAGCCAGCACCATGCCGAAGCAGTGGAACATCGGCACCTGGATCATCATCCGGTCGGCGGTGGAAAGATCCATACAGTCGCCGATGGCCTTGCCGTTGTTGACCACATTGTAATGGGTCAGCATGACTCCTTTTGGGAAGCCGGTAGTGCCGGAGGTATACTGCATATTGCAGACGTCGTGCTTATTGATGGCGGCGGCCCGGCGGTAGACCTCCTCCACGGGAACCTGGGCGGAAAGGTCCATGGCCTCCTGCCAGGTGTAGCAGCCCTCCTGCGCTGAATCCACCGTGACGATATTCCGCAAAAACGGCAGCCGCTTGCAGTGGAGAGGCTTGCCCTTTTCCGTAGTCTTCAGCTCCGGGCAAAGCTCCTTGATGATGGATACATAGTCGGAATCCTTGAAGCCGTCGATCATTACCAGAGTATGAGTGTCAGACTGGCGGAGCAAATATTCGGCCTCGTGGATTTTGTAGGCGGTGTTGACGGTTACCAGCACCGCGCCGATCTTGGTAGTGGCCCAGAAGGTAATGTACCACTGGGGCACATTGGTGGCCCAAATAGCCACGTGGTCGCCGGGGCGCACGCCCATAGCGATCAGGGCCCGGGCAAAGGTGTCCACATCGTCCCGGAACTCGGCGTATGTACGGGTGTAATCCAGAGTGGTGTACCGGAAAGCGTATTGATCCGGAAACTCCTCCACCATGCGGTCAAGCACCTGAGGAAAAGTCAGATCGATTAAATGCTCCTTAGGCCAAACGTATTTGCCGGTTTTCCGGTTATCGTCGTAAAGACGGCGGGATTCATCGGCGCCGCCCAGATACTGAGACATGAAGTGGGTGAACTGGGGGAACACAACGCCGGCGTCATTCAGCTCCGGCATATAGCTTTTCAGCCACTCCAGGGAAATATAGCCCTCGTAATTGATGGAGCGCAGAGCCCGCATGATGGCGTCTACCGGCAGATCTCCCTCGCCCATCATTTTGTAGGCTACCCTGCCGTTTTCCATGACGGAATCCTTGATGTGGGTGTATTTAATATACGCTCCCAGGTTCTGCACCGTCTGCTCGGGCGTTTCGTTTCCGTAGCGGTAGGGATGATGCATATCCCACAAAGCACCGATGCTGTCGCTTTCAATCTGGTTTAAAAGGCTGGCGAGACGGGAGGTGTCGGCATATACGCCGTTGCTTTCCACCAGCAGGGTGACGCCCTTCTCCTCCGCATAGGGGATCAGGGCTTTTAATGCCTTTAAAACGACCGCGTCGTCTACCTCTCCATCGGGAGCGGGGCTCAAATCGCCCAGAATACGGACAAAGGGAGCCTCCAGCTGGGAGGCCACGTCGATGGAGCGCAGCAGTTCCCGGCGGGTTTCCTCCGCCTTTTCCGGGAATTTCAGGCAGGCGCCGGAAGAAATGCAGGATATGTTCATGCGGATTTTTTTCAGCTGAGCCAAGGTTTTGGGCAGGTTCTCCTGCTGAAAGGGCTTGGTTTTGCCGTCGAACAGCTCGTCGCCCAGCCCGCGGACCTCAATGCCCTGGAAGCCTAGATCCTTGGCCATGGAATATACGTCGGACCAGCCGAATTCCGGACAGCCCAAGGTTGAAAACGCTAGTTTCATTTTGGATCCTCCTAAGTGATTTTTGCTTTGTATTGAGGGCGCCTTTCAACAAAGAAACGTCCTGACAGAGAGGAAAAGCCGACGGTTCCGAAGGCTCCCTCATTTTTTACACTACTAAAAAAATATATCAGGAAATCCGCGGTTTGTCAATTTTTCCGCCGGGAGAAACGGCGGTTGTGCAAGGGAGAGAAAGAAAATAATTTCTGGTTCCCGGCGGATTGTTTTTCCAGCGGGAATGGGATATAATAAAGCTTAAGAAAAGGGCTCGCAGAGAGCTGCCCGACGGCGTCAGGAGAACAGAGGGCTCCCAAAGGCTTCGGTTTCCTGTGAAGGCGAAAAGGAAATAAGGAGGGCCCGTTCCTCTCTGTGGCGCAGAGGGAGCGGGCTTTTATGAAAAGAGAGGATGTGGCCCGTTGCATCGGTATTTGTTGTTTGATCTGGATGGGACCCTTACCGACCCGGCGGAGGGGATTACCAAGTGCGTCCAATACGCCTTATCCTATTTCGGGCAGGCGGAACGCAGGCCGGAGGAGCTTTACTGCTATATCGGGCCTCCGTTGCCGGAATCCTTTGAAACCTACGGGGGGCTTTCCCGGGAGGAAGCGCTGCTGGCGGTGGAAAAATACCGGGAAAGGTTTCGGGAAAAGGGTATGTTTGAAAATAAGGTTTATCCCGGTGTGGAAAAGCTTCTCTGGACGCTGAGAGACGCTGGCAGGGTGCTGGCGGTGGCTACCTCCAAGCCTGAGGTGTTCGCGAAGGAAATTTTGGGGCATTTTGGGCTTTCCGAATATTTTCAGGAAATCGTAGGCAGCGAGCTGGACGGCACCCGCATGGACAAGGCGGAGGTCATCCGGAAGGCGTTCGCCCGGCTGGCTCTGGAAGAGGAGGATAAGCCTTTGACGGCCATGATTGGAGATCGGAAGCATGATATCGTTGGCGCTAAGAAAAACGGCATTGCTTCCGTAGGAGTGGCGTTTGGCTATGCGGAAGAAGGAGAATTGGAAGAAGCCGGCGCGGACCGGATCGTGGCTTCTGTTTCGGCCCTGCGGAAGCTCTTGCTGGCATGGTAAGAAGAACAGGAGGCGTTATGGAGCAAAACGGTTGGAAACGGGACGTGAAAAGGCTGGTGCTGGTGGTGGCCGCCTCCTGCGTGATGGCCATGAATATCAAAAGCTTTGTCCGGGCGGGGGGACTGTTCCCCGGCGGATTTACGGGCCTGACTCTGCTGATCCAGCAAGCGGCGGATAAATTTTTTCACTTTTCTGTGCCGTATTCCGCCGTTAATCTGCTGTTGAACCTGGCGCCGATTATGATCAGCTTTCGGTTTATCGGGAAGAAATTCACCCTGTATTCCTGTGTGGCTATCGTTCTTACCAGTATTTTGACAGACATTCTTCCAGGATACCCGATTACCTCGGACATCCTTTTGATCTGTGTGTTCGGCGGACTGATCAACGGGTTTGCCGTCAGTCTGTGCCTGTTTGCCGGCGCTACCAGCGGCGGTACGGATTTTATCGCGATTTTCTTTTCCGAGCGCAAGGGAAAAGAAACCTGGAACTACATTCTGGCGGGCAATGTGCTGATGCTGGCGGCGGCCGGCTTTTTGTTCAGCTGGGAGCAGGCGCTGTATTCCATCATTTTTCAGTTCGCGTCGACCCAGATTCTCAACGGGCTGTACAGCCGTTATCAAAAGCTGACCTTGCTGATTATAACGGAGGCGCCTCAGCGGGTTTACGAACAGATCAAAGAGGTCACTCATCACGATGCCACGCTGTTTCAGGGGGTGGGCTGCTATGAGGGCAAGGAGAGGAAGCTGCTTTACAGCGTGGTTTCCAGGCAGGAAAAGCGGAGAATTGTCTCTAAAATACGGGAGATTGATCCTAAGGCGTTTATCAATGTGGTAAAGACAGAGCAGGTAACAGGGCGGTTTTATCTGCGGCCCAATGATTAAGGCGGCCGGAGACGGAGCCGTCCGCCGGCGGGAAGGGGATCGACTGCGCGGCGCATTGGAACCGGGCGGGCCCTGGGCTTTGGGCTGAAGCATATGAGAGGCTTTGATAAAATCAGAAGTATTCCGCACGGAGCCAGGGCCAAGCCAGCTCTGAAAAGGGGTGCCGGCTTTGCGCGGAAAATAAGGCGGGATTTTTATGGCGGCAGCTGGAAAAAGCAATAAATCATACGAAAGAAATAGAGATGAAAGCGCAGCAATGTTTTCTAACGCGGATTTAAAACGATTGATTTTTCCCTTGGTGATCGAGCAGGCCTTAGCCCTGACGGTAGGCATGGCGGACGTTATGATGGTATCCTATGCGGGAGAAGCGGCGGTTTCCGGCGTTTCTCTGGTGGATATGATTAACGTTCTGCTGATCAATATTTTCGCGGCGCTGGCCACCGGCGGCGCGGTGGTGACCGCCCAGTATCTGGGGGCGCGGAACCGGAAAAAGGCCTGCGAATCAGCGGACCAGCTTATGGTAGTGACCATCGTTATTTCCATTTTTATCATGGGGCTGACGCTGCTGTTTCAGAGACCTCTGCTCCGCCTGTTTTTTGGGGCTATCGAGGATGATGTCATGTCGGCCTGTATCACCTATCTTTGGATTTCAGCGCTGTCTTATCCGTTTTTAGCGGTTTATAACTCCTGTGCCGCCCTGTTTCGGGCCATGGGAAACTCCAAGGTGTCTATGCTGGTTTCCTTAGCAATGAATGTGATCAATGTGGCTGGCAACGCGTTTTTTATTTTTACCTTCCAAATGGGTGTAGCCGGCGTGGCTACGGCCTCCCTGATTTCCAGGGTGGCGGCCTGCGTCATCATGGTGGTGCTACTGAGCAATCCGGGGCATCAGGTTTTTATCAGCTTAAAATGGGAATATCTCAAGCCGGATTTCCCGGTTATCAAGAAGATTTTACATATTGGGATTCCCAATGGCTTGGAAAACAGCTTTTTTCAGCTGGGCAGAGTTTTGGTGGTCAGCATCATTTCCGGGTTCGGAACCGTCCAGATCGCCGCCAACGCGGTGGCAAATAACCTGGACGGTATGGGATGCATTCCAGGCAACGCCATGAATCTCGCCATGATTACCGTAATTGGCCAGTGCGTGGGCGCCCGGGATTACGGCCAGGCTTCCTATTATACAAAAAAGCTGATGAAAATCGCTTATCTTTCCGTCATCGGATGGAATACCCTGATTCTGGCAACCCTTCCTCTATCCCTAAAGCTTTACAACCTTTCGGAGGAGACCATCTGGCTTTCCACCGTTTTGATTGTGCTTCATAACGGCTGTGCCATGCTGCTGTGGCCCGCCGCGTTCACCTTGCCCAACGCCCTGCGGGCGAGCAATGACGTCCGTTTTACTATGATCGTTTCAATTGTGTCTATGCTGTTGTTCCGAATCCTGTTCAGCTATGTACTGGGAATTTGGTTCCAAATGGGCGCCATCGGCGTGTGGATCGCCATGATTATCGACTGGGTGTGCAGGTCGATTTGCTTTGTAGGCCGGTTCGTACGGGGAAAGTGGAAGCTTCAAAAGATCTGAATGTGTTTTCTGGGAAAAGAAATTTTCCCTTTTAAGTCCGCGGCCTTTTCCTGCGGCCGGTCAGAAAACCTCCAGGCTTACCGCGCCGGGAACGGCGGAGGGCTGCGGCCAGTCTGCCTTCATGAAACGAAGGCCTGGGCCTTGATGATAAGCCAGAGGGTCTCTTTGCGCTAAAGCTGACAAAAAAGCCTCCGAAAGCGGCATTGTGCCGCCTTCGGAGGCTTTTTTGCGGGTGAATGTGGGAAAACAGCCGTGGGACGGTGGACAAGACCGGCAGAAAGTAAAACTGTCATGCCGGCTGTTTTATCGCCAACAGCCTTGCCATAACGTCTGCAATTCTGAAATTTTCAGCAAGCGGCCCGTCAAAATTTGAAAACCGTTGAAGGGCAGGCCCCAGGCTTACAGCTTTGCGGCGCCGGAGATCTTACTCCGCGCTTAACGGATCTGGGAAATCAGGAAAGCTTTAACGCTTTTAAATAAATTTCATAGGCCGTACGATAGGCGCCTGCCTCTGTGGGCTGATAATTCAACACTTTTTCCGAGCGGGCAATAATCTGCCTTGCCTCGTCCACATCTCGGATCTGCCCGTTAGCAATCAGCTGCATGGCGATATTGCCTAGAACCGTGGCTTCGATGGGGCCGGCGGTTACGGTACAGCCGCAGGCGTTGGCAGTCATTTGACAGAGCAGGCTGTCCTTGGTGCCGCCGCCAATCATATGGATGGCGCGGTAATCCTTGCCGGTGCAGTCCTTCAGCTGCTCGTAGGTGTAGCGGTATTTCATTGCCAGGCTTTCATAGATGCACCGCATCACCTGGCCTACGGTTTCGGGAACCGGCTGACTGGTTTTTTCACAAAATTCCCGCACTCTGCGGGGAAGATTGCCCGGAGGAACAAACATAGGATCGTCCGGATCGATAAAGCAGGCAAAGGGCTTTTCACGCAGCGCCAACCGTTCCAGGTCGCCATAGCTGTAGTCAAAGCCCTCCCGCTGGTACTGACGGCGGCTCTCCTGGATCATCCAAAGGCCCAGGATATTCCGAATCAGGGAGGTTTTTCCCTCGGCGGCGCCCTCGTTGGCCAGATTGTACCGTACTGCCTTCTCGTTCAGGACAGGACTGTCTACCACAGTGCCGAAAATTGACCAGGTGCCGCAGCTGTTGAAGATAAAATCCTTCTCTTCAGCCGGCACCGCGGCTACCGCGCTGGCGGTATCATGGCTTGCCACTGACACTACCTTAATGGGATCCACTCCCAGCTCATCGCAGGTTTCGGGATTCAGCCGCCCGATGACCGTGCCTGGCTGGACGATAGAGGTGAACAGCCGGGAGGGAATCCCCAAGGCCTCCGTAACCCGCTGGGACCAGGTCCCCTTCGCCGCGTCCAAAAGCTGGGTGGTGGTGCAGTTAGTGTACTCCGAGGCCTTGACCCCGGTCAGCATATAATTGAAAAGATCGGGCATCAGCAATAGGCAGTCCGCCCGTTCAAGCTGATACGGCCGGTTCAGAGCCAGGGAATACAACTGAAACACGGTGTTCAGCTCCATAAACTGGTTGCCGGTCAGATGGTAAAATTCCTCCTTGGGAATTTTCGAAAAGCTTTTTTCCACCAGGCCCGTGGTTCGCAGGTCACGGTAGTGGACCGGATTTTCCAATAGGGTGCCGTCCTTGGCGATCAACCCGAAATCCACGCCCCAGGTGTCGATGGCAATACTGTCGATGGGGCCAAACTGTTTGGCCTTGACGATTCCCTGTTTGATCTCATAAAATTGGCGCAGAACATCCCAATAGAGGGTGCCGCCGATACTGACCGGATCATTGGAAAAACGGTGGATCTCCTGATAGGAAATCGTGTTCCCGTCAAAGGAACCCAGCATTGCTCTGCCGCTGGACGCGCCGAAGTCGAATGCCAGGACTTGTTTTTTCTGTGCCATTTTCATCGCGTCCATCCGGGAATTTCCCAGAGGCCGCCGCACCGTCCTTTCCTGAAAAATAATTTATTTGTTTTTACGATAATGGCGGTAGCCCGGGTGGCGGCCCGTCACCTTGGCGGATTTCCGAAGCTCCAGCAAGCGGCCGATATTCTTTTCGGAGATTTCTTTTTCCCCTCCCAGCAGACGGGCGTTCAGTTCGATTTTAGCCCACAGCTCCAAGGTTTCCATACGGTAATAGGCAGTGCATAAGTCTGCGCCCACAGTAACCGCTCCGTGATTTTCCAGAAGCATAGCGTCATGGTCGGGCAGATAAGGGGCGATAGCGTCAGGAACTTCCTTTGTAGAGGGGACGCCGAAGGGAGTGAGCGGCACGCTGCCCAAAGAAATAACCGCTTCAATCATAATGTAACGGTCCATAGGCAGATGAGCTACGGCAAAACCGGTGGCTGCCGGGGGATGAGCGTGAACCACCGCGCCTACGTCATCCCGCAGCTCATAACAGCGCATGTGCATTTTCATTTCCGAGGAGGGCCGATAGCCGTCGTTGGCTTCCAAAATCTCGCCTTGAGCGTTGATTTTTACCAGCTTTTCCGGGGTGATGAAGCTTTTGCTGATGCCGGTGGGAGTGCAGATAAAATTGCCGTCGGGAAGCTTTACAGAAACATTTCCATCATTTGCCGCTACCCAGCCGAGCTGCCACATTTTATGGCATACGTCGCAAATTTGTTCCTTAATCTCCATTTCAGTCATGAAAAGCACCTCTTTGATTGATTTTGATTAAAAAGAGCGGGCGCTCTTTTGGCTTTATTATAGCTTCCATTTTAATGTTCGTCCAGATATTACAGCAATTTTGACAAAAAGAAAAGCCGATGGGGATTTAATAATTAATTATGATCAATTATGATTATCAGGAATGCAGACAAATTTGAAAAAAAGGGGCTAAACGGTCCAATAGAGCGGGACTGTTGTGAAAATCAGCCCATGAGACTGATGGACGAGCTGTATTCTTCAGAACCTGAAAGGGTCCAGGGGCTCTATTCTCCTACATACTCTTTTCTTCAGCAAAACGATTGAATAGAAAAGTACGCGTTTTATGTCCGCCTGTTCAAAACGGATTTTGTCAGTCGGAGGAAAGAAAAATAAAAAGCGCCGCCAAGAAAGCTTGACGGCGCCGAAACGCTTGAAACAAGGGGCAGTTGGCATTCAATTCATGAATGTCAATGGGGATATTAAGCGGCCTTGACCGCCTTGAGGATCCGGACAACAATAGGGCTGAGCACCACATTAACGCCAAGCTCTACTAAGAAATTGACTCCCAGCAGGCCGACGATGATATTGTAAAGCACGTCGGTTTCGCCGGTCCAGGAGAGAAGCACAGGGCGGAAGAACAGCGCCAGTCCCAGATAAAAAATACCCGTGTTTACTATGGGGCTTAGAACAGCCGCTACAACGGTGCCTCCCAGCACGCTTTTGGGAGCGATGAGGCGGTAAACCAGTCCGGCCGCGAGGCCGGCGGCCATGCCCTTGACCATGCAGACCACGATGCACAGAAATGGGTTTGCGTTCCAGACGACCGCGCCGCCGAGATCTGCTCCCGTAACGCAGCAGATGAGAACCACAACGCTGAATACGCCGCCCAGATAAGCGCCCGCTCCCGCACCGTACACAGCGGCGCCCACAACAATGGGAATCATCGCCAGAGTGATGGAGAAGGGACCGAACTTGATGAAGGTGGAAACCAGCTGCAGCACAATTATGATAGCTGTGAAAATAGCCAGGCCCACCATCCTTTGGGTTTTGCCCATGGTCAGAGATTGTTGCTTTGTCATATTCAATTACCTCCTGCTGATGCTCCTGATTGCAGGATGCATCGCAAATATTGATAGCCCGGCAGAGCCGGTAAGCCCCTAAGGGGCGCTATTTCTGAAGCTTATAACATTGGAATCCCCCCAGGAACGGCTTCGAAAGAAAACCTGAAAGCGGACGCGCTGTGAGACAGGAGCACGCCGCGCCTATGGATATGCGGTTGACTTGAAGGGATCCGGCATTGAGGGAATATAGCCGGTCACAGCCGGCGCTTTTCTTACCGCCCGGCTTTGCCGGCATTCTTTTCATACAGGAGCCTGAGCCCCTCCAAAAGAAGGTTGTCGCAGTAGACGATGTTCCTCCGGCAGTGGGGAACGATCTCTTTTCCCAGGCCGCCGGTGGCGACAATAGAGCATTTCTTACCCAGCTCCTCCTCGATCCGGTCGCACATTCCATCCATCATAGAGGCGGTGCCGTATACGGAGCCGGAACGCATGCAGTCGGCGGTATTGGAGCCGATCACATGCTTCGGCGCCTCCAGGCTGACGGAGGAAAGCAGGGCGGAACGGGCGGTAAGGGCCTCCAGGGCGATGCCCGGGCCGGGAATAATGACTCCGCCCAGCATACTGGCGTCGGCATCTAAAACGCTGATGGTGGTGGCGGTGCCGATGTCAAAAATAATGCAGGGACAGTCGAACAGCTCGATGGCCGCCACAGCGCCCGCCACAAGGTCGGCGCCCAGAGTGGACGGGTCGTTCAGCTTGATATTCAGCCCGGTTTTCATGCCGGGGCCGATGCACAAGGGCTCGGTGCGGGTCAGGCGCTTGACGGCCCGTTTTATTCCGGAGGTCAGGGAGGGTACCACCGAGCTGATGATGGAGCCTTCGATCTCGCCGATAGAGACGCCGTAAATATCCACAATATCCCGCAGCTCCACCGCGTACTGATCCTCTGTACGCTGGCGGTCCGTGGCCAGGCGCGACACGAATTTTAAATCCCTGCCGTCAAAAACGCCCATGGTAATGTTGGTATTTCCGATATCCAAAGCCAATATCATGAAGGTCCCCCGCTTTCTGCTGCAAATCGATCAGATGAGAGCCGCCGGCCCGCTAAAGCTCCCAGCCCCGCCGCGCAGGGCGCAGAGCAAAGCGGAGATCCGGCCGCACTTTCAAGGGCCTGGCGCCCTCGTAAAATCTGATTATATTATAGCAAGTGTCCCTTTTAGACGCAAGAATTATTCTGCCCTGCGGCAAAAAACTGCTGTTTTTCCAGCAAATTCCTGCTATAATAAAATGAAATTATTTACATTTACCCAGAAAAGAACGGGTATGACGCTCACGCCCTGCGGCAGTGGGCCTCAGCGGCCTCCAGGCCGTCTGCCAACCGGCCGGTGCACTAAGCAGACGCACTTGAAAATTGTCTGCAAATTTTAATCATATGAGGAAGCAAGCGGTATGAAAGAATTCTTCGGCAGAAAAATTTTAAAATATCAGGATCAGATTTTCCGGGATTTAAAGACGCTGGTGGCGATCCCTTCCGTGGCGGACGCCTCCGCCGCACGCAGGCCCTTCGGAGAGCGGTCGGCCGAAGCTCTCCGATGGATTTTAAACCGTGCCCGGGAGCTGGGGCTTGATACGGTAAACGTGGGCGATTACGCGGGCCACGCGGAATACGGCGGGGGGGAAGCGGTAGCGGCGGTGGTCACCCATGTGGACGTGGTGCCGGCCGGAGAGGGCTGGACGGGCGACCCCTATGTGCTGGAGAAGCGCGGCGGAAGGCTCTATGGCCGGGGAACCGCCGACGATAAAGGGGCGGCGGTGGTCGCTCTCTATTGCCTGAAGGCGCTGAAGGATGAAAGGGTGAAGTGCGTCCGAAAGGCGAGAGCAATTTTCGGCGCTGGGGAGGAAATCGCCTCCGACGACCTGAAACAGTATTTTCAGCGGGAGGCTTTGCCGGAGCTTGCCTTTACGCCGGACGCCGAATACGGCGTATGCAACCGGGAAAAGGGAATTTTACACGTGGAGCTTTCCGCCCCGGCGGACGGCTCCCGGCTGGAAAGCCTCCATGGGGGAACGGTCCGCAACGCGGTAGCGGCTTCCGCCAGGGCGGAGGCGCGGTGTACGGCGGAGGAGTGCGAAGCGCTGGAGGCCCTGTCGAAAAAAATGGACGGGAAATTTTCTTTCCAGGGGTCGGGCGGCGTTTTGACCGCGGAATGTGCCGGAAGAGCCGCCCACGCCATGGAGCCCCAGAAAGGAAGAAACGCCGCGGCCCGGCTGGTCAGGCTTTTCTCCTCCTGCTTCGGCGGGGAAGCGCTGGGCGCCCTGTGGAGCTTTGTCGAGCAAAAAATCGGGCTGGAGCTGGACGGAAGCTCCCTGGGGCTTCGCCGGGAGGACGCGGTTTCCGGGCCGCTGACGGTGAATTTAGGCGTGGCGGAGCAGGATAACGGCGTTTGCCGGGCGGTGCTGGATATCCGGTATCCGGTGACGGCGGACGGGGAGGAAATTTTTGAAAGGCTTCGGGCAGCCGCCGGGGCGTACGGCGTCAAGGCCCGGGTGCTGGCGGAGCAAAAGCCCCTGTTCGTGCCCGAGGATACGCCTCTGATCCGTATGCTGAAGGGCGCCTATGAGACGGTAACAGGAGGGCGGGCCCGGCTTTACGGCACCGGAGGCGGGACCTACGCCCGTTCTCTCCAAAACCGGGGCGTGGCCTTTGGTCCTGTGTTCCCCGGGGAGGAGAACCATCTCCACGACGCGGATGAGTTTATCGAGATCGAAAAATTCATGCTTCATGCCCAAATCTGCCTGGAGGCGCTGTTCCGCATGGCAACGCAGAAATAAAAAAGCCCGTTTCCCCAAGCCGAGCTGAAAAGGGAAACGGGCTTTTTTTCGCGCCGTTTTCACCGAGGATCTGGCAAAATGGCGCGTTCAGCGGCGCCGTAATCAACAGCGCTGTAAAATGAATATTTTTATGTGAGGCGGCGCTGAGAGCCTGCTTCCCGCTCTGACAGCCCCAGAAGAAAATCGGAGGAAACACGGTAGTAAAGGGCCAGAAAAACCAGCTTTTCCGCGGGCAGGGGCGTCCGGCCCAGTTCATAGTAGGCGTAGGTGGAGCGGTCGATTCTTAGAGCCGCCGCTACCTGGCTTTGGGACAGGCCGCGCCGCTTCCGCAGAGCCTTCAGCCGCCCGGCTGTCAGCGCTTTGTCGTATTTCAATCGT
>ENA-OUOW01001482-OUOW01001482.1-human-gut-metagenome-genome-assembly--contig:-NODE-1482-length-15707-cov-5.504408_pt1 | contig 15707 bp, 7 predicted proteins | sample MGYA00237938_ERZ548769 | MGnify/ENA primary metagenome ERZ548769 (study PRJEB26490, sample SAMN05356870) | human gut metagenome | biome: terrestrial biome; feature: human-associated habitat; material... | reverse complement strand
TCGTAAAAAAGAAGGTTTATCTGAATTAAAAGTCAGTGCATGGCTTATGGCCATTGCGCAGGTAAACGCAAACTATTCAAAAATAAATGTGAGTCATGCAGGAATGTACGCATGTGCGGAAAATCTTTCGTGGGGCTATGGCTATGCCAATACGTCAGGAAGTCCTTTTAGAGGTTGGTATGATGAGGAAAAGGCAGATTATTTAGCTGGTAATCCTAAGCATAAAACTGTAGCTCATTATAAGAATATTGTGGAACCAGAATTTACAGTAACTGGATTTGCGATGAGTACAAATGGTCCACATGGTATGGTTCATGCACAAGAATTTTTGGATGAAGTCATGGGTGTTGATGATGAAGTTCAGATGAGTGTTTCTGAATTTGAACAGTCTTTCAATAACTACTACAACAATTTAAAATCCGTAGATGCAAAGCATAAAGCTTTACAGAATGCTGTTAAGAATGCGTCTGGAACAACTGTGAAGGATGATAGTTCATTGAAGAGTGCAATGGCTTTATTGAATTCGAAAAAGAATACACTAGCTGGATTACAGAATCAATTGGCGCAGGCAAACCAAGCTAAGAAAGATCTTTCAAATCAGGTTTCTACAAATCAAAATCGTGTTTCGGAATTAAAGGGTTCTTTACAGAATGTATCGGATGTAGTGAAACAAAAGGAAAGTGTTAAGGCTAATAAGAATGAGAAGTTAAATGCAGCTACAAAGATTGTGGATTCTAAGCGTTCTGAAAAGGAGGCAAAAGAAAAAGATTTTGTAGCTACACAAAAAGAACAGTCTACGATTCAGAATAAGGTGGATACATTAAGTGATCGTTTAAATAACTGGGATGCTTATAAGGAGCAGGCTGGTGTGGATTTAAAATCCGCAAAAGAAGATTTTGAAAAGGCAAATGCACAGATTGGTGTGTCAAAGACAAAATTGGATCAATTAAAAGATGAACATTCAAAGGCTGTGGAAGTACAGAATGAGGCGCAGTCCAAAGCGGATGAAATGCTTGAGATTTTACATCAAAAACAGGCTTCTTTAGATACAAGCGTGAATCGTTACAATGCTACAAAACAAGCGAGTGATGATTATAAGAATACGGTGGATGGTTTAGAAAGGGTTAAACAAGAGTTGAGTGATACTTCAAACCGTATTGAAACATTAAAGGGTGAGCAACAGTCTTTAAAGACACAGATTCAAGAAAAGACGAAGCAAATTCAATCATTGAATGAAAATTTAATGAAGAATAAGAGTGAGGCTTTGCCACATCAAATGCTAATAAATTTGTTGAATGAAACAAAGACAAATGGTAGTAAAGTGAACTTATCTTCTGTTCAAGATGAAGGCCTAAAAAATCAGATGATAAGTCTAGGTAAAGATGTGGATGCACTTAAGGAAATTCAGACAAAATTGGATGTAGCCAAGAAAAATTATGAGGATACATACAATGTATATATGGATGCGAAATCAAGTCGTTTGGATGCAGAAACAAGCTACAATAAGGCAATGCAGGAATTGAATACATATTTGATGCAAAAAACTGAAACAGAGCCTAAACAAGAAATTGTGAAAACTTCGGTTCAGACAAATTCAGATTCAGTCAATACAGGTGTAGAGACAAAAGCCTTTGTTCCTATGATGGCAAGCATGTTGGCAGCACTTGGTGTGATTGGTGTAGTGAATAAAAAACGAAAGGAAGAAGATTAATTTCCTCTTCCTTTTACTGGTTGTATTTATTTTCTAAATCTTTACGAATTGAGCGATAGTTTTCAATGATTTTATTGGCCATTTTTTGTTGATCTTCACTGAATTTTTCATCATTTAAAATAATGGCATCTGCACCAAAACGCTTGAAATAATTATGGATTTGGAATGAAGAACAGAGCACCTTGTATATTGAATATTCACCAATTTGATTGATTTTATCAATATAAGTAGGTTTAAATGTATAGATAATTTCTAATAGGGAAACACCTTTTTCTGTAAGAGCTACAATAGTATGTTCTCCTGGCTTTTGTTGGGCAGAAGAAGGACAATATAAAATAGATTCTTCTAATGCTTGTTGTTGTTCCTCTGTAATTTGAATGGGATCCTTGGATAATTTAATGATGTTACCAATATTATCTAGGCGATAGGAAATACAAAGTGTAATGATTTGACCAGGATTGTGTTTATCCTCTGTTTTTACAACACCTAATACATAGTTATGATTTTCTTCAGGTGAATGAACAAGTTTATATGGGTAAAAATTCGTATAGTTTTTATCCGCTTTATATTTAATGAGAATTGTATTTCCATTCTGAATGTATTTTTTGATTGCCTTGAACTTCTTTTTAAATATAATCTGTTCACGAATATATTGTGGGTGTCCTAAATAAGATTTAAACATAGAGTAAAAAAAATCACTGACGGAAGAAAATGAGTTATTTAGTGAGTATTCATTTTTTATATCAGAATAAATATATTCATTTTCTCTTGTTTGTTTTACTTTTATGATTTTTTTCTTGTTTTTTATCTTTTTACCAATTGAAGTATCTATTTCGCCCACGATAAAAGGGGAGAGTGCATTGATAGATGCATCCGTCAAAAGTGGAAGATAGTGTTTCAAAGTATTTTTTATTACGTTTGTTTTTTGTTCTTTTTCTAAATTAAATTCATCATAGTAATTGAGCATGATAGCAGAAATAAACGCATTACGAATTGGAATAACAGTACCATCCTTCGCTTTTCTAGAAAAACCAAAATCAATGGCATCTTGGTCTAGTTTCGTTACAGTATCTATATCTGCATATACATTTGTTGATTCATTAACATTATACACATTTTCATTCTTTTTTATGAGTGGCTCGATTCCTTTGTTTATCTCTTGACTCAGCATATCTTCATATTTTGTTTTATCCACATCCTTGTTACAAACAGGACACTTAATATAAGCCATATTCAATCCTCCATACTCTATAAGTAAAGTGTAAACAATATTTTTTTCTAATTCAAATAGTTTTTAATACAAAAGGTGTTCGATTTTAATATATTAAAGGTTATTAAAATACATAAATACATTAGTAAATATGTTCTTAGAACTCCATTTTTGAATTCATATTTGTATTTAATAAGAAACAATATGCTCTAAATCAAGCACATAATGAATCTATAGAATCACTGAACCTACAATGATATTAATTTGATAAAAGCTGGAGCAAATTAGCACGAATGATTCCGTATATACAGACATATAAGAATGGAGGAGAAATAAAATATGAATGATGCGATTGTATATTACAAAGTTGTGAATACACTCTTATTAATAATTAATTTCATGATGTGTCTGACACTACGACATTATTATAAACGCTTAGAGACTATGACCAACCTTGATAAATAATGGATGTAATTATTCAACCTAGGTAATCGTAAGTCAAAAAGTAGCAAAAAAAGCTAAAATTTTCGACCATCTACCCAAAATAAGCACTTTTTTCTTAAAAAATTAACCCAAAAAAGCGAGGTGGTCGAAAAAATAGGCTAAAAATCAACCAATTTACACCATTTTATTTAATGAAAGCTAAAAATGTGCTATATTTACTAGGGGAAATATGATACTTATAAAGGATCGACACGAGATAAAGATTCTTACTGGCATTAAACTCGCGGACTTTGGGAAATATGATACTTATAAAGGATCGACACTTGGCATATTCTGCCATACGGGCAGAGTGTTCCTCTGGGAAATATGATACTTATAAAGGATTGACACCAGTGTCGTTATCGTCATCGTCGTAATCGATGCAGCCTCTTGAAAAATATGATGTTAATGGCTTAAGATTGTATGCTGCTTAATATATTTAGGTACTGTTGGATTATCTGATACCTCTTTATTGAAAGTGCCTGGAAAGATTGTGCAGTTAATTAGAATTGGGCGTTTTCAACACGAAGTCCGATTCATGTTAGATAGTCAAAGTGAAAAAAGTCCTGAAGAAAATTTTAGGACTTCTTTTTTTTAAGGTTGTTAAATACTTCGAAGTAATATGTCATTTAGAGTATAATCGGTGTGACTGGAATTTGTAATACCGGTATCTGCTATTTTGTTTTAAGATTGTTCGGCAACAATTGGCTGTAGAACAGGAGATTGCATTGTTGCGTTGCATGTTTCTAAATGGCTATAATTGAATTTATGAAAACTGACTCTTATCGGTCTATATAGACTGAGGGGAGTTTTTTTTAATGTTTAGGTTAATATTCCTGCTTTTTGATACATATAACTGTGAATACAAAATAGGAGGAATTTGAAGATGAAAAAGAGTAATGAAAAGTTATTGGCGAGTGCAATTGCAGGATTAACGGCGATACAAGGAGTGAGTACAACGCTATTAAATGTGAGCGCAAAAGATTATGAGATTACAGGAGCTAGTGTAAGTTATGTCACAAAGGAAAGGTCACAAAAAGATCGATTGGAGTCTAACTTACATGAATCTAAGAATAAGTTGGATGAAAATAAGATAAAGGCTGAGACAAGTCAAAATGAAGTGGTGCAGGCTAAGGAAAACTTGGATAGGGTACAAGTTAATTATGAGAATCAACAGATTCTGACAAACCAAATGTATCAGAGTACGTATGGTTCAGTAATGTCGCAGTTGCAGCCTTTATTGGATGAAATTGATAGCCTAGAAACACAAATTAAAGAGGCAAAAACAGATCTGGACGCAAAGATCAGTGCGAGTCAAAAGGCGGCATCGGATTTAGAAAAAATGAAAGCTACATTGGGTGAGAAAAAGGATACGTTAAAGGAATTACAGACAAAATTAGAAACTTTAAAGAATGCGCATGACGAATTTAAAAAGGCAACAAATGAGAAAGTGTTGGCAGAAGCTTCGGTGAGTGAGGCACAGAAAAAGGTGGATGCAGCAAGCAGTGAACTGCAGGAAGTTTCAAAATATGTGAATGAACAGAAGCTATTATTGGATCAGGCAACAAAGGATTATAATGCGGCTTTGGCGGATGCTTCTAATAAACAAGCTATTTTGAATGAAAAACAAGAACTAGTGGATTCTTTTAATAATGAGAGCGCAAAAGCTGAATTAGAACAGGCAAAAGCAGATTTAGAGGCTTCAAATGAAAAACTAAACCAAGCTATAAGTGTGTATAATGATGCTTTGGCGTCTCAACAAAAGCTCCAACAAGAATATGATGCTGCTTGTATAGAATTAAACAATGCGAATGCATCTTTATCTCAAACACAAGCTGCGTTGGATCAGATACAAAAAGAAAGTGCGGAATCTCAATCAAAATTGGATGAAAAAAATAAAGAAATTGCGGTTTTAAATACAGAGATTGAGAATGCACAAGCAGATGTAAATAAGGCGCAGTCGGATTATGATAAGGCATTAAATGATTATAATAGTGTTATCACACCTTTAGAACAGGCTAAAAAGGAATTATCGCAATTTGAAACAGAACATGAAACACAATTAAATCAATTATCGCTAGGTATTCAAGGCTATTATGATTCGATGGGAGCTTTCGCAGCTTCAGACATTCTAAAAGACCCACGTGGAAAACTTGCAGGGCATACACATATAGGTGCTGAAAATGATGCGACAAGCTTAGATAATGTGATCAATTCTATTTCTTATTTAAAAGAATTCAATAAGATACGTGTTAGTGAGAATTTGCCAGAATTAAAAGTAAGTATGGTGTTAATGGCTATTTCACAGGCGAATGCCAATTGGCAAAGGGATGAGGCACAAATTGGAAATGTAGCACATGCCGGCGTTTATTCAACTGGAGAAAATGCGGCATGGGGTTATGGAGATGCTGAAACGAAGGTGAGTCCATTTACGGCTTGGTATAACTTGGAAAAAGCTTGGTATTCAAATGGTATTACAGACTGGCATAAGATTGGTCACTATAAAAATATTGTAAGTCAAGCCTATGATTATACAGGTTATGCTCATATTGAAGAAGGGGCTTATGGCTCAACAGATATTCAAGAATTCGATCATACATATGGAGAAGAGGGTACGGCTAGTGAAAATGATTGTATTATGTCTGTGGAAGAATTTGAGAAATCATTAAATCAATATGTTTCAAATCTAAAAGATGTGGATACAAAACACAAGACGCTTTTAGATGCAGTAAAGAATGCGACAGGAACGAAGGATGATACACTTTTAAAACAAACTGAAGCTTTATTAAGCTCGAAAAAAGGCGTGTTGTCTAATTTACAAGCACGATGGACTTATTCTAATAATGATAGGGATATGTTGATGCAGGCTGTAAATGAGAAAAAGACTGCCGCAGCTCAATTAAAGGATTCTGTTAAAAATCAATCTCAGATTGTGAAACAAAAAGAAGGGGTGAAAACAGATAAAGAGGTTGAATTAAAGGAATCTAAAGTAAATGTAGAGACGAGTGAAAGAAACTGTTCGAATGCACAGAGTGATAGAGATGCACTTCAAAGTAAAATTAAGGCTTTGATTGATAAATTGGATCATTGGGATACAAGAAAACAAGAGGCAAAGGATGCACTATCTCTTTCTAAAGCGGATTATCAAAAAGCACAGGCATTAGAAAATGAAACAAAGGAAAGATTAAAGGATACTCGAGATGCATATACAAAAGCAGTATATAAAAAATCTTTAGTTCAACAGGATGTGGATTCAAAAAATCATCTGCTTAATCAAGCACAAACAACCTTAAAGGATAAGACAGCTTATTATAATGAAGCAAAAAAGGCGAGTGATGCCTATACAATGGCAAGTCATGATTTAGATGTTGTGAATCAAGAAATTAAGGATGTATCAACAAGAATGGATGTGCTTAGGGATAATAAAAAGGAGTTAGAGTCAAAGATACAATTGTTGTCAAAAAGTATTGCTGCATTGAATGAGAATCTAGTAAAAAATGAAAGTGCAGCGCTTCCGTATCAGAATTTACTTCATGTATTAAATGACGTGAAGAAAAACGGTACTAGAGCAAATCTTCCAGATATAGAAGATATGTCATTAAAGAATCAGATTCTAGAATTAGCTAAAAATGTGGATGCATTAAATGTAGTTCAGAATGAGTTAGGCCAAGTAAAACAGGAGTATGTGAATAAATACAATGCATATTTGGATGTTAAAACAGAAAAGCTGAATGCACAAACAAAATATGATAATGCTATGGCGAAATTGAATACATACTTGTCTAAAACACCAGAATCTATTCAGACAGATACAGTCAATACAGGTATAGAAACGGGTGTTGTAGATGCAATGTTGATGAGTTGTTTAGCAGGCCTAGGTATCGTAGGTGTGTTGCAACAAAAACGAAGGGAAGAAAATTAAATTCTTCCCTTTTTGGTGTTTTAAAAATACAATAAAATAACTAAAAACATTTTAATAATACTATAAAAAGAGTTCGTGAAATATATTTATCTGAGCATATTCAAAGCCTTTATTTATTGATAAACTGTAAATGTCTTAAGAGAGATTAACGAAGATAAAAATCTTAGTATTCGTGCTTGTTGTATGTATCTTTAGTAAATTGTTTGATTGAGTTAATTTTTGAAAAAGTTTAGACATTTAGAGATGAATGAAGGACATTAGGAGGAAGAAATTATGTTTGAATTATTTTTTGGATTTGTGATTACTTGTGCAGTGATTGATATTGTTGGCTGTTGTGCTGGATCCGCTTCTTATAGTGATATTTTGTATTATCCGCAGATGAATCAGTTAGATGAAAGTCAAAGGACCACAGAAGAAGGCTTAAAGAGTGTGATGAGCGAATATGATACGGCATGAAGAATTTAGTTAATTTTTAAGAAAGTTTAGACAATTAGAGATGTAAAAAGAAAATTAGGAGGAAGAAATTATGTTTGAATTATGTTTTGGTTTTGTGCTTATTTGTACAGTGATTGATATCGTTTATTGTGTCGTAACAAGTTGTGCTAGATCAGCTTCTCATAGTGATGATGATATTTTGTATCATCAGCAGATGAATCAGTTTCAGCAACAACAGTTGGAAGAAAGTCAAAGGGTTACAGAAGAAGGCTTAAAGAGTGTCACGCCATTTGAGATGGGAGGATATGATATGACACAGGGTAACTCTTGGAATTATGACAATAACTTCTCAAATGATTTTGGTGGCTTCAATGATTTTGGCGGAATGTTTTAAAAGGAGGATAAGAGTATGGAATCATTATTGATAGTTTTTATTGGTTTACTCGCTATATTTTATTTTATTTTGGAATTAATAGGTGGACATTATGAAGATGATATAACTTATGAAAGTCATCCTTCAACTCAGCCTATGAATAGTGAAGAATCGTCCGGTTATTATTACTTAGATGAAGATGAAGAAGAGGAGGAATATGATATGGAAGATAATTTTGGTTGGAATCAAGGAATGGATTATGATGATGTATTTGATATGCAGACGCAGCAGATTCAAGAAGAAAACCGCTTGTTTATGGAAGAAAGTCAGCGCTTTGCACTTGATAGTGTACAGGAAGGCTTGGATAGTGTAACACCTTATGAAATGGGTGGAGATGACATGACGCAAGGAAATTCCTGGAATTATGAGGAAAGCTACCATGATGATTATCAAAGTAGTTTTGACAATGACTATAGCTGTTCGAATGACTATGATTACAGTTATTCGAATGATTACGACTATGGCTATTCAAATGATTATGATTATGGATTTAATGATTCTTGTAGCTTCGATAACAGTTTTGGAGGCTTCAATGATTTTGGCGGAATGTTTTAGATAAGAAAAAGAAAGATGGAGGAAATTTAATTATGAAGAAAAAGAATGAAAAGATTTTAGTAAGTGCAATTGCAGGAATGACAGCGTTACAAGGTGTTGGCGCAACTATGATGAATGTTTGTGCTGATGAAGTACATGTAAGTTACGCAAAGGTAGAGACAAGTAAAAAGGATGATTTGGAAGCTAAGCTTCATGATACAAAGAAAGAAGTAGAAGATAAATCATTAGCTTTAGACAGTGCAGCAGGCCAAGTTACGGTGGCAAATAAACAGGTAGAGATTATTGAATCTAAACAGGAAGAAGTGAATCAGACGGTTCAACAAAACTATCAGGCTGCTTATGATGCAATTATGAAGGAATTACAGCCTTTGATGGATGAAATCAATAGTTTAGAAACACAGATTCAAGAGGCTAAGACAGACTTAGATGCCAAGATTAGTGCTAGTCAAAAGGCAAGTGAAGAATTGGATCAAGCTCAAAATGATTTGAGTTCTAAAAAAGAAGAATTAACACAACTTCAAGATAAGTTAGCTTCATTTGAAGATTCTGTTGACTTAACTACAAACTTAGAAAACGCAAAAGCAGAAAAAGAAACAGCCGAAGCAACATTAGCTACAGCTAAAGAAAATGCAGAACAAGCGAATAATGAACTACAGGCTGCTAGTGCAGATGTAGAGACAAAACAAGCGGCAGTTAATGAAGCTACAAATGCTTATGATGCTGCTGTAGAGGATGTATCTACAAAAGAAAGTATTGTACAAGAAAAACAGGCTATTGTAGATCAGTATAATGATGAAAATGGTATGGAGAATGCCAAGGCAGAATTAGAGGCGGCACAAGCAGATTTAGCTGGTGCACAAGCAAATGTTGAAACTATGCAGTCTGCACTTGAACAAGCACAATCTGAATATGATGCAGCTGTAATGGCAAGTCAAAATGCTCAGGCAAATTATGATAATGCATCTAGTGAACTAGAAACGGCTAAGAATAATTTAGAAACGGCTCAAGCATCCTTAGAAAAAGCGCAGGCAGACTATGATGCAAACCAGAAGGAGATTGAGGCAAAGAATAATGAAATCACTTCATTAAATACACAGATTAGTTCAGCTCAAAATGAAGTCAATAAAGCACAATCAGATTATGATAAGGCTTTAAATGATTATAATTCAACAACATCTCCATTAGATCAGGCTAAGAAGAAATTGAGCGATTTTGAAACCCAATATGCGACCGATTTAGCTCGATTAAATGAAGGAAGTAAAGGGTACTATGAATCACTAGGTTGTTATGATGATATAAAAGGAATCTTTGATGTGAATAATGATTCTTCATATCGAGCAGAGGTGGCTTCTTATACTCATATGGGAGAAGCTGGGGATGCGACAAGTCTAGATAATATGCAGGCAAGTATTGCTTATTTGAAAGAATATGATCATCTTCGTAAAATTAATGGTTTGAATACCCCAAAAGTAAGTATGACTGCCATGGCAATTGCGCAGGTTAACGCAAACTATGCACAAGTAGAAGGAAATCATTCAGGTGCGTATGGATATTCAGAAAACCTTGCGTGGGGTTATGGAGAAGCGAGCACGTCAGGAAGTCCATTTAGAGGCTGGTATGACTATGAAAAGAAACAATTTGAAAGTGGAAATCATAAGTTCTCTGAGGTGGGTCACTACTTAAACATTATGAATAAAGAGGATGAAACAACTGGTTTTGCTCTACAAAAAGTAAATGGTGTTTATGCTCAAGAATTTGGATATCAAGAAGATAAAGATGTTGTGATGACAATTGATGAATTTGAACAATCGTTCAATACCTACTACAACAACTTAAAATCCGTAGACGCTCAACATAAAGCTTTACAAAATGCTGTAAAGAATACGTCTGGCTCTACTACAAAAGATGATAGTTCTTTGAAGAATGCATTGGCTTTATTGAATTCTAAAAAAGATAAACTTACAGGATTACAAAATCAATTGTCTACATTGAATACGTCTAAGGCAGATTTAGAAAAGGCTTCGGCTTCTAAAAAAGATGTGATTGCACAAGAAGAAGCAAAGGTTTCTAATGCTCAAAATACAGTGGATCAAAAGACAATTGTAAAAGCGAATGCAGAAAAGGCATTAAAGGATACTTTAAGTGTTGTAAAAGAAAAAGAATCAGCGAAAGTATTGGCTGAATCTAAGTTAAATGAAGCCAAGGATTCATTAACATCTATTCAAACAAAAGTGGATACATTAACGGATGATATTGAAAATTGGGATACAAATAAAGAAAAAGCTATGATAGCTTTGGATCAGGCAAATACAGATTTAGCTGCTGCCAAAGAGAATGTTACTAATGCATCAGCTACATTAGAAAGCTTGAATGCTGAATTGGATGTATTAAAGGCAGCTCAAAATGAAGCACAGGCAAAGGCAGATAAGGAAAATGCTGTATTGGCGAATGTTCAGGCTACATTTGATGAAAAGAATAGTTTGTTTGAAGCTGCTCAAAAGAAAGTATCTGATTATGAGGCAACTATTCAAGGTATTGAAACAGCTAAAAAAGATGTAGAAACATTAGGCGTTCGTATTAATGAATTGACTACATTGAAAACTGAGTCTGAACAAGATATTTCGAATTTAAAGGCTGAAGTTTCAGAATTAAATACTTCATTAACAGAAAACAAAGCGAATGCATTGCCGTATGAACAAATGAAGAATGTATTGAATAGTGTAATGACAAATGGAACAAAAGCAGATCTAAGTGGAGTGCAAGATGAGTCTATGCGAGCACTATTGGCACAGTTATCAAGTGATGTGGATGAACTACAAGAAATCAATGTAGCATTATCCACTGCTAAAGATAGTTATACAAAAAAATACAATGTATATCTAGATGCCAAACAAGATTTGATGGATGCAGAAAAAGCATATAACACAGCTATGCAGTCATTGAATGATTATTTGGTAGAACCAACAGTGGTTAAGACAAGTGATACTACGGTAACTACAAATGATTCAGTCAATACAGGTGTAGAGACAAATATGATGGGATCTATGTTGATGGCAGGACTTGCGGGTCTAGGATTAGTAGGCGTAGTAAATAAAAAGAGAAGGGAGGAGAAATAATTATAGTAGATTATACATATTTTGAAGGGGAATGCTTGGCAATTTGACAGTGTGAAAAGAAATGGGAGGAAATGGTAATGATAGAAGTATTCATGGTGATTATTGGGTGTATGGTTTCAATTATGTTTGTAGATTCAATTCGAATTTAGAGTTTAAGAAATAGGAGGAAATAAGATTATGAAGAAAAAGAATGAAAAGATTTTAGTGAGTGCTATTGCAGGGATGACTGCATTACAAGGGTTTGGTTCAACTATGATGGGGGTAAGTGCACATGAGGAAAATTTAGCGCAAACACATGTTGCCAAAGTAAAACAAGAGACTTCAAAGAAAGATAATTTAGAAGGGCAGCTACATGATACTAAGCAGGTGGTTGATGAAAGGGTTAGAGCAGAAAATAAGGCTGAAGAAGCAGTGGGTGTAGCTAAACAAGAGGTTGAGGTTGTACAAACGGATTATGACGCACAAGATCAAGTGGTTCAACAAAACTATCAGGTTGTGTATGATGCGATTATGAAGGAATTACAACCTTTGATGGATGAAATTAATAGCTTAGAAGCGCAGATTCAAGAAGCCAAGACGGATTTGGATGCGAAAATTAGTGCCAGTCAAAAGGCGGCAGCGGATTTAGAAGAGGCACAAAATACATTGGCAGAAAAGAAGAGTGCGTTAGAAGAGCTTCAGACAAAGTTAGAGTCTTTTGGCAATGTAGAAGATTTGACAAAGGAATTAGAAGAAGCAACAAATGAAAAGGCTGCTGCTGAAGCAACTGTAAATGAGGCACAACAACATGTGGATGAAGCAAATGCCACATTATCGAATGCAACGCAGGATGTGAATGCTAAACAACAAGCGGTTGATCAAGCAACTGAAGAATACAATGCTGCATTAGAGGATGCTTCTAAAAAGCAGGAAATTGTTAAAGAAAAACAAGACTTAGTAGATTCTTATAATGATGAAAATGGTTTTGAAAAATGTAAGGCTGAATTAGAACAAGCCCAAACAGATTTAGCTGTTGCCGATGATAATCTTGAAAAGGCTAAAGAAAAGGTAGATGTAGCTACTGCGGCTTATGATGAAGCGGTTTCATCTCAACAACAAGCGCAACAAGATTATGATGTGGCTTGTCAAGAATTAGCGGATGCGAATACCTCATTATCGCAAACGCAAGAAGCGTTAGATAAAGCACAACAAAAGAGTGAAGCTTCACAGTCACAATTAGAATCCAAAAACAATGAGATTGTAGATTTAAATACTAAGATTGAGGGCGCACAATCGGATGTAGATAAAGCGCAGTCGGATTATGATAAGGCATTGAATGAATATAATAGTATTTCAAGTCCGGTTGAACAGGCTCAGAAAAAGCTAGGTGAATTTGAATCTAAATATGCGACAGATCTAGCTCGATTAAACCAAGGTAGTAAGGGGTACTTTGATTCAATTGGAGCATCTGACATGGCTGATTTTGTGTTTGATGCGAATTGTGATAATGAGGCAAGAGCTCATTTGGCATCGTATACAAAGATGGGACAGACAGATGATGCGACAAGTCTAGAAAATATGCAGGCATCCATTGCGTATCTAAAAGAATGTAATGATATTCGTAAAAAAGAAGGTTTATCTGAATTAAAAGTTAGTACTTGGTTAATGGCGGTTGCACAGGTAAACGCAAACTATGCGAAAACACATATTGAACATGCGAAAGTATATTCAACGCCTGAAAACCTTGCGTGGGGTTATGGAGAAGCGAGCACGTCAGGAAGCCCATATAGAGGTTGGTATGATGAAGAAAAGGCGGAATGTTTAGCTGGAAATCAAAATTTTTCGGATGTAGGTCATTATAAGAATATTGTGAATAGTCGCTATACCATTACAGGTTTTGCGGTTGGCACAAATGGAAATTTTAGCACAGTTCATACGCAAGAGTTTGGAACGAATTTATATGGTGTAGAAAATGAAGTTCAAATGACAGTTTCAGAATTTGAACAATCCTTCAATACCTACTACAACAACTTAAAATCCGTAGATGCCCAGCATAAAGCTTTACAGAATGCCGTAAAGAATGCGTCTGGCTCTACTACAAAAGATGATAGTTCTTTGAAGAGTGCATTGGCTTTATTGAATTCTAAAAAAGATAAACTTACAGGATTACAAAATCAATTGTCTACATTGAATACGTCTAAGGCAGATTTAGAAAAGGCTTCGGCTTCTAAAAAAGATGTGATTGCACAAGAAGAAGCAAAGGTTTCTAATGCTCAAAATACAGTGGATCAAAAGACAATTGTAAAAGCGAATGCAGAAAAGGCATTAAAGGATACTTTAAGTGTTGTAAAAGAAAAAGAATCAGCGAAAGTATTGGCTGAATCTAAGTTAAATGAAGCCAAGGATTCATTAACATCTATTCAAACAAAAGTGGATACATTAACGGATGATATTGAAAATTGGGATACAAATAAAGAAAAAGCTATGATAGCTTTGGATCAGGCAAATACAGATTTAGCTGCTGCCAAAGAGAATGTTACTAATGCATCAGCTACATTAGAAAGCTTGAATGCTGAATTGGATGTATTAAAGGCAGCTCAAAATGAAGCACAGGCAAAGGCAGATAAGGAAAATGCTGTATTGGCGAATGTTCAGGCTACATTTGATGAAAAGAATAGTTTGTTTGAAGCTGCTCAAAAGAAAGTATCTGATTATGAGGCAACTATTCAAGGTATTGAAACAGCTAAAAAAGATGTAGAAACATTAGGCGTTCGTATTAATGAATTGACTACATTGAAAACTGAGTCTGAACAAGATATTTCGAATTTAAAGGCTGAAGTTTCAGAATTAAATACTTCATTAACAGAAAACAAAGCGAATGCATTGCCGTATGAACAAATGAAGAATGTATTGAATAGTGTAATGACAAATGGAACAAAAGCAGATCTAAGTGGAGTGCAAGATGAGTCTATGCGAGCACTATTGGCACAGTTATCAAGTGATGTGGATGAACTACAAGAAATCAATGTAGCATTATCCACTGCTAAAGATAGTTATACAAAAAAATACAATGTATATCTAGATGCCAAACAAGATTTGATGGATGCAGAAAAAGCATATAACACAGCTATGCAGTCATTGAATGATTATTTGGTAGAACCAACAGTGGTTAAGACAAGTGATACTACGGTAACTACAAATGATTCAGTCAATACAGGTGTAGAGACAAATATGATGGGATCTATGTTGATGACAGGACTTGCGGGTCTAGGATTAGTAGGAGTAGTAAACAAAAAGAGAAGGGAGGAGAAATAAAAAGTGTATAAAAAAGAAAACATAAATAAATAAAAAGCTGTAAATACGATATAAAAAGTGTTCGTAAAATATATTTTATAAGTAATCGAATGAACATCAAATCGTTGATAGTATAAGGGTGTAAATAAACAACGAGGAGGAAATTGATTATGAAAAAATACGAAACACTTTTTACTGTTGCGAAAAATGTATGTGATGGAGTTATGGATTATTATGAAGCGAAAAATGAAACAGAGGCAAGTAAGTTATATTTGTTTGTATGGGAACAAGTGTATTTGTTGGCGCAACTCGCATCTGCTTCGATTCGCTTTATTGAAACAAATGCGAAGTTTGAAGCTTCCGGCAAAGCCTTTGCGTCTGTAGATTCAACGGTTTGTAAACATTCAAAAGAGATTGTAGATTCGATTGATAGTATGCACGAATCGATTCACAGGGCGGTTGAAACATTTCTGAAGAAAATGAAGGTAGGTGAAGTTATAGTTTCTTCAGAATATGCCGAAGCTAAAATGATTCGATATATTCAGTCATTAATTTGTGGTCATTTAAAC
>ENA-OUOW01001481-OUOW01001481.1-human-gut-metagenome-genome-assembly--contig:-NODE-1481-length-15708-cov-4.202006_pt1 | contig 15708 bp, 11 predicted proteins | sample MGYA00237938_ERZ548769 | MGnify/ENA primary metagenome ERZ548769 (study PRJEB26490, sample SAMN05356870) | human gut metagenome | biome: terrestrial biome; feature: human-associated habitat; material... | reverse complement strand
ACGTCGCTGAACTGATCAGCAACCTTGGCGGTCAGCGTGTAGACGTTGACGGTGTCTCCGTCTTCAGAAGTAACTGTGATCTTTGCGCCATCGGTCAGGTCGTAGTAATCAACGTCATCTTCAGGGGTAGCTGCCGGAGCAGTTACTACACCAGCCATCTTGGAAGCAGTGATGTCCATGGTGACCTTGCTGAGATCAGTGCCGAAGGGCAGGGTCACATCGATATTCTTGCCGCTGATCTTTGCAGCAGTCTTGTTGACCTTCAAAGCGGTGATCAGTGCGCCTGTCTCTGCTTCGCTTACGGTTACGGAAACTTTGTAGTTGGTGGTCGTCTTTGTATCTTCACTGGTTACTGTGATGGTTCCGACTTCTACATCGCCAATTTTAAGTACGCCATCAACAACTTTGAATTCAGTGTTTTCATCGATAGTTGTTTCTCCAGCTTTCACAGTTGCGCCGGTAGAAGCGGTGAAGACAGCTTTGAAAGTTTTAGGTGTAACTGCATTATAAGAAGCGGGCACTGTGAGCTTGAGCTCGGTGGTGGTGATGGAAGCTGTAACGTTCTTAGCCTCGTCGGTGAAGGTCTTCAGAACAGCCTCTTTGCAGGCTTCTTCAGATTTCACATTCAGGGTGTAGACGGTTACATGTCCCTTGTAGGGGGCTTTCTTTACAGCATCAATGGTGACGTCTGTCGCGCCCTTTTCAACTACTGCAGTCTCGTCGGCTACAACGAGCACAGGAGCTTTTCCACCTTCGGGAGTGAGCAACTTGGAAACATCGACCAAATTGGCCACAACACCTTCTCCATCCTCGTTAAAGCCATTCTCCAGTGCAACCAGCTTGCTATCTGCGCCTACACTGTAGAGTGCTGCGCCCTTGGGCAGCTCAAACATCAGGGCTACCTTTGCGTCAGCGTCATTGCACAGTGCGTAGGGCAGAGTAGCGGAAATGGTATCTTTGCTGATCTTTGCCGCATAGGTGTTCTCGGCAGTTACCTTATCAAGATCTGTTGTTTCAGAAGTGAAGGACAGGCTGGTCAGGGTCTTGCCGGTTTCGGCATCAGCCTTCTTAAAGACTACGGTGTAAGTAACTGCATCGCCTGCGTCGGAAGTTACTTTCACGCTGTGGGTTCCTTCGAACAGGTCAGTCCAGGTGATATTCTCGGTCTTCTGGGTTGCAGGAGTCAAAGCATAGACGATTTCGCCTTTGCCGTCAATATCATCTTCTGTAGAATAAGGCACTGTGAAAGTGATGGTCTTATCCTTAATGGCTGCGGTGTATTCGTCCTTGTCCTCACCCTCACCCAGCGTCAGCTTAGCGGAGGTGATGGCAGGATCATTGTTAACCGCATCGGCAGCTGTTACGGTAAGGGTGTAATAATCTACGGTCTCCTTATCAGCAGCTGTTACCTTCAGTGTTACGGGCTTACTGAAGTCGAAGCTCACGGGGCTAGTAAATTTGGTGGTATCCTGCTGACCGGCAGTAAATGTCTTATCAGTACCCGAAACAGCGATGCTGTCGACTGCAGCGGTCAGGGCGACTGTTACGTCTTTCAGATCGGTGCCCTTGGGCATCACAATGGAAATGTTTTTGCCATCGATCACGCCGGTCTCGGTATAGCCACTGGCAGTACCTGTTGCAGCGGTGATAGTGGTGTCGGTGCTGTCAGCTACCTTTACCACGATCGTGGCCTGCTCGCTTGTGGGCTGTTCAGCGACAGGTTTTTCCTTGTTGGTCAGAGCCAAGGTATACTCGCCTGCTACAAACTTATAGGACTCGCCGGACTTTACACCATTTGCATCTCCGGTGTTGATAGAAGCGCCATCCTTTGTAAGGTCAGCCTTGGAAATCGCTGTGCCGGTGGTGAACTCCAAGGGAAGCTTTTCCGCTAGGTCGGTACCTGCGGGCAGGGTAACTACATAATTACCATCATTAACGTCCTCTTTATCATCAACCAGCACCGCGGCCACGCCACCGATGGACAGCGTCTTCAGGCCTTCGGTGTAGGAGGTGATGATCGTGTAGGTCTGTGTGTTGTTATTCTGGGCAGTGGCGATAAAAGGCAAGTTCGTACCCACAGTAATAGCACCAGACTCAACCGGGTCTGTCCCGGTAGGAGCTGTCATGGTGATCTCAGCTTTTATCTCGTCCTTTGCAGCAACACTCCAAGGCAGCACAAAAGTGATGGTCTTCGCTGTGTTGTCCACAACGCCCTTGACTTCACCAATGGTGGCTTCCTTCACGGTGGTGTCGTTGCTGGCAGGAGTGGCTACTACCTCTACGGTGTAGGCATCGCTCTGCTCTTCGGTCTCGGTGTTCACCGCGTAGAAGGTGACCGTCTTGCCTGCTGCAATGTCCATAATTTCGAACGTATCAGCAACACCGGCGGCAGTTGCCTCGGTAGGCTCAACGTCTGCCTCTGTAGCATACACAACACTGTCATAGCCGCTACGAGCGTCCAGCACAACAGTAAACGTATCCTTATCTGCTGTGTAAGGCAGCGTGTCGGTATATGCTTTTCCGGAACCTGTCAGGGTTCCGTTGTCCGCTGTCAGGCTGACGATGGTACCATCCCCAACCGTTTCAGCAGCAGCACCGACAGGAATCATTGCGACGACGAGCATGAGTGCAAGGAGCGTCGCAAGTGATTTCTTCAGAAACTTGCTTTTCTTCATAATTTCAACCCTCTTAAATTTTAGATTCTCACGCGGCTTCTTTTCCACGCGAGTTGAAGTTATCTATATTCTTCTGCGCGCCTGACTGCCTCTCCCTTTCCTCACGTGAACCGGAGTTCGAGAGATAATCCCGTTTTCTCACAGCCCAAAAACTCCTGCTGGGATCCTCAGGTCAGGTTCAGCCTGCAGGCAAGTCAAGCGGCTGATGCCGCGTTATTGGCCGCATAAAAAACTACAGCGCGGAAACAGAGAAGTGCACGCTGTTTTTTGCAGCGCGCACTTCTCTGTTTCAGGTGTTCAATTGTCTCTCTTAGCCGTCGTCCCGAATCCCATCCACTCGGTAGCAGATGTGGGCAGTACGGTAGATCATCACTCTTGCCTCCGGCGGCATGGGAGGGGGAGCGCATTTCTTAGGCACATTGGGGCAGCCCTCTTCGCCTGCCAGGATGAGCTCGTCGCATTTCAGGAAATCCAGCAGCGATTCCTTGCTCAGAGGAGCGCCGTGGTGTGCCGGACAGATCATCTGGAAGGCGTCCTCGTCATACAGCTTTTTCAGCTTCAAAAGGTTCTGATAGTGGCGCTCAATGGTTTGTCCCGGCTTCCGGCCGGCCATAGAGCCCACATTACACCAGCCGCTTTCCACCTCATCCCCGGTGAAAAGAATCCCCCTGCTTCTGTCCAAAATTGCGATGCTGGACAGGTCATGAGCGCCGATCTCATAAATTTCCAGAGTGCGGTCTCCAAGCTCCAGCAAGGAGCCTTCCTCCACCGGCGTCACCTCATAATCCGTTTTATAGCCCTGGGCGTTTCCAAAAGGTGTTTTTGCCCCCTGTTCCGCCAACGGATGCAGGAACACCTTATCAAAATAGCCGTTTCCTCCGGTGTGGTCGAAGTGGCTGTGGGTATTGAGCACTCCGAGAATAGGCTTGTCTGTCAGAAGAGACATATATTCTGCAATATCCGGCAGCTGCATGCCGGAGTCGATGGCCAGGGCCCAATGACTTCCTTCCAGCAAATAGCAGTCGCAGCTGAACGGCATATCGTCGGTTTTGGTCTTTACCATCCAGGTGTCGGGGGTGATGCGGTGCGCCGTGTAGCAATCTTCAAAAGAAATTAATTTCTCGGTCTTTTCCCGTACGGTCATAGTCCTTCCCAGCTTTCGTTTTTCTTCATTATAACGAAAATCAGGCGGTATTTCTGTCATAAACTGGATGTGTTTTGTCAGTTATCCGAGAGAGTTTAAGGCTTTCTTTCCGGAATTCCCGGAGGAAAGACGCCTCAGGACAAAAGCTGGGTCAGCTTCTCCGTGAGTTCGCGGGCAGCCAGCTCGTGGGCGCCCCGTCCGGGATGATTGCGTGCTCCGCGGAGCTCCAGAGCATCTGTCAGCTCAAAGAAGGAGGCCCTGCGGTCTCCCGACTCTTGGCGGTATTCCTCCACTGCTTCGGAAATAGCCGGACAGAGCTCGTTGCCAAGCATCCCGCAGACCCACAGCAAGTAAGAGTCCGGATTTTTTAGGCGCAGCTTCCGCAAAAAGGCGATGACCGCCAGCTGAAAACGCCGCAGGTCCTCTGGGCAAAAGCTGCCGTCTTCCAGGCGGCGCTGCTGGAAGGTTTCTCCTGAAGCCTCGTCCCTCCACTCGGGGGAGGAAAAAGCGCCGCAGTCGTTTGTACCCAGATTTATGATGACCGCATGGGGCTGCCAGGCTCCAAAGTCATTGACTTGGTGTGCTCCCAGGTCTGCATTCCGCTGGCCGGACAACAGACCGCACACCTCCTCATAGCAGGGAGGGAACGCTCCGTGGGGGTTATTGTCCCAGGCGGTCAAGACGCCCCAGCCGCTTTGAGAGAGAAGGCGGACATCTGCATCCATCCTGTCGCCCGTCATCACGGCGTAGTCGTTCTCCGCAGAGAACAGCATGGCAACCCAATCCTCTTCTTCCAAGGCTCCGATAGCCCCTTCGCCGGAGGTGATGCTGTCCCCGATAAATTCCAGCCGCAGCGCCTTTTCCGGTACCGGCAGGAACGCGCCGTCCGTGCGAAGCGCAAGTACCTGGAGCAGATGGTCCGGATCCTCGGACATGGCCTGCATATCCTTGAGAATCCGGACATTTTTCACTGTTTTGGGATTTCTTCCCCGGAACAGGCAAATCCATTGCCTTCCCCGGTTCACCATCTGACGGCTGACCCAGGCGCCGTTGATCCTTGTGCTGATCCAAGGCTCCTGAACGCTGTAGTCTCCCTCCACTTCCATCCACAGCTCAGAGCCTGTGACATTGACTTCAAAGCCTGATGCAGTCCAGAACAGCGTCAGAGGGTTCAGACAGCCGTTTGTACGGCCGTGTACCTTCAGGCTCCCCACTTCATTGAAAGCGTACTCTCGCAGCATATCGCACCCATCCTTTCCCAACCAATTATTTATTTCCAGGTAAAAGCCAAGCCATCCGGCCCGAATTGTTCCGTGACTGCCTGCAGTGCCGTCACTTTCCCCAGCGGCGCACTTGCCTCATCACCCTGCGGTAGGCGAGGATCAGGAATGAATCCGCCATGATCCAGGCAATCGGGCTGGCAAAGCAGGCAGCGATAAAACCAAATGCCGGTACCAGAACCAAACCGGTAACACCTCTGGCCACCATTTCAAACACACCGGCGAACATGGCCAGTTTGCTGTAGCCCATACCCTGAATCAAAAGCCGGATTGCATTAACACCGGTCAGGGGGATAAAAAACAAGGCGTTTACCAGCATGTACTGGTAGGCCTGATTGATAATGACCTCTTGGCTCCCTTCCACAAACAGATGCACCAGTGATTTTCCAAAAAAGAAGGTAATGCCCAGCGCCAGAACGGAATAGATGCTGCCGATGAACATACCGGCTTTTAGGCCCTTCCCAATACGTTCCGGCTTGCCGGCGCCGATATTCTGCCCGGCGTAGGTGGACATGGTGACCCCCAAGGAATCCGTTGCGGTAGAAAAGAAGGAGGAAAGTTTACTGGCAGCCGTCACTGAAGCCACCGCCACAGAGCCCAGGCCGTTGACAGAGGTCTGCAGAATCACGTTTCCCACCGCAGTAATGGAGGTCTGCAGCCCCATGGGAAGCCCCATACCGCACAGCCGCTTCATGTACCGGGGCCTGGGCTTCAAGTCCTCCCGTCCCACGTGCAGCAGGGGCATTTTTTTCAGGATGAAGAGGAAACAGCCCAGCCCTGAAACCGCCTGGGAGATCACCGTGGCCCAAGCGGTACCCGCCACGCCCATTGGGATTACCAGCACCAGCAGAAAATCCAGGCCGATGTTGAGCAGCGAAGCGGCCACCAGAAAAAACACCGGCGTACGGCTGTCCCCCACTGCCCGCAGCAGCCCGGCCAGGACATTATAGAAAACAATAAAAGGAATCCCCCAGAAGATGACCACAATGTAGCTGTAGGCATCGTTGATGATATCCGCCGGGGTGGACATCCATTCCAAAATGGGGCGGCACAGCGCAACCGTGAGCAGGGTCATGAGCACGGAAAAGGCGGCGGAAAGCCAAATGATATTCCCCACAAAACGCTTCAGGTCGGAAAAATCCTTCGAGCCGAAGCGCTGTGCCACCGGAATGGAAAAGCCGGAACAGATGCCCAGGCAGAAACCGATGATAAAAAAATTAATGGATCCGGTGGAACCCACTGCAGCCAGTGGGCCTGTACCCAGCAGGCGGCCTACGATGATCGTATCCACCATAGAGTAAAACTGCTGAAACAGGTTTCCAAAGATCAGCGGGATGGTAAAGCTCAGCACATGCTTCATGGGAGAGCCGGAGGTCATATCCTTTGTCATAAAAGCCCCTTTCCAGGCGAGATTGCGAATCGAGAAACACCACCATATTACACAAAAGCAAAGGAAAGCGCAAGGCTTCAGATAAGGGGAATTTTTCCTGATAACGCGCTGTTTTTTGTGTAAAAATGCGGATTGCCTTTCTGGGCTGCTGTTGCCGCCGGTATCTGTAGATTTCCAGGCAAAACATGGGACAGGCCGCCCCTGTAAAAAGGAGCGGCCTGTCCTTCCGCACTCATCCGCGAACCTTGATTCTTCCGCTTAAAGTACCTGAAATACTTCCTTCAGCGGCTTTCTGGGCCTCACGGTCTTTTCTTCCGCCGGATAGCCGATAGGGGAGATCGCCACAACGCTGATCCCCTCCGGCAGGCCAAGCGCTTTTTTTACTTCCTCTTCACTGTAGCTTGCCATCCAGCAGGTCCCCAGGCCCAGCTCGTAGGCTTCCAGGATGGCGTAGCTCATGGCGATGGATATGTCGGTAGTATCTACCCGGTGGCTGTTGGTCATTACATCCTGGCTGTACCCCACTGCCACCAGGACTGCAGGCGCCTCCTCCAGCATGGCGGATTTTCCGGCGGAAGCCTGCCGCAGCTTTGCCTTGCGTTCGGGGCTCTCCACCCAGAGCAGCTTCCAGTTCTGCAGGTTTCTGGCCGATGGGGCCAGACGGAAAGCATTGGCCACCTGTTCTCTCTTTTCCGCTTCAACCGGCTGAGACTTATAGTGCCTTACACTTGTTCTGCCCGCAAGGGCTTCCATGACATTCACGAAGGATCACCTCATTTTTAAATTAAAGTATACTTAATCAGTATACATTCTTTTCTTATCATAACCCAAACAGCGGAATGAGGCAATACTTTTTTGGAAAATATTTTAAATTTTTATTGATAGTTTGATTTATTCTGTAAGAACCAGTGCAGACAAGTATTTCACTTCACCTCATCCCGGGAAGGGATGGAGGTCTGCGCCCCTTTCCGGGTCACTACAATATTGGAAACCTTGGTGGCGAATTCCACAGCCTCCTCCAGGGACCGGGCCTCGGCCAGCGCCAAGGCTATGGCCGCTGTGAAGCTGTCGCCCGCAGCGGTAGTGTCCACCACCTTTACGGTTTTGTCCGCATAGAATCTTTTGCACTGCCCGTCTTCTCTGCAAAGGCAGCAGCCCTCCCCGCCCAGGGTGACGATGACGTTTTTGGCGCCCAAATCCAGCAGCCTTTTGCAGGATTCCTCCAGGCGCCGGTGGGCCTCCGGGTCGCCTAGCAGCTCGCCCAGCTCCACCTCATTGGGCTTTACGATGTCCACATTTTGATACAGCTCTTCGGGAAGGCGCACAGCGGGGGCCGGGTCCAGGATTACGGTCTTCCCGAGACGTTTTGCCTCCTTGGCCGCATACATCACGGAATCCAGAGGGATTTCCAGCTGCATGACCACAATGTCGCAGGCCTCCAACAGACTGTGGTTTTCCTCCAGATACGCCTGGTCCACGCAGCGGTTCGCTCCCTGGACCACAATAATGCTGTTGTTTCCTTCCGCGTTGACGCCGATAAAGGCCACCCCTGTGCTGACGCCCTGTACCCTGCGGATTTGGGAGACATCCACCCCTACAGAGGCAAGGTTATCACACAGGCTGCGTCCGTGTTCGTCATCTCCCACGGCTCCAAGCATCGCCACATTTCCGCCCAGCTTTCCGGCTGCATAGGCCTGGTTTGCTCCCTTGCCCCCGGGAATAAAGGTAAGGTCGCCGGTGAGCACGGTTTCTCCCACGGCGGGCATGTGGTGCACCTGAAAGACAAAATCCATATTCATGCTGCCGATAATCAGAATTCTCTTCATCCTTCTCACTCCTTCCCGCAGACTGCGAGATCCCGGTACAGGCAGTGGCTGCCGTCTGTCACGGACATGCCCACGCTGCCGGTGAGATACGGTGACTCTTCATCGGTGCAGGCGAGCAGTTCTTTCCCGTCCACCGCCAGAGCGATGCGGTTTCCTTCCGCCGTAAGGGTAAGGGCATATTCCTTGCCGGCTTCCCATGGAAACGCCGTCTCACACAGCGTCTGGTACCCGCTGCAGTTCTTCTTCAGGCAGAGCCTGCCTTCGGCGGTAAAGCCTCCCGCATAGGAACGCATGGCGCCCTGTACCCGCACGTTGAGGAAGTGCTCCTCTCCGGTCAACGGCTTCAGCACGCAGGAGAGGCTGTAATCCTTCCAGTGATAACCGCCCGTGTACATCTCGGCAAAATCACCGCAGGAGAGGCTGAGATAGCTGCCGTCCAGGTAGCTGTGCCCCTTGAGCTTTCCAAACTGGGCGATTTCCAGATGCAGGTGTCCCCAATCCTCCACTGCGGTTTTGGAGAAATCGATGCGGTAACAGGGCGCGCCGTCGTAGTAAAGCTCATCCAGGTAGACTGTCAGGTCGGAAGAGGCGAAGCCGCCCGCCACTCCGCTGACGATAACGCCGGTCTCGCTGATATAACCGTCCAGATTGTCCGGCAGCTGCAGGGAGAGGTCATACCATTTTTTCTCTCCGGAGACAATCTTTTCCCCGCGGATCAGCTCGCCGGTCGCCCCATTCTTCGCATAGATCTGCACGTCGCAGGTCATGCCGTTTCCCGCAGGGCAGGGCATGACGCTGAGATGCACGGTCTGGCCGGGATAGACAAGGGGTGAGAAGAAAGGATCATACCGGGAATCGTCGAAATCCTCAGGACGGTAATAGGTCTGTTTGTAAAAGAAATTTTCCTGTCCTGCCTCGCTGCTGCAGGCGGTGACCTTCAGGGAACGCCTGCCGCTGCGCGCTTCCTCTTCCGTGTTCTGAATGCGGTACATGCCGCTTTCCCCGCGGCAGCGGATGGCATGGGTGCTGCCGGGATATTCGAAATGGCAGGAATCTATTTTTTCCGTGAGGATTTCCTTCCATTCCACCGGAAGCTCCTCCCCGGCGAGCCGGTAAGCCATTTTGGCAAAATAGCTGGCGCCGAAGGGAACATCCACCGCGTTGAGGGAGGGAATGACGCTGGAACAGGCCAGAAAATCATTGATGGGCGCACGCCACTTATCGAAGTCGATTCCTTCCAGGCCGCAGAGCACGCCCATGATGCAGCCGGTGTTTCCTACGTTGCAATCCGTATCCCAGCCGCACATGTTGCAGATGTTGAGCGTACGGGAAAAATCGTGGTTTCCGTAAAGCAGCGCCAGGATGATGACACCCGCGTTGGGGATAATGTGGCAGTTGCCCGGATATTTGTCGTAACCGAAAGTATCGTGCAGATACTGGAAGCAGGCGCGCCAATCCTCCGGATGTTCCTTATGGAAGGCCTGCACCGCTTTTACTACCCGTGCGTATTCGCAGTCCTCCGGGATATAAGTGAGCGCCTTCTGAAGGATGGTGGGAATATCCCGCTCCACAAAGGCCAGGCTGATGCAGCAGGCGATAAAGACGCCGCCGTACACCCCGTTTCCGCCATGAGTGACGCTTGCTGCCTTCTCCGCCAGCTTTGCCGCCAGCTCCGGATTTCCCGGGGCTACCAGGCCCCAGGGATCGATGAAAATCTGGCCGCCGATCTGCTCGGCCATGGTGGCCCCGTTCTGTTCCACGCTGCCGCTTCTGGGAGCGGGAATACCGTTTCTCAGATTCAGGTAGGCGGTGTGCTCCGTGGAGGTGCCGTAGCCTCCCCACCAGAAGAAGCCATGCTCATAAGGCGCATAATTCAGCAGGGCGTCCGCCACGTCGGAAGCGGAAAACGCAGAAAGGTCTTTGCAGTCTTCCAGCGCCCGGATAAAAAACAGGGGGCCGTTGCTGTCGTCGTCCGCCGCAAAATTCTTGTAGCTTACGGGATAACCGGTTACCTCCCCGTAGATGTTCCGGATGCGCTCGTAGCTCCAGCCTTCAATGGGCGCGCCCAGCCGGATGCCGATGATCTTCCCCAGCCAGCCGGAATAGACCCGTTCGAAATAATCCTTCGGAATACTCATGTTATAAACTCCTTACTCCTTGATTCGCACTGTGTGCTGATTTCTTGAATTGTCCGGGATGCGCCGGGGAAGCTTCTCCTTCTCCGCACTCCCTCCCCATATAAAATTCCAGGGTGGAACGGTCGATAAGGGAATTGGGAACCCCCTGCTTGGCAGTGGAAAATCCGGCGGCAAAGGTAGCGCTGCGGATCGCCGTCTCCATATCCATGTTCTGGGAGAGCATGACGGCAAGGGCTGCCGCAAAGGCGTCCGCCGCTCCGGTGGTGTCCACCGCCTTAAAGGGAGCGGCCGGGAAATGGACTTGATGGATGCCGTCGTCCCAATAGCAGCCGCTGCGGCCCATGGTCAGAATGACGTTTTTGACGCCCCGGTCCAGAAAATAGCGGGCCTTTTCCTTGCAGCTCATCTCCGGAGGGCAAAAATAGGAGATTTCCTTTTCGTTGGGCAGGAAGACAAAAATTTTTTGAAGCAACTCATCCCTCAGCTCATAGACGGCCGAAGGCTTGAGCAGAAGCTTCACGCCCCGCTCACAGGCCAGCCCTGCGGCGGCCTCCACGGCGTTCAGCCCCACCTCTGTCTGCAGCAGGCAGAAGGAGGCGTTGTCAAAGGCTGCCGCGTTCTGCAGGATATCCTGGGCGGTGAGCAGGCCGTTGGCGCCCTTGTACACCACGATGCCGCTCTCCCCGTCCTTCTGCACGTAGACATAGGCGTGACCCGTGGCCGCTTGGGAGGTGTGGGAAACCCCGCCTGTGTTCACACCGTTTGTCTGGAGATAGTCGTATAGGTTGCCGCCCTCATAGTCCTTGCCCACTTTGCCGATGAGATAGGCCTCGGCATCCAGCTTTGCAACCCCCACCGCCTGGTTGAGCCCCTTTCCTCCCGGCACGATCAGCCTGGATTCCGTCAGGGTGGTCTCCCCCATCTGGGGGAACTTTTTCAGAGGGATGACGGTGTCCATATTGACGGGGCCCACCACCACAATTTTTTTGTTCCGCATGGTGAGCGGGATATCCACACTGGTATTCCCACTCAAATGCGCCTCTGCGGCAAAAACGGTTTCCGGAACCCGCCGCCCCTCCACATCCGCGGTGAGCCTGTCACAGACATGGCGCGCCAGAGCGTCATAGGGCAGGGGAATTACGGACAGCTCTGGAAAAAAGGGGCCCTTTTCCCCATCGCTCAGGCTGAGTACCGACAGGTATTTTGGAATCCTCCGATTTTTCCGGGAACAGGCTTCATAAACCCTGCCGGCCAGCTCCGTATCAAAACAGAGTGCGGCGGTATTTTCCAACAGCCTTCCCTCCGGAAGGCCCGCCTTTCCGCAGACACAGACCCTGTCCGGGGAAAAGGGAACCTGATGCTCAAACAGGCACTGCCGGTATCCCTGCACAAAGGCCTGTTCCGAATATCCCGATACCTGTGGGATCACGCAGAGGATATTCCTGTGCTTTTGCGCAATCAGATATGCCGCCGCCTGATAGGCAAGCCCTGCATAATCGATACAGCTGTTTTCCGGGGAAGGGGGCTCGCAGCAAGCCATTTTCCGCACGGGGATCCCCTCCAGCGCCGCGCTGCAGGCAGGAAGGGACTGGGCCAGCTTGTCCCAAAGGATCCCGTCCACGTGATGAGACCTGAGGACGTTCAGATTCCGCAGCTCCTCCTCCGGCGTGCCGGAAACCGTCACCACACAGGAGTATCCCCGTTCTGCGGCATATTTCGTGATGGAATCCAGCAGCCTGCCGTGGGGCCGGTTCCCGTTGACTGCCACCCCCAGGAGCATTGTCTGGGCCTGCACTGCGGCGCGAACGCCGGAATAGGGGCTGTAGTGGTATTCCCTGACCAGCTTCAAGACTCGTTCCCGGGTTTCCGCGCTGAGGTGCTCGTCCTTCTTATTGAGGATTTTTGATACGGTGGAAACCGAAACGCCCGCCAAAGCGGCGATTTCCCGAATTGTCACAGACAGCCCTCCTTTTTAGGAAAAAATTTTCCTAAATTCGTTTTCCCGTTGTATTATATCCGCGCCGGCAGAAAAGTCAATGGTTTTTTCAGGAATTCCCGCCCAAAAGAGGCGTCCGGCTGTTTTTCTTTGGCCATTGGGGCAATTCCCGAGAAAATAGAAAAGGAAACTGTGTTTCCCGGAAGCAGTTTGGCGAAACCTGGTGTGTAAGCAGCAATTGACGGCCACGGCAGGTACTTGACTTGCGGGATAAGAAGGGATATCCTTTCTTAAAAGAAACAACAGGGGGAATCCGCTGTGAAACAAAAGAAAATCCGCCGGTCCCTGCGTTTTCTTCCCCTTGCCATCCTGCTGATTCTTGTCCTGCTTTGGTTTTGGCCGGTACGAATTTTCAGCGGGGACGCAGGCGAGGTGGAGTCTATCAAGATCTTTGACGGGAACACAGGGAACCTTGTTACCGTTACAGACCGGGAGACCATTGAAAAACTGGTGGAGAACTTCAAGAGCGTCTACCTGCGGAGGACCTTTGATTTCGGTTCCAGGAACGGGTTCAACCTGTTGGTGGATATCACTGTGAAGGGCCGCGATGAGACCTGCCATTTTACAATCAATTCAGAGCGGCACGCCGTGAGGGACTCCCGGTTTTACAGCTACTGGGGAACCTACTGCTTTTCCTTTATGAAGGAGTTAGTCAACGGCGGAGAGAACTGGTGAATCACAACGTCAAAAAAAGAAAGCGCGCCCTGCAGAAGGATATGCCCCCCAAGAGAGAGACAGCTGAAAGACTGTCGGTCGCAAGGGAGCATATCGGGCTTCTGCAGGGCGCGCTTTTTGGGGGAAAGCTCGAAAGGGAGGATGGATTTATACTTTCTATTTTAATAAATTTTTATATAAATAATACAAATTATAATTATAGTTGACAAATATATACCACAATGGTATTATAAATTTAGATAAAAGGATGTGATTCCAATGTATTTAGCAGCAGTTCGACCACAAAAAAAGCCACAAAAACATATCCTCTCTTTGACGGTTTTACAAACAAAGAGCGATTGGAATTGAGAGGAAAACGGAACTAAAAAGGAGTATTTTTTGCAGTACGCTGGCAATCGTATTTAGAATTTTTTCAAAACCCTATGCGTTTGATGTTTAGGGGGGAATTTTATGAAGAACAAAAAGCTGCGCGTTCTGTCGATTTCGGTGCTGGCTTGCCTGCTGCTTCTCACCATGATAGGGGTTTCCGGCTTTGCGGCGCAAAAACAGGAAGACAACGAGGCCTTTGCGGATATGATTCAGGCGAATGAGCTGAGATTTAAGGCGGTTGAAATACCCGCGGAGGCGCTGCAGCAGCAGATTCAGCTGCAGAAACGCGGCAGGAACGCCGGGTCGGACACCAAGCTCTCCAAGACTGAGCTGACCCAGGCAGCCAAAAACGCAGCGGAAAGCGTTACGGTAGACCTCTCCGATTATTTCAGCGAAAACCTGGCGGCAAAATATCAGAGCGTCAGGAATGCGAAATTTCAGTCGCTGAACATGACTGATGCTACAGTGGATTCCGGCATGGTAGAGTCCCATCTGATCAGCACGGAAAACGTGTCGGACACACAGAAAAATGTGAAAGCGAAATTCGTGGAGTGGGACGCCAGGATCTACGACTGTAATGACGGAAAGTACATGGTCACACTGATCTTTAGCCGGGATACTCTCACGACTGTGACAGTGCTGGAGGATGGTGTTTGGAAAACGACGGGATATACGGATCATACGAAGGAATTCGTCCCGGACAGCTATGATCCCGTCATGGGAGTTTTCGACAGCTACGAGCAGGCCCTGACCTGTGTGCAGAACCTGGACGTGGAAGCAGAGAATCCGTTTTCGTAAAGGAAATCGTCCTAGAGTGAGGAAAATCCGTACGGAACCGTAACTCGAAAGAGCTAAGTAAATCAGCTGAAAAACGCTTCGGAATGGATCCGCCGGTCAATGCAGGCCGGCGGATTCTGGACTTCAGAAAGGGGGACACGATATGAAATTCAAGAAAGGAATTATGGCCCTGCTGCCGGTGCTTCTTCTTTTTGCAGCCTGCCGTACAGCGCCGGAGGAGAGCGAGAGCGGTTCCCAGGCAGTGTCCCCTTCCTCCGGCGGAGGTGAACCGGAACAAACCGCCTATTCCTATGACGAGGATACATTCCTCAGGCAATACCGGGAAACCCAAAAGCGTGTGGAGCAGGGGGAAAGGCCTGAGGCTGCCGCTCCGGTGGATCCGGAAGAAAGCGGCTTTGCCCTCATCCCCCTGCAGGAAAACCTGTATGGCACAGCGTGCTACGCCATCCTGCCGCTTTCAGAACGGGCCCTCACGGAGGAGGAATTCCTTCAGCTGGCGGAGGGCATGGACGGGATTTCCCCGGAGGAATTGCTGACGCCGAAGTATTCCCGGACAGGCCTGGAGGAGGACGCAGACTGCCTGCGGCAGAACCGGGCCCTGTTCCGCGGGGAAAAGCTGCGGTTTGACACGCTGCAGCCGGAGTATCTGTATGCGGAACGAAGGCCCTCCGCGGACCTCTGGGAGAACGCCCGGAATGGTAACGCCCCCTGTTTCGTGAAACTTCCGGAAAACAGCGGCGCTCCGGTGTTCAGTATTTTGCCCACGGAGCAGATGGACGACGAACAGCTGCTGCAATACATTGACGCCCAGCTGTACGGAGTTGACCCTCAAACCTATCTGCCGCTGAGCGGAGAAATCGCCTACGGGGAGCTTCCCCAACATCTCCAGCGGGAGATCGCCGCCTATGGGTTGGGGGATGGAACTTTGCCGGAATACAACGCGGCGCTGTCCACTTCGCCGGACGGAAGTAGAACGCCGGAGCAGGAATCCTGGGCGGTTACCCTGTGCTTTCCGGAGGAAGATCAATATGTGGTGACCCTGGACGCCCAAACAGGGGCGCTGAAAAGCTGGATCCGATGGCCCGCCGGAACCTTCACCAGTGAGGCTGTGCCTGAGAACCCAGAGTCCCCGGAGGCTTCCCCGCGGACAGAGGAAGAACTGGAGGCCGCCGCAAAGGGTTATTTGGAACAGGCGGTTCCCGGGGACTGGAATATTTCTGAAGTCAAGATTCAGGAAAACGCTTTTTACAGCGAAGGCTTTGGCGCCTCCCGGTCAGTGGACATCGCCCTGGCTGACGGGCGGAAATACCGGCTTGGTGTTTCCGAACAGGATTTGGCCGTGCTGAATTTTATTGTGGAAAAGGCGTAAAAGCGCCCGGAGAAAGATGACATAGAAAAAAGGGGAACCGCGCAGAAT
>ENA-OUOW01001467-OUOW01001467.1-human-gut-metagenome-genome-assembly--contig:-NODE-1467-length-15858-cov-3.545086_pt1 | contig 15858 bp, 14 predicted proteins | sample MGYA00237938_ERZ548769 | MGnify/ENA primary metagenome ERZ548769 (study PRJEB26490, sample SAMN05356870) | human gut metagenome | biome: terrestrial biome; feature: human-associated habitat; material... | reverse complement strand
CGGCAGCGTCAGATGTGTATAAGAGACAGAAGGCAGATTGCTCACTCTGGCGGGCTCGCAGCGTCGACTGGTCCGCCGTTCGTTAGAACGGCGGAACCCATGGGGCTCGCAGCGTCGAGGGGTTCCGGCGTTTGGTAAAACGCCGGAACAAATTAATGCTCGATCCAACAACGTAAAGTTTCGCCGGCCTGCAGGTGACGCAGGTTCTCCGCTGCGATGTCGACAACGTTGTTGAACGTGGCGGCCAGGTGGAACCAGCCGGAGACGTGCGGCGTGATGAGCATGTTGGGCGCATCCCACAGGGGGCTTGTCGCAGGCAGCGGCTCGGGGTCGGTGACGTCGACCGCGGCGCCGGCGAGATGTCCCGACTCCAGAGCGGCAACCAAGTCGTCGGCGACCACAAGATCGCCGCGGCCGCCGTTGGCAAAGAAGGCGCCCGGTTTCATCGCGGCGAAGAACTCGGCGTTCGCCAAGCCGCGGGTCTCGGGTGTGCTCGGCATGAAGGATGCGACGACGTCTGCCTCGGACAGGCGCTCGGGCAGGGCGTCCATGCCGTCCATGTCCTCAAACACAATGGGGTAGACGAGCGGATGGCGCTTGATGCCGCGGACGTGCGCACCCATGCTGCGGCAGAGCGTGGCAAAGTGGCTGCCGATATCGCCTGCGCCCAGCACCAGCACATTGGCGTTTTTGAGCGAGGTAACCGGCCCCAAATCCTCCCAGCGATGCTCACGCTGCAGATCGTGATAGCCGGGCAGGCGTTTCATCATGGAAAGGACCATGGCAAACATGTGCTCGCTCACGGCTTGGCCGTAGGCACCGATTGAGCAAGACAGCTTGGCGTCGGCTGGCACGGTGTCGGCGGCAAGGTAGTCGTCATAGCCGGCGGTCTGCAATTGCAACAGCTGGAGATGCTCACATGCCGTGAGCATGTCAGGGTCGATGTTGCCCAAGATCACGTCGGCATCGGCGACCTGTTTACGCGTGGCGGCGTCGGCACTCGTGTAGATAAAGTCCTCGCCCGGAGCGCTCGACTCGAGGATCGCGCGGTGACGATCGTTGACGGGCAACAAAACCAGGATGTTCACAAGCAGTCCTTTCCGCTCAACCCACCAAAAAGGAACAGGTTTATTTTTGGCAGGTTTTATCAGGCAAAATGCTAAAAAAACGCCGGGCTTCTTGGTGGTTAACATATCCATCGCGAAGCCCGGCGCATCCACGGCTACCAGCTCAGCAGCTCGTAGCCGTCCTCGGTCACCACGAGCTGTACCTCGCACTGGGCCGAATCGCTGCCGTCCTTGGTGCGCACGCACCAGCCGTCGCCCTTGCTAATCTTAATGTCGGGCGCCCCGGCGTTGACCATGGGCTCGATGGTAAAGACCATGCCCGGAGCCATGATGGTGTCCACATCGGGCGCCTCGGTGGTAAAGCCCACAAACGGGTCCTCGTGGAACTCTTTGCCAATGCCGTGTCCGCCGTACTCGCGCACCACGCTAAAGCCGGCGTCCTCGACCGTCTTTTGCACGGCCTCGGCCATGACGGAGAGCGGCAGCCATGGCTTGACGGCAGCCAGACCCGCCTCCACGCTGGCGCGGGTGACGTCGACCAGGCGCTGGCGCTCGGCAGAGACCTCGCCGATGCAGAACATGCGGCTCGAATCACTAAAGTAGCCGTCAAGAATCGTGGAGCAGTCGACGTTGATGATGTCGCCCTCGTGCAGCACGTCCGTATCGCAGGGGATACCGTGACAGACCACATCATTGATCGAGGTGCATACGCTCTTGGGGTAGCCCTCGTAGTTGAGGTCGGCCGGCGTGCCACCGTGCTCGACGGTGTAGTCGTAGATTATCTGGTCAATCTGGTTGGTGGTCATGCCCGCGGCGATGTGCTCGCCTACGTAATCGAGCACGCCCACGTTGATGGCGGCCGAGCGCTTGATGCCCTCGATATCGGCGGGCGTCTTGTAGAGCGTGCGGGGCAGAACCTCCCAGCCCTCTTCCCACAAGCGCTCGAGGCGCTCATCAAAGGTGCTATGGCATTTCTTATATTTTTTGCCGCTGCCGCACCAGCAAGCGTCGTTGCGGCCGGGCACGGGTCCTTTGTCAAACATGGCTAACTTCCTTTCATCCGCAGCTAGTATAGCCCACCCACGCGTCCATAAAAGTTGCGGTGATATAGTCCCTATTTAAGCGGTTGGGGGTGCGGACAGAAAGTTGGACCGCGGGGCGGTCCGGACTGGAGGTTCGCATGTACAGCAGGGAGAAGGTCGAGCTCTTCCTCCTGGCGACGGAGGACGGCATGGGGCCGACCGCCGCCGCGAAGTTCGCGGGGGTCTCGGTGGGCGCGGCCAAGAAGTGGGCGACGGGGCACCTCCCGCACAGCTACACCGGGGCGCGCTGTAGAATCGGTGCGAGGAAACCGCCACGGAAGGAGGCCAGCTTGGGCCCCGACAAGTCGATCTACGCCCCGCCCGCGACCGGCCCGCTCGCCGGGCTCAACGAGGACCAGATAGAGAACCTGCTGCTCAGGGCGGTGTTGGCCGACCTAAAAGCGGAAGGGTGGGACCCGGCTTCGATCTCGAACAGGAGCAAGTGCGAGCTCGGCGAGAGATTGAGGCGGGCGACCGCCCTGCCCCTCCGCTCGATCACAGGTTTCTTGAGGATATCGAAGGGCTCCTATGAGTACTGGAGGCCCCGCGTCGCCGTGCCGCGCGACCGCGACGCCGACATACGCGACCGCGTGGTGCGCATCTTCCGCGAGGGCTCGGGGTGCTGGGGGTACCGCACCGTCTGGGCGCGCCTGCGCCGCGAGGGCGTCCGGGCCAGCGAGAAGCGCGTGGCCCGCGTGATGCGCGAGGAGGGCCTCGAGGTCGTCTACAACAAGAGGCGCGCCCGGGGCTACAGCTCCTACGCCGGCGAGGTCTCCAAGGCGCCGGAGAACCTCGTGAACAGGAGGTTCCGCGCCGACGAGCCCAACCGGCTGTGGCTCACCGACATCACCGAGTTCAGGCTCCCGGGCGGCGAGAAGGTCTACCTGAGCCCGATAGTCGACTGCTTCGACGGGATGCCCGTCGCCTGGTCGATCGGGCTGCACCCCGACAAGCGCCCCGCGAACTCGAGCCTGCTCAAGGCCTGCGCGGCCAGGCCGGCGGGCGCCCGCACGACGATCCACTCGGACCGCGGCGGCCACTACCGCTGGCCGGAGTGGATCGGGATCTGCGAGGAGAACGGGCTGGTCAGGAGCATGTCCGCGAAGGGCTGCAGCCCGGACAACTCGGCCTGCGAGGGCTTCTTCGGCCGCCTCAAGAACGAGTTCTTCCACTACAGGGACTGGGAGGGCGTGACGGCCGGGGAGTTCATGGGCAGGCTCGAGGCCTACCTCGTATACTATCGTGAGGAGCGGATCAAGAAGTCCCTCGGGTGGCTCAGCCCGATGGAGTACCGCAGGAAGCTTGGATACGCCTAGGCGCGGTCCAAGAAATCGTCCGCACCCCCTTTTAGGGACTATTTCACCGCAACTGAGGGGTGGGATGCGGGGCTAGCGCTCGTAAATCAAGTTGCCTGCCAGGTAGGTGGCTTGGACTTTGGTGGCCTGGAGCTCTTGGGGGTCAATGGTAAGCGGGTTTTGGTCCAGGACTACCAGGTCGGCGTACTTGCCGGGCTCCAAGCTGCCGAGGTTTTGCTCGTCGCCCGCTGCATAGGCGCTGCCCAGGGTGTAGTTGCGCAGGGCTGTTGCCGCATCGATGCGCTCGCTCGGCAACCAGCCGCCCTCGGGCCAGTGGCTTTTGGGGTCCTGGCGCGTGATAGCCGTGTAGAGCACGTTCATGCTGGTAACGGGCGTGATAGGGCTGTCAGTACCGAAGGCTTGGCGAATGCCGCGCTGCTTATAGGTTGCGAACGGCCACATGATGCGGCTGCGCTCAAGGCCCAGATCGCGCTCCGGTCCACCCGGGTCGAGCGTAATGTGGCAGGGCTGGCTCGAGGCAACCACGTTGAGCTTGCGCAAGCGATCGATGTCCTCGGGCAGGAGGTTCTCCAGATGCTCGAGCGTGTTATGGCCGTGCTGGGGCAGCCCGTACAGGTCGGCGGCCTCCTCGAAGATATCCAGCGCGGCATGAATCGCACCGTCACCGATGACGTGGATGCGCACGGTGTGACCACGCTCCGCGGCCGCCAGAACCAATTTGCGCATGCGCTCAGCCGGGACCGTCAGACGGCCCTGGTCGCCCGGGAAGCGCGGATTGGTATAGGGCTCGGTGAGATATGCCGTGTGTTCGCTCGACACGCCGTCGAAGAACTGCTTAAAACCCGGCGCCGAAAGCAGCGCGTTGTTCGCGTAACGTACCTGGAGCTCTTCTAGACGCGACTGGTCATCCAGCAGCGTGGGGAACAGATGGGCACGAATGCCCAGCTTGCCGGCCGTCTGCAATTTGTCATAGACATCGTCGCGGATAAAGTCGCATCCCGGCATGGGCATGAGCGACATGTCGCAGATCGAGGTGATGCCCTGCTCGGCCATGCGCCTCATTTGATCGGCGTAAGCGCTTGCGGTGCGATCTTCGCCCAGCCACTCAAGGCAGCGCGGCAACAGCTGCATGGCAGCCGCTTCGTGAGCAATGCCCGTGAGCTCGCCGTTTGCGTCCTTGTCGTAGCTACCGCCCGCTGGCGGCTCGCTGTCGCGCGTGACGCCGAGCGCCTCGAGTGCACAGCTGTTGAGCCACAGCGTGTGGCCGTCGCCCGAGTACATAACGCAGGGACGATCGGGGAATGCCGCATCGAGCGACGCCTTGCTAGGATGCTCGGGCGGGTCCCAACGGTAGTCGCGCCAGCCCTGCGTCACAACCCAAGCGTCGTCGGGCAGGTCCTGGGAAAACTCGAGCGCATGTTGCACCAGTGCCGCCTCGGACGTGCCCATATCCATGAGCATGTACGGCGAGGAGCCAACCGAGGTATGGAAGAAGTGCAGATGAGCGTCATGGAAACCGGGGCAGACAAACTGCTCGCCGTAATCGATAACCGGCGTGGCGGCGGGAGCGGCGGCAATCACGTCATCGGGCTTTCCGACTGCGACGATACGGTCGCCTGCGATGGCAATCGCCAGCTCGCGGGCGGTATCGATGCCGTCTTGCGCGGTAAAGACGTTCTTGGAGCGGATAATCCGATCGATATGCTGCATGGGCATCCCCATCTCTGGCAGGAAATTCAACACCCCCGAGTGTACTCCCCCACTCTTGTTACAAAACCCCAAGCGGCAAACGGCAACTTTACCAGCCCTAGCGGCAGGTGGCATACTGGAGAGAGCCTGTACGATTTTGCGATCAACCCAGCAAGGAGCAAATCGACCATGACGAAGACCAAGGCACAGCAGATTATGGCGGCGACCGAGGCTCGCGCGGCAGACGATGTCACCGCGGCCATCCGAGATATCGCCACCGAGTTTGAGCCCTACATCATCAAGCAGCGCCGCCACTTCCATAAGCACCCGGAGTTGAGCCTTGCCGAGGAGCGCACGACCTCCGACATCGCCAACCAGCTCGACGCCATGAATATCCCCTACGAGCGTCCCCTCAAGACGGGCCTGGTGGCGACCCTTCGCGGCACCGCGCCCGACGCCTATCGCGAGGACGGCACGCCGCGCCGCCGTATCCTACTGCGCGCCGACATCGACGCCCTGCCCGTTACCGAGCAGACCGGCGAGGAGTTTGCCAGCGTCAACGAGGGCTGCATGCACGCCTGCGGCCACGACTGCCACATCGCCATGATGCTCGGCACGCTGCAGATCCTGCGCCATATGACCGACGACATCCACGGCGAGGTCCGCATCGTCTTCCAGCCCAGCGAGGAAAACGGCCAGGGCGCCAAGCTCATGATCGGCACGGGCGTGCTCGACGGCGTCGATGGTGCCTACGCCGCGCATATCTGGAGCGAAGTCGACGCCGGCACCGTGAGCTGTGAGCCCGGCCCGCGCATGGCAAACACCGACTGGTTCCGCATCGATGTCCGCGGCACCTCGTGCCATGGCGCCATGCCCCAGCGCGGCCACGACGCCGTTATGGTGGCTGCCGAGATCGTCAACGCCCTGCAGACCATCGTCTCGCGCGAGATCAGCCCCTACGAGCCGGCTGTCATCACCGTCGGCGAGCTGCACGGCGGCACCGCGCGCAACGTTATCGCCGGCACGGCCTACCTCGCCGGCACGGTGCGCACCTATGGCGACAAGACGCACGAGGAAATGCCCGAGCTTATGCGCCGCATCGTGGAGCACACCGCGGCAGCCCTGGGCGCAGAGGCCGAACTTACCGACTACACCATCGCCAACTACAAGGTCGAAAACGACGTCGCCTCGAGCGAGCGTTGTCGTCAGGCCGTGGTCAAGTGCTTGGGCCCCGCGGGCGAAGGCCATTATCGCGGCACGCTTTCGGGCGAGGACTTCTCGGAGTACCTGCGCCGCGTGCCGGGCGTGCTCGCCTTTGTTGGCACGCGCAACCCCCAGATTGGCGCCACGTACGCCCAACATTCTTGCTTCTACAAGATTGACGAGACCGTGCTGGCAAAGGGCTCCATGGTGGCCGCCCAGTATGCTATCGACTTTTTGGCCGAGCCCACGCAAGAGGAGCTCGACGGCCCCACGATCGCCGCGGTTGCCGAGACCAACCCCGACTTGGCCGCCAAGCTGCGCTCTGCCAAGGCCACGGCCGCTGAGGCGCGCGACGCCATGCACGATGCTCGCACCGCCCGCCATGCTGCAATCAAGGGCATCCACGATGCGCGGGCTGCCGCTCGCCACGAGGAAAAGCGCGACGAGTAGCCGTCACGCCCATCCATAACAGCCTGGCTAAAGCAAAGCGGGGGCGGACGTTATCTCAACGTTCGCCCCCGCTTATGTGTCGACCGTTTTTCTAGCGCGTCCTCCGTCACGCCAGGTAAGAGCGAAGGATGGTGAGCCAGCGTGGGGGTTCGAGGTGGATGATATCGTCGGGAACTCCGGCGGGCGCATAGCCGCCAAAGAGCAGACCGGCATCTGCCGGATTGACGAGGCGCACGATCCATACGACGACGACCAGCACGCACAACACGGTGACCGCAATGTCGATACCACGCTTTAGCTTGCTCGATGCCACCTCCTCGCGCACGAACGCGAGCACAAACGCAATCGGCACCACCCAAAACAGCGGATGGTAGGCAAAGGCAGCCGCATAATCGAGGCGCAGCGCCGCCAGCCACGCCCTCGTCATGCCGCATCCCGGACAAGGAATGCCCGTCATCAATCGAAAAATGCAGCCAATGTCGAGCAGGTAGAGCGCGAGCCAGGCGACAAAGAGCGCGCCGGTGCAAAAAAGGGCGCGGCGAAGGAGCTCTGCCGTGCCCCTATGTCCCTGGAAGCTGTTCACGCCGCCCTTATTGTTAGGCACGAGCGCCAAGGCGAGTGTTATAAGCCGTTGCCATGGCATTGGTATTATTGATGACGATGTTCATAGCGAAGATGGGACCAAGGCCGCACAGGAGCGCGCCGAAGATCTGCCACAGAAGAACGGTGGTGCCGTTTTCCTGGAACACCAGGCCGTAGCGAGGAGCGTTGGCCTGCAGGCGGTTGCCAATCTTGTAATACCAGTAGTACGCGTAGAAGCCGCAGGTCACAAACGATAGAAGGATGAATTCCGCCAGACCCGGCGTGTAATCGCCGTCATCCTGACACAACGTGTTGACGTCGCGTGCCAAGCAATACAGGAAGTAGAACGAATAGATACCGCAGGTCACAAGAGAGAGCAGCAGCCAGCCGATCAGGCTGCGGTCAGCCTTAATGGGGTCATAGCCCATCGGAGCGGATGCGGACTGTTGGGCGTATTGACCGGTGTACTGCTGCTGAGGCTGGGGCGCGGGCTGAATAGCCTGGGCCGGAGCGGGCTGGGGCTGCGGGGCCGCAGCGGCAGAAGCGGCACCAACGGCGGATCCGCAAACAGGGCAGAATTTGGCATCATCCGAAATGGGAGAACCACAAGTGGGACAGAACATGAGCCTCTCCTTTTCCTAAGGCGTCGCACGCCTTCAAACCTTACACGTCTACGTTCTCAACAATAGCCGCGACGTTGTTGCGCAACATTGACCAATTTCCGAGAAATTTTGCTGCAACCGTTTTCCCAGGCATTTTCTTGCTTTCGCAGTAGAAAAAGGCACCCCGGGCTCAGTTGCCCAGGGCGCCTCGACCGACTATTCGGTTTGATTGTTTTCGGCAGCAGGATTATCGCCCGGCTCATCCGCCGGCGTGGCAACGGCATCCCAATCGGGCTCCGCAGGCGTCGCCTCGGACGCCGGTGCGGGGACAGGAGCAGGTGCCGGGGCAGGGGCAGGCGCGGGTGCCGGGGCAGGTGCAGGCGCGGGCGCCGGGGCAGGCGCAGCACCAGTGGCTGCCGTGGGATTGAATCCCGCAGGAGCAGGCTTCTTCTCACCCGGGAGCACAAAAGTCAAAACGTCGTCCTTGTCCTCATCGGTCCATTCGCTTGCATAACGTGCAGCCCAATAGCCAACGGCACGGTGCTTGAGCATCTTGCCAAAGACCGTAAGGAACACCGTGACGAATGCAATCAGCACCAGGAACAATACGAGCGTGACACCACCTGCGGTAACAATCGCCTCGATACCCGTGGGGCGATAGTAATAGCCGTACGCGCCAATTCCGGCGATGGCACCAAAGACAGCTGTCAAGATCCACGTAATGGCGTTGGAAACCAGGCCCGTCAAAAACTCCGGAAGGAACGAAGCGCAGAGCAGCTTGGTCTTGTTGTGCTTAAAGGCCGCCCAGACCTTATCGAGCGAAAACGCGCTCTCGACGCGCCCAGTCACCGCAAAGTGCATCACGGCAATGTCGGCGAACATCTTAAAGAAGACACCCAGAATCGCCGAGGCAATTAGCGCCAGAACAAGCAGGCCGAGCGAACCGAACAGCGCAGCCTCGAGCGCATAAGAGCCGTAATAAGAATACGAGCCCGCGGCGCCAATTACCACGCCCTCCACCAGCGAAAGCACTACACCGATAACGGGAATGGCAGCGATAACCTCGAGCACGACCGAAATAACGCTCGAAAAGACTCCGAGACCAAACGACGTGGAACGCATGAGTGGACGGTCCATGCCGTCATCGACCTTGAGCGAAAGATCACGGCCCCACTCGATACCAAAGCCGGAACCGCACACGCTCGCAATGCAAGCTGCCAAAAAGCCGATGGCAGCCGCAATGCCGCCAATAACGGGAATAAACAACACGAGCACCGACACAACGCAAATCAGCGCCGGCAAAAACGCGATTTGGCATACACGCTGAAGCACGCCCGGAGTCTTGGTCATATCTTGGAACGCCTGAGCCACACAGCCCTTTGGCGCATTCGCCACGGGCGGCTGCGGAACAAACTGCTGGGGCTGAGGCTGTCCCTGGGGAGCGGGGCCAGCGGCACCGGCATTAGGAGCACCACACACGCCGCAGAACTTGTCGTTATCGCCCATGGGGGCGCCACACTGCGAGCAGAACATAGAATCATCCCTTCGTATCTTGAACAAATCACTTGGATCGCAAACGATGTCTTTAGCATCATTATTGCCCAATGTGGGGTCAAATACTCAAAGATGACCGATTTGCAAGATACACGGCGCCAGCAGGCGGTTCGTTGAATACGTCTGCGCTAGTTCGTTCCGCGGAAGCCCTTGCCGACGATCTCGGAGCTGTCGACAATCGTGATAAAAGCACCCGGATCGACTTCGCGCGCATAGCGGCGTAGTTGCACGGCCTCGCGACGGCTCAGCACGCTCATGATCACCGTCACGCACTTGCCCGAGAAGGCACCGTAGCCGCGACTGATGGTCGCCGTACGGTTGAGATGCTTGACGATAAACTCCTCGACCTTAAGGGGCTCGGAGCAAATGACCGTGCAGACTTTGCGCAGGTGAATGCTCTCAATGGCTTTGTCGACCACAAGCGTCTTGGCAAACAGGCCGAGCACGCAATACAGACCGACACGCGGGCCATACAAAAAGGCCGCGATGGTCACGATGCCGATATCGACCAGCAGCAGTGCGCGACCAATCTCGAGCGTCGTGCGGCGCTTGAGGATCATGGCAAGAATGTCCGTGCCACCCGTCGAGGCGCCGATGTCAAAGACAATAGCGCTACCAAGCGCCGGCAGGATGACGGCAAAGCACAGGTCGAGCCACATATCACCCGTCAGAGAGACATCGGTCGGAATAAAGAGCTCAAAAAGCGAAACATAGGTGGACAGCGCAAACGAGGCGAAGACGCTCCACAGGATTGCCTTGCGCTCCAAAAAGATAAAGCCCAAAACGACGAGAACCGCGTTAATGATCCACATAAAGACGCCGACGGGCAGGGTCGGGAACAGCGTGGACAGAATGACCGACACGCCCGAGGTGCCGCCAAAAGCAAAGTGATTAGGGGTTTTAAACGCAACGATGGCAAAGGCCGTAAGAATCAGGCCCAGATTGAGCTCGGCAAAAAAGCGCGGGAAGCCCGGCTCCTGGCTGCGCTTTTGACCGGCACGCTCGCCGCGCTCGATATCGGTGCGATCGACCACGCGCTCCATCGGCACCACGGGAGGACGATGCATCTCCTCGGCAGCACGCGATGCCGCCTCTGCCGCGGCGGCCTCAATCGCCCATGCCTTGCTTTCTGTTTCGCGCTCGTCAGCCATTACGGCAACCCCTCGTTAACAATTTGGAAACAATGCGCCCATTAGGGTAACGCGGAACGCGACGATTGCAACCCCTAGTTAGACGAGCGGTATGCCTACATCGGGGGGCATACAAATAACGACCGGCCACGCTTTTGCTTGCGCGGTCGGCCGTTTAACGTTTTCGCAGATAAAACCTGCCAAAACAAACCTGTCCCCTTTTGGAAGGTTATTCGTGCTGGCTGGTGCGGTGCTCGTACTCCTCGGGGGTGATGACGTCCTCGATGCGTAGGTTGACGCCCGCCACCTCAAGGCCGGTCATCGCGGCAAGGCGCTCAGTGACACGTGCCTTGACATCGTCGAAGATCGCGGGCGCATAGGCGCCGTACTCGATGATGACGGAAATGTTGACGACCACGCGGTTGTCATCGGTGACCTCGACCGTCACGCCCTTGGTCAGGTTCTCGGCACCAAACTGCTCCTGCACAAAATGCATGAGGTTGCCCTTCATGCCCAGGACGTGCGGCACCTCGCGGGTGGCCATGGCAACGATCTTCTCGATCACGCCGTTGGAATAGGTCAGCGAATCCTCGGACTCGTCCGCTTCCTCATCATCCTCGTCCGCATCGTCGGCGGGTTCGGCCTCGACGAGCGCCTCGTCCTCGAGCGTTACGTCCTCGGCCTCGGCGGTGACGGTCTCGTCTACCTCGAGCTCGGTATCGGCCACATCGACCTTCGTGTTAAAAGCCATGGTTCCTCCTTATGCCCACCGCACACGCGGCGGTCGAATACATGCTAGCGGCCGCTAAACAGACGGCCGAAGAAGTTGACGATCCCGTTCTCGCCGTCGCGGATCTGGCCAATCACGGCGCCGATCAGCACAAAGAAAGCGATGACGAGCGTATCCCACAGGCCGAGCGTGAGCACCAGCACGGCGAGCACAAAACCAGCGACGGCTCCAAGCGTGGTGTTGGGATGACGGACGGCATAGCTCCAGATGGCTGCCCCCGTACCCTTGATGAGACCCATGGCCTCATCAAAATCATCGGCGACCGCGTCATGTGACTCGGTACCCTCCACCTTAGGATCGACGACCTCGCCTGCCGGCGCGGCGCTCTGATCGATAGTCAGCCGCGGGGTGCGGACGGTCTTGTCTTGATTGGTATCACTCACCGGAAACCTCCACGGTCTGGACGGTAGTCTTGGACGGCAAAAAACGAACGCGCGCAGTCGTGCCCGGCGTGCCGAGCATGGTGTCGCAGGCCTCCTCGATACGTTGCTGCATCGCGGCTGCAAGGGAAGCCACGTCCCGGTCGTCGAGCGCGATGGCGTCGACCTTAAAACGGACGTGCGATTCGTCGGAGCCCTGCACGCGCGCCTCGACATGCTCGATCATCACTCGGTCGTCGCGCTCTGCCGCGGTGCGAGCACACGAGGAGAGGGCAGCGAGCGTGACCTCGATATTGCGCTCCCCCGCCGGATGCACGCAGGACGGCTCGCGACGAGCAAACATCAGGCGGAAGAAACCCACGAGCACGCCGAGCGCCACGACACCGCCGCACGCCGTAACAACGATGCGAGGCAGCGGATCGCGCATCAGCAGCATAAAGCGATAGGTATATGGCCCCCAAAACTGGCAGACTAACGTACCCAGCGCCACGACGGCGGCGGCAAGATACACGATCGCCAGGGCTCGTTTGAGCACGCGCATGCAGCGCTCCCTTCAAATCTCGATCCACAGAATGCAAAACGATTCGCATCATTATAAAAGAGCCGGGTCCGGTGCCTCATGCACGCGGATCCGGCTCATCTATTCCACGAGGCTTGCATGCTCGCTTCATTATGCCCAGATATGCACGGCTCAATCCGTGCGGGCGCTACTCCTCCTCGAGGGCAGCGATAACCTCGTCGGTCATGTCCATGGTGCTGTAGACGTCCTGGACGTCGTCGAGCTCCTCAAGACGGTCGATGAGGCGCTGAACCTTCTTGGCGTCGGCACCGGAAACCTCGGTCGGGGTGGTCGGGACCATGGTGGTCTCGGAGCCCTTGACCTGGATGCCCTGCTCCTCGAGCGCCTTGGAAACAGCCATGACGTCGTTGGCAGCGGTCCAGACGATCCACTCCTCGCCGGCGTCCTCGTAGTCCTCGCCACCGGCCTCGGCGATCGCCATCATAAACTCATCCTCGTCACCGGCAGCACCGTTGGCGATCATGGTCTCCTTCTTGGCGTTCTCGTCCAGGACCTCCTTGGCAACGACGATCTGGCCCTTGCGCTCAAACTGGAAGGCAACGGAGCCGGAGGTGCCCAGGTTGCCACCAGCGTGGGAGAAGGCGGAACGGACATCAGCGGCGGTACGGTTGCGGTTGTCGGTCAGGCAGTCGACGTAGACGGCAACGCCGGCGGGACCGTAGCCCTCGTACACGATGTTCTCGTAGACGGCGGCATCGGCACCCGAACCAAAGGCCTTATCGATAGCGGACTTGATCTTGTCCTTAGGCATGGACTGAGCCTTGGCCTTGGCAACGGCAGCGGCGAGGCTGGCGTTGTTCTCGGGCAGCGGGTCGCCGCCGAGACGGGCAGCAACGGTGATGTTGCGGCTGAGCTTGGAGAAGAGGGCGGAACGCTTGGCGTCCTGCGCGCCCTTACGATGCTTGGTTGTGGCCCACTTAGAGTGTCCGGACATACGTGTCTCCTATCGGTTTCGACCTAAAGCCCAGCGTGGATGCTCGGGCAATATAAACAAACGCTATAAATGATATACCTACTGGCCTGTGAGATAAACAAAAAAATGAAGCCACCATGATGATACAGCCCCTTAGCGCAAAGCAACCTGCCCCCAGTGCGCCAATCTTGGGCTAGGTCCAGAGGAGGTCGCTGCGGGTGATCGTGGCACCGACGGCAAAAGGCATGCAGGCGATGACCGGATACAGGTAGCGCATGTAGGTCGATCCGTTACATGGGCCGATCAGGCACACGGCGAGCACGCCCAGCAGCGGTATCCAGATGGCCAGCGCGCGCCACGAATGGCGGCGCAACAGGTAGACCACCACGACGATCATGATCCACACGTAGGTGGCCGAGCTCATGGTGAGCGAGATAAACGGGATGCGCTGCACCGCCACGCGGTACAGGTTAATCAGGTGGTCGCACCAGCGCACGACCTTGCTATCGACCGGATGAAAGTCGAAGTACTTAAGGTTATCGGGCTTCGCCATAATCTCGGCACTGCGCGCCGTGCTGTAGACCCACGCATCGCGGGCACTCGGATAAAAGTAGCCGTAGTAGTTATTGATGAGCGCCGAGATATAGCACTCGGGATCCTTTTTGAACATCTGGGCCCACACCTCAAAATAGGCCTTGATGTCCTCCTGCGAGGCGTACTCGTTAAAGCAATTTTTGACGGCGTCCGACTTATCCGGGTTGTAACGGCGGCCCAGATTCTCGTACTTGAGCACACGGTCGATCACGGCACGCTCTTCGTCGGTCACCAAGCCGTCGCAAGGAGCCTCCACGATGGTGCCGTCCTCCTTAACCGTGGGGTTGACGCCCGAGTTGAGGCCGTCGTGCTTTTGGACGAAGCGCGCCGTCTGCTGAAACGGAATCGAGAGGATCTCGCGCTTGGAGCCCGGCGTGATATCGTGCGCCGGCATAAATACCTTGGTGAAATACATGTTGGAGACAAGGCAGAGCGCAAGCACTGCGAGCACGCCGACCCAGCGGAAGCGCGGCGTGGCGTACGAGGGCGTGACGCCAGACTGTTTGGCCACGCGACGGGCCACATGCGCGTCCCGGGCGCAAAACGCCGCCGCAATCACGCAGGCCGCCAACGGAAAGACCAAGCCGCCATTGCGCAAAAACGTGGAACCCATGGCACCCAGCACGAGCAACAGCCAGTCGTGGCGCGCAAAGAGCACAGGCGCCTGTTCACCCGCGCGCTCGGCATTGGCATCGCGACGGGGCAGGCCACATGCCACGAGCTTGACGGTCTGAACGAGCAGCACCAAAAACACATCGGCAAAGAGTACGTCTTTGGTCAGTAGCGCCGCGTAGTTGGAGAACATCGGCATAAACGCAAAGAACAGCAAGATGGCGCCGCGGACCGGCAGGCTCACGCCCAGCTTGCGCAGCGACGATATGGAATAGGCCATGCAGGCGGCCGTGATAACAAATTGGGCACAGGTGTAGATGGCAAGACCCGCATTGGCGCTGTTGAATAGCGAAAACCCCAGTTGCACGCACGAGCCGATGATGGCCGTGTGCACCACCGGATGATGGCCGTTGAGTAGCACGTTGGGATTAAGCAGGCGTAGGTAGTCGCTCGTACCGTTGGGGTAGTTGAACCATTGGCGGATCTGCGCGCCCGTATCTCCCATAAAGAGGCCGGGCAGCGAAGCGATAAGCGTGGGTGACCAGACAATCATGAGCATAAGAAACGGCCCGACAAAGGGATGGACCGAGAGCACGGCGTGGGCAACACGCCACACACGGCCAAAGTGGGTCTCCGAAAACGGAATGCGGCGGGAGCTCAACCAATCCAAAAACTCAAAAGCCAGATAGAAGGCCACAATCGCCAGAAGCATCCAACCCGCGCCGCCAATCCAGGCGCAGATAACGCGCGCCTTGTCGCCCAGCACAATCTCGGCCGAATCGGTGAGGTCGTAGCTGCGGCCAAACACCATGCAGACGGCAAAGAACAGCGATGGCAGCACGACCGACGGACGCCAAGCGTCACCGCGACCAAAGAACACATAGCGAAACGGCAGCGTGAGCAAACAGGCAAGTGCGAGCAGCATCACTGCATCGGTATGGCCGGCAAACGAGAGAAGTACCTCGTAGCACACATAGAGCGCGCCCGTCGCCTTGGGGTCGATTGCCAGGACCGCGTTGCTCGACACCGGGGCGGGATCGATGGAAAACGCCGTAGTCGCCAGCAGGGCGAGCAAAAATGCGATGAGCGTCTGCTTGACGGGATAGCGCTTAAACCAAACGATGCGGGCGGCGTCGCGCGCAGCCGTTGCGGAGAGGTCGGAATCCTTCACAGTCCGAATAGCCTTTCTAGAAACCTGCCAAAAAGGGACAGGTTTATTTTGGCAGGTTTTATCTGGGAAAACGTTACGGTTCTGTCATTATTGCCCAGCGAACCGCCACAAAGGTGCCTGTCCCCTTTGTGGCGGTATGTGGT
>ENA-OUOW01001465-OUOW01001465.1-human-gut-metagenome-genome-assembly--contig:-NODE-1465-length-15866-cov-4.230409_pt1 | contig 15866 bp, 11 predicted proteins | sample MGYA00237938_ERZ548769 | MGnify/ENA primary metagenome ERZ548769 (study PRJEB26490, sample SAMN05356870) | human gut metagenome | biome: terrestrial biome; feature: human-associated habitat; material... | reverse complement strand
TTGGAATACCGTTTTCATCCAAACCAGCATAACGAACGCTGAACATGGAATTCATGGCATAATTTTTACGGGTGTTCAGTTTGCCGGTTGGAACAGGGAAAGGGACGCCGCCGGGCTTATCCTTCAAACTCCCTTGCCACATCCTGAAGAAGTTCCCGGATGGGCAGATGCTGAGGACAGAGAGATTCGCATTTTCCGCATTTGATGCAGTCGCTGGCCGCGCTGCCGCGGGAGGCCAGGCTGGCATAATAATCCCCCTGTGACTTCCAAGCGTGCTTGTTATCCTGCTTTTCTGCGTTATACAGGGCAAAATAGGTGGGAATGGGAATCTGCTTGGGACAGTCCTTTACACAATACTGACAGGCGGTGCAGGGAATGGCGATGGAGGAATTGATAATTCCCACCACCTTGCCCACCGTTTCATATTCCGCTTCGGAGAAGGGACGGAAGTCTTTCATGTAAGAGAGATTATCCTCCATTTGTTCCAGGCTGGACATACCTGAAAGCACCATCTTCACCCCGTCGAGGCTGGCGGCATAGCGGATGGCCCAGGAGGCCAGGGAGGCATGGGGGTCGGCGTTTTTCAGCAGTTCTTCCGCCGCCTCGGGAAGATTAACCAGTGTGCCGCCTTTGACGGGTTCCATGACGATTACGGGTTTGCCATGCTTTTGACAGACCTCATAGCATTTTTTGGCCTGGATGCCTTCGTTTTCCCAGTCGATGTAATTGAGCTGAATCTGTACAAACTCCATCTCCGGGTGCAGGGTCAGAATTCTGTCAATGTGGTCGGCGCTGTCGTGAATGGAAAAGCCGATGTGCTTGACTTTTCCCTCCTCCTTCAGCTTCCTGACAAAGTCGAACGCATGCACTTTCTCCGCGTTCTCGTAAGCTTCGCCGTGAGGGTTATGAAGCAGGTAAAAGTCTATGTAGTCTGTCTGCAGGCGTTCCAGCTGCTCCTGAAAAATCCCGGGGAGTTCATCCTCCCTGGGCTGCCGGAACATGGGCAGCTTATCCGCAATGGTGAAGCTGTCCCGTGGGTGGCGCTTTACCAGGGCGGTTCCCACCACTTTTTCACTGAATCCGTTGTGGTAGGGATGGCCTGTGTCAAAATAGGTGAAGCCCTGCTGCAGAAACAGGTCCACCATCTTCTCTGTTTGCTCCAGATCAATTTTTGTGGGGTCTCCTGCGTCCAGCAGGGGCAGGCGCATACAGCCAAATCCTAATTTTTTATCGCCGAACATCTCACACTTCCTCCTTCATCAAACATCGGTCAGAACTTCCTGTTTTTTCTATTATAAAGGGGAATGCACAAAATAGCAAATACGTAAAGAGAATAGGCCCCCATACCTGGAATGTATAGGATCAGCCTGTCCAAAAAGACGAAAAACCTGAGAACAGCGGGAAGGGTAAACCAACAGTCGATTGTTCGGACGCTCTGTTTGTGGTATGCTGAAGAAAACCTGAGAGGGGAGGAGTAACATATGAACATGACACAGACAGGCCGTCTGATCGCCCAGCTGCGGACGGCTTTGGGAATGACCCAGGCTGAGCTTGCCCAGCGGCTGGATGTTACGGACAAGGCGGTTTCTAAATGGGAGAGGGGGAAAAGTTTGCCTGATATCTCATTGTTCAACCGCTTGGCGGCAGAACTGCGGGTGAGCGTTATCGAGATACTGAGCGGGGAGATTCTCGATGTTGCCCGCAGCAGTAATCTGGACGGGGAAGCTGCGGCCAGGGAAGAGGTGGATTATGCCAAGCCTCTTTCCCTGCAGCCTTTGGACGCCGGCGACCTGATGGTATCTCCCTATCTTTTTGGAAGCAATTTGGAACACACCCGTTCCTGCATTCAGGGAGGATTGTCTGCACAGCTGCTGCGAAACCGGAAATTCGCAGGAAAACCTTCCGCCTGTAAAGGCTGCGCGGCAGAATGGTATCCCATTGGAGAGAGGGCGGTTTTTACTTTCGATCGTCCGTACACCCGTCACGGGGAAGGGTATCACATGAAGCGGGCGCTGGAGTGCAACTCCCTAAGCATCCTGAATCCGTTCCCGGGACAGACCGCGGGTCTGGGGCAGCATGGCCTTTCCATTCAGCAGGGGAAGAACTATCTGTTTGGGGCGGTGGTGCGGACAAAGGGGCCTGTCACCCTCTCTGTGGCCCTGACAGACCGGGAGGGGAACCTTGTGTACGACTGCGGCGCCATTGCAGCGGAGTCGGAAGAGTGGATCCGATACGAGATAGAACTTACCCCAAATGCCGCTGACCGGGACGCGGATCTGCGCATTCAGTGGGAAGGGGAGGGGAGCGTCTGTTTTGGGGCCCTGTCCCTTTTGCCAAAGGATCATTTCCGGGGAATGCGCCGGGATGTGGTCGAGAAAATGGCGGAAATTGGGATCAAGGTTCTGCGCTGGCCGGGAGGCAATTTCGCTGGGGAGTACAGCTGGATGGATGGGCTTCTTCCAGTGGATATGCGGGCTCCCTTCCAATCATTCCTTGGCCTGGAGACGCAGCCCCATTCCATGGGATACGATTATCATGAGATCAATACAGACGATTTTATCGCTCTGTGCAGGGAGATCGGCGCGGAACCGTTCATCACCATCAACCCGTGCTGGAACACTCCGGAGGAAAACGCAGCGTGGGTGGAATACTGCAACGGCGACCGCTCTACAAAATATGGGCGGCTCAGAGCGGAACGGGGATATGAGGAGCCCTATCATGTGCAGCTCTGGTCTTTGGGCAACGAATTTGGATATGGTCACATGGAAGGGGATAATTCCCCCAGCGGTTACTGCCAGACCGCTTTGGAAAACGGCAAAAAAATGCTGGAGGTATCCCATAACCTCAGCCTGTGCTCCTCCGGCCCTTATCCCAGCAAGGAGTGGGCGGAGCTTTCAGCGCGGCCCCTGTCCGGCATCGCCCAGATGATCTCCCAGCATTACTACGGATATGATCCCTCCTACACAGATATCTCCACGATAGAGCAGGAATATAACAGGTGTTTGGCCTCCATCCCGCGGATGAGGGCACTCATCCGTGAATCCCGCCGCTGGCTGGAACCCAATGTGAGTATCTCTTTGGACGAGTGGAATGTCTGGTATGCCTGGTACCGGCCCTCAAGCGTGACAGACGGCATCTATGCCGCGCTGGCCATGCACCTGCTGATGGAGGAAGCTGAAAAAAGCGGTGTGGCGCTTGCCTGCCATTTTCAGGCTGTAAATGAGGGGATGCTCTGCGTAGAGCCGGAAGGCGTCAGCCTGACAGCCCAGGGCCAGATGTTTTCCCTGATGAACCGCCATGCCGGGAACCGTGTGTGTTCCGCTTCCCAAGAGGCCGTGGTCACAGTTGACCGGGAAAATGCGGTGACGGCCACCCTTGTGAACGCCTCTTTCTGCAGGGAAAAACCTGTGGATTTCTCTCAGTACGGCCCCTGCCGGGAGGCCATACTTTACACCAGTTCCACCGTTCTGCCTCCCTCTGCTTTTGAGAAGAGGGATATTTTGGAACAGGCCCGGAACGGCTCGCTGTGTATGCCCCCGCACAGCGTCCTGCTGCTGCGGTTTTAAGCCGCCTGCTGTTGGCGAGTGCCCTTGCGCCGGAATCCCGGGCGTTTTGGCCTGGGCCAATGGCCGGAAGATCGTCAGCAGTCAGAGCAGACCGGCTCTGATCACGCAGCGCTGATAAGAAGAACGCAGACACTCACACTTTTGTGGGTGTCTGCGTTCTTCTTATCAGCTGCATTTGGTAGATGGTATATCTATTGTCTACCAAATGGCGATAGTTCAGTCCGCTGCCCCGGTTTTGAGGCGTTCAAAAGTGAAAGAAGAAAATTTTTTCATCTTGTCCCTTTTTTTTGATTGTGCGACAATACTTTTATAGAGATATAAAAACAGGAGAATTACGCCTATGCAAAAAGACCAAACCATCATCTCCCTTCTGGACCGTGAGCCTGAGGAGGGAATGGCGCTTCTGATTGAGGAATACAGTGGACTGCTGTGGACGGTATGCCGCCAATACCTGCAAAACACCGAGGATGTGAAAGAGTGCGTCAATGAAATATTTTCTGAATTTTACTTACATAGGGAACGGTTCGACCCGGAAAAAGGCGCTTTGAAGGGGTATCTGGCGGTCATTGCCCGCCGGTGTGCCCAGCGCCGCTGGCGGGAGAACCAGCGTTGGGAAGGGGCCGCCCCGCAGGAACAGGAGGAATCCGATCCTTTCTCCCGCATGGAAAGCAAGGACGAGTTGGAGGCGGCTCTTGCCGCGCTGGAGCCGTTAGACGAGCAAATTGTCCGCATGAAATACTACGGCGGAATGACTGCCCGGGAGATCGCCGCCTCTCTCGGCCTGCCCTACGAGACGGTGAAAAAACGATATCAGCGCAGTATGAAAAAGCTGCTGAAGGGACTGGCAATAGGTCTGGTAGTAGCCGCTCTTCTGGGCCTGCTGGCCGCCTGCACGTATGCGGTTCTGCGCCATTTCGGTTTTGTGCCCGGTTATGGTGTTTCCAGCGGCAGTGCAGCCGTTTATGTTCTGGAAAGCGGTACGGTGGTATCCGGAGAACAGTATGAGTTCCATTTGGAAGATGCCTATTGGCAGGAGGGCTCTTTCATCGCCGATTTAAAGCTGTATGGCGAAATCAATCCCTATCAAAACTATCTGAGCGCCTCTCTCAGCGGCCTGGACAATGTCCGGCACATATCCAAAAGCCATGATGGACAAACAGCGGCCGGCGGCTACTCCCTGCGGGTCATTTTTGAGGGGGAACTTCCAGAAGGCGTCGGAAATACCCTGTGCCTGACCATGACCCTGGATGGAACAGATATCCCTGTGACGCTCTCGGCGGCGGACAAGAGTTCCGTAGAAGAAGCGGGCTTTTATGCAGTGACCGAGTCGGATGGAGGTTTGCTGGCTGTACCCCGGATCGAGAACGGGGAGCTGGTGGTTTCCATCCATCCGCTGAACGAGGGGGAGTTCAGCACCTATTTCTTTCTCAACCAGGGGGTATGGAAGGGCTATGGCGGTCCCGACCAGCCCGTTACCGTTGTCTCGCCGGACGGCGCTGTATGGAAGGGGGAACCGGCCTCTTACAATCCCTTCAGTGGGGACACCTATCTGGACTGGTATTTCGGCCCGGCCCAGCCGGGAAATTATATCCTGCACATCCCATATGTCTATCAGTATCCTGCCGCTGACAAAGCGCCGAGAAGCGCAGAGGCAATCCTGGATGGGGACGGCAGCGGCGCTGGTACGTGTCTTTCCCTGCCCGGCGGAAGACTGAAGTTTGGGGAGCCGGCCCCAATTTTCGACGTAACCGCATATTGTGACACTGTATCCGACATGCACAATACATTGGGGTACCAATGGTGGTCACTGGAAACCATCTGGGAGGGGAAGGATCCGGAGCGGTTCCCGGCAGCAATTCCCGCCGCGGCTGAGCAAACCGGCCATACCGTGGTGGACGGGATGTCCTGTTCCAATACCGAGATCAAACTGTGGACCAGAGCTGCGGCGGATCCGGACACTGGAAGCCTGTATACCATGTCGCCCGGCTACGTGTTGGGAGCTATGGAGGGCTGGGACAGCGTGGCTTTTTCCATCCAAACGGAAAGCATCTGTTATCGCTGGAACCATTCTTTTTCCATTCCCATGACGGTGCCGCCCGAGGAAGAGCGGGAGAAGTTCACGCAGAGCGCCGGGGACTACACCCTGACGGCCGTTCCCCGCAGGGTCAGCGACCAGGTAATCCTTTCCCTGCGCCCTGCGTCAGAAAAGGACCATTTGCTTCCCTCCGGCAGCATTGTCCGCAGTCCTCTGGCGGCAATGGGGGAGGTGGATGAGCCCATCACTCTGACTGATACATGCGGAAGGGTGTACATGGGGAGTTTCCGGCCTGGACGTACGGATGCTTACAGCGACTGGGACTTCGGGGACGTTCCAGGGGGACAGTATACCCTTCATGTTCCTTATCTCTACACAACGGTGCGGGGGGAGCATCATATGGATATCCCGCTGCCCCAGGAAGAGGGACAGGAGCTGTCTGTGGAATCTTTGCCTCTGGATTACGAGACAACTCTCGTCCTGGATACGATCACCGGCATGGGACCGGCCGAAAACTTTGAGCCGTCCGCCGGTGCTGCGGCGATTACTCATTCCAACGGAGCGATCTCAACCCCGGAAAATGCCCCGTTGACATCGATTTTGGATCTCTCCCTGGAGTCGGGGAAAGAGGAGTATATCTTGGTGGACGTGGGGATACGGCTGTGGATGACCGAAGAGGCCTCCTTCCTCGGAGCCTGTGAAAGGCAGTATGCCTTTGAGGAAACCGGAGTCCGCTTCAGCGGACTGCTGCTGCGCCATGTGCCGGGGCTCTATACCGCTGACTTCACCTTTGTCAATCCCACCTACCGCTGGAACCACACTTTTGACATTCCTGTTACCATTCCGGAATAAGTTCTCCGATTGAAGCGGCCCTCCTGTAAATCAGGAGGGCCGCTTGTTTCTAAAATATTTTGTGGTTCCTGTCCCTTTTTGCTTCTGAATCCGCAATTAGTTAGTGGAAGGAAGTGAAGCGCTTGGAGGATTCTCAACTTCTGAAAATACTGGATGCCAGTCCGGTGGACGGGATGAAACTGCTGCAGATCCTGTACGGTGAACCGGTGCGTCTGGCAGCCGCTCAGCGGCTGAACAATGAGGCAGACATATGGGTCTGTGTTCAGGATACTTTCTCGGATTTTTATCTGCAGAGAAACCGGTTTGACCCATCCAAGGGAAGCCTGCGGGGATATCTGGTCACCATCTCCACACGCAAAGCCATCCGCCAGTGGCGGGAGAATCAGCGGCAGTGGCTTGCTTCTCAAGCGTCACCGGCAGAGGCCGACGACATCGGGGCATGGGAACGGCGGGAACAGGTGAACCAGGCCCTTGCCCGGCTTCCGGAATTGGATGCGCGTATCCTGCGTTTCAAGTATTATGAGGGCTGTTCTGCCAGGGAAATCGCCGCCAGGCTGGATATGAAGTATGAACGCGTCAGGAAACGTCTGCAGCGTGCTTTAAAAAAGCTGATGCAGCAGATGGAGTTATAACGGTATCTGCGGGCACTGTGTCCGATGATATACACTTACTTAAAAGGAGAAATTTGCCATGTCAGTACCATTCATCATCCTGGCGGCCGCCGTCATTTTTTTCGTATGGCGGAGTTACAAGAAAAAGAACCAAAGCGGAGAGGCCGCGCAGCCTCCTCCGGAAAACGGTACAACCGTTACCGGACCGGACGGGCAGAGCTATGTGGTACCCAATAAGCTGCGGAAGGCATATAAGAATTACGAGAGTTCCCCTATGGAAAGCGTGTATGGCCTGCTCTGTGCCCGACAGACAGCCGACCTGGGATATGCGGCGTTTAAGCGGGATCGGGCCAATCTGCCGGCTGACGCCAATACTCCCTATATGGACGCCGATCTCTTTTTCGACGCCTGCCATTTCACAGCTATGGCCTACCAGATGGGATACGACGGCGTCTACCCAAGGGATGCTGCCAAATCTGTCTATTACTATGAAATCCTGTTGGAGGTCTGCATGGATGTCGTGAACCGGGACCGGTTTAAGGTGGACGACCTGCATATCATTTACGACTGTTGGGAGGAGCTGGCCTACGCCTATTCCGGCGGCGAGGGCTGCGCCGTGGATGTGGAAAAGGCCCAGGACTACTATAGAAACGCCTTTCTTGCAGCGCAGAAGAAAAACGATGTCAACAAACAGATGAATATTATCCATACCATGCTGGGAGGCTGGCCCCGTCCCACGAAGGAATATGCCACGCTGGCGGTGCTGTTTGCCAAGGATATGGTGCAGAACAGCCTGGTGGAAGGCGCCGCGCTGATGGAAGAATTCCTCTATGGCATCCGGAAAATCGGGGAAGAAGAATTGGGCCTGGATCCACAGAAAGATGCTGCTCTTTACTATAAGGCTGCCGGTGAGGAAGGCAGTGTGTACGCCTGCTATATGCTGGGAAACTGCTACCTGAAGGGCATCGGAACCCAGGTCAATCGGGAAGAAGGCCTCCGGCTCATTCGTGCCGCAGCAGAAAACGGCAGTCTGAGCGCTGCCCTGCAGCTGGCGGTCATTGACAGAGAGCATGAGGAGCAGTGGCTGAATGCGGCCGAACAGATCAGGAGGGACTTGCGCTCTCATCTGGCGGTGATGCAGGGGGTGACCGGAATCCACGCGGAAACCAAACCGCCGCGGGTGAATGTGGAGCTGCAAAACCCGGATGACGGGCCCGAAGACGATGAGGGCGAGAGTTCAGGTTATGACGAAGCAGAAGGAGCCCGCGAACCCGGCTTCAGCGACACCACCTACGATTTGTCCCGGATCCCCTCCATCGTCTATGACAGCGGAAACAACCGGTGGCAGCGCCGGGGCATTTACGGCGACCACGCTGAGTATTACAACGACAACGGCGACACGGTGACCATCTGGAACGCCGAAATTTCCGGCAGCTCGGCCAATACCAGCGCCGGTACCCTGCACTGGTATTAAAAGCCTTTTGCACCGAAAAAATATCACATAGAAATGAGGATAAACATATGCCATTTTTGATTATCGCGGCGGTAGCTTTCATGATTCTGGGATTTTGCGCCTATAACCCTCTGCGGAGAAAATATGCTGGAACCATTGGCGTCGGCGGTTCCTACCTCGTTCTGCTGGGCATTATGCTTCTGGCGTCGAGCGTCGGACAAATCATTGGAACTGTTACCGGGGAGTCCAACGTTTCTGCGCTGGAAATCATTCTTGGGGTGATCGTTATGATTCTTTGCCTGGGATATATGGTCTATGTCATGCTGACCCGCTGCCAGACCGTGAAGCAGCGCATTCTACTGCCTTTTGCGGCCTGCCTGATTGGCTGCGGCTTCTGCTGGCGGCTGCTGGCCGCTATTGTGGCCCATGTTCCCATGGAAAGCGGAAAGGACGGGACCGCTTTCCCAGCCATACTCTACGACCCCGAAGAAAACCAGTTCCGGTTGCTCAGTGACAGCGGCGACCATGCCGACTATTATTGTGAGAAGACCGGCCGCCAGGTGCAATTCTACACTTCGGATTTGTCGGACGGGCTGCCCAACGGCTGGCGCCGGGGATGATTCGGCAGCGTCCAGAGAGGTAGTTCCAGAATTGGCGCGGCAGGCGGTTCGCCATAATAAACATGTGGGGATGGAACCCCTCCGCGGCAAAACGGAACCCTTGACAGGGAAAGAGAAGGGAAGAGATTCAATATGAAATTTGCAGGGAAACGTATTCTGACCGGTCTGTTGGCGGCAGTCATGACGGCAGGACTGGCGGCGGGCTGTGACAGCGCCGGCCCCTTTTCCTCGCCTGAAAGCGTGGGCAGTGCGTTGTCGGCGCAGCAGGAAAATGCCGAAACCGCAGAATATGTGAAAAGTGCTATGGAGGCCGGCAATCAACTGTCTTCCTCCACCTATTTCCTGGCTGACGACGGCTCTGTTCTGACCTGCCAGGAGAAGAGTTGGGACGGATTGGCGGCGGATTCCGCCACTGTGGAAGATAAGAAAAAGCTGGCTGTCTCCGCCAGCGGCATGACTGTGTTTACCCTGACGAAAGACGGCGGGCTGTATTACCGGCAGCAGAAGGTGGCGGATGGGGTGCAGGACATTGCCTATGCCACCACCAATGTAAATGAAAGCGGCATGTTTATTTCCGGGGATAAGGTGTTCAACATCGATTGCCGGGATACCGGCAAAATCAATGCTGCGCTGCGGGAATCCAATCCGGAAAATTATATCGACACCGGCAGCGGCAAAACGGTGGTCCGCACTGCATGGAATGTCAATTTCCAGAATTTGTCTTCGGAACAGGGCGTGCCGGTATCCGGTACGCTTTCGGGCGTTGCCGTGGATAAGCACGATTTTTTTCTGCTAAACCAGGCTGGTCAGGCGTTCGTCTGCAGCGGCGGAGGAACGGACTATATGGGTATGGATTGCTTTCAATGGGAGAAGATGGCCGTGATCGGCGTCGCCAATGAGATGGAAGAGCCGGCGCTGACCGTTGCGGGAATCCAGTACGACGGCACGGTGATGGCCTGCGGCGATTATGCGGACGAGATTCTGAGCTGGGGATCCCTGGCCTGCCTCAGCATGTCGGACGGTATGATCGTCGGCCTTACCAAAGACGGGGATCTCCGGATGACCGGCCGGTATGCGGAATTTATGGCTCCCGAGGTGGAAAGCTGGAAAAATATCGCTGCAGTCAAGGTGGGCAGCACCGCCAAAATCGAAGCGATCGTCAATGCCGTGGATATCGATGGAAAGTTCTATCATCTGGAATACGATCGCCGTTGGACGGAACTGGTATCCGGTGTGGTCGACCCGGAGACGGGCCAGGCGGAAAAGGGCGCCGTCTGGTACAAATACGCCCCGGATGGAACGGCTTATCGGGTTCGCGATACCGGAAAGTGGGAGCCTGCCAAAGACTGACAGCAGACAAGGGATGGTGCAGGATGCCGCTTTTCGCCTGTACACAGGAGAGTTACAGAAAGAGAAAACGCACCCGGGCTGAGCCGAAAAGGGCTCAACCGGGTGTGTTTTTAGCTTCGGAACAGGCCGAAGACAAGGTTTGGGGGGATGACGCCGTCTGGGCTCGTTTCCTCGGCTTCCGGTGCTCTGGACGCCTGGCAGCCCTTTACAAGGGCTGCTCATTTTTGTCATTTATCCACTTCTTGAACTCTGCTGTTATCCGGTTCTTCCTCCACATACTCCATCAAATCAGAAACACTGCAGTTCAAAATCTTACAAAACATGTCGATTGTATGTGTACTGACACTCTCATTTCGTTTCAGGCGGGTGATCTGAGCCGGGCTGATGTGATGCTTTTTAATCAGGGTATACTGTGTTACGCCGCGGGCGGCCATAGTCTTCCAGAGATTCCTATATATAATCATAATATTCAAGCCTCATTTCCTACTTGAATATTAACCGAGTGTGGTATATAATTATATTAACCAAAATCGGTTATTATATCCGTTCCGAAGCGCATGCTGCGTTTTGGCATATAAAATCTTTGAGGAGTGGAAGAGCATGATGAAAAGAACTTTCTCCATTTTATTGGTATTCTGCCTGCTGTTCACCTTGTCTGCACCGGCTCTGGCGGTGTCTGATAACGGCAATAACAGCACGATTTCGACGGCGCAGGCCGTTGCACTTGGCGATACCATTTCCGGCGCAATCTCAATCAAAGGCGATGTGGACTTCTATCGGCTTACCGTAACCGAGTCCGGCTGCCTCACGCTGGACGTTACCTCCTATCTGGAATGGTATTCACTTTTGCTTTATAACACGGCAGGAGAAACAATCTGGACGGCAGATTACAAAAATTGGGATGACAATATCGGATTTCGCACAGATACCTTCCAGCTCTATCTGGAAGCAGGGGAGTATTATCTGCAGGTAAAGGGCAGTAAGTACAGCGATTGGGGCAGCGAATTCCCTGGAGAATATACCATCGGAACTGCTTTTGAAGCTGCAAATGCCACGGAAAAGGAGCCCAATGATGGAATTGGAACAGCCCAGGAAGTCCGTCTGGGAGACACGGTGCGCGGCGTAATCGATATTGAAAAGGATGTGGATTTCTACAAATTCACTATAGAAAAGGTTGGAAAAATGAAGCTGCATGTGACCTCTTATCTGGAGTTCTATTCCCTGGTTTTGTACGATGAATACGGAACCTCTGTTTGGGATAAGGGATATAACCCCTGGGACAGCAGCACGGGCTCCCGGAAAGATGTCCATGAAATTGCCTTGGAACCCGGAAACTACTATCTGCAGGTGAAGGGCAGCAAGTACAGCGATTGGGCCAGCGACCATGCCGGGGTATACTCTCTTTCCTTTGGCGGGGATTCCTTCCAACAGCCGGAAGAGCCTGAAGAAGGATCAGGGGATGAGCCGGAGAAGCCGGCGGGCTTTCTCGATGTTCCTTCCGGCAGCTACTACTCCGACGCGGTGGCCTGGGCGGTGGAAAACAGCGTTGCTTTTGGCACAGGCGCAATGAAATTCAGTCCTGAACAGGGCTGCACTCGTGCGCAGATCGTTACCTTCCTGTGGAGGGCGGCCGGTCAGCCCAAGCCTGTAAGCGTCAGCAATCGGTTCAGAGACGTTTCAGAAAACAGCTACTATTATGATGCGGTGCTGTGGGCGGTAGAGAACGGCATTACCACCGGCGACTCTGCCGATACCTTTTCGCCTGAAAAGGTCTGCACCCGTGCCCAGGCTGTGACCTTCCAGTGGCGCGCTGCAGGAAAGCCGTCCGCCAGCGGCAGCAGCTTCCACGATGTGAGCCCGGCAGCATATTATGCCGACGCCGTCAGGTGGGCTGTGGCCAATGGGATTGCCTACGGCACCGGCGGAAACAGATTCAGCCCCAATGCTGCCTGTACCCGTGCACAGATTGTCACTTTTCTGTATCGGGATTTGGCATAAGGCCTCTGAAGCCCGAAGACGCCTCGGGGCAAATAAAGAAAGAGCCGCTCAGTTTTCCGGATCAGGAAAGCTGAGCGGTTTCCTGCTCAAGAAAAAGCGGGAGATATAGAAAGTGCTGATGCTTTTATCCTGTCTGCCGGCAAGCCTGCGTTTTTGTCCGTCATTCAGCCTTCATACGCTCTTTCATGATGGGAAACAACGGAAAATGTTTCTGTCGTAGGGGGAAGCATCAGAATTTGCACCGCAATTAAGCGAAGAAGAGAAAACGTCCTTAAACCGCGGGAGGAAGAGGAAACCTCCCGTAGTGTTCCCAAAATATCCAGATTGAGGATGAATAAAAGTTTCAATTTGGAGCAGAGATCGGCTATGGCATATGGAAATTTGCCGGAGGAGAAGCGGCTCATTGATATAGAGCAGGGCCTTTTTTCCGCAGACGTAAAAAACAAGCGCCACAGATGCGGCGCTTGTTTTTTTGGCAGAGGCAGAAAAAACTGCGCTCGTTTCGAACGTCCTCCTGTGGCGGCAATATCCGGCGTGCGGTTTTGGAGCACAGGCGAAACAGGATTGGACAGCAACCCTGCAGAAGCAAAACCACCGGTTTTCTGCCGCTGCGCTTCAGAGGAAATCCCGGAATACCGTTTATTCAAAAATGGGAATGTTTTTTACAACGCCGCCCTCCATAGCGGACTGATGGGCGCAGATACCTACGCCGGTCCAATACGCGCCGTCGATATCGCTGGGAACGGGCTCGCGGTCCTCAAGAATGCACCGTACAAATTCGTGTACCAGATGGGGGTGAGAGCCGCCGTGGCCGCCGCCCTGAAGGAAAGAAAGATGGGGATTGCTGTCATCATAAACCGTTTGTTTGGTAAAGCGTCCGATCTCTTTCGGCAGGCGCTCGGCAAAGTCGGGAATATCAATGCGTTCCTCCGTCACCAGGCCGCCCCGGCCGTAGCTGTTCATCACATGGTTGGCGCTGTCATCGAATTCCATGGAAAACATGACCGGCTTTTCCGACTCCAGCTGCTGCCATTCAAAGGTCTTCCGTTCACCGTACACGTTGAAGCTTTCCGTGTAGCCCCGGGCCACATGGTAGAGGAATCTTGCCATTTCAATGCTGGTATCGCTGTCCTTCAGCGAAATCAAGGCGGATTCAAAGGCATAAGGACAGCCGTATGCCGCTTCCACCTCCTTGCGCACTGTGCCGGAGCCCTTGCAGTATACCGTCTCGGGACGCTTGCCGATCAGCATCAGGCACGGAGCAACCGCGTGGGTGGGATGCATCAGCGGCGGGAATCCCAGCCAGTATTCCGGCCAGCCTTCCATGTCCTGATAATGGGCACAGCGCATGAACTGGATTTTTCCCAGCTCACCCTTTTCATAGAGCTCCTTCACATACAGGAATTCGCGCCCGTACACGGAAGTCTCCATGAACATATAGTGCTTCCCGCTCTTTTTCCGGGCTTCAATAACCTGATACAACTCGTCAATGCTCATGCCCATGGGAATCGTACAGGCACAGTGCTTGCCCGCGTTCAGCGCCCGAACCGACAGCGGCGCGTGCGTTGCAGGGGGCGTGACCAGATGTACAGCGTCAATGGTCTCGTCCTGCAGCATCGTGTCAAAATCTGTCAGTCTTTCGTTCACCAGGAATTTATTGCCGATTTCGTCCAGCAGTTCCCGGTTGCTGTCCACCAGTACCAGGGAATCCACATCCGGATGTTTCAGATAGATCGGCGCAAATTCCGCGCCGAAGGAGACGCCGACCAGGGCGACTCTGAGTTTGCCGTTTTTCATGCCGCATTCCTCCTTGAGTTCTTGAACCCATCATACCGCACCCCGTTGGAAATTCCTATAGAATTAAAGAAAGCTGTATGGAATAAATGGAAATTTCATTTGCTCCATATCGACTTTCTTATTGCGTCGGACTATAATGAGATGGTATATTTTGAACGGAAAGCAGGCAGAAAGGAAGGGGTACAGGCAATGGAATTTGATCATGGCAGAGCCCTGCCCCGTTGGTTCGTGCTGACAGGAGACATCCACATCGAAATGGTCGACAAATTCAGCGGAGGGAATGTCCATCCTGACCGCGTGATGTCCCAGTGGGTTCTGGTTCTGATGAGCGGCGGAGAGCGTACCTTTCGAATCTACGGGGAAGAATATGCGGTCCGCGGCAACGAATTTTTCCTTCTGCCGCCTCATGTGCGGCACTGCGGCGTCAAATACGACACGCATCAGGCTTATTTTGTCCACTTTCGGGCAGACGGGGCGCAGATCGCTCCTCCCGCCAAACTGGACCCCGACAGCATTCTGCTGCCGCTGTACGGCCAGGTCCCCCTTGAACTGCACTGCTTTGACCTGATGGAGTATGCGGTCCGCCACAGGGCTCCGCCGTTCTTCAGTGAGAAATTCCTCTCTTCGCAGATTCGGGCGATCCTGTATCAGCTCAGCCTCACCATGCAGAAAAGAGCGCTCTGGTCGAAACAGGAGAACGGAATGGCTTACAGGATTTTGAATTTTATAGACGACAACAAGGGGCGTCAGCTTCAAACCCAGGACTATGCGGAGGCGTTTGGAAAATCTTACCGCCGCCTGAATACGATTTTTCTTTCTGTGTATGGGATGACGATTAAGCAAATGCAGATCGTCCTTCGGATTGACCAGGCTAAGCGCATGCTCAGCTCCGGCTACAGCATTGCCGACACCAGCGGAGCCTGCGGTTTCGAGGATTATCTTTACTTTCTGAAGGTGTTCAAAAGCAAAACGGGCATGACGCCTTCCCAGTTCCGAAGCTCGAATGCCGACTCTGCCGGATTCCTTCCCGATTCGGCGGAAACCGGCAGCAGGGAATGACCTATGGCGGCAGAAAGCAAACCCCCGCCAAAACGGGAAAGGACAAAGTGGGAAACGGGCTGCTTTTTCCACAATGCCGAGGCTTTGACCGGATATTTGGAGCAGGCGTCAGATGTGCCGGCGCCGTTCGTTCCTGTGCATACGGGGGAGTAAACAGCGGAGCCAGAAGATTTTAAAGGATTCATCCTGTGGGCAGGGGACTGAGCGGGGATAGAAGGGTTTGGCCCTCTGTAGGGACCGCCCAAGACCGACCGACGCTTTGGCGGAGACCGGCACGCACTCGCTCCATGACACGCACCGCGTGGAACGCGGAGTGCACCTCATTGCCAACCCCTTCTGCACGGTAACGAAAAGCGGAGAGGTAAGCATAAGGCTTACCTCTCCACTTTTGGCAGGGGCAGAAGGACGTGGTCTCGCCTGCCGGCTCGGTCGGCTCGTAGAGTACGTGCCACTGGCACGTACTCGCCCCTCGACCCGCAGGGCGCGCCTCGTTGCCAACCCCTTCTGCACGGTAACGAAAAGTGG
>ENA-OUOW01001464-OUOW01001464.1-human-gut-metagenome-genome-assembly--contig:-NODE-1464-length-15867-cov-3.304073_pt1 | contig 15867 bp, 15 predicted proteins | sample MGYA00237938_ERZ548769 | MGnify/ENA primary metagenome ERZ548769 (study PRJEB26490, sample SAMN05356870) | human gut metagenome | biome: terrestrial biome; feature: human-associated habitat; material... | reverse complement strand
GACTGTAAAAAGTAAGAAGAAAACGATTCAATCCGGAATACTTGCGATTACTGATACCATTGCAGGCACCACTTCCAATCTTCCAATTTTTGCTCCACCCTTCCTTTTTGTCATCTAAGCAATGAATAAAACGTTCTGCAAGCTGCTGCTTCACGATTTCTGCTTTATCATTTTTCACAACTGTCACCTCCAGCTCTAAACATTAGTACGCATAGTACTCGTAGTATTTTCTAAATCCAGCTTCATATGATGTAATGCCTGTAAAGATTTATCAACATTCGCATCCTTTACTTTGGATGCGTTATTTAAATCTTGATATATACCATCTACATAACCATTATCTAAATCAGAATCTATAAATTTCTTAGCATCTCTATCGTTATATAATGCAACAAGTAATTTTGCACCAAGTTCTGATCGACACCCTAACGTCATACCTTCATTGATAAGAATCTTATAGTTGTTGTTTTCTCTAAAGATATATGGATATTTTTTTTCTGTATCCTTGTAGAAATCCTCTTTAGCATGAATCTCATAGTTTTTATCAGGAACCTTTTTGATGACATCAAGATTGTTCATCAATAATAAGACCACATCCTGTGTTCGGGAATCCTCATACGTTACTGTATTTTTGCTACAATCTACATCCGTATCCGTATTCTCCTGCTCTGAATGAGTATTAGAGTCTTCAGAATTGGCATTTGAGTATTCTGAAGATGAATCATTTGAAGAAACATGCTCCCCATTCTGATTCTGTACTTCAGTATCATCATTTGATGAAGTGGCAGTACTGCCATCCTTATTCAAGGGCACTGGATTTGATAAACACTCTACATTCGCCGATTCCATATAATAACGATTTTCTTTTGTCACATGGAAATCACCGTAAACACGAATGACTGCACCACCAATTAATAGTTCCCCTTGGCATTTCCCTGTTGATGGATCAATCTCATCAAAGACGCTTCGAAATTCATCTTCATTCCAAATACGACTAGAAAAATAATCTTTAAAATTAAATATCTGAGATTCCAAAGAAAGAGAGCTAATCGAAGACTCATCATCCCAACATAAAACTGTCATTTTTTTTAAACTAAACATATTGACCTCCTAGATGGCAGTACTGCCATCCTTTTAATAATCCTCTGGATTAAATTGAAAACCTGTGGATTTTGATGAATCCGATGAACCATTAGAAGATGAAACATCACATAATCTTTCACGATCCATAGTTTGCTCATTTAACACTTTATGATTATTGATATCAGTCGACACTGAATCAAGTTCATTTAAATTCTGCTCATCATCCTTTTTTGGAGCATATGCAGGCATCATTACCTCACGCATTTTTGTTTCATTTTCATCCTTTTCACGCTGTTCTTTTTGTAAACGCAAAGATTCTTCCTGAAGCTTACGAATTCTTTTTTCCTCCAATTTCTTCATGTCTTCTGGGTCAGTATTCCACATTTCATAACAAATCGTATTCTTAGGGAACTTATCTGTAAATGGAACAATGGTCTTACCGTAACGAATCAAGCCAGAACCTCTAGGAGCATTCTGAACATATCTACATTGCTCATCAGATAAATTTAATAATCCTTTTAACTGAACTAAGTCTAATTTTTCCTGACGTAGCATAATAAAGAAATCTGAGTTTGCAAGCATTGTACTTGTCTTATCAGAACGTAAAAGGTCAGTAACATTTTGTGTGATACCAGTGCATGCACCACCAAATTTACGCACCCATTTCCAGAACTCATACAAGAAGTTTTCGGAATATTCATTATCAAGCAAACGATAGATTTCATCTATATAGACCCAAGTATCTTTTCCTTGCTCATAATTTTTAAGCATCTGTTCTTTAATAGTTTCCAAGATGATTTTGTTCCCAAGCGACTTAATAGATTCTGACATATCATGAATATCAAACACCACCATTCGACTATTAATATTAACATTTGATTCATGTGCAAATAGATCATAAGTACCTTCAACGTAAGTCCATAATCCTTCATACATTTGATGAGCAACATCCCCTTGATAATTCCCTAAATATTCATGGAATGTTTTTAAAGTAGGCATGTGAGCATTTCTTGGATCTGTTGTTAATTTTGCTTCGTAATCCAAAAACATGGAATGTACAATCTGGTCTACAATTGACTTTTGTTCCCCAGTTAAATATCCATTCACACCAATCATTTCAGCCATCATTACAATTGCTATTTCTGCTTTACGTGATAAGAAGTCTGCTCTTGATATATCTCCATCAAAAGGATTGAAATGTAACCTTGAGTTCGTATCCACTTGAAGAATCTGACAATCTGTTCTGTTTGAATATTTATTTAAACCATCTACTAGCTTCTTATACTCCCCTTGTGGATCAATAATAATAATATTTGCATTTGGATCACCTAAGAACAACGGTGTAATTTCCTTTTTGGCAATAAATGATTTACCCATCCCAGTTGGAGCCATAATAAACGCATTACGGTTTGCCAGACCTTTACGATTACATAAAATCATATTTCCTGTAGTCTTGTTGATACCATAGAAAATCGGCTGATCTTCATGCAATAATTCCTGAGATGTAAACGGCATGATATATGCACAATTATTGGTCAACAAAGGGCGTGACAGTCCCTCTTTTGGCAAGCCCAAAGGCAAAGCACAATTAAAACCAATTTCCTGCTCATAATCCATTTTAATAAAATCACAAGTCAATCTTTTACCTGTACGTTCCACAAGGTTGATGACATTGTTCATTTCATCCATTGACTTAGCATTAACCAATACTAAAAATTGACAATTAAAAACCCTTTGGTCATTGTCTTCAACAAGTTTACGCCAAGTATTAACAGCTTCGCTTTGAGAACGTAGATTTGGTGGAAGGGTTCCTGAAAAGTTAGCACGAGCTAGATTCTTTTCGTTTTCTGCCTGAATCTGCATATCTACCTTTTCGTATGTTCTGTTGATTAAGGCAATTGAGTCCTCTTTAGACTGCAACTGCATATGAAATGTCATTACTATATTACTTTCAATCTTTGACAGTTCATAAATCAAATCATCCTTTAACCAAGTAGGATAGTTTTGAATTACCATTGCACAGCAATATCTTTCACCCATCGTAAAGTAATCTTTTTTAAAATTAAATGAATATGGCGTAATATAATCTTTCGTTGAATTTCCAATATTTAGATCACTGTATTTAAAATCAAAATGACGAGATGGAAATGTAATAGAAGCTAAAGTTTCGAGTCTTTCCTGTCCAGACATCACTTCAGCTTCACACCCAAGATTTGAGAGCTGATCGCAGAAGTTTTCAGCAAGAAGATCTAATGTTTTTTTAGCTTCTTGATAGTTTCTTTCTTTGCAAGTGAAAGTAAAAATCTTGTCTGAAACAATAGAATTGTTCCCTAATTCCATGTTATCACGAACACGTTGGTTCAGTTCTGCACGGATTATGTCTAATCCATCTGCCCTATGTGGCATAATAATGTTTTTTTCAAATTCTTCTCTGTTCAATAAGCGATTATTGATAACTAGAGAAACATCTATATCATTTCCCAAAGACTGAAGAAAATCAGAATACATGCCAATAATCTGTTCCTTCATTTCGTTTGGAGCAATTTGATAGTTTATATCTGTAAATTTCACTGCACGAGAATAAAGATCATCATCCATACAGCAAATTCCATTCTCTAACATTTCTTTATAGCGAATTACATTCTGTGCGATACGAGCACGCTTGATTCTCTTTTTTGCATCTCTTTTACTTTCTGTATTCTCGGCAGAATTGTTTGTTGATTTGTTTGTCTTTTCTTGATTTCTTAGAAACATCTTTAAATCCTTTCTTTGTAAAATAATAGAGTTCATTTGAAAAAATCACTCTTTGTTTAACTGTACAAAAGCGATGTATGGCTGCCAACTTTTCCTGATAAGGTCTAGAGTTCTGCCATTTTGCCCATCCCATCGCAAATATTCCAAAACATAAAGCAATAGTTACATAAATACAAAGATCCTGTGGAAGATGTATAAGCATATATGAGATTAAATAAAAAGATAATCCCACTACCATTGCAATAAAAGACCAAAATAATTGTCTAACTGAAAGACCTAAAAGAATTTTCTCTTCATAGGTCGTTATATCTTTAGGTACATAGGAAGATTCCATGATACCCTCCTTTCATTTATAAGAATAAGTATAAATACAATGTCATTTAGTTAAATAAACTTAAATAAAAAACGTCTACGATTTTTCGTAGGCGCTTTTTTAAACATACCAATATATAATAATGTTTTCCCAATTCCTCAAAGTTGAACGCATTTTCAAGAATTTTTCATCAGAAGATAAGTCCATAGTTTTTTCGACTTTTTGTTTCATAGCTTTATAATCTCTGACCGTTTGCCGAACCATTGCAAGTATTTGATTTTGCTTTCTGTTCAAATCATCAACGATGTTACCGTTAACTGTTACACTAGAAGTATTTTGACTTAATTCGCTTCTATCTATTATTATCATTTTGCAAAAATCAAGGCCTGGTCTTGCTCTGCCACCTGTATTATAAATAGGAATCGAATAACTTCTAGGGCATCTACTACGTAATGGCACAAGAATAATCTTATCTTCATAAGGAATTCCACAATAATATGGTCTCACTTTTCCAGAACAATTATTTCTATCTAATGTTTCTTCTAAAGAATCTCTAAAATCGTCATTTATTCTTAAAAATCTTGTAGCCATAATATCTCCAATACTAAAAAAAGCATCTATATAAGATGCTAATATATGCCATCCTCAGCTGCCGTTAGTTTTTTTCTACCTCTACTTTTTACAAAGCGACTTGTTGCTGACTTAGGACAATCGGTCAGAACCCTAATAAAGAGGATGACAAAGATAATAACATTTAGATAGAACCTCTATCTACATCTGTAATATACCACATATAGTGTAAAATGTAAATGAGTCCTTTTTCTTTCACAACGTCTTGATTTACTGTCTTGGTTTTACGTTTACCTTTTGGACTTCGATTTGATTAGCAATCTCATCCACCATTTAGCCTAATCAAGTTTCTGTACGTGCGCTCAAAAGAATCGCTACACCACTTCCTTCACCCATGACATCACTGTCAACGGCTTGTGGTCCACTACACTTGGCGGTAACTACCTGTGGTTGGTTTATCTCCAACTGAACTTATGCCATGCCCGGCACACGAATAAGAAGATGGCAGTACTGCCACCTTCTTTCGTTAAGGCACACATCTTAACTTTCAAGAATATCTAGCGTTCTAAATCTGGATCAGATTTTTTTGGCTTATGTTCTACATTTTTGTTGATTTCTTTTGATAATTCTTTTTGGGTAGTCTTTTTCACATCTTTTTCGACTGTTACTACTTTTTTCTTTTCACGTATAAGCTTCGTATCAAAGATTTCCGCCATTTGTTTTCTGTTTAACTTAACAGGAACCGGCTTATCAAACTGATTCTTACCGTCAGGCGTGAAAATTGGATGTCCATCCGCATCTCTTAGACGCTGGCTTTCAAAATAGACTGTCCATGTAGATGTTTCACAATCCATATACATTACCTTTTTCTGGGCAATTTTTGTATCATGAACGGCATCTCTTGGAACCTGAATATAGGCTTTTCTAGAGTTAATATCAATTCCATTCACATCTTTTTCGAACTGGAAATTTCTGTGATTTGCAGAGGGCAGTAAAATACGATACATCAATAAAGGCTTACCATCTTTACCAGTTGCTCTGCTGTGTTCATAATCACGATACTCATTTGTTTTTGGATCTTTATACTTAGCTTTTAACATTTGTCTTGAAAAATATACATGTGGTGCTGCCATAACCTACCTCCCGATTTTTGTTCTAACTGCTATGAAGTTTCTCCGATGTGTGTGCAAGAAACTATATTAACGTGTATGACAAACCGTTAATACCAAAATTAATTAACCTGAAGCAATGATTTACTCCATCCTCCAGTCTGGAAGACTGCAATAAGCAATAAAATCGAGTATCCCATCATTGTGAACATTGCTCCAGTTGGATTACTCGAAACATTTTTCAACGCATCTCCAACCGATGCATTGACAATCTGTACATAAAAAATACAAACAATGCAGATAAAGACTCCTTGTAATGCCAGAGCCAATAATCTTTTAATAAATGCAATACCAATATGTTTAAATTCATTGTTGCAGAATGTACAGAACGGTAATGGTGCAACAGCCGTAAAAACATATATCTCAATAAAACGTATCTGGCACACCAGCTTGACAATAACAATGGAAGCATTGTTTATAACACCTACAAGTTGAGCAACAATATATCCACCAAGGATAGTTCCTGCTTCTTTCTCCTTATAATAAGTGACCAGCTCCTGTGATATATCTTTTGTATTAAATTTAAGCAATTTAAAATACGAAGTATGTTGCATTCCTTTTATGACTTCACTTGAAATCTGGAAACACATTCCAATGATTACACTCATGTTTTTTGCAATTGTAATTGCAACAGCTACTTTCAAAAATGCCATCAAGATCCAATAGATACCATCCAAACCTTTTGTATCCGTTCGGTTGAATATAGCAGCCAGTTCAAAGAAAAGAAACAAAGATATAACTACTGAAGCAACCCCTGTTCCAATTGAACTGGATAATCCTTCAGATGCCTTCCATAATGCCAAAGATGGAAACCCATCAATTTTGTCAGATGGTGCGGATTGTGCTAATGCCATCACATCATTCAGACTCACAAAATAATTTGCAAAAATATCACCAATCGTAGCTGCAAGACCTTTAAAAAAACTGTCGAGCACTCTAATCACCCTCCTTTCGAGACAGCATCAATTGCATATCAATTATGTATTTATTTAAAATAGCCTTTTGACGGCCAATGGAATTTTCTATAATCATGTTATTTTCTTTAAAAGAAGCTTCATACCCCTTTAAAGATGCATCATCAACAAGTTTGTTTATAGAACGCAGAGATATCTGTATATCTTCTAAAACATTCAATAAATCTTTAGAAGCAATATAAAGTTTTTCATTTAGAAAGAGTGTGTTCAACAAACTAGCGTTTAACGGTTCATAATTTTTATCAATCATAAGATTTAATCTTTCTTTTTTAGCGTTTTCTATACATGAATCTAAATCATGTAATCTACTTTGAAATTCCGTCATTTTCATCCTCCAAAGAAACAAAGGAGGCAGTTTTGCCTCCTTTGTTGTTCTAGCCAAAGTTTACATCAATTGTTGTTAACCATGCAGCCGCAGCAATAATCAAAGCTCCACCTACAGCACGCAATACGCCTTGCTTGATGTCTTGCCCGTTATGGTCATTCAATCCACCAGCCATAACAACAATACCCCAAACAGTCCAAACGCCTCCAAAAGCAATTAAACCCTTTGAAATAATACTAAAACCTTGTTGCAAATAATTCATTTTTTTACCTCTTCTTTCTAATATATAAAAAGATGGCAGTACTGCCATCTAATTACCAAAGTATTCAATATTAAAAATTACTTATATCCGATTTTGGTAGAAACCCATCTACATCGTATCTTTCTTCATCCTGTATAGTTTCTTCAACAAATTCCAAATCATTCTGAGTCTGATATACAGCATCATTGCTTATCAGTAAATCAGTCTTCCCTGAGTATTCACCACGTCTGTATCCATCCATTTTACTTTCCGACTCTGTTTGATTTTCCTCAATATATTTATTTCGTGATTCTTCACGTAATTTCTCTAATTGACGTACTTTTTCTAGGAAAACATCAATATCAAAGAAGTTCTGTTTAGCAATTTCTTTATCATGTGCATCACATGTTTCATCCACTCTTGGATGGTCCTTAACATCATATTTCCAGTCCTCATAGATATGCTGACCTTGAATATGAATCAAGCATTTACGATTATCCAGCATTGCAATATCACCAATAGAGTACACATCGCTGGCAATCAACTGTTCACCAACTGTGTAGGATGAGCTGGTTCCTTTGCTAGTGGAATGTGTAACGTGAGTCACTGTTTCTTTTCCTGCCAGTTCAGAAATAACCTTTTGCGTTGTTGGACCTTTAGATCCTAAGAATAAAGTTATAGAGCAGTTTTCAAAAATTGCCTCCCAGTCATCGCCATACAACGACTTGGATTTAATCTGTGAAATACCTTGTACAATAACAGCCGTACTGATTTCACGTGAACGCATTGTACTGATTTTACGGTTAAAATCTGGCTGCTTTCCACAGTTGGCAAACTCATCATTAATGATTCTTACGTGAATTGGCAATTTATGGTCCGCACGAGCGTCCGCAATATAATAAAGCTGTGTATACAACTGCTGAAGGATGATAGATGCCATGAAATTAAAAACATCATCTGAATCATTAATAACAATAAACAAAATAGATTTTCTTAATCTATTCTTTGGCAAATCCTCATACGAAGGCTTATCCGTTCTCCCTTTTGTAAATCTTTCGTAAACATCTCGATCAATATCAAGTGATAAATTTTTACAATCATTCTCATCAGCTGAAGTTATCATTGGCTGACCTAATCTTTCCAGATGTAGTTCATCCTTTTGAAGAATTCTTTTTAATTCTGGTGAAGCAAAGATAGACAATCGAACACCAATTGAAATCAAAATAGATTTTGCTGTCTTACCAGCTCCAAGCTTATAAATCTGATAATTCAAAATAGCCAGATCTCTATACGTGTAGGTAATAGCCCCATGCGTTTCAGCTCTATGTTCACTCTGCAATTGTTTAAACAGCCTATCCACATCCGATTCATATGTATCATTTCCATCTTCTTTAGCATCAGAATGCTGAAGAAGCATAAGAACCGTATTGAAACTAAATAGATTCTCATCCCCTCTGCATTCAGACATAATCAAATAAATCATGGACATAAGCCAAGTCATTTCGGCTTTAACAAAGAACTCATCCCCTCCAGATTTATTTTTATCTGACGTATTAGATATTAGATTCTGTACGAAACTTTGGACATCTTCAGGCTTTTTAAAATATTCAAATGGGTTGTATCCCATAGATTTATCCATCTTTACAAGATTCAGGTAGCTTACGTTATAACCGTTCTTTTCAAAAGCTTTACCACACTCTTCTGCAACAGAGCCTTTAGGATCAATTACAACGTAATTGCAATACATCTGAAGAATATTCGGCTTTACAAAATAACGTGTTTTACCAGTTCCAGAACCACCGACAACAAAGATGTTGTCGTTGATTCCAGTATGCCAAGTATCCATATCTACTTTTACGTTCTTGCTTAGAATTATGTTTGCATCCTCATCACGTTTTGCTTCAACTTTGTTCTCCAAGGCATCATTTTTCGATGCTTCTTCAAAAACATCGCCTTTTCTTGAAGAGCCATACTCTCGCCCTTCCTTAGTATTCTTCTTGGAAGCATCATGGTAAATAACACCAATTATAATCATTCCATATAATGCAAAGCCTAAAAGGGATCCCTCTACAGTAGGTTTACAATATGACAATATTTTATAACTGGAATTGATAGCTTTAAAAACATTATCGACAGTGTCACCACCCTGAGCTTGAAAGATGGTGAATGCATTGTATCCAGTCCACGAGCAAAGGATAACAACAACAAAAACAAAACCACCAGTAAAAATTTTAATCCAGAATTTATTCTTTTTAATGGTAACTTTCAGGCTCTGTCTGTTTTTCTTTTTTGGCATTTCAGATGAGTTCTTATCTTTATCACTCATTCTGCTTGCTCTCCTTTAAATTCATTGCATTAATGAATTCTTTGGCATCTTTTTCAATCTGATCGAAGGATTCACCTGAAGCAGTTGATCGTTCTAAAAGATAATTCGAATATTCATTAATTATTTCTAACATGTCACATTTCATAGAATTAATAACGTTGTTCAGCCTTAAAATAGCTTGTCCTGCTTCTTCGATTACTTCTTCTGGCGTATATCTTCCATTCTTTTTATCCATAAAGCGAAACAGCGCCTCATTGCATCGCTGAATTTCTAAATTATATTTATTGTCAATGGCTTTAAGTTGTTCTATAGACTTCATACTGTTCTATCCTCCCTGACTCTTGTCGGTTTTCTATTTTCTATTGATGTTGTTTTCTGTTTAGAGATATTCATTTTCTTCAATCTCTTTTTTGCATATTTTAATGATTTATCATCCTGTGCAAAATGATTGATGTAATGATTCAATTGGTCTGTATTTAAACTGTTGATAAACTCCATGTCTGGAACATCTTTATTTTCTTCTACAGGAATGTCATCCTTTACGTGAGCCATAGCTAGGACCCTATCTACCATCACATCAATTTCATCCAGTGAACGACAATCCAATAAATCTTTCACTACTGAAACACTTTCACTACGGCTGTTATCCTCAATACGATCTAAAATTGACTGCAAAGAATAATCCAATCCATCAAACCCCTTTAGATTGGATGTACTCTTCCAACTATCCATATTGATAACTTTAAACTGCATATTTTTCGTATTGTTCATGAAATCATCAACAGATGTATTAGCGTTGAACATACTGTCACGTATACTGAAGCCTATCAACTCCAAACACTCCTTTAGATCTTCGTATGACTTTACCTTTGGAACTAAAAAATCCAGACATCTCTTCATTGAAATATCTGGAGGAATTGTTTCCAATATTGGCTTTTCAGAAATCATCTCATCAGTTTGCTGTTCAAGATGAATATTTGCTTTTTTAAATACTTTGTCTTGCAGTTCACCAAGATTTTCAGCATCTGTATTTAAAATAGTATATACAATTTCTGCATTATCTGTTCTTTCATTATCTTTGATAAAAGACTCGATACTTTCTAAAGTATAAGGATTTCCATTCATATCATCAATTGATGAAAAATCAATCGGTTCTCCCAGATCTTCCGGCTGTACATAACGGATGTTGGTCTTTTCCATGCAGACCACACGCTCATCGTTGCGAAGTTTCCAGTCCAGCTGTCCATGTCCGACATCCACAGAGTAGACTTTTACCGCTCCGTTCTGAAGCATACAGTCCGTAAATCCGCCTGTCGATGCACCGACATCCATGCAGACCTTTCCTTCCAGTTCCACGCCGAAATTTTTCATGGCTTTTTCCAGTTTCAGACCGCCACGGCTGACATAACGCAGTGTATTTCCACGCACTTCAATCTCTGCCGCACAGTCAAACATCGATCCGGCCTTGTCTTCTTTCTGTCCGTTGACATAGACACAGCCTGCCATGATCACCGCTTTTGCTTTCTCTCTTGAAGCCGCATGCCCTCTCTGGACAAGCAGCACATCCAGTCTTTCTTTCATCTGTGCTCCTTTTTTGCAGCCGCTTTTAAAGTCCCATGGCTGCCGCAATTATTTTCTTTTCTATCGTTTCTGCATCAATACCGCATTCTTTTTTAAGGATTTCTACGTTTCCATGCTCGATATAAGCATCCGGCAGGGCAATGTTCATCACCTGCACATCGCTTCCAATCTCCTCGTAAAATTCTGATACATGCTCGCCGAATCCACCTTCCAGGACATTCTCTTCCAGTGTCACGATCAGCTTATGCTCTTTCGTCAGTGCAAGCAGACGCTCCTCGTCAAGCGGTTTTACAAACCGTGCGTTGATCAGGGTACACTCAAAACCTTTGCGTTTCAAATTCTGACGCACTTCATGTGCTGTCTTTACCATGCTGCCGACTGCGATCAGGGCAATGCATTCTTCATCATAGAGCAATTCGCTTTTGCCGTATACGATCTTAGCACGATGCTCAGAAAGCCCGTCATAGGCTTCGCCCCTTGGATAACGCAGGGCGATCGGACCGTCAGAGGAAATTGCAAATTTCAGCATATCGGACAGCTCCCATTTGTTTTTTGGTGCCATCACGCACATATTCGGGATCAGAGATAAATAGGAGAGATCAAAAATCCCCTGATGCGTCTCTCCGTCACTGCCAACCAGACCTGCACGGTCAACTGCAAAGATCACATGCAGGTTCTGGATACAGACATCGTGCACGATCTGGTCAAAAGCACGCTGTAAAAAGGATGAATACACCGCCACGACCGGGATCATGCCGCCCGCTGCCAGACCGGCTGCAAAGGTCACTGCATGCTGTTCTGCGATCCCCACATCAAAGAAACGCTCCGGAAAGACATTTTTAAACCGTTTCAGTCCGGTTCCGTCCGGCATTGCTGCCGTGATTGCCACAAGATTCTCCTGCCTCTCCCCCATTTTTCGCATAACGGTCGCAAACACATCCGTATAGTTGGCTTTTGTCCGCTTATGGAGCGGAAGTCCGGTGGCAATGTCAAACGGCTCTGCCCCATGGAATCTCGCCGGATGACGTTCCGCCGGTACATATCCTCTGCCTTTCTGCGTCAGTATATGAAGAAGCACCGGTCCGTTCACCTTGCGTGCCTCCTTGAAAGCACGCACCAGTCTGCCGATATCGTGTCCATCGATCGGCCCTAAGTAAGTCAGCCCCATCTCTTCAAACCACATCCCCGGAATAAACAGCTGTTTGATCCCGCTTTTTGTCTTTTTGATCCTGCGGACCACGCGGTCGCCGTAAACCGGGATTTTTTTTAATGTATCCGAAACGCCCTGTTTTAATTCCTGATAGGCATCGTTTGTGCGAAGTTTGCCGAGATAGTCCGACATTCCGCCGACGTTCTCCGAAATCGACATATTGTTGTCATTTAATACAATGATAAAATTGCTTTTCAGCCTGGCAGCATTGTTCATCGCCTCGTATGCCATGCCGCCGGTCAGAGATCCATCTCCGATCACCGAGATCACGGAATAATCTTCTCCCTGCAGATCTCTTGCCGCCACATAACCAAGCCCTGCCGATATGGAGGTGGAGCTGTGTCCTGTATCAAAACTGTCACAGCTGCTCTCACAGCGTTTCGGGAAACCGCTCATCCCCCCGAATTTACGCAGATTTGCAAAATTCTCTCTGCGGCCAGTCAGCAGTTTATGTGTGTAAGCCTGGTGTCCGACATCCCATATCATCTTATCTTTCGGAAGATCAAACACCAGATGCATCGCCATGGTAAGTTCCACCACACCAAGGTTCGATGCCAGATGTCCTCCGCTCTCGCTGATCGTGCGGATCAGGAACTCCCGGATCTCATCTGCAAGCAGTGGCAGCTCTTCCTTTTTCAGATTTTTGATATCATTCGGATGATTTATCTTCTCTAATACCATAGTCAATCGCTCCTTATTTTTTCCGGTTGACCAGCATCAGCACCAGCTCTTCCAGAAAATCATTTTTTCGGCCAAGCGACTGTAAGGCAGAAACTGCACGTTTTGAAATCTCTTCCACATCGCTCTTTGCTTTTTCGATCCCTTCGATCGTCACGTAAGTAGTCTTGTCATTTTTCTCATCGCTGAATACCGGCTTGCCAAGCTCGTCCGTCGTGCTTGTGACATCTAAAATGTCATCCCGGATCTGAAATGCCAGCCCGATATCTCTTGCGGAATCTTCGATCACTTTTATTTCTGCCTCCGATGCCCCGGCCAGTGCCGCACCGACCATCATGGACGCTTCGATCAGAGCACTTGTTTTCAGACGGTAAATAAAATCCAGTTTCTCTCTGGAAATCTCTCTGCCTGCAGCTTCCACATCCACGCACTGACCGCCAAGCATCCCGTAAATCCCTGTCTTTTTCGTCAGAATCTGCAGTGCTTTCCCGATCGCCGGATTGCCCGGTTCGATCTCAAAGGCACGCACTGCCGTCTCATAGGCATAATTGAGCAGTGCATCGCCTGCCAAGATTGCCATCGCTTCCCCATATACAATGTGCGTTGTCCTGCGGCCTCTGCGGTACTCGTCGTTATCCAGTGCCGGGAGATCATCGTGGATCAGTGAGTGGGTATGTATCATCTCCATCGCTGCCATAAAAGGCTCGATGATCTGCCCTTCTCCGCCAAACATCCGGTAAGTCTCCAGCATCAGAAGCGGCCGGAGGCGTTTGCCTCCCGCACGCATACTGTAATTCATCGCCTCAAGAACCGTTTTCTGAAATCCTTCTTCTTTCGGAAGATAGTATTCCAGAATCCCGGTGATCTTTTCCTGGCGTTTTTCCATCTCCAGATTAAAATTCATCTGCTTCTCCCTCTTCATTCAAAACAAGAATTTTCTTTTCTACGGTATCGATCTGCTGATTGCAGAACTTTATAAGCTCTATGCCTTCCTGATATCCCAGAAAAGAATCCTCCAGTGTTGTATCTTTCTTCTCCAGTTTCTGGATGATCTCATCCAGACGCAGAAATGCTTCTTCCAGTGTCCGTTCTTTTTCTTTCTTTTCTGTACTTTCTGTCTGTTTTGCCATCTTTACACCTCACCTGCATCCTGCTTGTCTTTCTGAATATCCGTTACCTTCGCCTGCAGCCGTCCGTCCGATACATACACACAGATCGTGTCCCCCTTTTTGACCTGCCCGGTCTGTGTGATCTTCCTGCCGTGTACGTCCGCAGTATAAGAATAGCCCTGCCCCAGCTTTTCAAGCGGAGACAGTCCCTTTAACTTTTCGATATAAATCTGCATCCGGTGCCTGCTGTCCCTGTATTTTTCCCGCATCAGCACCTGCAGACGCTGCCTGTCATACTCCATCTCCTGTCTGGACAACGCAAGCTTCTGCTGCATGGCCTCCGCCAGATCTTCCTGTGCCCTTGCAAGACGCATTTTCTGATCCTGAAGCTTCTCCTGCGGTCCTAAAAGGGAGAGGATTTTCTCTCTTCTTGCCAGCTCATCCCTTTTATCCTGCACTTTTCTGGTTACAGCCTCAAAGAGCCGGCTCTTCTGGCGGTATAACTCGCCCTGGAGGGCTGAAATATCCGCAACTGCAAGCTCAGCTGCCGCCGATGGCGTCGGAGCACGCAAATCTGCCACATAATCTGCGATTGTAGTGTCCGTCTCATGACCTACCGCTGAGATCACCGGGGTATTGCAGGAAAAGATCGCTCTTGCCGTTTCTTCTTCATTAAATGCCCAGAGATCCTCGATCGAGCCACCGCCACGCCCGGCGATAATCACATCAACGCCATACGCATCCAGCATGGCAATGCCTTTTGCCACACTTTCTGCGGCACCTTCGCCCTGCACCAGTGCCGGATAGAGGATGATCTGAATACCCGGATTGCGTCTTCTGGAAATCTGAATGATATCCCGCACAGCGGCACCGGTCGGTGCTGTCACAACTCCCAGTTTCTTCACAAAGGGCGGAATTGGTTTCTTATAAACGGGATCAAACATCCCCATCTCTTCTAATTCTGCTTTCAGTGCCTCAAACTTCTCATAGAGAAGTCCGGCACCGTCTAACAGAATCCTGGATGCATAGAGCTGATATGTGCCGTCTCTTTCATAAACACTGATGTTGCCAAGCACAAGAACCTGCTGACCGTTTTTCATGCCAAAAGCCAGTCCCTTTCTGGCACTGGCAAACATGACACAGGAAATCGTTCCGCTCTCATCTTTCAGCGAAAAATAGATGTGTCCCGATGTATGATATTTACAGTTTGAGACTTCTCCTTTCATGTAAATGCTCCGCAGCACCACATCCTGTGTAAACATGGACTTGATGTAGGCATTTACCTGTCTCACAGTATAGACATTCTGCACGCACCCACCTCTTTTGTCATCCGGCAGTCAAGGGCTCTTTATACCAGTTTAGCCAGAACGCCGTTAATAAATGCAGAAGAGGTATCGCCTCCGAAAATTTTGGCAAGCTCAACTGCTTCGTTGATCGCAACTCCCTGTGGGATATCGTCATCATACTTCATCTCATAGACTGCAAGACGCAGCAGAGTAAGCTCTACTTTCCCCATACGGTCTGTTCTCCAGCC
>ENA-OUOW01001456-OUOW01001456.1-human-gut-metagenome-genome-assembly--contig:-NODE-1456-length-15946-cov-4.239318_pt1 | contig 15946 bp, 6 predicted proteins | sample MGYA00237938_ERZ548769 | MGnify/ENA primary metagenome ERZ548769 (study PRJEB26490, sample SAMN05356870) | human gut metagenome | biome: terrestrial biome; feature: human-associated habitat; material... | reverse complement strand
CCGCAGCCGCCGAAGCGGTGCTTAAGCCGTAAGGCGGGAATTGTGCGGTGTTGCCATAAGGCTGCGGAACGGTCAATCCCGTTCCCTACAGCATTTTTTCAGCATGTGGCTAATGATACAGTGCCCTATCGTGCTTTTCATCCGCGGATGGATTTCAAAGTTTTATTTTACAACTTCACAAGTATCTCCCCCGCACCGGAATCCGATTGCCCTTCTCCCCTATCCCGCAACCGTGCGTACCGTTCATCTTCATCCGCTCCCCCACCCCAAAACAAAAGGCATGTGCCCCCTTATCTCTATCATAAGGTGGGCACATGCCGTTACATTATCATGATTTTATCACGCCAAAGTCATCAGGCAATGCAGCCATCGGCAAAGCTGTTGCGCTTGGCTTTCTCTTTCTGCTGGTTGCGCTTGGCGATGATTTCTTTGCTCAGGCCAATACGGTTGGTCTTGAAGTGGAAGAACGGGCGTTCCGGTACGGTGAAAATCTCCACCGGACGCATGTAACGTTCCGGCAGGCAGGCATTGATCTTATCGCGCACATCGTCCAAGGTGTAGCCATCTTTGAGCTGGACGTACAGGTACGGCAGGAAGCAGCCCTCGTGCTCATCATCCGGCACGATAACAAAGAACTCGTCCTTGATGCCCTTGATGTCGGCATCGGCCACGATGTTCTCCAGCGGCTGCACCATCAGGTCGCCGCCGCCAAAGCGCGGGGATGCGCCGCGGGTCATCGTGTAGAGCACACCGTCCTCGGACATATAGCCAATATCGCCGGTGTGCAGCCAGGTCTTGCCGTCTGCGTGGACCTGCAGTGCCTTGGCGGTTGCTTCGGGGCGGTCATAGCCCAGCATCACGCCGGGGCCCGTCATGCAGATCTCACCGGGGGTATTGTAGGTCAGCTCTTCCTGGGTGCCGGGCTTGAAGATGCTGATGACGCTGTGGATCATCGGAACACCAACGTTGCCGTCACGCACCGGGAACGGAGCCATGGGCAGAGTGGCGTTGGAGCCGGCCTCGCTGCTGCCGTAGCCGGCAGTAAAGCGCAGGTTGCAGTTATGCTGCTTGAGGAACTCCTCAACATTGCGCAGCTGCTTGTTGTTGAATGCCTCGCAGCCGGCGCCAATGGCCAGCATGTGGGACATATCATAGTCAGCCGGAAGACGCTTGCTGCGGCGGATAACCTCCACAAACATGGGGATCAGGGGCCAGTTGTTGGGGCGGTAGCGCATCATTTCCAGGTCAACATCGTACACATCCACAAACGGATCCAGAATGAGCAGCATACCGCCGGCCAGGGGCAGCAGCATCATGGAAACCACAACAGCGATCAGAGCCGGGGGCAGGATGGTCAGCAGCCAGGTGGGGCGGAATTTATCCGAAGCGCCATAAAAGTTCATCTGGGCCAGCACGCCGATGATGCTGTGTGCAGAATGGATGACCTGCTTGGAAGGGCCGGTGGAACCGCTGGTGTAGGCGCGCAGCAGCGGGCGGTCAATGTTGACAGGAGCGGGCACAAAGCCGCGAAAACGCTGGCCCATGTTACAGAAATCAGCCCACATCATGGTATCAGAGCCACGGGCGGGAACATCCGGATACAGGGCATCCAGGGAATGCTGCAGGTAAACCGGCATAGCGGCGCGGTCGCCGCTTTCCAGAGCGGGAACGATAACATAGGTATTCACGTTGGTCTGCTCACGGTAAGCTTCGATTTCGGCCTTGGAGAAGAAGTCGTGAACAAAAATCACCTTGGCATTGGCTTTCTGAACAGCTTCAATGTTTTCTTCCAGGGTGTTGTCACGGCACAGCAGCGAAGCGCCGATGCGCTCGGCTGCCAGCAGCAGATAAATGAATTCCGGCACAGAACGCAGGAACACGGGGATCTGGTCCCCCTGCTTGACGCCAAGCACCTGCAGAGCGCGGGCGGTGGCGTCCACCTTACGGAACACGGTACCCCAGGTGATATCCACGCCATAGTAGTGCATGGCAACCACGTTAGGGTCTGCAGCGCGCACGGAGAGGTACTGCTCCACGGTGCAGGCCGGAACCTGGATACCGCGCAGAACATCCGGATAGAACTTCATCCAGGGGCGGTCAATGCTGGGCTTGCCAGTCAACATCGCGTTTTCATTCATTGCAATTTCCTCCAAATGTCTTTCCCTTATAGTTGCAGGGAATTAAATTATCCAAATCAAATCACGCCAAACCTTTATGGCGCTTTCCCCTGCTGTGCACATCGTTGCACAGCGTCGCCGAACCATAATGCTATAATTATCTTCGGTGCTGAACATAGTATACCATTCCTGTTTACGGAAAGCACGAGAATCCCATGGCACAAATTTCCAGAAATTGATTCCGCGTGATTCACTTTTTTCACATGGATTTTCACGCTTTGGCATGGAGTTTTCTTGCAATTTCATTTTCCTCGGTGCAACAAAAGCCCCAGCTACCGCAGCAGCCAGGGCTTTATGTTTATGCGTATGTATGTTGTATTTTTAGATTTTGTTCATCCAGTTCTCTTGCAGTTCTTCCATTTCATCACTTTTGGCGCGGGTAATCAGATGGATTCCCTGCAGGACATGATGGATGTGCTCCGCAATGGCGTTGCGCTCTTTTGTCACGTTCTGGTCATCCAAATTCCAGACCTGATCAAAATATTCACTCAGGCGGTCTTCCATCACACTGTTGTTGACCATTGCAATCCGGTTGATGGGGCAGTTGTTATCCAGCCGAAGATACGATGCAGCGCCAGAAAGAAACACATTGGGGTCTGCCACATACTGGAAATCGTTCACAATGCGGCCGCTGATCAAGCGGAATTCAAGTTTTTCACGCTGCTTGCAAAGCTGCAGCACATAGCTGATGCACCGGCTGCGCTGATCCAGGGTAAGGCTGACCTTGTAACTGAAAAAGTCCAGCTCGCCGGAAACCTCCATGGAGGAAAATGCAGCTTCATAAATCAGGATGCGGATGTTTGTTTCCTCCACCACACCTTTGGCAAGGTTGTGTACGCTACGCAGCTCCGCAGGGGTAGCACCCAAAAAATCTTTCAGCTCGGCCTCGTGGGCGGTCAGGATCTCTTCAAACAAGTCATCCGGCAGCAGAAGCTCATTCAGGTGGCCGAACATCCACCGCAGATTGGAGGCCAGCAGCGTGTGCATATAGTCGTACTGGCTGATCAGCTGGCGCATGCTGGTATCGCGGAAAAGCTGGTCATCCCGCACGCAGAGCTTGGAGAAGTTATCATACAGGCTTTCGCAGTTCTGCGGGTCCTCGGTGGCGGTAACGGCGGCGCAGCGGCTGTGGCTGACCAGCAGGCCGGTAATGGCAAAATCGCCCTTGACCACAAACACCGCGCGCCCGGCAGCCGCGGTGCTGCCAAACAGCTTGAAATGAATATGGCTGAAGTTGGTCAGCACGTTGATAATGAGCGCGGCATCATAGATAGGGTCCCATTTTTCGCGGCTGATATCGATCATCAGCTTGAAATAGACGTTATCATAGCTGCGCTGGTCCACCAGCTGGCCGTTTTGCAGGTTGGCAACTTTCAGGCGGTATTCGCGCGCCATTTCCATCAGGTCCATCACAGCCACAATGTCCAGCTGGCTGACGCGGCGCAGCACGGGGTGCGCCATTTTGGTCAGGTATTGCAGCATGTTCAGCTCGGCCCAAAAGTCCGTATAGGGGCCAATGCGCGCCTCGCCGCTGTCCAGCTCCTCTTGCAAATAATCATATTCAGCAATCAGGTTATCATAAATGGCGGCTTTCAGGTCACTGGGGATGCTAACGCTGTATTCCCGCAGCAGCAGGTCACGGCCATCATCGGTGGCTTCATCCACCACGCAGGCACTGATGCCCTCCATCACGCGCTTTTCAGTCTTTTTGGCAGGCAGCATGCGGCCGCTGACCCATTTGCTGATATAGGAAACATCGTATTGCAGGCGCTTGGCCAGGGTATAGTTCTTGACTTCCGCAACTTCCAGCAAATGCTCCAGCAGAATGCTGAATCTATTTTTATCTTCCATTGCACCAAATCCTCTTCGCCCATTTAGTTTGCACTTTTCTTTTATTCTATTATACAAGTTCCATATTTCGATTGCAAATTCAAATGATAACAGGTAAGGAGGAAACGAAGAAAATATATTAAAATCTTTCACAATTCGCGGCCGCATTCTTTGGCATCCATGCCAGTTTATTGTTTTTTTGTTGTTTGAACTGACAAAGTTTGTTTGTTCTGCTTGTGATATCCTCCAAAAATTATACTTCGCGCGCCATATTTGCCAAATTTAGCCGCAGCTTTTTAGTAGGTTTTGCCCTTGCACCGGCCTGATGTGCTCGCCATGTTTTTGTGTGTTGCCTTTATTATGCGGGTAAGGTAAATTGCGATTTTTTAATCGTGTACTATTTCTAGCTTTCGGCGGGGTGGGGTCCCCCGCCCTACTGGCCTGGCAAATATTTCACCGAACCTATGCCCACAAATACAAAAATGCCGCAGCAGACTGTTACATCTGCTGCGGCATTTCTATTTAGGGGTTAATGGGCTGGGTTACAGCTCATTGTTCCGGCTGTGGGATTACTGCCGAATGCCGGTTTTCTTATCGAAATGATAAGTGCGGCCATCGATGACTGCATCGCCCTTAGCCATGGTGCCATAGATCGGGTCGAAATAGTAACGCTTGTCAGCGCTCCAGCCCTTGATCATGTGGCCCTGTGCATCGTAACGGACCCACTTGCCGGTGCCATCGGCGCGGTCAGCCCACTGGCCAGCTTTGGATTCCTGATAGACATCCTTGCTGGTGGCTTTCTTGCCCTGGTCAACGGCATCCAGCCAGTACCAAGCGTCGGAAGCCGGGTCATAAATTTCCTTGCCGCGGCCATCCAGGCCCTGGCGAACGCCCTTTTCGTACCAGAAGTCAGCGCCTTTGATGGTCAGCCACTGGCCGTCCAGAGCGATACCGGTGTACTCGTCAAATGCGCAAGGTACACCGTCAATATCGCCTGCGCCCTTAGCCATAGCGCCGGTGATCAGGTCAAAGTAGTAGGTGCCCTTATCGGTCGTCTGCCAGCCCTTGACCATGTGGCCGTTCTCATCGTAACGGACCCACTTGCCGGTGCCATCGGGCTTATCAGCCCACTGGCCGGCGGCGGATTCCTGGTAAACGTCCTTGCTGATGGTCATTGCGCCGCCCTGGACAGCATCCAGCCAGTACCAAGCGTCGGAATCGGGATCATAGATCTCTTTGCCGCGGCCGGTGGTACCCTGCTTCACGCCCTTTTCGTACCAGTACTTCTTGCCGTTTTCTTCAACCCAGCCGTTCTTCTCGCCGTACTTGGCGGTGTAGTCCTTGCCGTTGAAGTTGACAGCAGCGGTGGTAACGCCGCTGGTCTGCTTTACCGTTGCATCCACGAACTGAGCGCTTGCGCAGTTCTTATCGGTGCAGGTAAAGACAGCCATTGCGGTAATGGTGGTCTTTTCAGCGGCACCATGAACGGTGCGCTCCTCGGCCTCAGTAGACGGTCCCTTTTCAAAGGTTGCTTCAAACTTCACATGGTTTGCAGGCATAGTGAAGGTATACTCGCAACCGTTCTTCAACTCACTCGTAACCTCTTTGTTCTCACTGCCATCATCATACATCACCTTGGTCAATTCGTAGGTGGTACCATTCGGCGTGATGGTAGCTGTAACATTTGTACCTGCCGCGAAGCGGGTCTTACCATCAGTAAATGTGATAGTGCCTTCGCCTTCGCCCAGCATCTTAACTTCAATGCCATACTCAACGGTCGTAAACTGTACGCTGACATTTACATCGCCGTCCGGCATTTTGAAAGTATAGGTATTTTCATCTACCTTTGTGGTGGAGACATCAACTTTGCCAGATGTAACCGTTACACCTGCCAGCTGAGTCAGCAAAGTATCCGTATCTATCGGGTTGATCTTCAGTGTAACAGTATCATTAGACTTCAGACCCTCAAGCTTTTCAGTTTCCTGTCCATTGACCGTAACTTTGCCGTCGCCGCCCTTGGTAACAGTTACTGTGTAAGTCTCGGTCGCAATTTCCTCAAACGCAGCGCTAACGGTAACATCAGCGGCAGGCATCTTGAAGGTTGCTTTGCCATCGGTCAGGGTCAGCTTTTCGGTCTTTTTATCTTCGCCGATCTGATAGCTGTAGGTCAGGCTGTCAGCCTTGAGCTGGTAGTTATCAGCTGCCTTAACGGTAACGGTAACGTCGGTGCCCTCAACAGCTGCGGTCGGGTCTACGGTAACAGTGCCGTTCTCAGCAGGAGCTGCGGTAACCTTGTATTCCTTAACAAACTCTGCGCTGACGTTGACAGGGTAAGCAGGCATTGCAAAGGTGTAGGTGTTGGCTTTTTCGGTATCAGCCTTCACTTCAACGGTCTTATCGGTGTTGTCAGCGTCTTTGTAGGTAACCTTCACGCTGCCAGCCTTCAGGGCATAGCCGGTTGCGGGCTTAGCAGTCAGGGTTACGGTTTCCTTCTCAGCTGCTTCTTTAGCGGAAGCAGTGATCTCACCATTGGTCAGGGCAGCAACATTAACCGCATAAGTCTTAGCGTTCTTTGCAACGCTGATGGTCACATCGCCGTCCGGCATGGTGAAGGTGTAAACCGTCTTAGCCTTTTCGGTGGTAGCCTGGGCTGCGGCTTCGTCCTGCGCTGCTTCCTGAACTTCAGTCAGGGCAACATCGGTATCGCCGTTCTTTGCGGTAACGGTAACGATATCGGTGCCTTCCTTTTCTACGGTCAGGGTAACGGTATCGTCCTTGATGTAGGTGTTGTTGGTGGTGCCCAGGGTCAGGGTAACGCCTTGAACTGCATCGGGCAGGGTAACAGTGTGGGGGGTGCTTTCGGTTGCGGTATGGCAATCAGAGCACAGGTACACATTGTTGCCAACGGACTTGGTTTCCAGCTCGTCCAGCTTCCAGGTATGGCCCTTGGGCAGTGCGCCGTCAGCGTACTTCTTTTCACCCTTGGTCAGGCCGTACTTGGTGGTGCGGTCCTGGGTGTAAGCGGGGGTATCGCACCATGCTTCAACGGAAACATTGGTGGTTGCGCCGCTGCTCAGGTCGCTGACCATGTCGGACATCGGCATGGTTTCAACCAGGTTAGCGCACCACATGAACTCTTCGTTCTTGTTCTTCTCGTCAGAGCTGCCCATGTTCTGGTTGTAACTCGGGTTGTAGTTCCAGGACTCGGTCTTGTAGCTCTTACGGTTTGCATAAGAAGTGCCGGAGGCATCGGTCTTGACTTCTGCCTTGCCGTCCACCAGTTCCTTATAGGTGTTGGACAGGTTGGTGCCGACAGAAACGACCAGCTGATCCTTGGTGGTGTTGATGCCGGTGATCACAGTCTGGCCCTGCTGGGTGGTGGTAGCAAAGCTGTAGCTGTCACGCAGGGTCAGGCCAGCCAGAGGATGGTTCTTGAAGGTGCCCAGATACTTCACACTGCTGGTATCCTGGGCGCTGTCCATGATAACCATGCTCATGCCGGGAAAGTGGGTATCGGGAACCATGTTGCCGTCCTTATCCTTGGTCAGCTTAATGCCGCCATAGACGGTGTTGTATTCCTTCACTTCTTCCACTGCGCCGGTGGTCGGGTCCATACGGTAGATGGCGTTGTTGACGTTGAAGTACAGCTTGCCATCATACAGTGCGGTAGAGTGTACCAGTGCGGGGTAGATCCGCTTTGCAGCAGCGTCTGCCAGGCACTCGGTGTTCAGGTTGTTTTCAACCTTGGTATGCTTATCTTTTGCACTGGTATCGATCTTATAGATGGTGCCAGCTTCGGCCAGAACCTTGGCATTGCTGTCGTCATCATTGAAGTTGCTGCTGGTTTCCTTCAGATCGTTGTAGTACATCAAGATGATATCAAACGGGTCATCCGTCTTGGTAAAGCTGCTCATGCTGAAGCCGCCGGGCCTGCTGCTGCTGGAATCCTCTTTGCGGATATAGTAGTTCGCATTACGCGGACGTGCTTCCAGAGTATCGGGGCCCTGGTTCTGCATCTTCTTCATGAACTGCTGCATCTGGGAGTTGTTACCAGAGCTGCCGGAACCAGAGTTGCCGTTGTTGCCGTTCTCGGACTGCTGGCGGCGCATGTTGTTATACAGGTTCTGGTTGGTCGTGGTATCAACGTAATAGAAGTAATTATTGTCGAAGTAGATGGGGCTGCAGATAGAGGTGAACCAAGTATCCTCGTAGCAGGTATCGGTGTAACGGGTCTCGTTCTTGTTCTCCGCCTTGGTGTAAGAGTAATGCGGCTTGCCGTTGTTCAACACAACATTGCCGTCATCATCCACATCGGGATTCTTGTTCTTGGTGTAGGTGTAGCCATCGTACAGCGAGTCAATGTAATCATAGTACTTGCTGTAACGGCCTTCCAGACCGGAGGGAGAAACCAGGAAGTTGACATGGCGCATGTCGCCTGCGTTCTCAACGCGGGTCTGGGCCATGCACTCGGTGTTCACGTCATCATAGCAGACGTCAACATAGTACCAGTTCTTGTTGGCTTCGCCGGTGGTCATCGTAGCAGAATTGCTGTCGCCCTGCAGCTTGTTGACCTTGACTGCGTTGAAGTAGTGGACGTTGTTGAACATGCCGCCGCCGAACGCATTACCGGCAACACTGGTATCAGAAGTATCGCAGTAATACAGGATCTGGGCAAAGTCAACAACAGCGTTATCGCCTACTTCATCGGGGGTCTTCCAGCTGCCGTCATCATTCTTATAGATGCTCTTGTTGTCAGGCAAATTCTGGACCATGTAGTTAAATGCAGATGCATAGCCCAGGCAGATGCAGCCATACTCAACGCCCTTAGCGCCGATCTCGCCGCCCAGCAGGGCACCGAAAGCAGTCGTCTGGATGGGGTCGTTGTTGCCGCCGCCGGTGATATCGCCCATGGAGCCCATATCGAATTCTGCAACCTGGGAGATCCAGTCGTGCAGGATCAGCAGCTTGGTAACATAGTCAGCGCTGTCACCCAGCTCGGCAACCTGTTTCAAGCCTTCATTACGGATGGCTTTCAGAGCTTCGCCATAGTTCATGACGTAAGACATGAACGCCTGCGGCAGCATGTTCAGCATGAATGCCATGGTGGTCGGCGGGACATCATCGTTCGGATCAATGCTGCACAATATCTTGATTGCGCCCATGGTGCCGGTGATGCTGCCATCCTCGCCCTGCTTCTGAACGCCCTTGGAGGTCCAGAACGGGGCAACCACGCCGAAGTACTCTGCTTCATCCTGGTTGAACTGCGACAGCTGGAAGTAGTAGTAGTTCATCTGCGCAGTCGAGACATCGTAAGTATTGGTGACCTGGTTGCCCTGGTCGTCCACATACACGGCAGTCTTCTGGCTGTCGTACAGCAGCAGGCTGTTCTTGCCCTTGTTGTCGCCGCTCTGATAGGTGAAGTTCACCTTGCTTGCGTCAACCGGGTTGTTCTGCATATCGTACCAGTTGCCGCCATCCATTGCGGACACCAGGGTAACGCCGGTGCCGCCGGAGGTGGTATCCAAGGTCGGGGTGCCGCCCACGTTGATGTAGACGGAATTGTTATTCTGGTCTACCACAACGCTGACCGGCATGGTCATTACCGGCTGGGTTTTGAATTCTTCGCCGCAGACAGCACACTTGAAGGTGATGCCGGTGCATTCCCAGTCAATGGTAACGGGAGCGCCGGCAGAAATTTTGCCGGTTTTGCTGTCATAGAACAGCTGGGCGTTGCTGTAGTCAGCTTCCAGCTTGCCCTCGACCTTCTTCATTTCCCAGTTGAAGGTAGCAACAAAGTTGCCATCTGCATCCTTGGGCACGACATGGCTCTGGCAGGGCAGGGCGGCAATGTCGTCGGTGCGGGTGGTGGGTTCCTTGTATTCCTTCTTAACCGGGCTCTTGTCAGCGGGCACGCTGGCAGAGTAAACGGTCTTGCCGGCAACGCCGGGCTTTGCCTCGGTGGTATTCTTGGTTACGGTGCCTTCTACCTTCTGGTAGGCATCGTCCTTTTCACAGGTATACACAGCGGTGTAAGCCCAGCCGTCATCGGTCTTGGTCCAGTAGCCGTCGGGGGTCTCTTTCCAGGTATGGGTGTGGCCATCCTCCGGGTTGGTGTCATTCCAGTACCATTTCGGCTCGCCATAGGTATGGCCGTCTGCAGCGGCGCTGGCCGCAAAGGTATCGGAGTTTTCAGCAACGTAAGCCTGTGCGTAGCTGTCAGCCTGCTGCGCAATCACTTCATCATCGCTGTTGGTCATGGACTCCATCGCAGAGGTCATGCCGGAGCTGCCGGTAAAGGTAACGGCGGTCACAACGCCTGCGGCGTTCGTCTCATAGCCCAGGTCGGTAACGGCGCTGGACAGATGATACGTTTTGATGGTGGCAGCCATCACCGATGCCATCTCGTCCTTGTTCAGGCCATAGGCTTCGGTGTTGATCTTGCCGGCTGCGGCGTTGGCGTACATGGCATCGGCCAGTGCATTTTCCAACGCTGCAAGGCTCATGCCCGCCTTGCTCTGTGCAGTCGCTTCCAGCTTGGCATCGTCCTGCTCCAGTTCATGCACTTCGCCCTGGGCAGCCAGCGTTTGGGCTGTCTGCTTGATCAGGTCTGCGGTGCTGGTGAACTTGGGCAGGGACTGCACAGCGCTGGCCGCGCTTGCTGCGCTAGCTGCAACAGACTGCGCTACCGAAGAATCAATCTTGGTAGTTTCGGCTGCTGCGGGAAGCGCCACGCTTTGGGCAACCATGGCTGCTGCCAGCACGGATGCACCAAAACGCTGAAGGTTTTTCTTCATAGTTTTATCCTCCCTTAAGTGTTACTACTTTCCCCTTTTGTGTGAAAAGTGGTACGGCAGATGTGCGGCACTTTGCAGGTGTTGATTGCAAAACGCCTGGTTGTGCTCCCCTCGGTCTGGCGATCCCTTGCCGGGCTGCGGCCTGCTTTTGGGGCTTTTGGCCCCGGCACAGCGGCTGACAAAACGTTGTACCGGCTGCATGCCTTGATCCAGCAAATGATAACCATTCCGACACATCTAGGTATATACATTATATCACAGTTGCCAGAATTTGCATAGTTAATTAGAGCGGTTTCTAGGTAAATTTTTGTCCTTGAATCAACTGAAACCTGTTTTTCGCACATTATTTGCGTTGCGGTGCGGTGACCCTTTGGCGGTATTTATTAACATTTTTGAATGGTTTATTCCTGTTTTTATCAAATGATTAAACATTTACCCTGATAATGTTCTTTGCAATCTCTTAATACAATCACCCGGTATTGTAATCGCGCATTTTTTGTCATTTCGGTTTGGCTTGTTGTTGAGAGATTTGGCAGAGATTGGAGGAAACTTGAAGGGAAAATTGGAGGTTGAGAATTGCCCATTATAAATTGTACTGTAGAGAGCGTTCCTGACCGTTCCGAAAACTTAGGGATAGATCAACCCTTGCCCCTTAACCGCGACCTGAAATACACCTTCCCAAGGTAGGGCGGTGTGAGTGCCCCCTTCTGCTCCACTTTTTCAAAGTTCCGAATGGTGTCCTCTCCCCTATCTACAATTCCTGATGTTTTCATGATGCCTTCCTTGGTCTTCCACACCCGGCCTTTGCCCCCTCCCCGTCCCATAAGTCGTACACAACAAAAAGGCCCCTGCCTTAACAGCAGGAGCCTTGAAAGCTATATCACAAGCCGAAAATTACTTCTCGATCTTGGAAACAACGCCGGAACCAACAGTGTGGCCGCCTTCGCGGATAGCGAAACGCATGCCTTCTTCCATGGCAACCGGAGTGATCAGCTCAACGTGCATATCAACGTTGTCGCCGGGCATGCACATCTCAGTGCCTTCGGGCAGGGTGATGATGCCGGTAACGTCGGTGGTACGGAAGTAGAACTGAGGACGATAGTTGTTGAAGAACGGGGTATGACGGCCGCCTTCTTCCTTCTTCAGGACGTAAACATGGCCATCGAAAGTGGTGTGGGGATGAACAGAGCCGGGAACAGCCAGAACCTGGCCACGCTCGATCTGGTCACGGTCAATACCACGCAGCAGAGCGCCGATGTTGTCGCCAGCCTGAGCGAACTCGAGGCTCTTGCGGAACATTTCCAGACCAGTGATGGTGGTGGTCAGCTTCTCTTCCTTCAGACCAACGATTTCCATCTGATCGCCGACATGAGCAGTACCACGCTCAACACGACCGGTAGCAACGGTGCCACGGCCGGAGATGGTCATAACGTCCTCAACGGGCATCAGGAACGGCTTATCAGCAGCACGGTCCGGGGTCGGGATGTAGCTGTCAACAGCGTCCATCAGCTCCCAAATGCACTTGTATTCCGGAGCATCGGGATCCTTGGAAGTGCTCTCCAGAGCCTTCAGAGCGGAACCACGGATGATCGGGGTGTTGTCGCCGTCGAAATCCTGGCTGTCCAGCAGTTCGCGAACTTCCATTTCGACCAGGTCGAGCAGCTCTTCGTCGTCAACCATATCGCACTTGTTCAGGAACACAACGATCTTGGGCACGCCAACCTGACGAGCCAGCAGGATGTGCTCACGGGTCTGCGGCATCGGGCCATCGGTTGCAGCAACAACCAGGATAGCGCCGTCCATCTGAGCAGCACCGGTGATCATGTTCTTGATGTAGTCAGCATGGCCCGGGCAGTCAACGTGGGCATAGTGACGCTTCGCGGTGTGGTACTCAACGTGAGCGGTGTTGATCGTGATACCACGAGCCTTCTCTTCAGGAGCCTTATCGATGCTGGAGTAATCCATGAAATCGGCGTCGCCCTTCAGAGCCAGAACCTTGGTGATAGCGGCAGTCAGAGTGGTCTTGCCGTGGTCAACGTGACCGATGGTACCGATGTTGACATGCTCCAAAGAGCGGTCAAATTTTTCCTTTTCAGCCATTGGAAGTATCCTCCTTTAATTCAAACAGATAAAATAGCCTGTTGTAAGGCTATCATACTAGATTTTTCAAGAAAAATCAAGTATTTTGCGCGAATTTGTGCAGAATCAGCCCTTATTGCGCTCGGTCATGATCTTATCTGCAACACTCTTGGGAACCTGCTGGTAATCAGCCGGCTCCATGGAGTACTGGCCACGGCCCTGGGTCTTGGAACGCAGGTCAGTAGCGTAACCGAACATCTCGGACAGAGGAACCATAGCGGTGACACGGGCAGTGCCATCGGTGGATTCCTGGTTCTGGATCGCGCCGCGGCGGCTGTTCAAGTCGCCAATGACGTTGCCCATATACTCGTCAGGAACAACAACGTCAACCTTCATGATGGGCTCCATAATGACGGGATCAGCCTTCTTCATAGCATCCTTGAATGCCATGGAGCCGGCGATGGAGAACGCCATTTCAGAGGAGTCAACTTCATGATAGGAGCCGTCCCACAGAGTGACCTTGACATCCACGACGGGATAGCCAGCCAGAACACCGGACTTCATCGCGCCCTGGATACCGTTGTCAACAGCGGGGATGTATTCCTTCGGGATAGCGCCGCCAACAATACCGTTGACGAACTCATAACCCTTACCCGGGTTGGGCTCAATCTTGATCTTAACATGACCATACTGGCCCTTACCACCGGACTGACGTGCGTACTTGGTTTCCTGGTTAGCATCCTTGCGGATGGTTTCACGGTAGGCAACCTGAGGTGCGCCAACGTTAGCTTCGACCTTAAACTCGCGGAGCAGACGGTCCACGATGATTTCCAGGTGGAGCTCGCCCATGCCGGCGATGATGGTCTGACCGGTTTCTTCATCGGTCCAGGTACGGAAAGTCGGGTCCTCTTCAGCCAGCTTAGACAGGGCAATACCCATCTTCTCGCTGCCAGCCTTGGTCTTGGGCTCAATGGCAACGCGGATAACCGGCTCGGGGAAGTTCATGGACTCGAGGATGATGGGATGCTTCTCATCGCACAGGGTATCACCAGTGGTGGTGTTCTTCAGACCAACAGCAGCGGCGATATCGCCAGCGTAGCAGATGTCGATATCCTTACGGTTGTTTGCATGCATCTGCAGGATACGGCCGATACGCTCGTCCTGATCCTTAACAGAGTTGTAAACAGTGGTGCCAGCCTCAACGGTACCAGAGTACACGCGGAAGAAGCACAGCTTACCGACATACGGGTCAGTCATAATCTTGAATGCCAGTGCAGAGAACGGCTGATCATCGGAAGAAGCGCGATCTTCTTCCTCGCCAGTCTCCGGGTTGGTGCCCTTGATGGCCTCAACGTCGGTCGGAGCGGGCATATAATCAACGATTGCATCCAACAGTTTCTGAACGCCACGGTTCTTGTAAGAAGAGCCGCAGACAACAGGAACGATCTCGTTGGAAATGGTAGCCTTACGCAGAGCAGCCTTGATTTCTTCCTTGGTCAGCTCTTCGCCTTCCAGGTACTTCATCATCAGCTCTTCGTCGGTCTCAGCAACAGCTTCGATCAGCTTGTCACGATATTCCTGAGCCTGTTCTTTCAGTTCTTCAGGAATTTCCTCAACGCGCACATCATTGCCCATATCATCATAGTAGATATCGGCTTTCATGTCGATCAGATCGATGATGCCGCGGAAAGTGTCTTCCTGGCCGACAGGCAGCTGGATAGGCACACCGTTGGCATGCAGACGATCATGCATCATCTGTACGCAGCGGAAGAAGTCAGCACCCATGGTATCCATCTTGTTGACGTAAACCATGCGGGGAACCTTGTACTCGTCAGCCTGACGCCAAACGGTTTCAGACTGAGGCTCAACGCCACCCTTTGCGGCCAGAACGGTAACGGAACCGTCCAGAACACGCAGAGAACGCTGAACTTCAACAGTAAAGTCAACGTGGCCCGGGGTGTCGATGATGTTGATACGATGACGGTTCTTTTTGAACAGAGCCGGATCGTGCTGGGTCTCGGTGTGGCTCCAGTAGCAGGTGGTTGCAGCGGAAGTGATGGTGATACCACGTTCCTGTTCCTGCTCCATCCAGTCCATCGTGGCAGCGCCGTCATGAACTTCGCCGATCTTATGGTTAATACCGGTGTAGTACAGAATGCGCTCGGTGGTGGTGGTCTTGCCTGCGTCGATGTGGGCCATGATACCGATATTTCGGGTCATTTGCAGGGATACGTCTCTCGGCGTTGCCATGGCTTAAACCTCCTCAGTAAGCAGATCAATAACGGTAATGCGCGAAAGCCTTGTTGGCTTCTGCCATCTTGTGGGTATCTTCGCGCTTCTTGACGGCGCCGCCAACGTTGTTGGTAGCGTCGATGATCTCGGCGGCCAGGCGAGCGGACATGGTCTTTTCACCACGGCTGCGGCTGTACAGAGTCAGCCAGCGCAGGCCGAGGGTCTCGCGGCGGGCAGGGCTAACTTCCAGAGGAACCTGATAGTTAGCGCCGCCGACACGGCGGGTCTTGCACTCGAGGTTAGGCATGATGTTCTCCATTGCCTTCTCGAACATCTCGAGCGGGTCGTTGCCGGTCTTTTCCTTCACGATGTTGAATGCATCGTAAACGATCTCCTGCGCAACACCTTTCTTGCCATCCAGCATGATGTAGTTGACCAGGCGGGTGACAACCTTGGAATTGTAAATAGGATCGGCCAGAACTTCGCGTTTCGCGACATTACCTCTTCTGGGCATCTTTCTTCCCTCCTTCACATAAATGATATCATCGGTACTCGAAAGTTAAGAAACTCCCGTTGTGCCACAAAAAAGGCGTTGGCCTATTTTATGGCGAAAAGATGTTTCCTTACTTCTTGGCACCGGCCTTGGGGCGCTTAGCACCGTATTTGCTGCGGGCCTGGTTACGGTTCGCAACACCCTGGGTATCCAGAGTACCACGGATGATGTGGTAACGGACACCGGGCAGATCCTTGACACGACCGCCGCGGATCAGAACAACGCTGTGCTCCTGCAGGTTATGGCCGATACCGGGAATGTAAGAGGTGACCTCGATACCA
>ENA-OUOW01001449-OUOW01001449.1-human-gut-metagenome-genome-assembly--contig:-NODE-1449-length-15982-cov-4.661079_pt1 | contig 15982 bp, 18 predicted proteins | sample MGYA00237938_ERZ548769 | MGnify/ENA primary metagenome ERZ548769 (study PRJEB26490, sample SAMN05356870) | human gut metagenome | biome: terrestrial biome; feature: human-associated habitat; material... | reverse complement strand
ACCCCGGCACCATCTCCTGCATCGGCCGTGAGTCCGGCAGCGGTACCCGTGACGGCTTCGAGTCCATCACCGGGACCAAGGACTCCTGCAAGCTGGATCAGGAGCTGACCTCTACCGGCGGCGTCATCGAGGCCGTGGCCGGCAACCCCAACGCCATCGGCTATGCCTCCCTCTCCGCTGTGGAGGGCAAGGACACCGTGAAGGCCGTCACCGTAGGCGGTGTGGCCTGCACCGAGGCCACCGTGCTGGACGGCAGCTACGCCATTCAGCGGCCCTTCGTGCTGGTGACCAAGGACGGCACGGCCCTGTCCCCGGCGGCGCAGGCATTCTTCGACTTCGCCACCTCCAAGGACGCCGCCTCCCTCATTCAGAATGCGGGCGCCGTGCCTACCGCCAAGTAAAAACAAATCGGGGGACCCTCACCTGCTGCGGCGGATGAGGGGGCTTCCCCGTCATCGGGAAAGGAGAACTCTATGAAGCGGACAGCAGGCAAAAGTCTCCGCACCCGCAAAGCCATGGAGCAGGCCATCCACCTGATCTTCCTGCTGTGCGGCATCGTGGCGGTGGGCTTCGTGCTGTGCATCAGCGTGTATCTGGTGATCTCCGGCCTGCCGGCCATCCGGGAGATCGGACTGACCAAATTCCTCTTCGGCAAGGTGTGGGCGCCTACCAACGCCACCACCGGCCCGCAATTCGGCATCCTGCCCTTCCTCCTCACCTCTGTCTACGGCACGGCGGGAGCGCTGCTGCTGGGGGTGCCGGTGGGTCTGATGACCGCCATCTTTCTGGCCAAAGCGGCCCCGCCCCGTCTGGCGGCGATGATCCGCACGGCGGTGCAGCTGCTGGCGGGCATCCCGTCGGTGGTGTACGGTCTGGTGGGTATGATCGTACTGGTCCCCGCCATCCGCCGTGCCTTCGGTCTTGGCTCCGGGGCCTGCCTGCTGGCGGCCATTCTGGTGCTGACGGTCATGGTGCTGCCCTCCATCATCAACGTGGCGGAGACGGCCCTTCAGGCCGTGCCGAGGGAGTATGAGGAGGCCAGTCTGGCACTGGGCGCCACGGAGACGGAGACCTACTTCCGGGTGAGCCTGCCTGCCGCCCGCAGCGGCGTGGCGGCGGCGGTGGTGCTGGGCGTAGGCCGTGCCATCGGAGAGGCCATGGCCATCATCATGGTGGCCGGAAACGTGGCCAATATGCCGGGGCTTTTCACCTCGGTGCGCTTCCTCACCACCGGCATCATCTCCGGAATGTCCGATGCCGCCGTGGGGAGCCTGTATCAGCAGGCGCTGTTTTCCATCGGGCTGGTGCTGTTTCTGTTCATCATGCTCATCAACGTCCTGCTGAATGTCTGCATCAAACGCAAGAAGGAGGACTGAGCCATGAAGCAGCAATGGACGCTTCGCCGGAGACTGTATAACGGCGGGATGCGGGGGCTGGTGTGGCTGTGCGCCGGACTGACCTGCGCCCTGCTGATCTTTCTCATCGGCTATATCTTTTACCGTGGCGTGCCGGGCCTCAGCTGGCAGCTGATCTCCGGCCAGACCAGCTATATCCGCAATACCGTGGGCATCCTGCCCAACCTATTGAATACCCTGTATATCATTCTCGTGGCCATGGCGGTGGTGCTGCCGCTGGGTGTAGGCGCCGCCATCTACCTGACGGAGTACGCCGCCAGCGGGCGGCTGGTCCGCATCATCGAGTTCGCCGCCGAGACACTGACGGGCATTCCCTCCATCATCTTCGGACTGGTGGGCATGATGCTGTTCGTGCAGAAGCTGGGCCTTCAGGCGGGAATTCTGGCCGGCGGCCTGACGCTGGTGATGATGATCCTGCCCACCATCATCCGCACCACGCAGGAGAGCCTGAAGACCGTCCCCCAGTCCTACCGGGAGGGGGCGCTGGCGCTGGGTGCCGGCAAATGGCACATGGTCCGCACGGTGGTGCTGCCGGGAGCGGTGGACGGCATCGTCACCGGCTGTATTCTGGCCATCGGCCGCATCGTGGGGGAGAGCGCCGCCCTGCTGTATACGGCAGGCTTCGGCATGGCGCTGGTGAGTCTCTTTGACTCCCTGCACACCTCCTCCGCCACCCTGACGGTGGCCCTGTACGTCTACGCCACCGAGGGCGGCGAGACGGCGCTGGCCTTCTCCATCGCCACCATCCTCATGGTGCTGACCCTGCTCATCAACCTCACCGCCGGGATCATCGGGCGGAAGCTGAAAAGGAAGTGAACGACAATGGACCCTATTCTGCAAGTGAAGGATCTGGACCTGTGGTACGGCGCTCATCAGGCGCTGCACAGTGTCTCCATGGACATCCCGGAGAAGAGCATCACCGCCTTCATCGGCCCCTCCGGCTGCGGCAAGTCCACATTTCTGAAAACCCTGAACCGCATGAACGATCTGGTGCCGGGGGTGAAGATCACCGGCGAGGTCCGCTATCGGGGCGAGGATATCTATGCGCCGGGGACGGACGTGTGCCGCCTGCGCCGTGAAATCGGCATGGTGTTTCAAAAACCCAATCCCTTCCCCATGAGCATCTACGACAACATCGCCTACGGCCCCCGGACCCACGGCATCCGCAGCAAGGCCAGGCTGGACGAGATGGTGGAGCGCTCCCTGCGGGGTGCCGCCATCTGGGACGAGGTAAAGGACCGGCTGAAGAAGAATGCACTGGGCCTTTCCGGCGGCCAGCAGCAGCGCCTGTGTATCGCACGGGCGCTGGCGGTGGAGCCGGCGGTGCTGCTGATGGACGAACCCACCAGCGCACTGGACCCCATCTCCACCTCCCGCATCGAGGAGCTGACCATGGAACTGAAGGAGCGCTATACCATCGTCATCGTCACCCACAATATGCAGCAGGCGGTGCGTATCTCCGACCGCACGGCCTTCTTCCTGCTGGGTGAGCTGGTGGAGTACGGCGCCACGGAGCAGGTGTTCTCCGCCCCGGCGGAGAAGCGGACAGAGGACTACATCACGGGGAGGTTCGGATAATGAGAAGCCGGTTTGATGAACAGCTGGCCCAGCTGGAGCGGGAGCTCATCGAAATGGGCGCACTGTGCGAGGAGAGCATCGCTCTGGCGGCCAAATCGCTGGGAGACGGCAGTCTGGCCCGTCAGGTGGCCCCGCTGGACACGGAGATCGACCGCAAGGAGCGGGACATCGAGTCCCTGTGCCTGAAGCTGCTTTTGCAGCAGCAGCCGGTGGCACGGGATCTGCGGCAGATCTCGGCGGCCCTGAAAATGATCACGGATCTGGAGCGCATCGGGGATCAGGCGGAGGATATTGCCGAGATCGTCATCAGCGGTCAGGTCAACGAGGGGGAGGAGCTGCTGCGGGATATGGCCGCCTCCACCATAAAAATGGTGACGGAAAGTGTTGACGCCTACGTGAAACATGATACAATGTTGGCGGAAAAAGTCATCGCAGAGGACGATATTGTGGATGGCTGGTTCGACAGGGTGAAGCATACGCTGATCCGCCGCATGACCACAGACCCCGGTGAGGGGGAGCGGGCGGTGGACCTGCTGATGATTGCCAAATATTTTGAGCGCATCGGGGACCATGCGGTGAACGTTGCCCAGTGGGTGATTTTCTCCGTCACCGGTACGCACAAGGAGGGATAGCATGATCTGGTGCGTGGAGGACGATGCCAGTATTCGGGATATCGAAGTATACGCCCTGCGTTCCACTGGCTTCGAGGCCTGTGGCTTTGCCGACGGTGCCGCCTTCTGGCAGGCCCTCCAGACGGAGGAGCAGCCGGAGCTGGTGGTGCTGGATGTGATGCTGCCCGGCGTGGACGGCATGGAGCTGCTGCGCCGGATGCGGGCCTCGGCGACCCTGCGCCGCATCCCGGTGGTGATGGCCACCGCCAAGGGCGCAGAGTACGACAAGATACAGGGTCTGGATCTGGGGGCGGACTACTATCTGGCCAAGCCCTTCGGGGTCATGGAGCTGGTGTCCTGCGTCAAGGCGGTGCTGCGGCGCTGCCGGACGGAGCAGGAGCCGGTGCTGCGGGCCGGGGGCATCGTACTGCACCCGGAGGAGCGCATCGTCACGGTGGAGGGTCAGCGAGTGACGCTGACCTATAAGGAGTTTGAGCTGCTGCGGCTGTTTCTGTCCCATCCGGGCATGGCCTTCACACGGGACCAGCTGTTCAACGAGATTTGGGGCATGGATTACTGCGGCGAGACCCGGACGGTGGATATGCACATCCGCACCCTGCGCCAGAAGCTGGGCAGCTGCGGCAGCATGATCCAGACCGTGCGGAATGTGGGATACCGGCTGGAGGTAGGCGCATGACAAGAAAGATTTTCCGTTCCATTCTGCTGGTGGCGGGCGTAGTGCTGGCGGCGGGCATGGTCATCATGACCGGCTGCCTGTACAGCTACTTCGGCGGTGTGCAGGAGCAGCAATTACAGGATGAATTGAGCCTCGCCGTCAGCGGCGTGGAAAACGGCGGTACGGCCTATCTGGAGCGCCTTCCGGCGGAGCGGTTCCGCCTGACGTGGATCGCCTCCGACGGCCGGGTGCTGTATGATACGCAGGTGGTGGACGTGGCCTCCATGGAGAACCACGCCGGCCGTCAGGAGGTGCAGGAGGCCCTGAAAAACGGCAGCGGCGAATCCAGCCGCTACTCCGATACCCTTCTGCAGCAGACTCTGTATGTGGCCCGCCGCCTGACGGACGGCACGGTGCTGCGTATCTCCGTCAGCCGTGCCACCGCCGGGATGCTGGCGCTGGGAATGCTCCAGCCCATGCTGGTGGTGCTGGCGGCGGCGCTGATCTTTGCCGGGCTCATGGCCGGGCGGCTGTCCCGCCGCATCGTGGATCCCCTGAACCGGTTGGATCTGGAGCACCCGCTGGAAAACGACGCCTACGAGGAGCTGGCCCCTCTCCTGAGCCGCATCAACTACCAGCACAAGGAGATCGACGCCCAGCTGCGGACCCTGCGGCAAAAGACCGATGAGTTCACCCAGATCACCGGCAGTATGCAGGAGGGTCTGGTACTGCTGGACGAGAAAGGGACGGTGCTCAGCATCAACCACGCCGCCTGCAGGCTCTTTCAGGCGGACAACGGCTGCGTGGGCCGGGACTTCCTGACGGTGGACCGCAGCCACGAACTGAGCCTTGCACTGGAGACGGCCCGGAAGGAGGGCCACAGCCAACTGCGCTGCCAGCGCAATGGCCGGGAGTACCAGCTGGATGCGAGCCGCATCCAGTCCGGCGGCGAGGCGGTGGGTACGGTGCTGCTGACCTTCGACGTGACGGAGCAGGAGTACGCCGAGCGCAACCGCCGGGAGTTCACCGCCAACGTCTCCCACGAACTGAAGACCCCCCTGCAGGGCATCGTGGGCAGCGCCGAGCTGATTCAGAGCGGCATGGTGAAGCCGGAGGATATGCCCCGCTTCGTGGGCCATATCCACGACGAGGCCTCCCGCATGGTGACGCTGGTGGAGGATATCATCCGCCTGTCCCAGCTGGACGAGGGGGATGCCATGCCCACGGAGACGGTGGACCTGCTGGCCCTGAGTCAGGAGGCCGTGACCAACCTGCAGGATGTCGCCGCCAAGCAGCAGGTGTCCCTGTCGGTGGACGGCGGACACGCCCCGGTCACCGGCGTGCGGCGGCTGCTGTATGAGGTGATCTTCAACCTCTGCGACAACGCCATCAAGTATAACGTCCCCGACGGCGCCGTAAAGGTGCAGGTGTCCTCGGAGAACGGGATCTCCTCCGTCACGGTGTCGGATACCGGCATCGGCATCGCCCCGGAGCACCAGAGCCGGGTGTTCGAGCGGTTCTACCGGGTGGATAAGAGCCACTCCAAGGCCTCCGGCGGCACGGGGCTGGGCCTCTCCATCGTGAAGCACGCCGTGCAGTATCACCACGGCGACATCCGCCTCACCAGTAAGCCCGGCGAGGGGACTGTCATCCGCATCACCTTCCCCGCAGCGGCCCGGTGAGCCGCTGACCCGACATATATAAAAATTAAAAGAAATGCTCTGCATCCGCCCCGGCGGAGCGGATGCAGAGGAAAGTCATATGGAAAAAACCACATAGTGTATCGCAGGAGGCGGACTCCTTGCCGCCATCGCTGCGGTGCTCCAGCTTGTGGGCAGCGCCATCCGTTTCGGCCCCTTTTCCGTCTCACTGGTTCTGATCCCCATTGTGCTGGGCGCCGCCCTGTACGGCTGGGGCATGGGCTGCTGGCTGGGGCTGGTATTCGGGGCCGTGGTGCTTCTGTCGGGGGACGCCGGCCTCTTTCTGGCGGCGGATCCGGGAGGGACCATTGTGACGGTGCTGAGCAAGGGCATTGCCTGCGGCGCAGCGGCGGGCCTGTGCTGCCGGTGGCTGCACCCACGGTATCCGAGACTTTCCATTCTGCTGTCGGCTCTGGTCGCCCCGCTGGTCAATACGGGGGTGTTTCTGCTGGGCTGCCGACTGTTTTTCATGCCCCTCATCCATCAGTGGGCGCAGCAGGCGGGCTATGCCGGCGCCGGAGCTTATCTGATGGTGGGCATGGTGGGCTGTCCCTGCACACTGGCGATCACCGGTGGCTTGGGCCGCTTCGTGGCGCCCCTGTGCCGCCGGGAGGCCGCCTACGACGAGGATCTGCTGCTGCGTGGCCTGTGGAAGCGCTGCACCGCTAACTGCCCATCGGCAGATAAGCCCTGAAAAACGATCGAGATACAAAAGGAGGCTGGGGACTACGAGTCCCCAGCCTCCTTTTTCCTGCCCCACCACCGGGAGAGCCGGCCTTACGGAAAGAACACCCGCACCGCCCATGCGGCGGCGATGAAGGCCGCCGCATCCGCCGCCAGCGCCGCGGGGACGGTGTGGCGGGTGCGGCGGATGCCCGCAGCACCGTAGTAGACCGCCACGGTGTAAAACGTCGTCTCCGAGCATCCCAGCATCACCGCCGTCACCCGCCCGATGTAGGAGTCCGGCCCGTACTGCTCCATCAGCTGGCTGCCCACCGCCAGCGCCCCGGAGCCGCTGACGGGCCGCACCAACAGCAGCACCGCCGTCTCCGGCGGGATGCCCAGCCCTTCCAGCACCGGCGACAGCAACCCCGTCAGCAGCTCCATGGCTCCGGAGGCCCGGAACATCTGCACCGCCGACAGCAGCACCACCAGCGCCGGCAGGATGCGCCCCAGCACCCGCAGCCCCTCCGCCGCCCCGTCGGTGAGGGCGCCGTAGACATCGGTCCTCCGCCCCATGGCTGCCGCCGCCACCCCCGCCAGCAGACAGGGGATCACCCAGTCCGTCATGTCCGCCGCCTTCCCAGCCGCTCCAGCAGCTTCGCCGCCGCCAGCCCCGCCGTTACCGACAGCAGGGAGCTGACCCACACCGCCGGCAGGATATCCAGCGGCGCAGCGCTGCCGCAGACGGCCCGGATGCTGGCCACCGTGGTGGGCAGCAGCTGGATGGAGGCGGTGTTCAGCACCACCAACCGGCACAGCTCGTCGCTGGCCACACCCTCCGTCCCCCGTGCCATACGGCAGGCTGCCCGGATACCCATGGGCGTGGCGGCGTTGCCCAGCCCCAGCAGATTGGCCGACACATTGGCCGTCACCGCTGCCAGCGTCTCCGGATCCCGGCTGGCCTGGGGCAGCAGCCGCCGCAGCACCGGACGGAACAGCCGCCCCAGTCGCCGGGACAGCCCGCACCGATCCATGACCTCCATAAGTCCCGTCCACAGGCACAGCATCCCCGCCATGGAGAGACACAGCCGGACCGCCTGCCCGGCCCCCTCCAGCGCCGCCGCACTGACGGCCTCCATGCGCCCGTATACGGCGCCGCACACCACGCTGACCACAGCCATTCCCGTCCAGATCCACGCCATCGCCATCCTTGTCACCTCATGGATGTATACGCCGCACCGACATATTTTATTACATCTATCCAGACAGATTTTACAATTTGGTTGACAAATATGTAAATTTACGGCATAATATAAACGAATCCCACGTAGACGCTAAAATTGAGGAGCAAAGAAGGGGAGATCACTGTGAAAGCAACCGGTATCGTCAGAAGGGTGGATGAGTTGGGACGCATCGTTCTGCCCGTAGAGCTGCGGCGCACGCTGGATATTTCCGAGCGTGATCCGCTGGAGATCTATGTGGACGGCGCATCCATTGTCCTGCGAAAATTCCGGCCCAACTGCATTTTCTGCAACAGCAGCCGGGGCGTATCGGAGTTTCGGGGGAAGAACGTGTGTCAGAAGTGCCTGAAAGAGCTTCAGTCCGTCACATTCTGACCCTGTGTACCGCACACGGTGAAGAAGGCCCGCCATCCGGTGGGCCTTCTTTTCTTTGATAAGAATGGCTCCTGCGGCCATCCCGCAGATTGTCGAGGAAAAGGGGTGGTATTTTTTGCCCGCCTGTGGTATGATGAAACGTACCCCTTCCAACAATACGGGGCCATACCCCCTGATAGAACTTCAAATAAGGAGAAAACCTATGACCTTTCTGCAATCTATTCTTCTGGGCTTGATCCAGGGCGTGGCGGAATTTCTGCCCATCTCCAGCTCCGGTCATCTGGCCATTGCCCAGAATCTGCTGAACATCAACGCCGAGGTCCCCGCCTTCTACGACGTACTGCTGCATCTGGGCACGCTGGTGGCGGTGTTCGTGGCCTATTGGCAGGACATCTGCGACATGGTGCGGGAATTTTTCTGCGGCATCGGTGATCTGGTCCACCACAGCACCCCTACGCCGGTACCCCCGGCCCGCCGCCTGATCCTGCTGATCATTTTGGGTACGCTGCCCCTGTTTGCCATCCTGCCCATCAAGGACACGGTGGAGGGCCTGAAGAACAGTATGGTATTCATCGGCGCCGCCCTGATCGTCACCGGCTTCCTGCTGTTTTTCAGCGACCGGGCCCGCAAGGGCCGCAAGGATGCCCGCAGCGCCACGGTGCTGGACGTGCTGGTGGTGGGCGTCAGTCAGGCCATCGCCACGGTCCCCGGCATCTCCCGCTCCGGTATGACCATCACCACCGGCTGCTTCGTGGGCTTCGAGCGGAGGTTTGCCGTGCGCTTTTCCTTCCTGCTGTCCATCCCCGCCGTGCTGGGCGCCAACATCCTCAGTCTGAAGGATGCCCTCACCGGCGGCGTGGACTGGAGCCAGCTGCCGGTGTATCTGGCGGGCGTGGTGGTGGCTGCCGTCTCCGGCTACCTGTGCATCCGCCTGCTGAAGATGATCGCTGACAAGGGCCGCTTCGGTGCCTTCGCCTACTATTGCTGGGCCGCCGGTCTGGCTACCCTCATTCTGAACGCCGTCAAGTAACACCCGTTCTCTTGCACGAAAGGAAGTCCGCATGGCTGCTGCACCCAAAAAGAAGAAAACCTCGCAACCCGCAAAAAAGAATACCCGCACGCCGCCCCCTCCTGCCCCTACCTACGGCCGGGAGATCGTCGGCGGTGTCTGCCTGCTGCTGGCCCTGTGCGCCGTCGTGTCCTATTTTCAGGAGGAGGCCCTGTTCATCACCTTCTTCGGCGGCCTGCTGAAGGGGCTGCTGGGTTACGGCTACTGGCTGTCGGCCCCGGCCCTGCTGCTGACGGGCCTCCTGCTGCTGACCCACCGGGACCGCCCAGCCACCCTGCGCTCCGTATGTACGCTGCTGGTGCCGGTGCTCACCGGCTGCGGCCTGCATCTGCTGCTGTGCGCCCGCTCCTATGAGCCGGGCCTCACCGGCCTGCGGGAGCTGTGGCTCTCCGGCCGGTCCCTGCAAAGCGGCGGCGCCCTGTCCGGCGGCTTGGCCGTGGGCTTCTCCGCCGTATTCGGCAAGGTGCTGTCTCTGATCCTGTTCCTCCTCATGCTGCTGGCGGCCCTGTGTCTGGCGCTGCACTTCTCCCCCAAGGACGCCGTCCGCCGGGCGCAGGAGCGCCGGGAGGCGGAGCGGGAGGACATCCCGGAGGAAGCACCCCCCGCCCGTGAGAAGGAGAAACCGGCGGAGAAGCGGCCCCGCCGCCGTGTCGCCATCGATATCCCCCTGGACGACGAGCCACCCGCCAAGCAGCCGCAGCCCCGGCCGGAGGAACCCGCCTTTGCCCCCAAGGAGAAGAAGCCCTTCTTTTCCCGTAAGAGCAGCACCGTCCGCACCCCGGATCAGGTGCTGCGGGGTGAGCCTGCGGAGGAAGCCGCCCCCGTGGCCCCTGCCGCTCCCGTTACTTCCCCACCGGCAGCGTCTGCTGCCCCCGCCCCTGTGGCTAAGCCCCGTGAAGCGGCCAAGCCCGCCGTCACGGCGCAGGAGGTGCAGGACGCCACCGAGGAGGTGACCGCTGCGGTGGAGCAGGAGCTGGCCCAGCCGGAGGAGGCGTACCAGTATCCCCCCATCACGCTTTTGGATGAGAATACCGCCGACAACTATACGGAGGTGGGGGCTGAGCTGCGGAGTAACTCCCAGCGCTTGGCACAGACCCTTCAGAGCTTCGGTGTGGACGCCCGCCCCGGCGCTGTGGTCCACGGCCCCAGCGTCACCCGCTATGAGTTCACGCTGGAGCAGGGGGTGAAGCTGTCCAAGATCACCAACCTCGCCGATGACATTGCGCTGGCACTGGGGGCCAGCGGCGTCCGCATCGCCCCCATCCCCAATAAAATTTCCGTGGTGGGCATCGAGGTCCCTAACCGGGCCGTCACCCCCGTCCGCATCCGGGACGTGGTGGAGTCCCGCACCTTCACGGAGCATAAGTCCCCGGTGGCCTTCGCCGTGGGCAAGGACATCGGCGGCAGCTGCATCGTGGGGGATATCGGCAAGCTTCCCCATGTGCTCATCGCCGGTACCACCGGCTCCGGTAAGTCCGTGTGTACCAATTCCCTCATCGTCAGCATCCTCTATAAGTCCACCCCGGAGGAGGTCCGCTTCATCATGGTGGACCCCAAAATGGTGGAGCTGGCCCCCTATAACGGCATCCCCCACCTGCTGATCCCCGTGGTGACGGACCCCAAAAAGGCCGCCGGAGCCCTGCAATGGGCGGTGTTCGAGATGATGAAGCGCTATAAGCTCTTCTCCGAGCACGGGGTCAAGGATCTGGCGGGCTATAATGCGCTGGCCCGACAGGATGAGGAGCTCAAGACCATGCCCACGGTGGTGGTGGTCATCGACGAGCTGGCGGACCTGATGCTGGTGGCTGCCAAGGAGGTGGAGGAGTCCATCTGCCGGGTGGCCCAGATGGGCCGTGCCGCCGGGATGCATCTGGTCATCGCCACCCAGCGTCCCTCCTCCGACGTCATCACCGGCCTGATGAAGGCCAATATCCCCAGCCGCATCGCCTTCGCCGTGGCCTCCTCGCTGGAGTCCCGCATCATCCTGGATACCACCGGTGCCGAAAAGCTGGTGGGCAAGGGCGATATGCTCTATGCCCCGCTGGGGGCCGGAAAGCCCACCCGTGTGCAGGGGTGCTTCATCACTCCGGAGGAGATCGAGCGGGTGGTGGACTTCGTCAAGACCACCGGCGAGGCGGAGTACTCCCGTGAGGTCATGGACAAGATCGAGCAGGCGGTGAAGGAGAAGGAAAAGGGCGGCGGAGGAAAGACCTCTGCCGAACCCGCCGAGGCACAGGAGGATGGCGACGAGCTGCTGCCCGCTGCCGTGGAGGTGGTTCTGGAAACGGGACAGGCCTCCGTCTCCATGCTCCAGCGCCGCCTGAAGCTGGGCTATTCCCGCGCCGCCCGTCTGGTGGATCAGATGGAGGAGCGGGGCATCGTCGGCCCCTTCGAGGGCTCCAAGCCCCGCCAGCTGCTCATCGACAAGGCCAAGTGGCAGGAGCTGCAAATGAGCAAGCAGCCCCAGCCTGAGCCGGAGATCGACCGCAGCGGCTCTATCCGTGATGTGTTCGAGAGCCGTGACGCACTGGAGTAACACCCTTGGTATGAAAACCGTATATCCTTTACCCAACAGGAATAAGGAGGACAGGCAAACGCCTGTCCTCCTGATTCCTGTTTTATTCCTGTTTTGCGTTATCGGATTCACTTTCCAAGATAAATATATGGGGAGCATCTTCCTGCAAATAGGCCTCTTCACACGCCTGCTGTGCGGCGATCAGAATATTGATCGCTTGTTCAGCTGCCCGCATCATGGTCAAATACATCTCTTTATAATCAGCCAAAATAATCACCCTTTTCTATTCTACCATATTGTGGCTATATCCACAATATGGTTTTTCTGCTTTTCTTTCTATAATGATTTGAGAAGAAAGGTGGTGACCGTGATGTTTGATTACAGCCCCCTGTGGGAAACTATGCAGCGCCGTGGCGTCTCCCAGTACCAGCTGCTGAAGAGCGGCGTGGATAACAAGACGCTGGACGCTTTGAAAAAGGGCCGCAACATCACCATGGTCACGCTGGAAAAGCTCTGCCGCATTGTCGGCTGCACCCCCAATGACGTCATCCGCTTCTCCGATGAGCCCCGCTGACGGACTGCCGGAGTTAGCTTTTGATTTCAAAAGGAGGACAGGCAAACGCCTGTTCTCCTTTTCTGTGTCCTGCCAGTGCAGCAGTGACCGTTTTCTCCTGCGTCCCGCCCTTGACGGTGGGGCGTTTTTCCGCTAAAATAGGACATACTGGAGTAGAATACACATTTTCAGATAAACGAGGTAGCATTATGGCAAATGGATTCATCGATAAAGCCCGCATCACCGTCCGGGCCGGCAACGGCGGCAACGGAGCCGTGGCCTTCCACCGGGAGAAATACGTGGCCGCCGGTGGCCCCGACGGCGGCGACGGCGGCGACGGCGGCAGCATCATCGTGCAGGTGGATGACAATATGTCCACCCTTATGGACTTCCGCTACAAGCGCAAATATGTGGCGGCCCCCGGTGTAGACGGCCAGGGCGGCCGCAAGAGCGGCAAGGACGGCCAGAGCCTGACCATCCGGGTCCCCAGAGGCACTCTCATCCGGGATGCCGAGACCGGCGAGATCATCAAGGATATGTCCGACAGCGAGCCCTTCGTTCTTTGCAAGGGCGGCCGGGGCGGCTGGGGCAACCAGCACTTCGCCACCCCCACCCGGCAGGTACCCCGCTTCGCCAAGGCGGGCCTTCCCGGCGAGAGCCACGACGTGGTGCTGGAGCTGAAGCTGTTGGCGGACGTGGGTCTGGTGGGCTTTCCCAACGTGGGCAAGAGCACCCTTCTGAGCGTGGTCAGCAAGGCCCATCCCAAGATCGCCAACTACCACTTCACCACCCTCTATCCCAATCTGGGCGTGGTGTATGTGGATGAGGGCGTGTCCTTCGTTATGGCGGATATCCCCGGCATCATCGAGGGAGCCAGCGAGGGCGCGGGCCTGGGCCACGACTTCCTGCGGCATATCGACCGCTGCCGCCTGCTGGTCCACCTGGTGGACGTGTCCGGCAGCGAGGGCCGGGACCCCATCGCCGACTTTGACGCCATCAACCAGGAGCTGCGGCAGTACAGTCCGGAGCTGGCGGACCGGCCCCAGATCGTGGTGGCCAACAAGACGGACCTGCTGGCGGACCCCGCCCAGCTGGACGCCTTCCGTGCCCATGTGGAGGAGGCGGGCTACACGTTCATGGCCATGTCCGCCGCCACCCACCAGGGTACCCGGGAGCTGGTGCAGGCCATTGCCGCCCGGCTGGCGGAGCTGCCGCCGGTGGCGGTGTACGAGCCGGAGTATGTCCCCCGCCCGCCCCAGATCGACACCTCTGAGCCTCTCAATATCCAGCAGGAGGACAACACCTGGCTGGTGGAGGGCCCGTGGCTGCAGCGGCTGATGGCCAACATCAACTTCTCCGACTACGAAAGCCGTATGTATTTCGACAAGATGCTGCGCCAATCCGGTCTGTTTGACCAGCTGGAGCGCATGGGCATCCAGGACGGGGACATCGTGTCCATGTACAACCTGGAATTCGAATATCAGCGATGAAAAAAGCCGCAGGTTCAGGAACCGGCGGCTTTTTTTGGGCCTCTGATGTTATTTTTGCGATGAAGCGGGATCATTATGCGCCATATGAACGAAACGACTTCATCTCGCTACCTTGTGCGAAATGCGGCAAAAGATGGAAAATGACCAGACGGGAATTGTTTCGGTTGCACAACGGAGCGGGATATGTTATACTGACAAAACACGGAAAGGGGGGAATCCCATGAAAAAATTGACGGCGCTTCTGCTGGCGCTGGTGATGGCGCTGTCCCTGACGGCGTGCAGCTTTGTGATGCTGCCGGAGGAGCAGGACCTGCCGGCCGACCCGAAGCAGGAGCAGCAGCTGGCCCGGGAGGATACATACACCACAAAAGAGGATGTGGCGCTGTATATCCACCTGTACGGCCGCCTGCCGGACAATTTCATCACAAAAAAAGAGGCCCAGCAGCTGGGCTGGACCGGAGGCTCCCTGGAGCCTTATGCCCCAGGCGGCTGCATCGGCGGCAGCCGGTTCGGCAACTATGAGGGCCTGTTACCGGAGGCCGACGGCCGCACCTGGACCGAGTGCGACATCAACACCCTGGGGGCCGATTCCCGGGGAGCGGAGCGCATCGTGTTTTCCAACGACGGCCTGATCTACTACACCGGCGACCACTACAAGACCTTTGAACTGCTGTATGGAGGAGAATGACTATGCAGATCCACCTGAACGGAAATGACATCACCAACCGGGAACAGCTGCACGACGCCCTGTCAGAGGCGCTGGAGCTGCCGGAATGGTACGGCCGCAGCCTGGACGCCCTGTATGACTGCCTGACGGACCTGTCCGTGCCCACCACCATCCATGTGGAGAACTGGCCGGAGGAGGACTATATGCAGCGGGCGCTGGCGGTGCTGCGGGACGCAGCGGAGGAGAACGAGCTGCTTCAGGTGCGCTTGGAGGACTGACCCAGCTTGTGCCGGGTGTACCACAGGGCGCCCAGAATCAGCAGACCGTCCGCAATCAGCAGGGCCCAGAACACCGGATTGCGGAAATCCAGGTTGTTGCCAAGAATGCAGAAGCACACCATGCCCGGCATGATGGCTAGCCACGACGAGGCCAGATACGACCAGTAATTCAGCCGCATCATGCCGAACAGCACCCCCAGCACCTCCATGTTCAGCCCCAGCATGTGGATGGCGAAGCAGGAGACGAAGCCGTATTCCTGGGTGGCGGCGAAATATTTCTGGAGCTTGGGGTGCTTGTTCAGCAGGCCCTCCAGGCTCTCGGTGCGGGTGGAGCGTCCGATCCAATAGGAGATGGACAGGCACAGGACCGTGCCCACGGCGTTGATGGCCAGGGCCGCCGGAAGCGGGAAGATCAGCGACACAACCACCACCAGCGCGTTGTATACCACCACGCCGGAGATGCCCTTCACCGCGAACAGGGCCAGGATCACCGCCACCGCCAGACCGGGCCGGTGGTCCACCAGCTGGGGAATGGTGTTCAGGTCCAGCACGCCTGTCAGCAGCAGGATGCCGAAGCCTGCCGCGCACAGCAGCATCAGCAGGATGGGCAGATAGTCCCGCAGGGTCTTTTTCATGGATGGCACAGCCTCCTCGGATAAAATATAGAAGAACATATACCATAATTTTGTGAACAAATCAAGTATGCGGCGGGATTTTGAACAAATTCTGAATCCCGGGCAAAGGAATGGTTGACAATTTTCCGGGAATGGTGTAGAATGCCCACATATTGAAAACGGCTGTGATGGGAAGCAGTAGGCGGTCTGCGGATGCCGAGAGAGGGAGCGGTTGGTGGAAGCTCCCGTGATGCGCCGCCCAAGTCGTCCCGGAGCCTTGGGCTGAACTGACAGTAGGCTGCAACGGTGTGTCCTCCGTTATCGGGACAGGGCGTTTTCTGCGCCCATGAGTGCGGGATTTCCCGAATACAGGTGGTACCACGGACTTTTTACGGTTCGCCCTGTTTTGCTATGGCAAAACGGAGCGGGCCTTTTTGTTTTGCCAAATACTCAGACAAGGAGAATAGCTATGCGCAAAGAATTACCCAAGGTGTACGATCCCCGGCAGGTGGAGCCCCGGATCTACCAGATGTGGAT
>ENA-OUOW01001445-OUOW01001445.1-human-gut-metagenome-genome-assembly--contig:-NODE-1445-length-16017-cov-4.300902_pt1 | contig 16017 bp, 5 predicted proteins | sample MGYA00237938_ERZ548769 | MGnify/ENA primary metagenome ERZ548769 (study PRJEB26490, sample SAMN05356870) | human gut metagenome | biome: terrestrial biome; feature: human-associated habitat; material... | reverse complement strand
ATACGGGGCAACGTATTCCCGCCGTTACGATCGAAGACGCTCCGCGTTTCGCTTACCGGGGCTTCATGCTCGACGTATCGCGTCATTTCCGGGATAAGGAGTTTGTCAAACGGCAACTCGATCTGCTGGCCCGCTACAAGCTCAACCGGTTTCATTGGCATCTGACCGACGGTGCTGGCTGGCGTATCGAGATCAAGAAATATCCCGAGTTGACGGATTTTGCGGCTTGGAGGCCCTATTCCTGTTATACGGAGTGGTATTACGGCGACCGGCGTTACTGTCATCGGGATGATCCTGCGGCCGAAGGCGGTTATTATATGCAGGAGGAGATCCGCGAGGTGGTTGAATACGCTCGCGCCCTGCATATCACCGTGATTCCCGAGATTGAGATGCCCGGGCATAGCGAGGAGGTGCTGGCAACCTATCCGCAACTTGCCTGCAGCGGCAAGCCTTATGTCAATAAGGACTTGTGTATTGGCAATGAAGAAACCTTCGAATTTCTGAAGAATGTGCTTTCGGAAGTCATTGAACTTTTTCCCTCGGAATATATCCATATTGGAGGTGATGAAGCGGACAAGGCGAGTTGGGCGACATGTCCGCGCTGTCGGACTCGGATGAGGCAGGAAGGACTGGAAGATGTTGACGGATTGCAGAGCTATCTGGTGCATCGTGTTGAGGTGTTTCTTAACGGTAAGGGACGCCGTTTGCTGGGCTGGGACGAGATTCTGCAAGGCGGATTGGCTCCGGACGCTACGGTGATGTCGTGGCGAGGTTCCGAGGGCGGTATTGCAGCCGCCCGTGCGGGACATCAGGCCGTGATGACTCCCAATAGTTATTGTTACCTTGATTATTGCCAAGATGATCCTACGCGTGAACCGGCTGCTGCTGCGGCTTTCGTCACGCTTGAAAAGGCTTATTCCCTGGATCCGGCTCCCGATTCGCTCGGCGTCGATGTAGTGCCGATGATCCTTGGTGTGCAGGGTAATTTGTGGTGCGAGCATGTGCCGACCGGGGAACATGCCGAGCATATGATATGGCCGCGCTTGATGGCTATTGCCGAAGTGGGGTGGAGCCTTCCGGAACGCAAGGATTACGATGATTTTCATGCCCGCGTACTCGATGCCGTGGCGTGGATGCAAGAGAGGGGATATCATCCTTTCGATCAGAAGAATGCCGTAGGGGACCGTCCCGAATCAATCGAACCTGTTCTGTGCCTCTCGACAGGCAAACCGGTTGTTTACCATACGCCTTACAGCCCGAAATACGCGGCTGTGGGCGATGGCTCGCTGACCGACGGGCTGCGCGGAGACTGGAATTACGGCGACGGCCGCTGGCAAGGCTGGCTCGATACAGACATTGATCTGGTGGTTGATTTGGGGGAATGCTGTTCAGTGAAACATATTGCCGCAGACTTTATGCAGGGATTCTATGCTGATATTTGGATGCCTCGGGCGGTTGAAATTTCTGTTTCGAACGATAATAAGGCGTATACGATGCTTGCGACCGTTGAGAACGACGTGCCGTTCGATTTCAGACAGGACTGTTACCGGACGTTTGGCTGGACGGGTGAATCCCAAGGACGTTATATTCGGCTGAAAGCCTTTCATAACGGACATCCTGGCGGATGGATTTTCACCGATGAGATAATTGTGGAGTAATACATTGATCCTACAGAAATGAATCTTTCTTCGCGTTCACCCCTTCGGTGGGTTCCGAGTTTGTACTTTGCGATGGGGCTTCCGTTTGTGGTTCTGAACATGGTTTCTGCGGTTCTGTACAAGGACCTGGGGATCTCGGATGCTCAGATCGCGTTCTGGACCTCTCTGATCATGTGGCCATGGACGATCAAGTTTCTGTGGAGCCCTTTTTTGGAGCTTTACCGGACGAAGAAGTTCTGGGTCGTGGGGAGCCAGTTGTTGAGCGGCGTTCTGTTCGGCGTCGCGGCCCTGTCGCTTCACCTTCCGCTGTTCTTCTCGGTCAGTGTTGCTGTCTTTGCGGTCGTTGCCTTCAGCGGGGCGACGCACGACATCGCGGCCGACGGCGTCTACATGTCGGAACTCACGACGCAGGATCAGGCGAAGTATATCGGCTGGCAGGGTGCGTTCTACAACCTTGCGAAACTGGTCGCCACGGGCGGCCTGGTCTGGTTCGCGGGCTGGCTCAGCAAGCGTTTCAGCGATTCCGGGGCGGCGACCTTCGATGCCTATGTGCAGTCGTGGACGGTGGTGCTGGCGATCCTTTGCGGCCTGCTCGTCCTGCTGGGTATTTACCACAGCCGCGAGTTGCCGTCGGGCGGAAGTGCGGCTGACGGACATTCGCTGCGGGAAGGGCTGCGCAGCCTGAAGGAGGTGATCGCAGCGTTCTTCACGAAAAAGCATATCTGGTATTACATCGCCTTCATCGTCTTCTACCGCCTGGGCGAGGGCTTCGTGATGAAGATCGTGCCGTTGTTCCTCAAGGCGGATACCGCGGCCGGAGGGCTGGGGCTTACCAACCAGCAGATCGGGTTGTACTACGGCACGTTCGGCGCCGGGGCATTCCTTTTGGGATCGCTGCTCGCGGGCTACTATATCGCCCACCGCGGACTGAGGCGCTCGCTCTTCACGCTGTGCTGCATTTTCAACCTTCCGTTCGCGGTCTATGCGCTGCTGGCATGGTTCCAGCCGCAGTCGATGTGGCTCGTGGGCGGCGGCATCGTCGTGGAGTATTTCGGCTACGGGTTCGGGTTCGTGGGGCTTACGCTCTTCATGATGCAGCAGGTGGCCCCGGGTCGGCACCAGATGGCGCACTACGCTTTCGCCTCGGGCATCATGAACCTTTCGGTGATGCTCACCGGCGCCGTTTCGGGTTACCTGAGCGACTGGAAGGGCTACGGCGTCTTCTTCATCGTGGTCATGCTGGCGACGATCCCCGCCTTTGTGATGACCTGGTTCGTACCGTTCACCTATGATGATAAACCAACAACCAAATAACATGAGCAATCTGAAAATAATGGGCCCGGCACTGCCGGATATGCCGTGGGAAGAGCGTCCCGCGGGGAGCAAGGAGGTTATGTGGCGCTATTCTGCCAACCCGATCATCGGGCGCGACGCGCTTTCGACCTCCAACTCGGTCTTCAATTCGGCGGTCGTGCCGTTTAAGAAGGGCAAGTACAACTATGCGGGTGTTTTCCGCTGCGACGACACGAATCGCCGCATGCGCATCCATGCGGGCTTCTCGGTGGACGGCATCGACTGGGACATCCGCGAGGAGGACTTCAACCTGGTGGGCGGCGACGCCGAGATCTCGGAGTGGGTCTACGGCTACGACCCGCGTGTGGCTCAGATCGGGGACAAATACTACGTGACGTGGTGCAACGGCTACCACGGCCCGACGATCGGCGTGGCGTGGACGGAGGATTTCGAGACGTTCCACCAGCTGGAAAACGCCTTCATCCCGTTCAACCGCAACGGCGTGCTGTTCCCCCGCAAGATCGGCGGGAAATTCGCGATGCTTTCGCGTCCGAGCGACAACGGGCATACGGCGTTCGGCGACATTTTCTATTCCGAGTCGCCCGACATGGAGTTCTGGGGACGCCACCGCCACGTGATGTCGCCCGCGGCGTTCGAGGTTTCGGCCTGGCAGTGCATGAAGATCGGCGCGGGGCCCGTGCCCATCGAGACCAGCGAAGGGTGGCTGTTGTTCTACCACGGGGTGCTCCGTTCGTGCAACGGCTACGTCTATGCGTTCGGCTCGGCATTGCTCGACCTGGATGAGCCGTGGAAAGTCACGGCGCGCAGCGGCCCGTACCTGATCTCCCCGCGTGAGACGTACGAGTGCACGGGCGACGTGCCGAACGTGACGTTCCCCTGCGCGGCGCTGCACGACTCCGCGACGGGGCGCGTTGCGGTCTACTACGGGTGTGCGGACACGGTTACGGGGCTTGCTTTCGGTTATATCCCGGAGATCATCGACTTCACCCGCAAAAACAATATACGCTGATGCCGCTGCGACGAACGCTCTTAACTGCTGCGCTCGCCGCAGCCGTTTTCTCGACACCGCTGCGTGCGCAGGAGCCTGCCGATTGGGTCGACCCGTTCATCGGGACGACCAATTTCGGGACGACCAACCCCGGCGCCGTATGCCCCAACGGGATGATGTCGGTCGTGCCGTTCAATGTGATGGGCTCCGACGAGAACCTCTACGATAAGGACGCCCGGTGGTGGTCGGCGCCCTATGAGTACCGCAACAAGTTCTTCACGGGCTTTGCACACGTCACCCTGAGCGGCGTGGGATGCCCCGAGCTGGGCTCGCTGCTGGTAATGCCGACGGCGGGTGCGCTGGACGTCGATTACCGCAACTACGGCAGCGCATATACCAGCCAGACGGCCTTGCCGGGCTACTATTCGAACCTGCTGACCAAGTACGGTATCCGCACCGAGGTGACGGCCACGCCGCGCACGTCGGCCGAGCGCTATACCTTTCCGGAGGGTACGGGACATATTCTGTTAAACCTGGGCGAGGGGCTTACCAACGAGTCGGGAGCCTGGGTGCGCCGCGTGAGCGACACCGAGGTCGAGGGCATGAAACTGCTGGGCACGTTCTGCTACAACCCGCAGGCGGTGTTCCCGGTCTATTTCGTGATGCGCGTCTCGAAACGCCCCGCGGCCACCGGGTTCTGGAAGAAACAACCCCCGAAACAGGGCGTCGAAGCCGAATGGGACAAGGATGCCGGCAACTACAAGCTCTATACGCAATACGGTAAGGACATTGCCGGCGACGACGTCGGCGTGTGGTTCTCCTACGACATGCAGCCGGGCGAGCAGGTCGAGGTGCGCATGGGCGTTTCGTTCGTGTCGGCCGAGAACGCCCGCCTGAACCTCGAAGCCGAGCAGCAGGGGCGCTCGTTCGACGACATTCGTGCGGCCGCACGCCGCACGTGGAACGACGACTTGGGGCGCATCCGCGTCGAGGGCGGTACCGAAGCGCAGAAGAAGGTCTTCTATACGGGGCTTTACCATGCGCTGATCCACCCCAACGTGCTGAGCGACGTCAACGGCGAATACCCCGCGATGGAGAGCGCCGAGATCCGCACGGCCGAGGGCAACCGCTATACGGTCTTCTCGCTGTGGGATACTTACCGCAACCTGCACCAGCTGCTGACGCTGGTCTACCCCGAACGCCAACTGGAGATGGTGCGCTCGATGGTCGGCATGTACCGGGAGTGGGGCTGGCTCCCCAAGTGGGAACTCTACGGCCGTGAAACCTTCACCATGGAGGGCGACCCGTCGATCCCCGTGATCGTCGATACCTGGATGAAGGGGCTGCGCGATTTCGATATGGACGCCGCCTACGAGGCGATGCGCAAATCGGCCACGACGCCGGGCGCGCGGAACAGGATGCGCCCCGACATCGACCCCTACATCGAAAAAGGTTATGTGCCGCTGGGCTTCTACGCCCGCGACCTTTCGGGTGACAACTCCGTGTCGCACGCCCTGGAATACTATATCGCCGACCACGCGCTGTCGCTGCTGGCCGACTCGCTCGGCAAAAAAGACGACGCGGCGTTGTTCCGCGCCCGCTCGCTCGGCTATAAGAACTATTACAGCACCGAGTCGGGCACGTTCCGTCCGATTACCAAGGAGGGTAAGTTCCTCACGCCCTTCGACCCGCGCCAGGGTGAGAATTTCGAACCCGTCCCCGGCTTCCACGAAGGTTCGGCCTGGAACTATACGTTCTATGTCCCGCACGACGTGGCCGGACTGGCCCGGCTGATGGGCGGCAGACGCCGATTCATCGACAAGCTGCAGATGGTCTTCGACCAGGGGCTGTACGACCCGGCGAACGAACCCGACATCGCCTATCCTTACTTGTTCAGCTATTTCCAGGGCGAGGAGTGGCGTACGCAGCGCGAGGTACGGCGTTTGCTGGACAGGTACTTTACGACAGCCCCCGACGGCATCCCCGGCAACGACGACACGGGCACCATGTCGGCGTGGGCGGTCTTCTCGATGATGGGCCTCTACCCGGACTGCCCGGGGGAGCCTTACTATACGCTTACATCGCCTGTTTTCGACAAGGTGACCGTTACGCTCGACCCGAAATACTATCCGGCCGGGGAGCTCGTTATAGAAACGGAGCGCTCCGGAGCCGGCGACGTCTACATCGGCTCGATGACCCTCGGCGGCAGGCCGCTGAAGAAATACCGCATTTCGCACGGTGAACTGGTAGGCGGCGGCCGGCTGGTTTTCGGATTGCAACCCGAACGCAAATAAAAACAACATATGTCCCTATGAATTTAAAATCTCTCTCAGCTCTCGGCGCAGGCCTGCTTTTGGCGGCCTGCTCGCAGGCACCCCGTACGGATTCGCTGACGCAGTATGTCGACATGCGTATCGGCACGGGCGGCCATGGCCATGTATTCATGGGCGCCAACGTCCCGTTCGGCGCCGTACAGCTCGGCCCCACGAGCATCCCGCAGTCGTGGGACTGGACGTCGGGCTACCACATTTCCGACACGACGGTCATCGGTTTCAGCCACACACACCTGAACGGCACCGGTATCGGCGACCTGTTCGACGTCACGGTGATGCCCGTCGTGGGGCAGGTGACCTATGCCCGCGGCACGGAGGACGACCCGCAGTCGGGCATGTGGTCGTATTTCAGCCACGCCAATGAAAAGGCCCGCCCGGGCTATTACGCCACGCGGCTCGACCGCTACGGCATCGACGTGGAGCTGACCGCCACCAAGCGCGTCGGCCTGCACAAATATACCTTCCCGGCATCGGCCGATGCCGCCGTGGTCTTCGACCTCGAGAACGGCGGCTGCTGGGATGCTCCGACCGAAACCTTCATCGAACGTGCCGACGACCATACGATCAGCGGCTACCGCTACTCGACGGGCTGGGCGAAAGACCAGCGGGTCTATTTCACGGCCGAATTCTCCAAACCCTTCAAGTCGCTAGCCATTTACGAGGGCGGCGAGGACGGCGGCCTGCGCGAAGGCGACAGCTTCAGGGCGGAGCGCCTTTACGGCCGGGTCGGTTTCGACACTTCGGCCGGAGAGACGATCTATGTCAAGGTCGCCATTTCGCCCGTGAGCATCGAGAATGCACGCCTGAACATGCAGGCCGAGCTTCCCGGCTGGGACTTCGAAGCGACGGCCGCAGCCGCCGACCGGGCGTGGAACGCCGAGTTGCAGAAGGTGCGCATCGAGACTTCGGACGACGCCGCACGCCGCATTTTCTATACGGCGCTTTACCACACGATGGTCGCCCCGTCCGAATTCTGCGACGTGAACGGCGACTACCGCGGTTCCGACGGCAAGATCTACCGCGCCGCGCCGTTCGTGAACTATACGACTTTCTCGCTGTGGGACACCTATCGCGCCGCCCAGCCCCTCATGACGATCCTCCACCCCGAGAAGATGCCCGACATCGCCAATACGATGCTCCATATCTACCGGCAGCAGGGCAAGCTTCCCGTATGGCACCTGATGGGTAACGAAACCGACTGCATGGTCGGCAATCCCGGTATCCCGGCCCTGGCCGACGCCGTGCTCAAAGGCTACGGCGGCTTCGACAGGGAGCAGGCCTACGAGGCGCTCAAGCAGTCGGCGATGCTCGGCGAGCGGGGTATGGATCTGCGCATGAAATACGGCTATATCCCCTGCGACCTCTTCAACGAGGCGGTGGCTTACGACATGGAGTACGCCCTCGCCGACTGGGCCGTGGCACAGGTCGCCAAAGAGCTGGGCAAGACCGCGGATTACGACCATTTCCTCGAACGAAGCAAATCCTACCGCCATTTCTTCGATCCGCAGACCCGCTTCATGCGCGGCCTCGATTCGAAAGGCCGGTTCCGCACGCCTTTTAATCCGTTCCGCTCGACACACCGCGCCGACGACTACTGCGAGGGCAACGCATGGCAGTACACATGGCTCGTGCCGCACGACGTCGAGGGGCTGATCGGCTGTTTCGGCGGCAAGGAAGCCTTCACCGGGAAACTCGACTCGCTGTTCGTCGTCAGCTCCGTGCTCGAGGGAGCCGCCTCGCCCGACATCTCGGGCCTGATCGGTCAGTACGCCCACGGCAACGAACCCAGCCACCACGTCGTCTACCTCTACACGATGATCGGTCAGCCGTGGAAGACCGCCGACAAGGTGCGCGAGATACTGACGACGCTCTACCACGACCGGCCCGACGGGCTTTCGGGCAACGAGGACGTGGGGCAGATGTCGGCATGGTACGTCCTCTCGTCGCTGGGTTTCTACCAGGTCGAACCCGCCGGGGGCCGCTATTTCTTCGGCTCGCCGCTCTTCGACAAGGCTGAAGTGCGTGTCCGCGACGGTGTGCTGACCGTCACGGCGCATAACAATTCCGCCGCGAACAAATACATCCAGGCGGTGAAGCTCAATGGCAAGCCGTATACGAAACCCTATATTGCCTTCGACGACATCGCCGCGGGCGGTGTGCTCGAATTCGAGATGGGTGCCGAACCCGCAGTGTGGTATGAACTCTAAACATCGGAAGGCCATGAAAAAAGGATATATCGCATTTGCCGCCCTCTGCGCCGCCGCACTCGCTTCGTGCACATGTCCTTCGGCCGGGGAGCAGCGCCTCCGTCCTTCGGAGTACGTTTCGACGCTGGTCGGTACGCAGTCGGATTTTTCGCTCTCGACGGGCAATACCTATCCGGCCATCGCCTTGCCGTGGGGCATGAATTTCTGGACGCCCCAGACCGGCAAGATGGGCGACGGCTGGGCATATACTTACGGGGCGCACCAGGTGCGGGGGTTCAAGCAGACCCACCAGCCTTCGCCGTGGATCAACGATTACGGCCAGTTCTCGCTCATGCCCGTGCGCGGGGAGGATAAATTCGACGAGGAGTCGCGCGCCAGCTGGTTTTCGCACCAGTCCGAAGTGGCCAAACCCTATTACTATAAGACTTACCTCGCCGACCATGACATCCGCGTGGAGATCACGCCGACCGACCGTGCCGCGATGATGCGCTTCACCTTCCCCGACTCGAAGGAGTCGGGTGTGGTGATCGACGCCTTCGACCGTGGTTCGCAGGTCGGGATGGTCGACGACCGTACGATCGTCGGTTACACCACGCGCAACAGCGGTGGCGTGCCGGAGAATTTCCGCAACTGGTTCGTCGTGCGCTTCGATACGCCGTTCAGCGCCATCGAGCTGACCGATGCCCCCGGCGGATACAAACCCGGCAGCAACCTGCTCTATCCCGAAGGGCAGAAGTCCGTCACGGGCGAACATGCCGTGGCCAAGGTGCATTTCGCGACCCGCCGCGGCCAGCAGATATGCGCCAGCGTGGCGTCGTCGTTCATTTCTCCCGAACAGGCGCTGCAGAACCTCCGGGAACTGGGTAGCGACGATTTCGAAACGGTGAAGTCCAAGGCGCAGGCGCGCTGGGACGATGTGCTGGGACGCATCGAGGTAGAGGGCGGTACGGACGACCAGTACCGTACGTTCTATTCGTGCCTCTACCGGTCGGTGCTCTTCCCGCGTAAGTTCTACGAGGTGACCGACCAGGGCGAGGTCGTGCATTACAGCCCCTACAACGGCGAGGTGCTCCCCGGCTACATGTATACCGACACCGGGTTCTGGGACACCTTCCGCAGCCTTTTCCCGCTGCTGAACCTCGTTTACCCCTCCGTGAACGCCGAAATCCAGCAGGGACTCGCTAACGCGGCACGCGAGAGCGGTTTCCTGCCCGAATGGGCGTCGCCCGGGCACCGCGGCTGCATGGTGGGCAACAATTCCGCTTCGGTGGTTGCCGATGCCGTGGTGAAGGGCACGAACGACAAAGACCTCGGGGTGCTCTACGATGCGATGGTGTATGCCACGGAGCACGTGCACCCGACCGTTGCGTCGACCGGACGCTGGGGGCACGAGTACTACAACGAGCTGGGATATATCCCTTACGACGTGAACATTCCCGAGAACGTGGCACGTACGCTCGAATACGCCTACGACGACTGGTGTATTCTGCAGGTGGCGAAGAAACTGAACCGTCCCCAGGCTGAACTGGACAAGTGGGCGGCGCGTGCCCGGAACTACCGCAATGTCTTCGACCCCGAAACCCGTCTGATGCGCGGTCGCCTCAGGGACGGCAAGTTCCAGGCGCCGTTCAGTCCCTACAAGTGGGGCGACGCCTTCACCGAGGGTAACTCGTGGCATTATACGTGGTCGGTATTCCACGACGTCGAGGGGCTCGTCGACCTGATGGGCGGCCGGGAGCAGTTCGTCCAGATGCTCGACTCGGTATTCGTCGTGCCGCCGATCTACGACGACAGCTACTACGGATTCCGCATCCACGAGATCACCGAGATGCAGGTGGCCGACATGGGCAACTACGCCCACGGCAACCAGCCTGCGCAGCACATGATCTACCTCTATAATTATGCGGGTGCCCCGTGGAAAGCCCAGTACTGGGCGCGCGAGGTGATGGATCGCCTCTATTCGGCCTGTCCCGACGGCTATTGCGGCGACGAGGACAACGGCCAGACTTCGGCCTGGTATGTCTTTTCCGCCCTGGGGTTCTATTCCGTCTGCCCGGCTTCGGACGAATACGTCGTCGGTTCGCCGCTGTTCCGCAAGGCCGTCGTGAACCTCGAAAACGGGAATAAGATTGTGCTCGAAGCGCCGGACAACAGCCCCGAGAACCGTTATATCGGAGCCGTGCAGTTCGACGGGAAATCCTATACGTATAATTTCCTGCGCCATTCCGACCTCGTGAAGGGTGCCGGCGTCCGCTTCTCGATGCGTCCCGACCCCGATTACACGCGGGGTACGGAGCCCGGGGATGCCCCTTACTCGTTCAGCCGCGAATAACACGGACGGGTTGAACCGATGTCAATCCGCCGCGGCCGGTTCCGGCTGCGGCGGATTTTTTGTTTTTGCCGGAATCCCGAAATGTCGATAATTTGTCAATAGAATATGCCCGGGGATTTTGTAAATCGGCTGAAAAGCGCTACTTTTGTAACGTTGTTTTGACAATTGTTAGGTTAATCCGAACACCTCCCCATGACATCTACCGACAGAATCGACCAACGCGAACGTAAGAAACAGCAGGGCCAGGCCGCTGCGTTCTATTCGTCGTCGTGCCGACAGCAGGATCGGAGTACGCAGATGCAAGGGCAGCAGGTGTCCGGGAGCGGAATACGCAGATAGATACCAGACCGCCATGACATACGTGTCGTGGCGGTCTGTCTTTTTTTCAAACTTAAAACCAAAGGTATGAAGGTCGGTGTTATTATGGGCTCGGTGAGCGATTATGAGGTGATGGCCGATGCCGTCGCCATGCTCGGACAATTCGGGGTCGATTTCGAAAAGCGCGTGGTGAGCGCCCACCGTACCCCTGACCTGCTGTGCGAATATGCCAAGACGGCCAAAAACCGCGGTATCGGGGTGATTATTGCCGGCGCGGGCGGTGCCGCGCATCTGCCGGGCATGGTGGCCTCGATGACCACGCTCCCCGTGGTGGGCGTCCCCGTGAAGTCGCGGGCCCTGAACGGGCTGGATTCGCTGCTTTCGATCGTGCAGATGCCTGCGGGCGTTCCGGTGGCGACGACGGCCATCAACGGGGCGAAGAACGCGGCGCTGATAGCCGTGTCGATCCTCGCTCTGCAGGATGCGGAGCTGGCTGCCCGGCTCGAAGCGTTCCGTGCGAAACAGACCGCCGACGTACTGGCGGCAGAACTTTAATCCGGCAGGGGAGGCGGCTATGGCAGAGAAAACGAAAACGATCGGTATCATGGGCGGCGGTCAGCTGGGGCTGATGATCGTCGAGCAGGCGCACCTGCTCGGGGCGCGCACGCTGTGCCTCGACCCTGCGCCCGACGCCCCCGCGTTCGCGCTGAGCGACGGGCACATCGTGGCGGCGTATGACGATGCCGCGGCGCTCGAAGAGCTTTGCCGCCGCAGCGATGTGGTGACCTACGAATTCGAAAACGTCCCGGGCAGCGTGCTGATCCCGCTGGAAAAGAAATACAACATCCCGCAGGGTTTCCGCCCGCTTTACGATTCGCAGGATCGCCTGCGCGAGAAGGACAATGCCCGCGCCAACGGGCTGCGGACGCCCCTGTACGCCGCCGTGGACGACGAGGCGTCGCTGCGTGCCGCCTTGGCCGAGATAGGATTCCCGGCGGTGCTCAAGACCCGTACGCTGGGATACGACGGCCACGGGCAATTGGTGTTGAAGGGCGAGGCCGACGTGCCGCGTGCGCTGCCGATGCTCTCCGTACCCTGCATTCTGGAGGCGTTCGTGCCGTTCGATTTCGAAGCCAGCATCGTGATGGTCTCGGACGGGGAGCGCGTCATCCATTTCCCCATCGGGCGGAACGTCCACCGCGACGGCATCCTCGACCTGTGCTTCGTCCCCGCCGAGGGGATCGACGACGGCCTGCGCAGCCGCATGGCTGCGGCCGGCGAGCGGTTCATGAAATCCTGCCGCTACCGCGGGATCCTCGCCATCGAGTTCTTCATCCGCGACGGAGAGTTCTATTTCAACGAAATGGCGCCGCGGCCCCACAATTCGGGGCACTATACCATCGAGGGGTGCACGACCAACCAGTTCCGCGAGCTGGTGCGCTTCCTGCTGGGCGAACCGTTGCAGGAGCCGCAGCTCGTGGCGCCGACCGTGATGAAGAATATCCTGGGGCAGGATCTCGAAGCGGCCGAGAGAATCGCCGCCGAAAACCGCCCGGGTGTCCATGTCCACCTTTACGGCAAGACCGAGAGCCGTCCGAAGCGCAAGATGGGGCATATCACCTTCGTCGGGATGGACGCCGGGGAATACGGTGCCGCGTGGGCCGACAGATTCGTAAAATAAGTGCAAACGAAATAACATGGAAAACTACCGGATTTTTGTTGAGAAACATCCCCGTTTCCGGGTCGAGGCCGACAGCCTGCGCCGGGAGCTGAACACCAATCTGAACCTGGACATCCGCAGTCTGCGGTTGCTCAACGTCTACGACCTGTTCGGGTTCAGCCGAGAGCTGCTCGAAAAGAGCCGTTACAGCGTCTTCGGCGAAGTGGTAACCGACAGCGTGACCGATTCGTGCGACCTGGCGGGACGGAAATACATCGCCGTGGAGTACCTCCCCGGCCAGTTCGACCAACGTGCCGCGTCGGCCGTCGACTGCGTGCGGCTGATCGACCCGTCGGCCCAGGTGCGCATCCGCTCGTCGAAGCTGTTGCTGTTCGACGATGCCGTTTCCGACGAAGATCTGGCGCGCATCCGCCATTACTATATCAACGCGGTCGAGTCGCGCGAGAAGAATCTGGACGTGCTGACCGACATGGAACAGGCCGAGGTGAAGCCCGTCGCCGTGCTGGAAGGCTTCACCAAGATGACCGACGCCGAACTGGAACCCTGCTGCAAGCGGTACGGGCTGGCGATGAATGCCGACGACCTGCGCGAGGTGGTGAAATATTTCCGTGCCGAGGGGCGCGATCCCTATGAGACCGAGCTGCGCATCCTCGACACCTATTGGAGCGACCACTGCCGCCATACGACCTTCACCACCGAGCTGGAGGGCATCACGGTCGAGGAGTCGTTCGCAAAGGACGAGATCGAGGATTCGCTGGCCCTCTACCTGCGCATCCGCCGCGAACTGGGCCGCGAGCACAAGAGCATCTGCCTGATGGACATGGCGACCATCGGCGCCCGTTACCTGCGCAAGAAAGGGCTGCTGGACGACCTAGAAGTGAGCGACGAGAACAATGCCTGCTCGGTATACGTCGATGTCGATGTCGACGGGGCGACCGAGAAGTGGCTCCTGCAATTCAAGAACGAAACCCATAACCACCCGACCGAGATCGAGCCGTTCGGCGGTGCTTCGACCTGTCTGGGCGGCGCTATCCGCGACCCGTTGTCGGGGCGCAGCTACGTCTACCAGGCCATGCGCGTAACGGGTGCCGGCAATATCTACCAGAAGGTGTCCGATACGCTCGAAGGCAAGCTCCCGCAGAGCGTCATTTCGAAGAAGGCCGCCGCGGGCTACTCCAGTTACGGCAATCAGATCGGGCTGGCAACGACCCATGTGCGCGAGATTTACCACGACGACTATGTGGCCAAGCGCCTCGAAGTCGGTGCCGTGGTCGGTGCCGTGAAGGCTGAAAACGTCCGCCGCGAAAAACCCGTCCCGGGCGACAAGATCGTCATGCTGGGCGGCCGCACGGGGCGTGACGGTATCGGCGGCGCCACGGGTTCGTCGAAAGAGCACAATACCAAGTCGCTCGAAACCTGCGGCAGCGAGGTGCAGAAGGGCAATGCCCCCGAGGAGCGCAAGCTCGAACGCCTGTTCCGCCGCCCGGAGGTGACGCGGCTCATCAAGAAATCGAATGACTTCGGTGCCGGCGGCGTCAGCGTCGCCATCGGCGAGCTGGCCGACGGGCTGGACATCTACCTCGACCGTGTGAAGACCAAGTACAGCGGCCTGAATTCCACGGAACTGGCGATCAGCGAGTCGCAGGAGCGTATGGCCGTGGTCGTCGAGGCGAAGGACGTCGCCGAATTCATGGGCTACTGCCGCGAGGAGAATATCGAGGCGGTCGAGGTGGCCGACGTGACGGATACGGCCCGTATGCGGATGTTCAACAAAGGGCGCAAAGTCGTAGACCTCGCCCGTGAATTCATCGACAGCGCCGGGGCGAAGCACTATGCCGAAGCCATGATCGGTGAGGTGGAGAACCGCGATCCTTTTGCCCGTGAGGTCGTGGGCGCGACGTTTGCCGAACGCTTCGAGGAGAACCTGCGCGACAACAATGTCGTCTCGCAGCGCGGCCTGATCGAAATGTTCGATTCGACGATCGGCCGTTCCACCGTGCTGATGCCGTTCGGCGGCCGCACGCAGGGCAGCGAAACGCAGGTGTCGGTGCAGAAACTCCCGACCGACGGTTACACCGACACGGCCAGCATCATGGCCTTCGGCTACAATCCCTACCTGGCCTCGTGGAGCCCTTACCACGGTGCTGCGTATGCCGTCGTCGAAGCTGCTGCCAAGGTCGTGGCTGCGGGCGCGCGTTATGACAGGATGCGTTACTCATACCAGGAATATTTCGAACGCATGACCCGCGATCCCCGCTCGTGGGGCAAGCCGCTGGGTGCCCTGCTCGGTGCGCTGAAGATGCAGGTCGAACTGGGCCTGCCCTCGATCGGCGGCAAGGACTCGATGTCGGGCACGTTCCAGCATATCAACGTCCCGCCCATGCTGATGGCCTTCGGCATCACGACGGTGAATGCCGGGACGGTCATTTCGACCGATTTCAAGAAGGCCGGCAACCGTATCTACCTGGTGCGCCATACGCCCAGGGAGAACCATATGCCCGACACGGCGCAGCTGAAGGACAACTTCGGCTTTGTCAGCGAAAATATCGAACGCGGCAATATCCTCGCCGCATGGTCGGTGGGCTTCGGAGGTGTCGCCGAAGGTCTTGCCAAGATGGCTTTCGGCAACCGCATCGGCGCCGAGGTGGAGATGGACGAGGCGGAACTCTTCGGATACGCCTATGGTTCGATCCTTGTCGAGAGCGCCGTCGAACTGACCCATCCTGCGGCCGGGCTGCTGGGTATGACCGCAGCCGAAGGGGCGTTGACCGTCAACGGCGTGAAAATGCCGCTCGACGCCCTCTACAAGGCCAATACCGAGAAATTCGCGGCCGTTTACCCCGACAAGGGGGAGAACCATGCCGGAGTGATGACCTCGGAGCCCGCACCCCGGACTTTCGCCTATCGGGGCGAAGCCGTCGAACATCCGCTGGTCTATATCCCCGTGTTCCCGGGCACCAACTGCGACTACGACACGGCCAAAGCATTCCGCAAGGCCGGGGCCGAGGTCGAAATGAGCGTGTTGTGCAACCTCGGGGGCGACGACATCCTGCGTTCGATCCGCGAAATGAAGGAACATATCCGCCGCGCCCATATCTTCGTGCTGAGCGGCGGCTTCTCGTCGGGCGACGAACCCGACGGCAGCGCCAAGTTTATCGTCAACGTACTCAACAATAAGGATATACG
>ENA-OUOW01001417-OUOW01001417.1-human-gut-metagenome-genome-assembly--contig:-NODE-1417-length-16338-cov-6.885033_pt1 | contig 16338 bp, 35 predicted proteins | sample MGYA00237938_ERZ548769 | MGnify/ENA primary metagenome ERZ548769 (study PRJEB26490, sample SAMN05356870) | human gut metagenome | biome: terrestrial biome; feature: human-associated habitat; material... | reverse complement strand
ATTATATACTATTACACATTTTATAAAATGTCAATGACATTATTTTATTTTTGAAAATAATTAATTTTAGTGTTGACAACATCTAGTAACACGTGGTATAGTTTAGACAACAAGAAAAACAGTGTTACAGAGAGGAGAAAACATCATGACAATGTTAAAGAAAAACACCTACACTATCGACGGAGAAGAATTGCAGAAGAGAATCTCGAACGAAATGGAATCGCTCAAATACAACTACCGCGAATGGCGGTTAGCTGAACCTGGTTCGTCCGATTCTGAAAACTGTTACATTAATTACAGGGCTAATGTAGCAGTTTTAGGAGAGCTGCTTCGCATCCAGGGGTTAGACTCCGTGGAAGCGCAAATGGTAATTGGCTATGTAACGGATTTAGCTGAATATGATTCCATCAGATATCAAATCAGCTACCTTGGCGGAGAAATTGACGCCCTTGGCACAAAGATGTATGGAATAGTCAAAACTTTCAAAGTCGAGGACGACGGCGAAAGTGAAAAGCCCAAATATTATGCAGTAAAAGCCCAGCGCGACGAATTAATCAAGCGCCGTAGCGCATTAATATGGAAAATCGCTAGATAGTATGTACGGGGGCCGAAAGGCTCCCGGATACAAGAAAGGGAGTATAAATCATGAAATTAACAGCAAAAGAATTGAAAGAATTGGAATTAATCAAAGACTTCACCGGTTATAACTATGTAATAGAACCGTTGCCGGAACCGTTGACCGTCGGCGTAGAAACGCACAGAATCGCCGTTTATAAAACGGTTAATGGTACCAATACTTATCGCCCGATCATCACGGCGACGGACGATGAAGAACTTGCCAGTCGCACAAAAGCCGTACTAGCAAACATGACAGCCCGATTCGGTGAAATTATGCCGTACTTGCTCAACAAGAATGTCGGCGGTGACAAATTTTATGTCACCTATTGGCCAGAAATCGGGGTAAAAGATAACCCGAAAGTATGGTACAACTTATGCCGCGGCGGTAAGACCATTTCAGTCATGTTGGAACGTGAAACGTTATTAACACTAACGCATGCGTTGGAACGTGTATTAGCTTGATTGTTAGGGGCCGCAAGGCCCCTAGAAAGGATGATACTATGAAGAAGGCTTATTATTTTTACTACATGCTCGAACGTCCCGTATCTATCGGTACTCAGCCCGATAAGTTCGTAAGCTTTACGGATGAACAGGGCGTGACGCCGTCTAATCATCACCATTGGGGCATTGTCTACTATGACCGCCCATTGAGTGATAAAGAAATGAATGACTATGAAATGGAATACGGCGGCGTTGCAGATAGTTTTCCGTGGCAGCATGGTATAATGACGACAGAAGGAGGATGAAAACTATGAAATACGATGTAACTTACTCTTGCGGCCATACTGGTACTGTCCAGATCTACGGCACGGCCGCCGAAAGAGAAAAAAAGATTGCCTGGTACGAAAATTACGCCGTCTGCCCAGACTGCTACAAGCAGGCCCAGCAGGAAGAAGCCGCAACAGCGGCCAAGCAGGCTAAAGCAGACGGCCTTCCGGCATTGACTGGCAGCGAAAAGCAAATCCGGTGGGCTGAAAGTATCCGCAAGGAAAAGATGGCGGTCGCCCGCGAATGGCTGTCCCGTTATCCCGGTGAACAGGCAGATAAATGTTTGACCTGGTACGGCGGTCATGCCAGTGCCTCGTGGTGGATTGACCACCGCGACGAACGGCCCCAGCGTACAGCCAAGCTGGGCGTTGCAGAATGGAATAAATAAAAAAAGGACGGCTCGCAATGAGTCGCCCTTCTTTTTTATTCTATTACGCGGATAAGTCCCAGCTGGCACGCGGCCATTTTAGCCAGCGTACGCACGTCGTTGACTATCGTATAATACGTGTTGCGGTCAATCCCCAACTCTACTGTCGTCGCTTTCCAGCTTTCCCGGCGATGGTATTTGCAGGTAGCCACACGCCTTGAAATGTCGTCCAGGGCTTCGTATACCCCGGATACGAGTCTAAGCCAGCGTTCGGGCCGCTTGATGACGACGCCGTCGCTCAGTGTCACTTGCTTTAGCTCCGTGGCCAGCCGTATCCCTTCTAATGCTGTCGGGTCCGATACAAAGGCATGGCCGTTACTGCCGCCGCTATGGCCGCCTGTGACGTTCTCCCTGGCTAGTCGTACGGCCCGCTTGATTTCTCGTTCCCGGTAAAACACGAGTTCTATATGCCGCGTCGTGGAGTCAATCGCGGCGCGCTGATTGTGGTGCATGTGCATCCCCTCCCATCGTTACGACTCTCACTATTCCGGCGTTATGGATACGCCGCCAGCACTGTAAGCATGGTTCCGGGGTCGGCAACTCTTTTCCGGTTTCTACGTCCATGCCCCATAAGTACAGGGTAGCTCCCTGCATTTCCCGGCGGCTGGCTGATATGATCGCATTTTCTTCTGCATGTACCGATATGCATTTTTCCACCATCTGACCGTGCGGTACTTGATGCAGACGGCGGTAACATTTTCCGGTATCGCAGCAGTTCCGTTCGCCGCGTGGTGCGCCGTTGTAGCCGGTGCTGACAATCTCGTCGTTATTGACGATGACAGCCCCGTAAACGCGCCGTAAGCACGTTGCACGCTGTGCTACGGCTTTTGCTATACCCAGATAATACGCGTCCTTAGACGGGCGTACATAGCCGTCGTTCATGGGGATAAACGTCGGGATTTCGTTATATTGCGCGCGGATAAATAGCGCCGCGTCGCACCTGCCTTCTAAATCCAGCTTCCTGGAGATGGTTAGCGCCGTTTCTTTGAACTTCTCGTCATTGCCTTCCGTTTTATAACGGATGAGGGCCAGTGTATCCCTGGCCGCTTCCGTCGTGGTGTAAATCACTTCCATTTTCCTGTCACTTCCTTTTCCACATGAAGAGTGGTGAACGATGCGCGCCGATGTGATGCGCGTCCAGGTCACGTTTACTCTTTTTCGTTTCCCAGGGATAGCGCTTCCGACGTCGTTCTTCATACAGCTGCTTTTCTTCATCGCTCATCTGATGAGTCCTTACTTCTCCGGGTGCATACCAATTTTCCATGTTTATCACCTGTTATTGTGAAAATTAACATTGTTCTTTATAAGAAGGCGCCGGGCCAGCCATGTTCCGGCGCCGCCTGTCATTTAGAAACGTCGTTCACCGGCGCCGGACTTATAGCCAGTCCCCTTCCATTCCTCAATATCGTCGCACGATAAAGAACGTTTAGGCTTATCTTCTACGTGTTTATACGTTTCTTCAAAAATATCCGGCTTACACGGATACTGTTCGCCATGTACGCCCGTGATGATATAATCGCCGACACTGGCTTTCATATCGCCTTCTAATGTATGGATAATCATTTCTTTGTCCGTCTGATATGCTTCAATCACAACGGGTTTCTTTACGTATTTAGCCATTTTCCATCTCTCCTTTTTCGTCCATGCTTTTACTCATAGCTGCTTTAACTGTTTCTATCATGCAATAATTGATTGTGCAGATTTCGTTGCCTTCTACTGTAAATTGGGCCGGGTAGGCCATAGGGCATTGGCCATCTCTGACGCAATACTCCATGACGTGATTTTGTGTACACATATGCACCCGAAAGGCTTCTAGTAGGTCTAATAATTTTACTTTATCAGGCTTAACTTCCATTATCGTCACCCCGACAATCTTTCTTGCTTTTTCCTGCATCTGTATACATTCTAAAATCCCCAGCTTACCATAATGTTATCGTCGTTGAGTGCCACTTTATAGCCGTCTTCGTCGAGCTTACGGGTCAATGCCTTATCTACGTTGCTATCGCCAGTTAAAGCCAGCGCGACGTAGTTTTTGCCACTAAGGTACGCACGTTCAATGACTTCATCTATGTGTTTTGTGCTAATATCCGTTTTTATCACTCCCTTCTTTCGGTTCTAGCAGTTCCGGTTTTTCGTAGATATTGCCGATGACTTTAACTTGTCCGCCGTCATTAAGAATCATTTCCAGGTCAAACTCAACGAAAGGATATTGTTCTTTTTCTATGCATTGCGCTAGCAGTACGCCCGTTTCGTCGTCTATGACAAACCGTTTCTTCATGTCTTTGCGGGTGGCTTCGACAATATCGCCTTCGTAAATCATTACATCCTCATAGCTATCATCGTAATACGTCGTCCACGGCATGAGTGCTACATCATAAAAACATGCGACGATGGTAGTACCCTCTTTAGTCATTCCTTTGACTCTGTTCTTGCGGAAGTCGATTTCGGATACATGCATCATCACTTTCTTGTCGTGGTGCCATGCCCGGTAGTCAATCCATTGCGGTTCCATGTTATTCGCCGTCCTCTCCTGCTCCAGTAATCAGATTGCCAGGGCATTTGTTAGGCCCCAGCCCGACACACCAATAAAAGATTGCACACCCTTCGCAACCAGTGCCTGCCCCCTGTTTTTCGCAGTACTCCCACAAGAAATAAGTGGCGTCCAGTGCGCGAATATCGTCAACAATACAATCAATGCCGTCATAGTTCATACTATGGTTCAGCGCTTCCATGGCGATTTTATTCAACAATCGTTTCGCCTGTTCATCGCTGTACTTCATTTGTAGCAGTTTCAGTGCTAAATCGCGCACAACTTTAAAGCTATGGCGGTTTTCTTCGCTGTCATCTTCCCCAGCCCGTTTAAAGGCATTGGCGTATTGCTTTAGCAGCTCTTTGTAGATTCTTTCTGCTTCATCATTCATCGCTCATCAGCTCCTTAATCCATTGTTCACCTTGTTCACGGGCGTTAAAGTGTAATTGCAATTTTATTTTGTCTTCGAGGATAATGGTCAGCCAGTATTGACTGCATGTTGTACTCAGCGGCAGGCTGATGGCTATAATTTTTTCCGGATTGATATAAGTACTATCATCTATCTTTATTAGTTTCATGCTCTTCTTCCCCTTCTGTTTGTCCGTCTTTGCCCAGGTATATCTCCATCCTGGCTATAACTTTTTCGCTGGTTTTAAGTATCCCGACAAGATATAGTGTCACAAGCCCCATTGTCCCGATTCCCACAGCGATAAGGCTATGTGCCAAACAGGTTACCGTCAGTAGTAGTGCGATGGCCAATGCATCCATCAAGACAACGTAGACGGTCAGTATATTGCTTAGCTTCGTGTTGTTCCTTTCTAGCCTTAGTTAATCGTTTTAGATTCCCTTCTACGAGCTTTTTCTTTAACTTCGGGTGTAGTTCATAGAGTGGGAAATTTAAGTCCGTTATTTCGCTTACAGTGATTTCCGCGCGCGGGTCTTCGGCGTCGATGCCGGCTATCAACGAACCGTCGATTTCGGCTATGTAGCCGTCGTCCTCGATGATGCCAGCGCTTTCGAGGATATCTGCCGTCGCCTGGACCAGCCCGAACAAATCGGGCCAGCCCTTGCGGTTCGGCATATAATACCTAGCGGTCATCGTAACGGCACATCCAATTGGCTTGATGGGCCTTCTTTGGGCTTTTAACTGCCATAAAGAGTCCTTCGCGTATTCTCTATAGGCTTTGCCCTGTACAAGGCCGTAGCGCGTCTTCTGGAGCGAATTTTTCTTAGTCATGGGCCGTCCGTGGATGACGAATTGGTATGTCATTTCTTTTCCCCGAAAGTGCGGAGCAATAAGTCGGCGAGGTCCTCTCCTAAACCTTCGATAATTTCATCGTCTTCGTCGTCCATGTCGTCCGGATCTTCTTCCGGGTCGAGGTCGATAATGTGTTCCGTCGTCACTTTGAACGGTTCGTTATTGAGTGCGGACTTTGCTACGATGAGCATCACATCTGCCAGATGGGTCCGCATCGTAATGTCTTTGTAGGTGAAGCCTTCTATCGTGATGGAGAATTTCTGGTCTGGGCTGCTGATACCCAGGATAGTTGCTAACGTCGCTTCGAGTTCGATTCTTTCTGCTTTAGTCATGGTCTTTATGCTCCTTTTCTTTGGCTTCTTCGTTCGTAATTAAGAAATCTAAATACTGCCGGGCCTTCATGAGGTCTTTTAGTGGCGTCCCTTCCGCCGGGTAGTGGTACAGGTACTTGACAATATTGCCGATGTACATTGCATCAGCTCCCGTCGCCCCGCTGGTCATGATTTCAATGGCCTTGGTACATTCCGTACCGCGCCAGGTGTAGTGGTTCGGGTGCTGTACATCATTCATTTGTTGTTTGTCCCGTTGTTTCAAATACGACTTGATCAGTGCGTCCATGAGTTCGTTCAGAGATACTCCGTCTTCCTTGGCCGCCTCCTTGATTCTGGCCGCTACGCTCGGTTGTACAAGTAGGACAATGCGCTTGCTCTTTACTTCTACATATTGGTGGTTGACTTTGTATCCCTTCGGCGGCGCTTCCATTTCGCATTTCATGCCTTCCAGCATTTCGCCCGTGACTTCGCCGCGGTATGAGCTGTCGATGATACCGGCGGCATTTGACAACCGCAGTTCCCGCTTCGCGCCATAGCTAGATCGCATGAAAAGCATCATGCAGTACCCTTCCGGGATTTCAAACGCCAGCCCCGACGGAATCTTTACCCCGTGTTCGCCGGGATAGATGACGAATTTCACGTCGTCTTTGCTGTAATTATCGAGGATTTTCTTGATTTCAATGTCCATCATTTATGCTTGTTCCTTTCTAGTACTTTATCCCTTGCCTGGTGTGCGACGCCGGGTCGCGCCCCGTGGCACTTTATCGCCCGTGGCCGACATTCCCGATCATCTGCACATACCGGCATGAGCTTCCCGTCTACCGTCACCACATAGTGCCGGTAGCCCGTGAGCTTCTTATGACAGTAATAGCAGCGTGTCACATTGCATCACCGCCTACTGATTAAGCCGTTCTTTCAGAATCGAACCGGCCTTAAATTTCATGCTGTTATGGCCGGTCGTTTCCATCATTTCCCCGGTCTGGGGGTTGCGCGTCGTGCGCGGTGCTACGTACTTCTTTTCAAACGTACCGAATCCCACGAACGTGATTTTATGGTCCTGCGCCACGAGGTCGGCGATAGTACCCAACATTTCATCCACGATACGGGCGCAAGTGCCTTTCGTCTTGCCGCTCCGCTGTGCTACCGTGTCGATGAACGCTTTTTTCGTGATGTTTTTCATTTTGATTGCTCCTCTCTAGAATGGGATTTCTTCGTCGGCAACTTCGCTACCCATGTTGTTAAAACCGCCGTTATTGGCTCTCATTGGCCGTACAACCTTCGCAATGCGATTGACGAGTAAGTTATATGCTACTTTCTGTGTACCGTCCTTAGCGGTGTATTCATGCATATCTATCTTGCCTGTCACTTCTACGCGATTGCCGCGCTTGACGTCCTGGACAATGGCTTCTGCCAATTCTTTGAAGGCGGTGCAATACCACCATTGGCTTGTCCAGTCTTCCTTGCTCTTGCCGCTCGTCCCCGGCAGCTTTTTGTTGTCCGCTACCGAAAACGTCACGACGGGCGTCCCTTTGGCCGTGACCCGGCTTTCCGGGGCCTTGCCAATGTTGCCGATTACTGTGATTGTATTCATTGTCTATCACTCCTTTTTCTGGTATTCTCCACGATTGCCGTGGTATATATCGACTGGTCCGTTCTGCTTCTCATACGCTTCCAGTGCCGGGTAATCTATGTTGCACTCTACATTGAGGCATTTCATGAATTCCCATATGGGCACTTCGTTATGAGTCAGTACGTAAACCTTGTCTTTGTAATAGTTCTGCAAATCCTTGATGCGTTTATCACGCCATTTGTATTTCGTGTACAGCGTCCAGAATATGACGATTGCCACCCCGGCTATCATGTCGCGTGTCTTCGCCATAAGTTTCAGATCGCGCGTCCGGCCGGTTATCATTTTCTGCATCCTTTCGGCGATGCGCTCATTGAGGAACCGGTCGAATCCGTGTTCACACAATTCATCCCGCCAGTCGTAAATGAAGCCTTCCTGGAATTCGTCGAGATGCTCCCACATGTCGTTCATCGCGGCGAATCGGTTGCGCCCGAATCCGTATTTATCGTGAAGGCAGCTGAACAATAATGTCGTCGCCCAGTCCGTACCGCTTTCGGCCCCGGCTTCACGCCGTACTTCCATGCGCTGCCTGTCCCGTTTCGCCAGGGCGCGGCTAATAGCGTTCATCGTATCAGCCCTTTCTTGCGGACCATGTAAGCGCCGTATGACAATCCTGCTTTGCGGGCAGCCGCAATGTCTTCATCAAGGCCCGTACGGAGTCGGTTTTCAACGGCCGTTTCTATGGCCTTATCTCTCATCCTTTTCATACGGTTGCGCGCCTGGATGATCGTTTTCGGCCGCATGATCTGGTAATAGATTTTCTTCCACGCGTCGCGGCAGTCCGGGCATACGCTGAATCCGCATGTCAACGGCTTATCGCACACGATACAGGTTGGTCGCCGTGTACGGCCCTGCTTTAGGTATTCGTTCCAGTCCCAATAGCGCTTCGTGAATTTATCGAGGCAGGACTGGCACAACCGCTGTGCTTTATATTGCGGGTCGAATTCATCCCCGCACACCATGCATTTACTCATCTTGCTACTCCTCTCTTCATGACGATAGCCATACTCACAAGTCCCGTGTTCGGGTCCAGCCAGAACCGCATGTATTCGTTACCCATGCGCATGTTGCAGGCCAGCCCTTCCTTGAAGGCGGGGATGTTCTTGATAATCAGTTCGTCCGGGATTCCGGGGACAGCCCGACGGGCGAATTCGATGACGTCTTTCGGCACGTCGTCCAGCGACGGCGGTTTCTTTTCTTTGTCCGGCCGCTTTGTCCATTTGCTTCTAAGGCCACTAATCATATCGTGGATGCGCTTGCGCCCGGTTTCGTTGACCGGCGCTTCCGGCAGTGCCGGGTAGTCCGGAATCTGGTTCAGCTTGCGCTTGACTTCTTTCTTGATCATCGTCACGCTCGGCATAGTGTCGGCGCTGTCAATCACACGGCCCACGGCCCGCAGGACGTCGCCGTCGCTGTAGCGTTCAAACTGGAGCATCATCGCGCCGATGAATTCATCGCCATTCTGGCCGCTCAGCTTCCAGGCGTCATTTGGATAAGAGCCTCTTAATATCTTCAAAACTTGATTGGCTGTGTTGCTCGTCATACTCTTTGCACATCCTTTCTCTCCGTGCGTCATCTTCCCGCAGCCGTTCGTCGCGGGTCTTATAACGCCCTTTATATGGTGTCGAAGGGCTTTCCCGTTTTTCCCAGGTGCGTACCGTGGCTTTCCAGTCCTTCATGTGGGTGTTTCCTCTCATCCATCCGTTAGCCTCGTAATGATCATAGAAGTATTCCGGGTCAATGTTGTTTCCACGCTCTTCACAATACGCACGAATTTCTTCCACCGTGGGCTTTACAAAACGTCGTTCCTTGTGTTTTTTAGTCGTGGGCGCAGCGGAAGGTTTACTTCCGCTATCTATACTTTCAGTCTTACTTAACTCAGTCTTACTTAACTCAGTCTTATTAGCGTTAACTTTTTTAACATCTGGAAGTAAAGTTTTTTTACTTCCATGGGAAGTAAAGATTTTTAACTTCTTGATGTAAAGCTTGTTGGGCTTGTTGAGTCCCTGCCGGACAATATCAAGTAAGTCATATTCGACGAGTTTCTTCATAGCTTTTACGCATGTGGGATGTGAAATATTCAATGCTTCTTGCAACTCTTCCTGTGCGAAGATGAAGAAAATGTCGTCGTTCTCGTCTACCCATCCGTTGTTCCTGGATAGGTTGAACCTGTCGCGGAGAAGTGCATACATTACCTTTGCACTCATCGGCAGATTCTTGTAAAACGGGTTCGTGAATAATGCTTTAGGGAGTTGATAGAATTGTTCGTTGTCTATATCCCCTAATTTATATCTTTCGCTCATTTCAAGCTCCTTATCCTGTACCATCCGGCGCTCATGTTGGGACTTGGCCTTGCTTCGATATAGCCTTTATTTTCCAGGTCATCCATTATCTTTAGGACTTTGGCTTTATCTGTGTCTAATAGCCATTCCGCAAGCGCGGCGATCTGAATGTTATCCTCGATACCGACATAACCTAGAAACGCTTTTTCTCGTAAGGTTAAATCATCAGCGTCTAGGTATTTTACGGGGATGAAAATACCTGTAAATTCCATGTTAATCTCTCCCTCTAATCTGTTGAAACCTTTCTCTCATCTGCCTAGCTTGCGGCCCGTGTGCCCGTTCGTGGCAGTCCCGACAAAGTACGATGAGGTTATCTAAATCGCTCGTCCCGCAGTGGGAACGAAATGTAATGTGATGGATTTCCGCAGCCGGCGCACCGCAGTTCTCGCATACGCCGCCCGCCCGTTCATAGGCCGGATGGCGGTTCTTTCGGTATAGCGCGTCGTCGCGGCGTTTTCTTTTATTCATCTCGTTCGGGCCTCCAATCATCTATGAGCGCCTGGATCCACTCTCTATCCTCGACGTTCGCACCGATCTGGCTGGCTTCGTCGACGAGACAGTCAATTAGTCGGCTCATGTCGTGCGTGTCGTACACGCTGGACCCGGCGTATAAGTGCAGGACGGTACAGCCTTTGACCTTACTTACCCCGGTATCAATGGCAATCCATCCAATACCGGAGTGCCTCCAGTCCCGGCACACGCTGGCCGCCAGCTTCTGTTGGACGCATATCGGGGTAAATCCCTGGGAATTTTGGATGGATTGCCGATATACTTCTTCTTTGCTGACATATTGGCCGTCGCTGGACAGCTTCTCGGCTATCCGTTGGCACAATACCCAGCAGTAGGAGTTAGCGTTCAATGAGCGTTTTTCTGAATGGCGCTTAATCTCAATGGAGTAATCGCCATTCACTTTGATATTATTTAAGTCTTCGGTGAGCGGTGCGGGAATCAGTAGCATATAGCCGCTGTTTCCTTTCAGCACCTGGACACCTTTTGAATGGAACCTCATTCTACACGCCTTCCATCAGTGCGGCGTCGTCGGCCGCCATAGCTGCCTTTACCCATACATTGAATTGTTCGTAAAAGGCCTTTGCTTCCGGCAAAGTTAATTCGGAGAAACGGTTTTTATGATACTTTTCTTTGACTAAAGGAAGGACAAACCCCGTAGACCCATTCTGCCGCGCCCAATCAGTAACCAGCTGGAAATATTCACGAACCGTCTGCGGTACGCCGGCCGGAACAGAATTATTTTCCGTTTGTGGCGTGGTATTAAGTTGATCTGAATCTTTCGAGTCATCAATACAGAACAGCCCGTTTAGCGCATATTTCCTAGCATATGAAGATGAACTGCCAGTTACCTGGCTATCATCCATTCCCTTGCGGGAAACAGGTTCCCTTGCCAATGCCGATACGGATACCTGTTCCCCATCTCCGGTATCAATCAATGTTGCCGTGGCTTTGATATAATACCGGTCCCCGATAAGGACTACGTCATCGCTCATGAGAAGTGTAAGTCCTTGTTCACTAAGCAGGGGTTTGGCTGATTCGACAATGTCCTCACAGCTCCGATAGGCATATTTACCAAAATTATTGTATTGTGATTTCGGGGCTTTCAGCCTCATCTGGATATTCGTCAACTTACTGTAAATTGCGCTCATGCTTCATGAACTCCTTTCAGCTCATATTCAAATCCCAATGAATCTAATTTTTCCTGCAACTGTTCTAGATCCGATTCTCCCATGACTCCGTAAAAGACAACGTTGACGTTATAATTAGGAATTTCCGGCGTTACAGGTTCGCTGACAGCAGGTTCCTGGATGACAGGTTGTGCAACAGGTTCCGGTTCATGTGCGGCTACTTCACGGCATTCAGTTTCGCGGCGAATGGCTTCTTGACGTGCTAATTCGCGACGTTCAGCTTCCTGTCGGGCGGCCAATTCGATTTCTTTTTGTCGTTTAATGTCAGCTTCCACGACTCCTTTAATTTCATTAAAGGGAATGTCGTTGTTCGCCATATTCAGATACTTTGTGGGATTAAGCGGAGTAGCCAGGCCAGACGTGCTATTAGCCATTGTGACAATGGTTTTGACCATTTCACGCTTTTCTTCAATCATTTTTTTCTTTTCTTCGTCTGCCGTTTGCATTGCCAGCAGTCGGGAAACTTCCCTGTCAATAGCGACGGTGGTTTCTGACCATTTCGCGGTTTTGTTGTACCACCGCTTGTCAATGTTGAATTGGACGATATACGCGTCCTTGAGTCCGGCGGCTTCCGCTTTCTTGTCGAACTCCGAATTAATTGCGTTATCCAGCGATTCCAGCCTCTGTGTTTCGTAGCGGTCCAGCTGTTTCCGCAATGGCTTTTCAACGTCTTCAATGATGATAGCCAATTCATCACACTGACTCTTGAATAAATGGGAAGGCTGATTCAAGAGCTGCTTCCCTTCTCGTTCAAATTTTTTCAATCCGGTTCGCAAGGAAACGACTTCGCGCAATGCTTTCTGGCTGTCTTCTGCGTTTTCGTCGGTGACAACCAAATTGGCATATTTTTCTGTTACGGCCTGGAGATAATTCTTCACATCATCCATATTCCAGGCTAATGCTGTCGGTTCATTTGTGATTTCCGGCGTTACCGGAAGAATAGTGTTCGTTACGTTTTTCATGTTATGCTGCTCCTTTCGCCATTTCGGATCGTGTCAATAATTCGTCAAGCTCTTCGCGGGTTTCTTTATCAAGTTCATCTTCAATGGTCCATAATACTAACTGAAAAGCACCTACCAGGCTGTCAAAATCAACATAGTCATCATCCCGGCTGTCAAGCATTTCATTGCCAATAGCTTCCAGCCGTCCGCAGGAAATTCGTTGGCCTATCATTATCAGTTCTTCACCAATATCCATGCGTTCATAGACACGGGAAATGTCGTTATGGAATCGTGTGAAATTATCCATTGCTTTTTCTCCGTTTCTGCCTTATAATTAAGGCAATCAACTTAATACATCTAGCCTCGTAGGCCTTGCGTAACCGTCGCAAGGTCTACTTTGCTGTTACAATCTTCTGACCTAATTTAAGGTCAGCATCGGGAGCAATCCCGTTCAGCTTTTGCAGGTCGTATACAACCTCTCTTACGTCCTGCTCATCGCTAGCCAGTTCGGAGGCTATGTCCCAAAGGGTTTCCCCTTCTTCGACATAATGGATTTTTTGAATTTCACTGGCTTTCTGTTCATAGGCCAGTTTCGCGCCTGCGTACCAGCCAATGCCACAAGCCGTGGCAAGGGCCAGTGTAAAGGCAACGGCACTGGCAATCCGCTTGAAAAGCTTGCGATCATGCCGTTTTCCTTCCGGCCTGTGGTCGCGTATTTCAATGGCTTTCATAATTTCACCGCCTCTCTCAAAAACTCATAAATTCGACTCAACTTTTCTTTCAAGGCTCTGTTCTCTTCGGACAGGGCCTTATTTTTGCCCTCGAGCCTTTCCCATTCCAGCGGCCCGTGCGCTGGCTCTTCGTATTCACAAAGGGCCAGCACGTCCGCCGCCCGGTAGAAGGTGCCAGGGAGGCCGTACAGGCGTTTCAGCCTGCCGTCGCTTTCCATGCGGCAGATGGTCTGCCGGGAACACTTGAAAAGCTCTTGCAGTTCTTCGGAGCTGTAACATAGTTTCATGGCTATCAGCTCTTTTCTGCCAGAAACTTATTGATGAAATACTGTTGACCTTTTCCAGTAACCTTTGTCGTTTTGGTAATGATGTTGTTCCCTTTTCCATCAACATAAGAGCCTTCCTTTACCCGGAACAATCCTAATTCCATTGCTCTCTGTGTCGGCATGTTGTAACTCGTACCTTTCTGTTTGATGAGAAATCCGTGTTCGCGCATCCATGCGAATAAGCGTCCGCGGCCTATCTTGATGCCGTTGCCGTGCAAGATTTTTGCTAAGTCACCAATCAAGATGGAAGAGTTGGAAGCGCTGACGGCGTCGGCGAATATTTCTTTCGGCTTCATGCGTTCCGTCTCCGCCTCTAATGAATGGATGCGTTGTTCTCGACTTTCTATTGTCTGCTTAGCTATCAGCAAGGCCTTGGACATAATTTCCGCATCCGTCATTGTTTCGGCGTTAGCGATGTACCCGCCGGTCTTTCTGATTGCCGGAAGAACTTCACTCGTAATCCAGTGCTTGAACTTTTTGGCTGTCGGAAGCTTACTGGAAAGAACCAGACTGTAAAGGCCGGATTCGTTGATGATGGTTTGGTTTGGATTTCCTTTACCGTCGCGAATCACGACGGTATTCTTATCATCGTCATCAACATGTTTTGCTATAGCATCACGAGTGTTACTATAGCCAAGAGCTGTAGCCACATCTTTTGCAATGAACCACGGTTCTCCATCTATCGTTACTATTCTTGCCTGCCCGAATTCCGGGCTGTTGAAAATCTGTAATTCGTTCATGGTTTTATCCTTTCGTTTTGAAATGTAACATTTCTTTTTGAAATGTTTAAGGCGCAAAAATAGAGTCCAATGTCGTATGCAAAACCTTTGCTATGTTTTTAGCTGTCTCTACATCTGGCTTTCTGTCACCGGATTCGTAGAGAGAGATTGCCGTCTGACTCATGCCTAACAGCTGTCCCAGTTCGACTTGCGTCAAACCTCGTTTATCTCTAAACTCCTTTATTTTATTTTTCGGTTTCAAGGCTCTCACCCCTTTCTTGCTACACCATTATTATATTTCAAATCGAAATAAATGTCAATGATTATTTCGTAAAGAAATTTGAAAAAATGGCAATTTTGAAATATAATTATTTCATAGGGGAATATTACATACTGAAATAATTAAAAGGCGGTGACACTATGAAAATTGGAGACAGAATGAAGAAATTAAGAGAAGAAAAAGGATTAATGCAACAGGATGTTTGCAACGCATTGGATATTGAGCAAAGTACACTTGCGAATTACGAGAACAATCGCCGCGTACCTAAAACAGATATTTTAATCGAAATCGCCAATTACTATGGTGTATCGCTGGATTATCTTGTTGGCAGGACGGATGATCGCTTTGATAGCTCGAAACGACGCCCCAAAGATTTAAATAAATTCTTGCAACAATCAGAAATCATATTTGATGGCGATACCTACAATCTTACAGACGAAGACCGAGATTTAGTTATGAAGTCTCTTGAGGTTGCCTTTTTAGCGGCAAAACGAGCGAACAAACGCAAAAAAGGCGACACTCCTACTAAATAGAGGTGTCGCCTTATGGTCAGAAAAAATATAAGATTACGCGTCAAGAACCTGGTAAGGAAAATGGGGACAGCCAGCCCCTTACAAATAGCTGATATGATGAGGATACCCATTGTATACGCCGAACTGCCTAAAGGTATCCGCGGGTATCTTACAAGGCCGTTACGCCGGAAGGTCATTGTACTCAACGACAAACTGGACGAACGGGAAATACCGATTGTCGTTGCTCATGAGTTAGGCCACGCACTGATGCACGGGGCGGCCGGGACATTCCATGCCGATACCGTGAACTATTGCAACGCACGGAGCGAATACGAGGCTAACATGTTCGCGCTGTATCTTCTATCCTACTGCTACGATATAGACGAACGGCTCTTACAGGCCGCACCCAGGAACCGGGACGTAATGACATACAAAGAAGCCCATTCATTACTCTGTCACTGTATCGAAAGCGAATAGGATGTTACAAAAAAATCAGCTAGAAAGGTGGTATTTCATTGGGCGTACTTGTAAGCATTTTGACAACCGTTTTAGGGATGTATCTTATAACAATATTTAGCAAAAAGGAAAAGCCACTTTCAAAAACTGGTTTCATGACAAGTTGCATCGTCACACTTGTTTTGTTCGCCGCTTTAACTTATTGCTTCCATCAGCTGGCATTTGAAAACAGGCTGGATTATCACGACTATAGAATGGTCAATGATTATATCCATTCTTTGAACAACAAAGAAAAAGAAAAATTCCAAAAAGCGTTAATTTCCCAAAAAGCCAATATAGATAAGAAATACGGGGTTGGGCATGACGTGTCTGGCAATAAATATGACTCGGCGGATACTATTGCTATGAAAAATTCAGAAAGATTCGGTGTATATGCTAATCCGTTAAAGGTTGAGGAATATTTTGACGATGACGCTTACTACTATTGGGATCATATATATTATTTTCATGGTGCTATTTATCTCGGAGCTATGTATTGTTTATATCGTCGCAGGGTAAAACAAAAATAAGCCCGTATCGAAGGTGGAACCTCTCCTACCTATAGAAGCGAGAGATCATTGATTGAAACAGTACCAGCCTTGGCAGCCGAAACTAATACACGCTTAATGCGTTTTAACGCATACATGCGTTAAATATATTGATTTCAACGCAGACCTGCGTTAAAGGAGCGATGAAAAAATGAAAAAGTTGTTATTAACGCTAATTGCTTTATTT
>ENA-OUOW01001408-OUOW01001408.1-human-gut-metagenome-genome-assembly--contig:-NODE-1408-length-16396-cov-4.309345_pt1 | contig 16396 bp, 11 predicted proteins | sample MGYA00237938_ERZ548769 | MGnify/ENA primary metagenome ERZ548769 (study PRJEB26490, sample SAMN05356870) | human gut metagenome | biome: terrestrial biome; feature: human-associated habitat; material... | reverse complement strand
CCTCCGACGCAAGCAGCAAGGGCCTCTCCGAAACCACCCACATGCTCGCGGACCCCGCCTCTGCCCTCTCGACCAACAGCCAGTTGGTTGCAGGATTCTTCGTGGGTATTGGGCTTACAGCCCTAGTTGTCATCGCGGTTCTCGGCATCCTGATCGGAGTGTTACTCGTTCTCCCCCTCCAGGTGGGCTGCCAACGCTTCCTGTTCCTCAACCTCCGCGAGCCGGCAAACGTACGAGAAGTTCTTTGGGCATTTGACAGCAGCTACCTCAATATCGTGAAAGTCATGTTCCTGCGGGACCTCAAAATCTTCGCCTGGGCCCTGTTGCTCGTGATTCCCGGCGTTGTGAAGGCCTACGAATATCGGCTGATTCCATTTCTCCTCGCCGAGAACCCCGCGCTCTCCTCAGCAGAGGCGTGCGAGCAGAGCCGCACCCTCATGGACGGCAACAAGTGGAATGCCTTTGTGCTTGACCTGTCGTTCATTGGCTGGAACATCCTTTCGCACCTCACGCTTGGACTCGTTGGCCTCTTCTATGTCTCGCCCTACGAGAACAGCACCAACGCAGCGTTGTACGAGGCCCTTCGTTACGGGAACGACCAGACATCTGCTCTGCCCGAGAAATAAAGCGAACCTCTCGCCCCACAAGCAAGGCGCCCGCCCCGGGAATCCGGGACGGGCGCCTCTTGTCTCTCGTCAGATTGGCGAAACCTATGCGGCAAGCGCTAGTAGTTGATCGCCTGCTCCTCGAAGTAGCTCTGCGGGTGGTTGCAGACGGGGCAGACCTTGGGGGCCTCGGGGCCAACGTGCAGGTGACCGCAGTTGAGGCACTTCCAGACCTTGACGCCCGGACGGTTGAAGACCTCGCCCTTCTCGACGCGCTCGGCGAGCTTGTTGTAGCGCTCCTCGTGGTGCTTCTCGACCTCGCCAACCAGGCGGAACTTGGCAGCGATCTCCTTGAAGCCCTCCTCGTCAGCGGTCTCGGCGAAGCCCTTGTACATCTCGGTCCACTCGTAGTTCTCACCGGCAGCGGCATCCTTGATGTTGGTCAGGGTGTCGGGCACGTCGCCGCCGTGCAGATACTTGAACCAGAGCTTGGCGTGCTCGGACTCGTTGCCGGAGGTCTCGGTGAAGATGTCAGAGATCTGGACGTAGCCCTCCTTCTTGGCCTTGCTCGCATAGTAGGAGTACTTGCGGCTGGCCTGGGACTCACCAGCGAACGCTGCCTCGAGGTTCTTCTTGGTCTGCGAGTTCTCGAAATCGACTGCCATTACTGCTCCTCTCCTTCCCCCTCTTTGGGGGAAACATTGGGTCACGAAGCCGTGCCCCACCTGCCTTCGCAGGCGGTACCCATAGTAGCATCAGGTGCACCAAATGTTACCGTTATTATGACAAAAACCCTCTCTCGAGAGTTCCACCAGTAACGCCTGGGCATCCGATACGTCCACACCTCTTCTACCCGCTGCGCGTTCCTTGCGCGAAAGCTCCACGCAAAGAGTTTCAATGTCCACGCCCCCGCGCGGATCGGCTCGGTGAGCGAGAAGGATGCGCAGGACTTCGGCGCGTTTCTGCCGGTGAGAGCCCTCGAAGCGCGACTGTCGCACGTGCGAGCGAGACCGGCGCGAGGGGTTGGGGACGGTCGCCTTGAGGTGCGCCCCATAGTCGAGAAGCGCATAGTACCAGGTGCGCGGGTCATCCGCTGGGTCGCTGGCATCCGGCGGGCACGTGGCACGCGCGATGGGCACCAGCCGCGCGTCTGGCACGCTCTCCTCCCGAGGGAAGAGCTCGTGGAGAAGAACGGCGCGCACGTTTGTCTCGAGGTAGGCCCCAGGCAGGTCGAAGGCAAACGCGCGGATTCCCGCAGCCGTCGCCGGGCCCACACCGGGAAGCGCCTTGAGCGCAGCCTCGTCAGATGGCATGCAGCCGCCCGCCTCCGAGACCTCCTGCGCCGCGCGCCAGAGCGAGAGCGCTCGTCTGTTGTAGCCCAGGCCCTGCCACTCGTCCAAGACGTCCGCAGAGTCCGCGGCGGCCAGGGCGTCAACCGTGGGAAAGAGCTCCAGCCAGTGCTGCCAGCGGCCATCCACACGCGAGACCTGCGTCTGCTGGAGCATTACCTCAGAGATCCATATGGCATAGGGGTCCCGCGTGCGGCGCCACGGCAGGTCACGATAGAGCTCGCGCCCACGCGCAAGCACCGTGGAGCGAAACGCGGCGAGATCCTCTACGGCCGGCAGGGCACCGGGGTCCGCGACGGGCGGCATTACTCGTCCGCGGCCTTTGGCTTGCGCTTGCTGCCCACGAGCTTGAACGAGCCCGTCATCTGCGGCATCTTACCCTCCATCACAACCTGGTAGAGGGTCACGGAGTCAAAGTAGACGCGCAGCATGCGCTCGGCGTTGCACCAGACGGGGTTGAAGTGGCACTCGGCCATGCGCGGGCAGGGGCCGCCGTCCTCCCCCGCATAGTCACAGGCGGCAATGAGGATGGGGCCCTGCACTGCCTCGACGAGCTTGAGAAGCGACGTGGTGCGCGGGTCGACGGCCAGCCTCATGCCGCCATGGGCACCACGCGTGCTCTCAACGATGCCTGCCAAAGCAAGGTCGTGCTGGATAGACCGCGCAAAGGAGTACGGGACATCATTGTCCTTAGCGGCTGTGCGCACCGAAACCACGCCCTCCGGTTTCTGGACGAGAGCCGCAAGCATGCGAAGTGCGTAGTCTGTCTTTCTCGAGATTTCCATTGCTACCTCCTGGCAGCCCGATGGGCTAGCCTCTCCTCCGGCTCATCTTTGCAGGAGAGTCTCCCCACTCGAGGATCTCCCAGCCGTGCTGCCGTGCCAACTTCCTAAGCGTCTCTCCCGGGCACACTGCATAACCCTTAGCGGCCGCCGAGAGCAGCGCTGCATCCGTATGGTGGTCGCCATAGGCATATGCAAGCGTCCATGCGCCCTTGCCCAGGTGGGCGTCCGCCCAACGCGTGACCGCCGCGACCTTCTCGGGTCCCTGCACCACGGTTCCCTCGACGCGACCCGTATAGTTGCCCTCGGCGTCGCGCTCCATGCCGGTGGCAATGTAGTCGTCCACGCCAAGCGCCTTGGCGGCATCCGCGGCGATGGGTGCAAACGTTGCCGAGACAAGCAGCGTGACGCAGCCCTCGCCATGCCGCTTGGCGACCTCTGCGACGACCTCCGGGCGATAGCGGTCCTTGAGGGTGCTCTCGTAGAACTCGTGCATGACCTTGTCGATGTCCCGATGACTCAGGTCTTCGAGCGCGCCAAAGACGAGCTCGCGAGCCTCGTCCTGGCTCTGGGGCAAGTGCAGCTTGTAGCGCAGGCCCCACCAGGCGAGCGCGAGGGCTCGCGGAACAGACATGAGCCCGTGACGCCACAGGTACACCGAGAAGAGCGCGCCGGACTGGCCGTCGATGGACGTGCCGTCGAAGTCGAATACGGCGAGCTTGGTCTTTCTCTGCAGTTGCGCGCTGTCGTTCGTGGTAGCGAGCATGCTGGGCGTCTCCATAGTGCGGTTGGGAATCGTATCGTGCCAATGATACCAGTCCGGTAACGGCACGGGGTGAATTGTACTATTTGACGTATCAATTCGGACGAGTGGTGGAGACGCTGCCGTAATGCGTTGCCGGAATGACACAGCCGGTAGGCAGGCGCACACCGTTTGGCAAGCGCTTCTCGCACATCTCATACGCATAAGAAAGGAGCCCCTTGCGGGGCTCCTTGAGTTCACAATGGCGGGATATGCGGGGCTCGAACCCGCGACCTCCGACGTGACAGGCCGGCGCTCTAACCAGCTGAGCTAATACCCCACGCGCGTTGTGCGGGAGCTATTATACGCAGAGTGCACAAGGTCTGTCTAGCCCAAAATTAAGAAAGTTTTGTGGGCAAGACAAGACGGCAGGATGCCTTTCTCAAGCCTCGCTTGGCGTGGGGCCGGCGGAACGCTTGCCGCGGTATTTCGCCGTTTAGGGGCGGCTAACCGTTCGGAATCCGCGGCTAAAGCGGAGCCCTACGGAGCACCTACCTACTCGAGCGACACATCCGTAGTGGCACCGGTCGAGTCCGTCACGTGGACCACGGAACCGTCAAGCGCAGCGGACGCAATGGTGCCTGTACCCGTAATGGCGTTGCCCGAGGAGTCAGCCACCGCCACGGGCTCCGAGTCGCCACCAATCGTGTACGCCACGACGTCCCAGGTCCCATCGGACTTATTCTCCGGAACCACAATGACCGAGTTGTACAGGATGAGCGTAACGGGAGTCCCGCTCACGGTGAACTCCTGCGTCTTGTTGCCCTGGGAGTCGGTTGCCACCACGGCATAGGTACCGTCGCCGGCAGCCTCGATGGCGTAGGAGACACCCTGATACGTAACGGATCCGTCCGCAGTGGTCTGGACCTGCTGCGGCTCCTCCGCCGTGGTGGCAGCGGGCTCGGCACTCTGCGTGTTATCCTGCGCGCCAAGGAAGGTGACAAAGGCAACGATGGCGAGAATGACGAAGAGCCCCACCACGCCAGCAATAACGAGCAGGACAGACTTGAGGTTCGCAGGCTTGCGCTCGGGCTTCGAGCCGTACTCCGGACGGTTGCGCCCGCTGAGACGACGGTTACGCGAACGACGCTCGGCACGGTCGCGAGCGATGTCGGCTGCCTCGGCAGCGTTCTCGCGCGTGGTCACGCGGGCACCCTGGCCCGCAGAAAGCGTTTGGAGAGAGTCTACCGGCGCGGCACACTGACGCGGAGCGGTGCTGTCGTCAACGTCCTCAGGAATGGCGTGCGCCCCAACCCCGGAGACCCTGTGGCCGCCGGCGGCATGCCTTCCCGCAGCGTGCGCGGAGTGCCTGTACCTCTCGTCATTCGATGCGTAGCCCATCTTGTCTCCCCCTGCATTGTCCAACCCGTACCATCCTAGCCCTCCGCGCTGCTATACCTCACGACGCGCCTCGATGGCGCGGCCAAGCGTCACCTCGTCGGCATACTCGAGGTCCCCGCCAACGGGAAGCCCGCTGGCAAGGCGAGACACACGCACGCCCAGCGGTCGGATGATGCGCGAGAGGTACGTGGCGGTTGTCTCGCCCTCGACATCCGGGTTGGTGGCGAGAATGACCTCCTGAACCTCGCCCGAGGCAAGGCGCGAGAGCAGCTCCTTCACGTGGAGCCGCTCGGGGCCGATCTTGTCCATGGGCGAAATCACGCCGCCAAGCACGTGGTAGAGCCCGTGGTAGCTGCCCGTTCGCTCGATGGCCGAGACGTCGCGCGGCTCGGAGACCACACAGATTGTCGTGCGGTCGCGCGAGGCGTCAGAGCACACGTCGCAGGTGTCGCGCGTGGCGTAGCTAAAGCAGATGGGGCAAAAGTGAACCTGCTGCTTTACCTCGAGAATCGCCGTAGCCAGCCTGCGCGCCTCCTCTGCGTCGGCCTCGAGGAGGTAGTACGCGATGCGCTGGGCGGACTTTGGGCCAATGCCCGGTAGCCTGCCCAGCTCGTCGAGGAGGCGCTGCAGCGCGTGCCCGTCGTTGAGCTGGTCCATCCCTAGAAGAGCCCCGGGATGTTGAGCCCGCCGGTGACGGCGCTCATAGCCTTCTCGGTGGCAGACTCGGCCTGCTCAAGGGCGTCGTTCACGGCGGCAAGAATCATGTCCTGCAGCATGTCAACGTCCTCTGGATCAACCGCCTGCGGGTCGATGGTGATGGAGCTGATGCGCAGATCGCCGGTGGCCGTGACCTTTACCGAGCCGCCGCCCGCCGAGGCCGAGACCTCGGTTGCCGCAGCCTGCTGCTGCGCGGCAACGAGCTGCTCCTGCATCTTGCGGGCCTGGGCCATCATCTGGTTGCGGTTCATACCGCCCATGTTGTATCCGCCTCTGGGTCCCTTGGACATGTCTTCCTCCTGGTTGCTGGTTGATATGCGTGCTGGTATAAGGCCGATAAGAACGTTGGCTAGTCTGTGCCCTCCCCATCCGAAGCGGTAGGCGCACCAGGCGAGTCTGGCTTCACGACAACGGATCCGCCAAAGGCGTCCTCGAGCATCGCCGCGATGTTCGCGAACTCCTCGGTGAGGACCGGGGCGTCGTCTGCCGGGGGCGTGGCGGGCGGAGTCGGTTTGGGGGCCGGAGCAGGCGTCGGTGCTGGCTTGGAGGCCGGAGCAGGCGCCGGTGCTGGCTTGGGTGCCGGCGCGGGCCGCGGTGCCGGAGCCGGAGTGGGGGCGCCAAACTCTGCGTCCTCCTCATACGCCGACGCATCAGCATCGCTGTACGGAACCCGCTCGACCACAGGGGGCTCCGGAGCGGGCGCGGGCTGCTCCGCGGGAGCTACGGGATCCCACGGCATGGGGTACGACGTTGGCGCCTGCTGTGGCGCAGGTGCAGGTACTGGCTGAGGCGCAGGAGCGGATACCGGGCGCGGAGCCGTCGCAGCTCGGTCGGACTGGGCTATCGCCTGGCTGGAGAGGCTCGACTCAACAAAGATGACCTCGCGTGGCCCAAAGACGCTCGCAACAATGGGCAGGTAGAGCTCGCGGACATCCGCACGCTCGAGCATGCGGGCCGCAAAGTGCGAGCCCGTAGGCAAGGACACGGTGAGCTTTGCACCATCGTCCGAGACGATGCTGGAGTTAAGGAGCAGAGAACCCCTGGACGCCGACTTGGTCATGAGGCCCTCGGTGACGCGCTTCCAGTTGCGCTGCAGTGTGGCGCCATCGGTGATGGGAGCGCCAGCTTTCGGCGCAGCCGAAGTACGCGGGGCGGGAGCGTGCTGCGGTGCCGGCTCCGAATGCGGGACAGGAGCCGAGACAGACGCGGGCTGCGGTGCCGTACGAGGTGCCGGAGCTGGCCGCGGCGCCGGAGCGGGGGCTGGCCTTGGCGCAGGCGCTGGGCGCGGCGTGGGGGCCACCGGCTGCGGAGCCGGGGCTGGTGCCGAGACGGGCGCGACGATTGGGGCAGACGCGGGAGCTGGTGCTGGCACAGCCGGCGCGGGAGCCGGCGCCGCCACGCGGCCGGGCACCGAAAGCGCGGCAACCTGTCGCTCGAGGTTTCCGATCCTCTCGGCAAGCGACTCCAGCGTGAGGTCGGATTCTGGCCGGGCAATTCTCGTCAGCGCAATCTCAAGAACGAGGCGCTGGTTGGTGGCCGTGCGCATCTCGCTTGAGGCCTCGCCCAGGATGGTCAGCACGCGCGCGATACGGTCCGCAGAGCCAAATGCCGCAGCCTCGGACGAGAGGTTCGCAAGCTCCTCCGGGGATGCCGCGATGACCTTGGACGGGTCGCCAACCACCGCAGTCACGTACACGTCGCGCATGCGCGACGCAAGCTCGCGCGCAAACTGCAGCAGGTCGCGTCCCTCTGAGGCGAGCCGCGAGACCTCCTCAAAAAGTGACGCCACGTCCCTCTCGGCAATTGCCTTTGTGACGTTGCCCAGAACGGCACCGTTTGCCTCGCCAAAGAGGTCCTGGGTGGCCGAGAGCGTGATTGCCCCGTCGCCAAAGACCGAGACCTGCTCGAGCGAGGTGAGGGCGTCTCGCATACCGCCACGTGCGTGGCGAACGATAAGCTCGAGCGCGGCGTCCTCATAGGTAAAGCCCTCCTGCGAGCAGACGTACGCTAGGTGGGCCTGCATCTCGTTGGGACCAATGGCGTGGAAGTCAAAGCGCTGGACGCGCGAGAGGATCGTGGCCAGGATCTTCTGCGGGTCGGTGGTGCACATGATGAAGACCACGTGGCTCGGGGGCTCCTCGAGCGTCTTGAGCAGCGCGTTGAACGCCGCTGGCGTGAGCATGTGGACCTCGTCGATGATGTAGACCTTGTAGCTGCCGCGAACGGGCGCATAGTTGACGCGGCTGATGATCTCCTCGCGGACATTGTCGACGCCCGTGCGCGAGGCGGCGTCCAGCTCAAGCACGTCCGGGTGCTCGCCCGCCGCGATGAGCTGGCACTCCTCGCAGGTGCCGTCGGGCAGGTGACCTGCGCCGCGTTGGCACATGAGGGCCTTTGCCAGGATGCGCGCCATGGTAGTCTTGCCGGTGCCGCGCGGGCCGCAGAAGAGGTACGCGTGGCTCACCTTGCCCTCGAGAACCGCGCGCTTGAGGGTCTCGACCACGTGCTCCTGGCCGACGACCTCTTCGAACGTCTTTGGGCGGTACTTCGTGTAGAGCGATTCCATGGGACCTCCGCGCCTCTTGCCTGAGAGTCCCAGTATACCCGCGGGCATTGGGGATGGGCCATGCTCCACCGCGTCACCTTGAACGACGGCCGCGCGCGACCACGGCCTCACTCGGCACCACCTTCTGAGGGGAGAATAACGCGCCTCCAGCGGTAAACGCGCTTCCGACGAGAAACAGGGACGCGTCCCGAAACCGCCGCTGCGGCGTCAACCTCTACGCCGGAAGCACGATAGTGACCCCAAAGCGGTCGCCCTCGGCGCGCATGCTCATCGAACCGCCGTAGGGCTCCACAATCTGGCTCATCGACCGCGTGCCAAACCCGTGGTTGAGGGGGTCGCCCTTGGTCGAGACGGGCAGCCCGCCCTCAAAGCGCACGTCCCCGTCAAAGTAGTTCTCCTCGTGAATCACCGCCATGTCACCGCGCCGCGAGACAACCAGGCTGATCGTTCTGCGCTCTGCGCCGTCCAGACGGCGCACCGCCTCGATGGCATTGTCGAGGAGGTTTCCAAAGAGCGAGTACAGATCCGCAGGCGAGAGGCCCGAGAGCGCGGCACCGTCGGCAATACAGGTGAGCCGCGTGCCTTCTCGCTCGCATAGCAGACGCTTCTCGCTGAGGATGGTGTCCAGCGCGTCGTTTCCAGTCTTCACCTTGGAGTCGTAGATGCGCACCTCCTGGGCAAGGTCCTCGAGGGCGCCCTTCTCGACCGCCACTCCACCCTCCTCAAGGTGGCGAATCTGATGCCGGATGTCATGGCACTTGACGTTGATGGCGTCGATGGTGTCCTTGGAGAGCTGGTACTGGCGCTCCTCGTCGGAGCGGACGCGCTGCATCACGGCAACATCCTGCTCGAGGTGCTTGTTGTATAGCAGCTCGAACTCCATCCAGAGCACAAACATGCAGGTGGCAAAGTGGACTGCCCGGTACAGTACAACAATGCGCGTGGGCAAGCCGTAGGCGGTTAAGAAGCACTTGTTGGCAAGGTCAAAGGCCAGGCACACCAGCACGACCATCATCACGACGACAAGCGCCGACCCACCCTGAACGGGCGAGAAGCCATACCGCTCAATCTTGCGGACGATTGTCCGATAGCACACGGCATACACCGCAGCACACAGCCCAACCATCCCCACCAGCGTAAAGCCCCACGTATCAACGGGAAGACCCATGGGCACCAAGATGGTTCGCACAAGCCCGTCCAGACCGCTCGCAATGTTCTGCATGATGTAGCCTGCCGAGACGCAAAAGAGCGCCGCCGGAGAGGTAGCTTCAAAAAGGAGAAGCACAAGGCCGTAGCAGAGGGCGATAACCAGCGAAAACGTGACGAACTGAGACACGAACACAACCACGGAGACATTGGGCCATGATAGGCCCGAGGGAACAAAGGGAAGCTCGCCGAGCGACGAGCCCAGAAGCGTCATGACCGAGACAAACGAAACCACAACACAAGCGGCAACCACCGCGCGCCAGACAAAGCCCTCCCTCTTTGGCAAGCTGCGGGCAAAAAGCCACATGGCAACAGCAATCTGTACGGTCGTGAGAATAGGGCTGACAAGGTAGGGGACATTAGAGCTGAGAAACCCCATCAGAAGCTGCCTCCCAGGTAGTCGGTAATGGACGCAAGAGCCGCCTTGTGTTTGGGCCGGCTGAAGAAAAGGCTCTCCCCTGTGGTCACACGAACGCAGTCGCGCTGCACGGCGCAGATGTGTCCCATGTTGACCAAACAGCTGTTTGAGATGCGGACAAAGCTCTCCTCGGGAAGCTGCCCAGCGGCTTTGGTAAGGCTTCCACGTAGCGAGACAATCTCTCCGTTCGCGAGATGGTAGCTCAGATCATGGCCGAGGATGTCAACAAACACGAGTTCAGAAATGGGAAATATGCGCATACCGTCGCGGGTGACAACAGTGACCTTTTCAGCCCTCCCCCGTCGCACAATGCGGAGTGCACGGTCGAGCCTAAGGGCAAAGTCATAGTACTCGACCGGCTTCACGATGAAGTCCAGGGCGTCGACCTGGTAGCCTTTCACGGCGTACTGCGCGAGGTCGGTCACGAAGATCAGCGGGGTCTGGGTATCGTAGCTGCGCAGGAGCTGCGCCGCTTCCATGCCATTGATGCCGGGGAGACCGATGTCCATGAAGATGAGGTCGTAGGGATTGTGATCCTCGGGGAGCTCCATGGCAGTGGAGACGGTCGTGACTTGGAACTCCTCGGAATGCTCCTGCCCATAGTGGGCCAGCATGCGCCTGAGTGCTTGAGCATCAGGCGCCCTGTCCTCGACGATAAGTACCTTGAACATGGTACCCCCATCACTTCCCCCCCGGTTTCCCCTTCCCCTTGAGTGTATTTCACCTGAAAGCAAGGCACGCCCGGCATGCGCATGATGCCGGGCGTGCGGTAGTGCGACTGCTAGCGCGTGATTGTCTCGGGCTTGGTGAGGGGCGCGACCTTGTAGGTCTTGGTGCGGTCGTCGTCGATGACGCCGGACCAGTTGAGGCCAAAGCAAAAGTCGTACGCGTTGCCCTCGGAGTCCACGTAGGGATCGAGGTCGCGGGGCACGTCCTCGAGGGAGGCCTCGACGGTGTCCATGTCCTTGGGCATCTGGCACGGGAGCAGGCCGGAGGGCTCGACCTCGCCCTTGAGGATCCTGCCGTAAGCCTTGCCAAAGTTGCGGCCGGAAGAGGCCCACGACCAGAGGATGACGTCCGCAGCCTGCTCAAACTCGTGGAAGCACTGGGCGTTGTTGGTGCCCTCGACGATCACGATGAGCTTGGCGTCGGCGGGAAGCGCGGCACGGGTGTTGAGCACCATGTCGAGGTCGCTCTCGTTGGAAGCGGTGACCGACTTGCCGTAGTAGGAGCGGTTCTCCTTCGTCCCGTCCTCGAGCTTGTCGCCGGCGAGAGAAACGCGGCGCACGTTGGGACCGTCGGCAGTGTAGGGGCGGTACTGCAACGAGATGGGCAGATACTTCTGGTCCTCGGGAACAGGCTCGCTCGAGAACATCCCGCCGCCACCCTCGCCGGCACCGGTGTTGGGGCTGGCGATGACGAGAATCGCGTACTTGCAATCGGCAAGCTGATCAGCCGTCGCGCGAATGCAGTCGGACTCCTGGTAGACCTTCTTACTCGTATCTACCTGAGCGGCCATGGGGCCAAAGGCCTGCGGCTCGCCCGTTGGCTCGCCGACCGTGTCGGTCACGACATCAAAGAGCTCGTTCGCCGCGTCCTCGTCGATGGCAAGCGAGAAGCTCGCACTTCCGCCGCCGAACATCCCGCCGCCGGAGAGCTTCTGGGGGATATAGCACTTGGGCTTACCGGTGATGCCCTGCTTTGAGATAACGTTGCCCTTGTTCTTGAGCATGACGATGGCCTTGTTGGACGCTTCCTGGCCAAACGCCGCAGCGTCGGAGTCCTCGAGGGCCTCCTTGGCCCTGCTCGAGTCGTTGTAGGGGTTGTCGAAGAGCTGGACGTCGTTCATGACCGTGAAGATGTGGCGGGCAGAAGTACGCACGCGGGCCAGGGCGGCGTCCTCGCCGTTGTCCTTGGCGTACAGCGCGTAGCCGTCCTTTGCCACGTCGGGCGCCCAGTCCCCGCCGATCTGGTCGACGCCAGCGTCGAGAATCTTCTCGAAGCGCTCCGGCTCGGTGAGGTCTGCCACCGTGCCAAAGCAGCGGTTGCCAAAGTCGGTCGCGCGAAGAATCTGCCAGTCGGTGGTGATCATGCCGTCCCAGCCGGCGGTCTCGCGCAGAATGTCGAGGGCCTTCTTGTTGTAGGCGCCGCCAACGATCTCTCCGTACTCCTCGTCATCGCTGTAGGCAATGCCGTAGTTGGGCATGATCGCGGCCATCTCGCCGGTCTCGCCGTCGAGGTGCATGCCGCCGTCGATGAACGGGATGAGATGGGCGTCGTAGTTGTCGCCGGGGAAGACGTCGTACTTGCCGGCGTCGTTGTGGTCGTTGCGGCCGCCCTCAGTTGCACCGGGGCCGCAGTAGTGCTTGAGCATGCAGGCGACCGAATCGGTGCTCCAGCCCAGGTCGTTGCCGTTGTCATCGGTGGTCGACTGCATGGCGCCAACGAATGCCTTGGTCATATCTCGGTTCACTGCGGGATCTTCGCACATGGAGCCGCCGAGACGGGTCCAAACCACGTTCGTGCCAATGTCCACCTGGGGACCGAGGTTTACGCGGGCACCCGTAGCGCGCCAAGCCCTGCCGGTGTACATGCCGGCCTTCTTCCAGAGCTCCGGGTCCATCGCAGCGGTGAGGCAGTGGTTGTCGGGGATGTCATAGAGCTGGTAGGGGTCGGTCGAGTTCATGTACGGGATGCCCCAGCCGCCGTTCTTCTCGCAGTACTCCTGGACCGCATTGATCCACTTGATGTCCGAGGCAAAGGAATCGATATCCGAATTTGCGCGAGAGACGCCGGCACGCATTCCCTCGTCGAGAAGCTCGGTCGAGTCATCATCGAGCGGGGCGGTGGCGCTCATCATGCCGTTGTGGAACATGAGGGGCAGGATCTCCTCGGCGGAGAGCTGCTCTGCCAGCGCGGCGGCGCGGTCCTCGTCCGATTGGCGCCAGTCCTCGTAGAGGTCCAGCTTGCCGTTGCCGTTCATGTCCTTGAAGGCCAGGCCGTCCACCTGGATGATCTTGGCGGTGTCCATCACGCCCAGCTCGGCGCCGCCGTCCGGGTTGGTGTAGCGGGTCCAGCCGTCGCGGGTCTCCTCGCTCGTCCACTTTGCCTGGACGTCCGAGCCGTCCGGGTCGATGGGGTACTTGTCGGCGCTGGGCGCGGACGCAGCGGCGCTCGCGCCCGCGTCGCCGCCGGCCGTGCCGGCCGAGCAGCCCGCCAGCCCCGCGAGCGCGGCGGCAGCCGCAGACCCCGCGAGGAAGTTCCTTCTCGTTACGCTTCTCTCCTCCATGGTTCCCTCCTGTTTGGACTTCCCTTCCTTGCCCCGCATGGGGTGATTTCAGAGTCCATTAAGAGGGCCACGGGAGCAGCTTTGCCCCACCTGTCACAGCCTGCGGTGCCGGTGCCGTGGATTGCGAAGGATGCGCCGCTTACCGGCACGCGAGCGGTGGGACGTCACGGCGTGGTCGCGGCGTGGTCGCGGCGGAGAAAAACGCGCCTCCGGCGAGAAACGGGCGCCGAAGCAGGTGTTTCGTACGGAATTCCGTCTGAAGCGGGCCCTCCGGCGTCAATTCCTCGCCGGAGGGCGCATCTGCGCAGCGGCGGCGTACGGAACCCTGCCTCCAGCGTCAATTCCTCGCCGGGGGGCACATCTGCGCAGCAAGCACGCACGAAACCGTGCCCGTGCCGAGAAAAGCGGGCCCACCCAAAAGGACAGGCCCGCCAAGTCAAACGCACCAGCGTGGCTACGCGTTCACCGTTCGGCCGCTACGCCTTGTCGCCGTCGCCCGCAGCAGTACCCGCTGCCGCGGCAGCCCTCTCGGCAGCGCGCTTCTTGTGGTTGCGCCAGCCGGTCCAGAACACTAGCGCGATTCCAGCGGCACCGCCAACGGTCACGCCGATGCGCACCTTGTCCACCGCCTGCAGACCGTAGTTGATGGTAGCGCCCGGCGCCGCACCGTTCATCACGTGGCTGTTGGCCGTCACGTACAGCAGGTGATGCATGGCCTCGCGGGCGTAGTGGTACGCCTCGGGGTTGTCCTTCTCGAACGTCCAGACGTTGCCGGCGTTGCTCTGGTAGGTGAGCTTGGTGTCTCCGCCCGCCTCGATCATCTGTTTGGCATCCATGAACGTGCCCGTGTTGGCGTTGTCGGTGATGATCCAGCCGTTGAAGCCCCACTCGCCGCGGACCACGCCCGTGAGCAGGTCGTAGTCTCCGCCGACCCACGTGGCGCCAATGCGGTTGAAGCCGGTCATGATGGCCTGTGCGACGGGAATCTCACGGGTCTTCGCGACAAGTGCGCCGTCCGCACCCTTCTCGACGTAGCTCTCCTCCACGTTGCCGGCCCTCATTACCATCTCGAAGGGCTTGAGGTAGATCTCGCGGATCGCCTGCTCGTTTGCCCACGTTGCGATGGAGTACTGCCCGGCGCGGTCACCACGGTGGTTCTCCTGGTCGTTGAGGACGAAGTGCTTGATCGTGGCGTAGAGGCCCTTCTCGGCGGCAGCCTTGACGGAGCAAGACGCAACCTCGCCGGACAGGAAGCCGTCCTCCGAGTAGTACTCGCCATTGCGCCCGGAGAAGGGCGTGCGGTGGATGTTCATCGAGGGGGCATACCAACCCGCTGCCCCGCCAATCAGGGACTCGTTGCCAATCATGTTGCCAAATGCGGTGTAGAGCTCCTGGTTCCAGGTCTGCGCAAGGGTCGAGGGCCCCTCGAAGACGTGGCCAGTGCCGCCGTAGATGAGGTAGCTTGCCGTGTCCGCATCAACGTTGAAGGGCTTCTCGACAGAGTCCAGCGGCATGGTGCCGTAGCCGCCGCGGTTGATGGAGACGTCGTAGTCCTCAACGGTCAGCTGGTCAAGCAGGGAGTCCCACGTGGGGTCGTTGTAATCGAGCCCACGCATGTCCGCAAGCGTCAGACCGTTCTTGGCACCGTAGGTGGGCGTGTCGGTAAAGGTGCCACTCACGTCCGGGTTACCGGAATCGGTCGAGTCGAGCTTGGCGAGAAGGTCATCCGAGGCGACCTTGGACCAGGTGTAGGGCACGGGGTTGCCATTCTCGTCCGTAGCGTTAATTTCGCCGCCCCAATCGGAGATGTCGCCCTGGTAGGGGGTGCCGTCGTGCTTGGGGAAGGTGCCCGTCCAGTCCGCACGGGTGAGGTAGGTCACGTCGCCGCGGGCGTCGTCGAACCTGTTGGTAACGCTCTTGCCGGTAAGCGAGTCCGTCGCGTAGGTCGTGGTGTCGACCTCGGTGTTCTCGGGCACATAGGACGCTGCCATGGCGGCATTGCCGCTGACGTTGGCGCCCTTGGCGGCCAGCACGTTGTTCACGGCGTCATGCGCGTTGCGCCCAGCGGTCACGTAGTAGGTCCCGGCATCAAAGATGTACGTTCCGGCGCCCTGCGAGTCATACGCGGCGAGCTGGGAGCGGTCAAAGCCCACGTCGACCGTCTGGCTCTCGCCCGGAGAGAGGAGCTTGGTCTTTGCAAAGCCCACCAGCTGGACGGACGCCTTCTCGACGCCGTTCGCGCGGTCGTAGTCCGTGTAGGGGCTCTGCGCGTAGACCTCCACCACGTCCTTGCCGGCAACGTCACCGGTGTTGGTGACGGTCACGCTCGCCGTGCACTTCTCGTCATCCCAGCTGGTCGAGAAGCCCGACCAGTCAAAGTTGGTGTACGAGAGGCCATAGCCAAACGGGTAGCAGACCTCGCTGTCGTAGTTGTAGTCGCCTTCGTTGCCCTGGCCAAGAACGGCGTCCTCGTAGCGCGTCTCGTAGTACTTGTAGCCTACGTAGATGCCCTCCTCGTAGCTCACGTAGTTGTACTTGGTGAGGTTGCCGTCCTTGTCAGCGTACTGGTAGTCGCCAAAGTTCTGCGCGGCAGGGCTGGAGAGCGGATCGTCGGCAAAGGTGTCCACCGTGCGCCCGGACGGGTTCACGCGCCCGGAGAGGATTCCCGCGAGCGAGCTCATGCCGTCGGTCCCCGTGGAGGGAACGACCAGGCACGCCTTGATGTTGGGGAACTGCTGGAGCCAGTCCAGCTCGACGGCGGAGGCGGTGCTCACGATCACCAAGCCGTCATCAAAGTTGTCGTTGATGTACTGGAGGATCTGCAGCTCGGTCGAGTCGGGCTCGAGGTAGCTCTTCTCCTTGTCCTCCTCGCTTGTAGCGTGGTTGTACATGGAGCGCGGCATGTCGCGGCCCTCGCCCGCAACGCGGCGAAGCACGAAGACCGGCGTGGTCCCCTTGGTGGAGTCGAGCACGCCTGCGTCCTGCATAACCGTGAGCGGGCACTCGTTGATGGCAAAGTTCTCCCCGTCTCCAAAGCTCACAGAGCCGGATCCCATGTTGTAGTCCTTGCCGGCGCCGTTGGCGTAGAAGTCCTGCAGCGTGGTGTTCACGGAGAAGCCCTCGGCCTCAAGCGCGTTGTTCAGCGCGTCGCTGGTCGGCTTTGAACCGGTGACCATGCTCACCATCGACTGCGAGGAGCCGAGGAGTTTGGAGCTCTCGCCAAAGAACGAGAAGGTCGTACCCGCCGCATAGGGCAGCGTGTTGCCATCGCTGTCTCTTATACACATCTCCGAGCCCACGAGACTCCTGAGCATCTCGTAT
>ENA-OUOW01001401-OUOW01001401.1-human-gut-metagenome-genome-assembly--contig:-NODE-1401-length-16449-cov-3.849579_pt1 | contig 16449 bp, 12 predicted proteins | sample MGYA00237938_ERZ548769 | MGnify/ENA primary metagenome ERZ548769 (study PRJEB26490, sample SAMN05356870) | human gut metagenome | biome: terrestrial biome; feature: human-associated habitat; material... | reverse complement strand
CTTCCGAAGGGCATGCGGCGTCCGCGCCCGCTGCCTTGCCCCAAAGCTACGATGCCCTTATGGCAAGCCTGGTGCACGCCCTCATCGGCGAGAATCCGCTCCTCCCCGCGCAGCGCGAGGCCCTCTCGCGCCTTGAGGCCGGCCGATCCACCCTTTGCGTGATGGCCACGGGACGCGGCAAGTCGCTCGTCTTCCACGTCCATGCGGCACGCACGGCACTCGCACAGCACCGTGCCAGCGTCTTTGTGTACCCGCTGCGCGCACTTGTGGCCGACCAGGCGCACCACCTTGCCGACGAGCTTGCGCCTCTTGGCGTGGGTGTGGCGGTGCTCACGGGCGAGACGCCCGCAGACGAGCGCGCCCGCGTCTACGAGGCGCTGGCCGGCGGCCAGGTGGACATCGTCCTCACCACGCCCGAGTACCTTGCCATCCACGTGGACGACTTCGCGAGCTCCGGGCGCGTGGGGTTTCTCGTGGTGGACGAGGCACACCACACCTCTCCTGCCGGCTCGGGGTCGCGCGACGCCTATCGCGACCTGCCTCGCGTTCGCGCTGCGTTGGGCGAGCCAACCGTCCTTGCCGTAACCGCCACGGCCTCGCCCGAGGTTGCCCGCGACATCTGCGACCTCTGCGGGATTGGCGCACAGGACGTGGTCGTGGACCCCTCCGTGCGCGACAACCTCCGTCTGGACGACTGCCGCGGCCTGCGCGACCGCGACGCGGCGCTTGTCTCGATTGTGGCCCAGGGCGAGAAGTGCATCGCCTACGTAAACTCCCGAGCGCGCTCGGTGACGCTGGCCAGGCTGCTGCGCCACCAGGTGCCGGAGCTTGCGCCCAGGGTCGCCTTCTACAACGCTGGCCTGCCGCGTACTGACCGCACGCGCGTCGAGCGCGCCTTCCGCACGGGCGAGCTCTCCTGCATCGTTTCTACCAGCGCCTTTGGCGAAGGCGTGAACATTCCCAACGTGCGAAGCGTGGTGCTCTACGACATGCCGCTGGGTCGCGTGGAGTTCAACCAGATGAGCGGCCGAGCCGGACGAGACGGGAACAGCGCCTGCGTGCACCTGCTCTTTGGCCAGCGCGACCTCGCCTCCTCGCAGCGCATCCTCGACCAGGTTGCGCCCACGCGAGACGAGCTTGCCTCCCTCTACCGGGCACTGCGCGGCATCTCCAGGGGCGCCGCAAGCGTGGGCAAGGAGTCCTTCTCGGCACGCGACTCGCAGCTTGCGACCATGGCAACGGTGAAGGGCAGACCGCTCACCGAGGGCGCCGTCTCCTGCGGCATCCAGGTCTTCTCGGAGCTGGGCCTGCTCTCGGTTGCGGGCTTTGGCGACGCGCGGTTCATAACCATGGCGACAAACCCAGGCCATGTGGACCTCGAGGGCTCTGCCCGCTACCTCGAGGGCATTCGCGAGCGTGAGGCGTGCGGCGAGTTTGGGGAATGGGTACTCTCATGTACTGAGGAAGAATTGCTCTCTGCGATAAACAGGCCCATTGCGCCCGACTTTGGCGTGCGCGTGGGCGAATAGGAGGAGGGGACCATGGGCGACAACGGCACGATGGCCGAGAAGGCCCAGGACGCACTGGGTGCGGCTCAGACAGTGCCCACAGCTCCCGCTACGCCTGCGGCGTCAGCACCTACGCCCGCACCCGCCAAGAAGCCTGTCATCCCCGACGCGGCCAACTTCCGCGTGCTCGAGGAGGCTGCGCGCGCCTACCTCAACGACGAGGAGTGGGCGAAGATCGACCGCGCCTACCACTTTGCGGCCGACTACCACCGTGACCAGCGCCGTCGCTCGGGCGAGCCCTACATCAACCACCCCGTCGAGGTGGCCCTCATCCTCTGCAAGGACCTCCACATGGACGAGGACACCATCTGCGCCGCGCTCCTGCACGACACCGTGGAGGACACCCCGGCAACGCTCGCCCAGATTTCTGACCTCTTTGGCGAGACGGTGGCCGAGTTGGTGGACGGCGTCACCAAGCTCACGTCCATCAAAGTGACCTCGATGGACGAGAAGCAGGCGCTCAACCTGCGCAAGATGTTCCTCGCCATGTCGAAGGACATCCGCGTGGTCATCATCAAGCTGGCAGACCGTCTGCACAACATGCGCACCCTGGCGGCGCTGCCGCCAGACCGCCGCCTCTTCAAGGCGCGCGAGACCATGGATGTCTACGCCCCTCTCGCCGACCGCCTGGGCATCTCGTCCATCAAGTGGGAGCTCGAGGACCTTGCGTTCTTCTGGCTCGAGCCCGAGGAGTACCAGCGCGTTGCCCGCATGGTGCAGGACTCGCGCGCACAGCGCGAGGACGATACCGAGGCGGCCATCAAGACCCTGGACGACGAGCTCAAGCGTGTGGGCCTCAAGAACTACCAGATTACCGGCCGCCCCAAGCACCTCTGGTCCATCTACCAGAAGATGACCCGCAAGGGTCGGGACTTCTCGGATATCTACGACCTCATCGCGCTGCGCATCATCACCCAGACGGTGGGGGACTGCTACTCGGCGCTCGGCGCCGTCCACACGCTGTGGCACCCCATGCCCGGCCGCTTCAAGGACTACATCGCCACGCCCAAGGCCAACCTCTACCAGTCGCTCCACACCACGGTGGTGGGTCCAGACGGCAAGCCCATCGAGATTCAGATTCGCACGGTCGAGATGCACGAGGCGTCCGAGTACGGTGTCGCCGCCCACTGGCTCTACAAGAAGGCCGGCAACTCCCAGGGCAAGATGTCGGCCGAGGACCGCTCGATTGACTCGACCATCAACTGGATCCGCAAAAGCCTTGACTGGGCCGTCGAGGACGACATAGATGACCCGCATGAGTTCCTGAACAACCTGCGCGTTGACCTCTTTGAGCACGAGATCTTTGTCTTCACGCCAAAGGGCGAGGTCATGAGCCTGCGCCGCGACTCGACGCCGCTCGACTTTGCCTACGCCGTCCATACCGAGGTGGGCAACCACTGCGTGGGCGCCAAGGTCAACGGATCGGTTGTGCCGCTCACCTACAAGCTCAACATGGGCGACCGTGTGGAGGTCCTCACCAACAAGAACGCCAAGCCCAGCCGCGACTGGATGAACATCGTGGTCACGCCCTCGGCGCGCGCCAAGATCCGCAAGTACTTCTCGGTTGAGACGCGCGCGGATGATGCCGAGCAGGGCAGGAGCGACCTCGCCCACGAGCTGCGCCGCCGCGGCTACGGTATCTCGACACAGCGCACGGTCAAGGCCATCGAGCATGTGTACCCGCAGTTCGACTATCGCTCGGCCGACGACCTCTTTGCCGGCATTGGCACGGGCAAGGTCTCGGCCAAGCAGGTGGCCAACCGCATCGAGGAGATCCTCGAGGAGGGCTCGCCCGAGCAGCTCGAGGCCGCGCGCAAGGAGGCAGAGCGCCAGGCCAAGCGCGAGGAGGCCATCAAGGAGAACAAGCCCCTCATGCAGTCCTACGCCATCACGCAGACTGCCAAGGGGGCCAGGCGCCGCAGCAACTGCGGTGTGGTCGTGAAAGGCGACGCCGACCTTCTCGTCCACCTCGCGCACTGCTGCAACCCCGTGGCCGGCGATGACATCGTGGGCTTTGTGACGCGCGGCCGCGGCGTCTCTGTGCACCGCGCCAACTGCCCCAACGTGCGCGACCTCATGAACCACCCCGAGCGCATGATCCCGGTGGAGTGGGACACCTCCGGCGCCACCGAGTTTAGGGTCGAGATCGTGGTCGAGGCCACCGACCGGATGGGGCTGCTCAAGGACGTCACCATCGCCATTGGCGACGCGGGCGGCAACATCCTCTCCGCCGCCACGCAGACGGGCAAGCAGGGCATCGCGCGGCTGCGCTTCATCGTGGCCATCTCGGACGCGAGCCTGTTGGACGCGCTTCTCGCCAGCGTCTCTCGCGTGCCCTCGGTCTACGACGCGCGCCGCATCATGCCCGGCGAGGGCGCCAACCAGATGAAGCAGCGGGTGTAGCCATGAGGAGCTACTTTCGCGATGCGGGGTCTTTTGCGGCGTCCGACGCCGGTGACGTGGTGCGCGTCTTTGTCGTTGGCCCCATCCAGACCAACTGCTACGCCTACGTCTCTGCCGGCGAGGCCCTGGTCGTTGACCCCGGAGCCGCAGGTGCGCGCGTGGCTGCGGCGCTTGCTGGCGAGAAGGTCGTGTGCGTGGCGGCGACCCACGGCCACGGTGACCACGTGGGCGGCGTGGCTGCGCTCGTCTCGGCGACGGGCGCGCCGTTTGCGCTTGCGGCGGCAGACGCCGAGATGGCCGAGCACGCCGGAGACCCGTCGTACTCCGGTTCGGGGATTGCCTACGACGACGATGCTCCGGTACCTTCTCGTCTGCTTGCCGAGGGCGATGTCCTTGCGGTGGGCACGGCGCGCTTCCGCGTGATGGAGACGCCCGGCCATACGCCGGGCGGCATCTGCCTGGTGGGTGAGGGTACGGCCGAGGGGATTGCCTTTGTGGGCGACACGCTCTTCCCGGGGTCGTGCGGCCGTACCGACCTTGCCGGCGGCGATCCGGATGCCATGCGCCGCTCGCTTGCGCGCATGGGCCGCGAGATTGCCCCGCAGACGGCTCTTCTCTGCGGGCACGGGCCAGCTACCACGATGGCGGAGGAGCTGGCGAGCAACCCCTTCGTGCGCTAACCCGTGCAACTTTTTACCGGCAACGGGATTCCGTTGCCGTACAACTCAATCCCGTCCCTGCGCCCGCAAGACGCCAACCGCTCTCGCTGCATCTGGTATAGTTCTCTGGTGCGCATGGTGCGCCCGAGTGGCGGAATGGCAGACGCGGAGGTCTCAAAAACCTCTGAGGGAAACCTCGTGTGGGTTCGACCCCCACCTCGGGCACCAGTTGTTTCAGCGCTTCTCGGCTACGCGTTCCCCGTGTTGTCTTGGTGGAGATGCGCGTCTCGAAAATTGGTCGTTGCGCCGGCCTGGCCGCTGAGGTATTATCTCACCTGCGTGAACATGCTAAGCGGGGCTTCTCGCCCCCACCTGAACGGCGCCCACGCGGCAGCTGTCTGGTCAGACAAAGATTTCTCACCACCCAGGCATGGGTGGTCATTGTCTCCCGGCGGCTGTGTGTCATCGGGAGTTATTTTTTATCGCGGCGCCAAGCGCCGCAGAGAGAGGAAGGTGTAGAGAGATAGCCAGGAACGATGGTCCTCGCGTCAACGGGGAAATCACCTCACGCACGTGCCGCCTCATTGGCGTTGACGGCTCGCAGTTGGGCCTGTTTGGTGTGCGTGACGCCCTGCGCATTGCGCAGGAGCAGGGGCTTGACCTCGTGGAGATCGCGCCAAACGCGAACCCTCCGGTGTGCAAGGTGCTCGACTACAGCAAGTACAAGTACGAGCAGGATCGCAAGGCCAAGGCTGCGCGCAAGAACCAGGCGCGCGTCGAGGTCAAGGAGATGAAGTTCCGTCCCAAGATCGACGTGGGCGACTATGAGACCAAGAAGGCCCACGTGATGCGCTTCCTCAAGAAGGGGGCAAAGGTCAAGATCACGATCATGTTCCGCGGTCGTGAGATGGCTCACCCTGAGCAGGGACGCATCGTGCTCGACCGCCTTGCCGAGGATCTCAGGCCTTGGGCCACCGTCGAGCAGCAGCCCCTCATGGAGGGTCGCAACATGCACATGCTCATCGCCCCCATCAAGGGCGCGTTCGATGTAACGCCCGAGGGCGACGAAGCCACGAGCGAGAAGAAGGAGAAGTAACATGCCCAAGATGAAGACGCACAAGGGTACGGCAAAGCGCTTCCGTCGCACCGGTACCGGCAAGATCATGCGCGCCAAGGCGTTCAAGAGCCACATCCTGTCCAAGAAGTCCCAGAAGCGCATCCGCAACTTCCGCAAGGAGGCCGAGCTCGCCCCCAGCGACGTCAAGGTTGTCTCCCAGCGCATGGGTTCCAAGTAGGCGCCTCGCGCGTCCCGATTTTCCCTCAACGAGGAGTTGATTAAATATGTCTCGAGTCAAGCGCGCAGTCGCCGGCCGCAAGAAGCGTCAGACCCTGGTCGAGCGTACCAAGGGCTATTACGGAACTTCCTCCCGCACCTTCCGTGGCATGAAGGAGCAGGCTCAGCACTCCGGCCAGTACCAGTATCGCGATCGTCGCAACAAGAAGCGTGACTTCCGCAGCCTGTGGATTCAGCGCATCAATGCTGCCGCCCGCATGAACGACCTCTCTTACAGCACCTTCATGCACGGCCTCAAGCTTGCTGGCGTCGAGCTGGACCGCAAGGTCCTCGCCGAGATCGCCTACAGCGACGAGAGGGCCTTCGCCGACCTTGCCAACGTTGCCAAGAAGGCTCTTGCTGACGCCGAGTAGCGTCTAGCCGTTGGTTTATCGCATTGCCTGTGGCGGCACCGGAAATCCCGGTGCCGCCATTTTTGTGCCGCCGCGGGATTGAGTTGCCGGGCAGTGGAATCCCGTTGCCGGGTAATGGAATCCCGTTCCGGGGTAGGGGCGAGAAAGCGCCATACGTTCGTCGTCCGAACGTGTGGCAACCTGCGCGGGTCACAGATTCGTATCCGAATGTGTGGCGGGGGTCATCCCGGCGACCCGGGACCGAAACCAGCGGGCCTAGACCCGGAACCAAAACCAGCAGCCAAGAGTCCTACTGGTGCTTCTCGCTCTCGTCCTTGCCCTCCGGGCGAATGCCGAGAAGCTCCTCGCGCCTCTCCTCGCGCCGTTCGCGGGCCTTCTCGGCCTCCTCGGCAAAGGCGGGGTCGTCTGGCCCTACGAGCTCGTCGTCTCCCGTGTGAGGGTCCCTGTGGTGGCGCAGCACTGGCTCGAAGAGGTGCAGGTGGTTGGCAAACGCCCCGGAAATCACCAAGAGCACGAGGAAGATGCAGATGCGCGGCACCGTGGTGACCTGCGTCATCACAAGCGCGCCGCCGCACAGGAGCGCTGTCCAGGCGTACACAACAAGCACTGCCTGCTTCTGGTCAAATCCCTCGGCAAGCAGTCGGTGGTGGATGTGGCCGCGATCTGCTCGGCCCACGCTCACGTGCGCGCGGGTGCGCCGGACAATCGCGGAGAACGTGTCGATGATGGGGATCCCCGCAATCACCAGCGGCACGATGATGGTGGTGAGACCTGCGATTCTCGTCACCGAGAGAAGCGAAATGGTGCCCAACGCAAAGCCCAGCGTGAGCGAGCCCGAATCTCCCATGAAGATGCTCGCGGGGTGGAAGTTGTAGTGGAGGAAGCCCAGCGTGGAGCCGGCGATGGCGCACGCAAGCGCCGCGGCGTCCAGGCGGCCGGCCCAGATCGAGAGCACGAACATGGTCACGCTGGCTATGCATGAGATACCCGCGGCCAGCCCGTCGAGCCCATCGATGAGGTTGATGATGTTCACGTAGGCAACGAGGTAGATGATGGTCACGGGGTAGGTGAGCCAGCCCAGCTCTATGAACTCGCCTGGCTCGAAGGGGTTCGCAATCACGCCAATTACCAGGCCGCCCATTGCGGCTATGGCGGCGGCAAGAATCTGCCCGGCAAGCTTTGCCTTTGGGGTGAGCGTGTACTTGTCGTCGAGAAGTCCCGTGACAAATATGACGACAAACGCAAGCACCAGCATCCAGTAGTTTACCGAGAGACGCGGTGATGGTACGAGAACGACCGGCCATCCAAAGTGCGTGGTACCGATGTACTGGACCACGAAGGCGGCAACGATGCCTGCAAAGATTGCGACGCCGCCCATGCGCGGCGTGGGGGTCTTGTTGACGCGGCGCTTGTTGGGGTAGTCGACGGCTCCAACGCGGATGGCAATCTTTCTGGCGAGGGGGGTCACGGCCAGCGCGCAGGCGAGCGAAGCGGCAAACAGGCAGAGAAACGATAGCCAGTACCTGGGCACCGTCAAACACCTCCCCCTTCTCGCCGCCATTTCCTAGCGAGACATAATACACAGAAATGTGGGAAAACGTGCTGCTAAGCGGTGCCAGGCGGAAAGGGAAGGCAACCGGCACAGCCATCTACCTGCGACTCGTTTGCACTGGTATGGCATGCTGCGCAAAAAGTGCCCAACACATCCATTGTGTGGCCACCACTCGCCATGTCAAGACTGGCATCGGGGTGCGAGTTCGCCTACATTGGTCTTGTCGTCCCCCTGCGGTACAAACTGGGTGAACCGACAAGCGTTACTAGGGAGTCCGACATCTCGTCCTGGAAGGGGATCCTCCGTTGCTGGGGAAGCCGGAACGGGCGATGAGGACACCCACCTTATGAAGGTGGGTTCATAATCGTATCCGCAGGGGGCGGCTTTTCTCACTTGCGAGCAGGTCGAGGTCCATCCGCCGGTAGGTCGCGGCCAAAGTCGTGGTCAGCCGCCTTGGGGGTCCGCGGGGAATTTCGCTGCTCCGGCGTAGAATCGTCGACGGAGGGCGAGTTTTGGCGGCAAGTGCGTACAAACTGCCCTTCTGGCACAGCTCGGCTCGTGGCAGCGCCGTGCGCTGACGCCCTGCCGCGACGTCCTGTGGTGCTCTTACGCAATTCCCGCACTTTGACGTTGACACGGACGCGGCAAATTGCGACAATGGCTCCCGCGCATGCGCGCCTGGGGATGTAGCTCAACTGGGAGAGCGCTGCCTTCGCAAGGCAGAGGCCGAGGGTTCGAATCCCTTCATCTCCACCATGGAATCTGTGGGGCCCGGGCACAAAGCTTGGGCCCTTTTTCTTATCTTGTCTCCAAGCCCGATGGGAGCATGGCAGGGATGGAAGGCCTTCTCGCCAAGCTGGACGCATCCTCCTACGACGCCTGCGAGCTCTGCCCGCGCCGCTGCGGTGCCGCGCGCTCCCAGGGCAAGGCTGGCATCTGCGGCGCCACCGCCACCCCGCGCGTCGCAAGGGCCGCGCTCCACTTCTGGGAGGAGCCGCCCATCTCGGGGGAGGCTGGCTCGGGGGCCATCTTCTTCACGGGCTGCCCCCTGCGCTGCCGCTTTTGCCAGAACCATCAGATCTCCCAGGAGGGCTTTGGGCTTGCCGTCTCCACATCGCGCATCGCCGAGATGATGCTCGAGCTAGAAGCCCAGGGCGCCCTCAACATCAACCTCGTGACGCCCCTGCACTTTGCGCCCACGGTGCGCAAGGCGGTGCTTCTCGCACGCGAGAACGGCCTTGCCATCCCCACAGTCTGCAACACCTCCGGCTACGAGCTCCCCGAGGTCGTGCGCGCAATGTCCGACGTCATCGACATCTGGCTCACCGACTTCAAGTACGCAAGCCCCACGCTTGCGGGTTCGCTCTCTGCTGCGCGCGACTACCCCAGCGTCGCCGCCGCGGCTCTGGTCGAGATGGTCTCCTCCGTAGACGCGGCCGGCGGCCGGCTGGTGGGGGAGGATGGCGCAATGAAGCGTGGTGTCATCGTGCGACACCTGGTGCTTCCCGGACACGTGGATGACTCCTGCGCGGTCCTCGACCGCGTGTGGGAAACCTGCGGCAACGCGGCGGACCTTTCGGTCATGAACCAGTACACGCCCAACGACACCTGCCGCAAGGCCTGCGGCGACCTTGCGCGCGCGGTGACGGACGAGGAGTACGAGATTGTCCTCTGCCACGCGGATGACCTCGGCTTCGAGAACATATGGTGGCAGGAGGGCGGCACCGTCTCGGAGAGCTTCGTGCCCGCCTTCGACGCCACAGGTGTCGAGGGTCCGGAGCTTCCCGGCACCCAGGAAGCGGCACCATCGCTGCCCAGCGGTCGCAAAGGGGTATAGACTCACATCTGTAGGCAACCGCGCGCCTGCCGCGCGTCCACCTTGGAGGTTCCATGCCAGAGAACACGCCCCTCTCCGACGAGGAGAGGTCAGAGCTCGAGAAGCTTCGTGCCGAGAAGGCCGCCCGCGACAAGGCCCAGGAGGCTGCCCGCGAGCGCGCTGAGCTCGAGCGCCTGAAGGCAGAGAAGGCCGCCAGGGAGAAGGACGCCGCCGAGCAGCGGCGCATTGCCGAGGCGCGCGAGAAGGGCCGCCAGCTCATGGAGCCCGATGACGATGACCTGCGCATGCCCAAGGGCCAGAAGATCGTCATCGCGGCCATAGTCGTCGCGGCGGCGATGTCGTTCCTCGCCATGGCGCTCGGGTAAGGCACACAGCAGACAGGCGCCCGGCGCGGGGCGAGGTCTCGCGGCGGGTGCATCAACACAGGAGGAAGTATCACCATGTCGCTCACGGACCGCACCAAGCCAACCGACGTCTCGCTCAACACTGACCTCTACGAGCTCACGATGGCCCAGGGATTCTGGGAGTCGGGCCTTGTGGACACGCAGGCGACGTTTAACGCTTTCTTCCGCGAGAACCCCTTTGGCGGCGGCTACGCGGTGGCCTGCGGCATGGGCCAGATTCCCGACCTGGTAGAGAACTTCGTCTTCGACGACGAGGACATCGACTACCTGGCCAGCATCCCGGCGCCCGGCGGCGGCTCCATGTTCAAGCCGGCCTTCCTCGAGTACCTCCGCAACCACCACCTTGACCTCACAATCCACGCCGTTCCCGAGGGTGACGTGGTCTTCCCGCGCGAGCCCATGGTTCGCGTCCAGGGCCCGCTCATCGACTGCCAGCTCATCGAGACGGCCCTGCTCAACCTCGTGAACTTCCAGACCCTTGTAGCAACCAAGACCTCGCGCGTGGTGCGTGCGGCCGAGGGGCACCCCGTGTCCGACTTTGGCCTGAGGCGCGCCCAGGGTCCAGACGGCGGCCTCGCCGTTGCCCGTGCCTCCTACATCGCCGGCGCAAGCTCCACCTCCAACCTGCTGGCGGGCAAGATCTACGGCATCCCCGTCTTTGGCACGCACGCCCACTCCTGGGTCATGGCGTTCCCCACCGAGCTTGACGCGTTCCGCGCCTTCGCTAAGTCGAGCCCCAAGAACTGCGTGCTGCTCCTCGACACCTACGACGTCCACCAGGGCATAAAGAACGCAATCACGGTCGCTAAGGAGATGGAGGCCGCGGGCGAGCGCCTGGCTGCAATCCGCATCGACTCGGGCGACCTGGCAAAGCTCACCAAGGAGACCCGCAAGGCCTTCGACGACGCAGGCCTGCCCTATGTCAAGATCTCTGCCTCGAACGACCTGGACGAGTACACCATCCAGTCGCTCTACGCCCAGGGCGCGCCCATCGACTCGTTTGGCGTGGGCACCAAGCTCGCCACCTGCGATCCCCAGCCTTCGCTTGGCGGCGTCTACAAGCTCTCTGCCGTACGCGACTCGGCTGACGCCCCCTGGAACCCCGTAATCAAGCTTTCCGAGCAGGCCTACAAGCGCACCATCCCAGGCGTCCAGCACGTTCTGCGCTTCCTCGACGACGACCACTGCCCCGTGGGCGACATGATCCTTGACGACTCCTACACGCGCGGCGACGCCACGGCGGCAACGAGCATGGAGGACATCCTCGACCCCTTCTCGTCCTACGGCCTTTCCGGAACCCCGCGCGAGCTTCTCGCCTGCTACGTCGAGCACGGCAAGCGCGTGGGCGAGCCGGTCGACATCGAGGAGTCCCGTTCGCGCTGCCACAACGCGCTCATGCACCTCGATCCGGCAATCACCCGCTTCCTCAACCCGCAGGCCTACCCCGTGGGCTTGGAGCAGGGCCTTGCCGCGCTTCGTCGCGACCTTGCGGCGGAGGAGCGCAGCGGCTCATCTCGCGTGAGGCGCTAGTACGTCAGCGTCCCACCTCGGCGTCTGCCAACGCCTCTGCTACACTGCTGCACACGGGAGCGCGCCAGGGGGCGCGCGGGTATCACGGAAGGACGGGGCACATGCCCGAGAAGATTGAGGAGCTCGTCAGGAAGGCCGTCGCGGACGCACAGGAGGCGGGAGACCTGCCTGCCTTCGAGGTTGGGGACCTTGGCCTCGAGCGCCCCGCAGACGCCGGCAACGGTGACTGGACCACTACGCTCGCCCTGCGCTCCGCTCGTCTCGCCCACATGGCGCCCCGCGCCATCGCCCAGGCAATCGTGAACCACATGGAGAAGGACCCCGGCATCTCCAAGGTCGAGGTCGCCGGTCCCGGCTTTGTGAACTTCTATCTCTCTGCCGCTGCTAACAACGAGGTCTTCCGCACGGTGCGCGAGCAGGGCCACGACTTTGGCCGCTCCAACATTGGCGCCGGCGAGAAGGTCCAGGTCGAGTTTGTCTCGGCCAACCCCGTGGGGCCGCTCCACATTGGCCACGGCCGCTGGGCCGCCCTTGGCGATTCTCTCTGCCGCGTGATGGAGCACGCCGGCTACAGCGTGGAGCGCGAGTACTATATCAACGACCACGGCAGCCAGATGGATGTCTTTGGCAACTCCGTCGCCGAGCGCTACCTGCAGCTCTCCCAGGTGGTCTCCGAGCGAGGCTGCTCGCTCGATGAGGCTGTGCAGGTGCTTCTCGATGACCGCAAGGCCTTCGTGAAGGACGAGGAGGACGCACACCCCGAGCTCCACCCCTACATGGACGCCTTCAACAAGAACCTTGGCGGCAACGCTTATGGCGGCGACTACATCATCGACGTAGCCCGCCACTTCATGGATACAGATGGCACCCGCTGGGTCGACGCGGATCCCCATAAGCGCATGCTCGAGTTCCGAGAGCGCGGCTACAAGCTCATGCTCGAGTCAATAAAGAGCACGCTTGACGAGTCCCGCTGCTACTTTGACGTGTGGTTCTCCGAGCGTTCCCTCTACAAGAAGAACGAGGACGGCACCTCGGCAGTCGATCGCGCCCTCGCACGTCTGGACGAGATGGGCTACCTCTATCGCGACGAGGACGGTGCCCTGTGGTTCCGCTCCACCGCGCTTGGCGACGACAAAGACCGCGTGCTCATCAAGACCAACGGCGAGTACACGTACTTCGCCTCCGACGTGGCGTACCACTGGAACAAGTTCCAGCGCGTCGACCACGTGATCGACATCTGGGGCGCAGACCACCACGGCTACATCCAGCGCGTCGACTCCGCCTGCGCGGCTCTTGGCTACCCCGGCAAGCTGGAGGTCCTTCTCGGCCAGCTCGTGAACCTGCTGCGCGACGGCGTGCCGGTGCGCATGTCCAAGCGCAAGGGCACCATGATCCCCTTCAAGGAGCTCATGGACGAGGTTGGTGTGGACGCAACGCGCTACACGCTCATCTCCAAGTCGAGCAACCAGATGATCGACTTCGACATCGAGAAGGTCAAGAAGCAGGACAACACCAACCCCGTCTACTACGTGCAGTACGCGCATGCGCGCATCTGCTCGATCCTGCGCAAGGGCGCCGGCGTGACGGCCGAGGAGGCCGAGAAGCTCGGCATGGACGAGGTTGCCAGGCGCGCGGTGGGCGAGGAGTACGATCTTTCGCTGCTCACCGACCCAACCGAGGCAACGCTCGCGCGCAAGCTCTCGGAGTTCCCGGCGTTGGTGGAAGGCTGCGCTCGTGACCGCGCTCCCTTCCGTCTTACGCACTACGCCGAGGAGCTGGCGGGCGACTTCCACTCCTTCTACACCGTGTGCCAGGTGCTGCCCAGCAAGGGGCGCCCAGTCGACGAGGGCCTTTCCAAGGCTCGTCTCGCCGCCGTGGACGCCACGCGCAGGGCGCTCGCCCTTACGCTCGAGTTGTGCGGGGTCCATGCGCCGCAGAGCATGTAGCTTTTTCGCCCCGTCCCTCTTTCGTGCTGGAAGCACAGCGGCAATAATCAAAGATATGCAGTTGTTTCGGCGCGATGTGAAAACTAAGATATAATTGTTCTTTAAGGGGGGCCGAGGGTTAGCATCCGGCGCGCTTTGCCTGGCACTACTACGTCGTCCCATACGTGAGGGTGCGGCTAGAGACAGAGGTGGGCCTTGTGGACCTGCGCGAGTACATGTCGGTACGCAGAGCGTACAACCTCGTGCGTCAGTCACAGCCTGCGCGCGACAGGCTCACATTCGAGGAGTTTGCTGTTCTCTGTCGCCTACAGGTGGCAGGGGAGCCTCTCAACACATCGGTTATTGCCGAGTATCAGGGGGCGCTGCGCCCAACCATGACACACCGCACGAACCACCTGGCTGAGCTTGGCCTCATCTCACGTGGCGAGGGAGGCAGGGATCGCCGCAATGTGGTGTGCGCCATCACGTCCAAGGGTTCGCTCCACGTTGAGAAGCTCTCCGAGCTCACCTGCAAGGAGATTCTGCCCGGCCAGCCGCTCTCCCGTACGCTGCCCGAGCGCATCGTCAAGTACGTTGATGCCATGGGGTCGGTCTTTGCCAAGGCCGGAGACCTCGTGCTTCTCGCCCTCTACATCGAGGACTCCCAGCCCGTCACCATCACAAGGCTCGTAGATTCCCTGGGGCTTCTACAGCCCACGGTATCGATGTCGGTCACTGCTCTTGTGACTGCGGGCCTCATCGAGCGCGGGTCGTCCCGTGCGTCCGGGCTTTCGCTTACCCCCCAGGGTTCCGAGCGTGCGGCTGAGTTTGCCGCACGCGTTGGGGAGGTTGTCGTGAAGCGCCGTCCAAGGGGCCAGAAGCCAGAGGATCCAGAGCAGGCGGAGGAGCCAGAGGCGTAGCCCAAGCGACCCTTTGCCCAGGCTCGTTTTGTGGCATCAACGTGCACAGCTGTTCGTGTCGTGCTATAGTGACGCAGACGCAACGCCGCGTGTGCAAGCACGTGTTGTATGAAGGCGCGTTGCAAACCCCTCATCGCATGTGTCGGACGGCTTGAACGCAGCTGCCCCAGAGTCGTGCCGAGGGGGCGCATCAATCCCACGGCCTCTGCGAAGCCTATCAATTGCTTAATTTGCACGACGGTATGGCGCGCCTTGCGCCCCGCGCGAGAGTGAAAGGTACAAATAGTATGACAGACGAGACACCCTCGGATTCTATGGGCGCTACCCCGGCGGAAGCCCCCGAGGAGGCGCCAAAGCCCCGTCGTCGCCGTCGCACCCGCGCCGAGATAGAGGCGGAGAAGCTCGCCAAGGCGTCAGCCGCCGAGTCTGCGCCCGCCGACGGTCAACCCGCTGCAGGTGAGGAGCCTAAGCCTCGGCGCCGGCGGACGTCTCGAAAGAAGGTCGAGGAGGCCGGCGCGGCACAGGGCGAGCTGCCCCTTGGTGGCGCTCCGGTGACGCCAGAGGTACCCGTCGCCGAGGGTTCCTCGGAAGAGGCGCCTAAGCCGCGTCGTCGTCGCCGCACGCGCGCCCAGATCGAGGCGGACGAGAAGGCCAAGGCGGAGGCGGCCGAGAAGACCGCAACCAGTGTGGCCGAGCCTGCGGCGCCCGCGACTCCCGAGCCAGCCTCAGACGAGCAGAGCGCACCCAAGCCTCGTCGTCGCCGTCGCACTCGCGCCCAGATAGAGGCGGACGAGCGCGCCAAAGCCGAGGCCTCCGAGGAGCACGCAACCTCTGGGCAGCGTGAGTCCAAGCGCGTCGAGGATGGCGAGCGCAGCGAGCGCGACCAGGCGAGCTTCTCGGAAATGACGCGCATGACGCAGGAGGCAACGCAGGCCAGTTCGGTGCCTGCGCCCATGCCTGCGGCAACGCTCGCCGAGGCCGATCGTTCAGATGAGCAACAGGGCCACTACCAGCGACAGCCCCGCGAGCACAGCCAGCGCGGAGAGCAGCAGGGCCAGCAGCAGGGCAAAAAGGGAAAATCTGCGTTTCATTTTGGGGCTCCTTTCGGGGGATTCTGGGAATATTATACCACAGTTTGGGGCGGCGGTGTGAACAAACCGTAAAACCTGGCGGAGAAAAGTCCCTCCACTAATACGGCAAAAACGGCCCTTCTTTGCAGGTGAAAGGTTAATAATTCACTTTTTTTCACGGAAAATTTACGAATGCGGGAAAATATGGGTGTGATTTAACTAAATGTTAGTTTTTATTTGCAGTAAAATGGCAGGAAAAAGGAGCCCCCGAGGGGGCTCCCAAAATGAGGGGGATGGCTTATTTTTTGCGGGTGAGGACGGCCATGCCGAGGGTGGAGACAGCCATGAGGGCCGCGGCCGCGGCGACCATATCATTGGCGCCGGTGGAGGGGTTCTTCTGGTCCTCGGTCTTGGGGGTGTCCTCGGTGCGGTCGGGGACGATGACGATGCTGCCGCTAGAGGGGCGCACCGTGCCGGGCAGGTTTGCCCAATCTTCGGCATCAAGCATGAAGGTCTTCGTATCCTGTTCGTGTCCATCGACAACCAGGACAGCTTTGTCGGGGACAACATCATCTTTGGGAGTCCAGGGGGTCAGTGCCCAGCACTTGTCAGCAGTCTCGGTTGCGATGCAGCAGGTCAGGAAATTATAGCTGCCGGGTTTTACTTCCTGCAAGGTGGCAGTGGTCAGCAGGGTCTCACCACTGTACAGCTTCACCTGTACGCTGGACTCAAAGTTAACATTCTTCAGATCAACAGACACAGCATTTTTCAGGACTTCGTTAGCCTGAGTAATGACGGCGCGCTCGATGCTGCAGGGGAGCACCGTGCCGGGCAGGTTTGCCCAATCTTCGGCATCAAGCATGAAGGTCTTCGT
>ENA-OUOW01001396-OUOW01001396.1-human-gut-metagenome-genome-assembly--contig:-NODE-1396-length-16472-cov-11.902479_pt1 | contig 16472 bp, 10 predicted proteins | sample MGYA00237938_ERZ548769 | MGnify/ENA primary metagenome ERZ548769 (study PRJEB26490, sample SAMN05356870) | human gut metagenome | biome: terrestrial biome; feature: human-associated habitat... | reverse complement strand
CCTCCAGAAAAGCCGGCAGGTAGAATGCTCCGATATGCAGTTTGGTGGTGTAGTAGCGGGTGCGCATATTCAGCGCCTTCCACGCTTCTGCGTCCAGATCATCAATGGGATGGTATTTTTTGCTGGCAAAGCCGAACAGCCAGTAGCCCGCCGCAAAGGTAGGGATATGTGCCTGATACACCCGGCTGATGGGGAAGGTGGATGCAATGCGCTTGTGGCTGCGCTGCATGGCGCTGGCGTCCTCGGCGTAGAAGGGGCTGCCCTGCTGGTTGACCATGATGCCGTCCTCTTTCAGGGCGTTGAAGCAGCTGCCGTAGAACTCGCGGGTGAACAGACCCTCAGAGGGGCCGAAGGGGTCGGAGGAGTCCACGATGATAAGGTCGTATTCCTCCTCGCAGCGGCGGATATACTTCAGGGCGTTCTCAAAGTAGATATGCACCCGGCGGTCATCCATACGGCAGGCATTGCCGGGCAGATAGGCGCGGCAAGCCTCCACCACCTGCGGGTCCATCTCCACAAGGTCGATGCGCTCCACGCGGTCGTAGCGGGTCAGCTCCCGCACCACGCCGCCGTCTCCGGCGCCGATGACCAGAATATCCTTAGCCTCCTTATGCACCGCCATGGGCACATGGACGATCATTTCATCGTAGATGAACTCGTCGCGCTCGGTCAGCATCACGTTGCCGTCCAGCGTGAGCACCCGGCCGAACTCCGGGGTCTCAAAGATATCGATGCGCTGGTAATCGCTCTGCTTGGAGTAGAGCTGCTTGTTTACACGAATGCTGTGCTTCACATCCGGGGTGTGAAACTCTGAAAACCAAAATTCCATCTCTTTCCCTCCTTATGCCAGAACATTCAGGTGCAAGATTTCGGGGTCCTCCGGGCCAGTCATGCTGCAGCCCTTGGCCTTGGCGTACTCGATGTAGTTCAAGATCTCCTTGGTGATGCGCTCGCCGGGTGCAAGGATGGGGATGCCCGGGGGATAGCACATGACGAACTCGCTGCACACCATGCCCTCGGTCTCCCGCAGGGGCAGGCTCTTTTTGGGGGCGTAGAAAGCCTCCTGCGGGCTGGCAGCCACCACGGGGTCGATGTATTCCTGGCTCAGCAGACCCGAGCCGTCGGTGCGGTAGCGGCGCTTAATCTCAGCCAGCGCACTGACCAGACGCTCCACCTCCTGCGGGCGGTCACCGATGGACAGGTAGGCAAGGATGTTGCCGATATCGCCGAACTCAATCTGAATATCGTACTCGTCGCGCAGGATATCATAGACCTCGATGCCCGCCAGACCGATATCCAGCGTATGGACGCTGAGCTTGGTAGTGTCGAAGTCAAAGACGGAATCGCCGTTGCACAGCTCCTTGCCAAAGGCGTAGTAGCCGCCTACGGCGTTGATCTCCTCGCGGGCATACTCGGCAATATCCGCCACCTGATGGAACACCTGCCGTCCCCGCAGCGCCAGATTGCGGCGGGAGATATCCAGACTGGACATCAGCAGGTAGCTGCCGGAGGTAGTCTGGGTCAGGTTGATGATCTGACGCACATAGCCCTGATGCACATTGGGGCCGATGAGCAGCAGGCTGGACTGGGTCAGGCTGCCGCCGCTTTTGTGCATGGACACCGAGGCCATATCCGCGCCCGCCGCCATGGCAGAAACCGGCAGGCCGCCGCCAAAGTAGAAGTGGGTGCCGTGGGCTTCATCCGCAAGGCAGAGCATCCCGGCGTCGTGCGCCATTTTTACGATGGCACGCAGGTCAGAGCAGATGCCGTAGTAGGTGGGGTTATTCACCAGCACAGCCACAGCGTTGGGGTGCTCCTTGATGGCCTTGGCCACCTGCTCCCTCTTCATGCCCAGCGAGATGCCCAGGCGCTTATCCACCTCCGGGTTCACATACACCGGCACCGCGCCGCACAGCACCAGCGCGTTCAGCACGCTGCGGTGCACATTGCGGGGCAGAATGATCTCATCGCCCCGTTTGCAGGCGGTAAGTACCATGCTCTGCACGCTGCTGGTGGTGCCGCCCACCATTAAAAAGGCGTGTGCTGCGCCAAAGGCATCGGCGGCAAGCTCCTCGGCTTCCCGGATGACTGACACCGGGTGGCAAAGGTTATCCAGCGGCTTCATGCTGTTCACGTCCACGCCCACGCACTGCTGACCCAGAAAAGCGGTCAGCTCCGGGTTGCCGCGGCCCCGCTTGTGGCCGGGCACGTCAAAAGGCACTACCCGCATCTGCCGGAACCGCTCCAGCGCCTCGTAAATGGGCGCACGGCGCTGATCCAGCCGGGAACGCGCTTTGTTCTCGTTCATCTTTTCCTCCGTCCCTGTTCTTCTTTTTGCACAACAAAAAAGCGCAGGCACTGCACAAATATGCAGACCTGCGCTTGGAGCAGCTTTTTCCGCGCTGATAAAGCACCCAGCCGTAAGTGCCGGTGCTGCGCGTTATTCGCGATCCAAAAAGACGGGGTGATGAGAGTCTATATAGCAACTACACTTTTACTACTCTTATTGACCGTTTCACAAGTCTGCGCATAGGCTGCGCAATTTCATGGTTGTAAAGGAACCAACTTATAAAATTTGAGCTTCAAACTCAATCAATAATGGCAGCTTGCGCCGCCGGTCGGCAGTGGACCCGGCTGTCCGTATGGCCTTAGCCCCGTTTGGGCGGTCCCGAGTAAATTGCTTTGAAAAGACTCTGCAAGGCGGCGTCTCTCAAAATCAACAAAAGAATAACATGATTCGCCCCGTCTGTCAACCAAAACTTTTTGGCAGTCGCCTGCTGCGGGTGCGCGGGACGGCGCTCGGCGCGCAAAATGGGGCGTTTTGTGCAAAAAAGCAGATGCCCTTCCCGCCGCAGTATGCTATAATAAAGGTGCAATGAATGGAGAAAGAGGGTGTATGGATGGCACTGCCAATCGCCATCGTAGAGGATCAGACCCCGGACGCCCAGCGGCTGGAGGAGCTGCTGCAACAGCAGCTGCCCGAAACCGAGTGCACATGGTTTACCTGCGGGGATGATTTTCTCCGTGCCGCAGCAGAGCCCGGCTTATACGCCGTGGTGTTTCTGGATATCTGCATGGCGGGCACCAACGGCATCGAGACCGCCCGCCGACTGCGGCAGGCCGACCCGGAGGTGCTGATCGTATTTGTGACCTCCTCGCCGGAATATGTATGGGATGCCTTTCCGGTGCACCCCTTCGATTACCTGCTCAAACCCTATCAGGAGGAAAAATTCGTGCACCTTGCCGCCGAGTTGCGGCGGGCGCTGCGCTGTAAGGAGCCGGAACTGGAGATCCGCATTGCCCGCCAAAGCATTCAGCTGCCGCTGCGCAAGGTGCTGTATGCCATTGCCCGGAACCACTACGTCCTTATCACCACCGAGGATGGCGAGTACCGTGCCATGTGCAGCTTTGCGCAGATTGAAGAAAAGCTTACTGCTCTGGAAAACTTTATGAGCTGCAACCGGGGCGTTATCATCAACATGGACAAGGTGCTGCGGTTCGGGGAGGACTGCATCGAGATCCTGGACGGCACCCGCCTGCCGGTACGGCAAAAGGATAAATGCACCCTGCTTGCCCGCTTTACACAATACCAGTTCCGCCACATGCGGCAGGAGCTGCACTGAGGAAAGGAGCAGCCGCCATGGATCTTGCCCTGTTCGGCCGTTATTTTCTGGATTTTGCACTGCTGTACCCCAGCGCGTTTCTGTGTCTGGCATCCCTATGGGAAAAGCTGCGCACCCCCAGGCGCACCGCCTGCATCGCTGCCGGATGCATCACCCTGCTGTGCATCGGCTGCGCCGCGCTCTGCGCCGTGTTCGGGCTGAACAGCAATTCTCTCCTGCCCGCCATCGTGCTGGTCTCCTTCTGGCTGCTGCGCTGGCGGGTAACGCCGGAAGTGACCGTAAGCCAGACCGCGTTTCTGTTTTCCATCTCTGCCGTGATGATGGCGGTGTGTTCCCTGCTGTCGACGCTGCTCAACGCCCAGACCGAGATCTCCAACCCACAGACCGTCTGCCTTGCCTCCACGGCGCTGCTGCGGCTGGGCCTTGCCGCGATGCTCACCGTGCTGTTCTGGTTCACCGCCGTGCAGTGGAGCCGGTGGCTGCTGCGGGAGTACAGCGGTGAAGCCTTCTGGCAGTCTGCGTGGCCGCTGCCCGCCCTCTATGCCGTTTTTCTGGTATACTGTATGCCGCTGAACCCCGCCGTGGTGCTGGTCGGGCGGCTGAAGATCATCTCGGTGCTGGCGGTATCCATCTCGCTGTTCGGCATCTTTCTGCTGCTGTACGAGATGTACCGCGTTGCCCGGGAGTTTACCCGCAATGCCCGGCTGGACCGGGAAAACCAGCTGCTGGCCATGGAATCCCGCCGGTACATGGAGTTACAGACCTATCTGGACAACACACGCCGTCTGCGGCACGACTTCCGGCAGCATCTGCATGTGATTGCCGGACTGACCGAGACCGGGCAGCTGGAGGAGCTGAAAAGCTATCTACACCAGTATGAAAGCGAGCTCAGCGAGCACCGTCCAAGCCTGTGCGCTAATGCCGCCGTGGATGCACTGGCCGGATATTACGACCATGCAGCCGGGCAGCAGAGCGTTCCTGTGGAGTGGAAGCTGGCACTGCCCCGGCAGCTTCCCATGCCGGAGGCCGACCTGTGCACCATTCTGGGCAATCTGCTGGAAAACGCCCTGCACGCCAGCCAGAAGCTGCCGCCGGAGCAGCGCCGGGTGCAGGTGATGGCGCAGATGCTCAGTCCCGCCATGCTGGGGCTTGTGGTGGAGAACCGTTACGACGGCATGCTGAAAAAGCAGCAGGGTATCTTGCACTCCACCAAGCACGAGGGCACCGGCATCGGGCTGGTATCTGCCGAGATGGTAGTGCACAAATATAACGGCAATCTGCATTTGGAGACCGAGGAGCAGATCTTCCGGGTGAATGTTCTGTTAAATCTGTAACCACCGGCAGGCCAACGTGAAAGCGTTCACAAAAAAAGCAGCGCCGTCCTTTGCAGAGAGGTTTCTCTACGAAGGGCGGCGCTGTATTATTTTTCAAGCTTCTCCGTGCTTTTTTGTGCGGCTTCCAGCTCGTCCACCCGCTTTTGCAGGGCGGTGATCTTATCGTCCATTTTCAAAAATGTCCAGACCAGAACGGCCAGCACCAGCGCGGGAGGAACGACCATCCACAGGGACTGCTGACACCAGAGCAGCAGCGAATAGCCGCCGAATACAGTAAAAATAAATACGGCAAACAGACTTGCAGCCAGTACAGCAAAAAATCCCATACAGAAAGTCTCCTTTCAGTTATTCTTCCGTTTCTTCCTCGTCCGGGTCCAGCTCAATGCTGAACACGGCTTTTTTCAGCTTGCCGCAGCCCTGCGCCTTCAGGCCGGATTTATACGGTTCCCCCGCCAGATACAAGGCAAAGCGTCCCTCGCACAGCATTCCGGCAATGCTGGTACCGGCAGTGCCTACGGTGGTGTCGGCGGCTTCATCGGTTGGCTTGGTGGGCGTCAGCTCCGCAAGGCTTACCTCAAACAGCTCACTGCCGTCCAAGTCAGTCTCCAGCGTAATGTGATTGTCGTGCCGCTGGAACAGTGCCTTGTCGGAGGTCTGGGGCGTGACGGTGCTCACGGTGACCACCACCTTGTCCCCATCGATGCGGGTGCGCCCGGCAGGCAGGGTGGTGATATCCCGCGCCATGATGTACTCGATCACGGTGTCCAGATTGTCGCTTACGCCCAGATAGTTGGGCAGGTTGTTCAGGGTATCGTAGATCATAGAAAAAGTCCTCCGTCTGTGTTGTTTCAGTTACCTGTATGGTATCACAGGTCAGGGACAGATGCAATATGTGTGCGGGCAGATGTCGCGAGCCGCGCAGAAAAGGAACCTGGGTCGCGGATCTCAGCGGCTGCATCGTGCCTTGGGCGGCACGCGCATCCTGCTGGCCGCAGCCCCAACAGCTCCTCCCTGTTTCTGCCGCTGGCAGCGGTCGTCGCTGTTGCACAGGGGCTTTTTTACCCGCCGGACTATTCGGCGGGTCGATGCTGTTCGAATCCACCCGCTCTATAAGTTTAATCTCGTCACAAAACAAAAACCTCAGCGTATTGTATATGTTGAGGCTTTTTGGTGGGCGCGGGTGGATTACGCGAGCCGCGCTACTAAAAACAGCCCACTGGGCTGTTTTTACGCTGTCTTCTGCGACAGCGCCGCAGCTGTTCGAATCCACCCGCCCTATGAGTTTAGCCTTGTTACAAAACAAAAACCTCAACGTATTGTATACGCTGAGGTTTTTTGGTGGAGCGAAGCAACCCAAATCCGAACCATTGCCCTCTGAGGCATCTTTGGCGGCAATTTCATCGAAAGTGATGGTTTTTGTGCCGTCTTTGTAGTTGAATGTAATCAAAACTTTTTCATCATAGAGATAAACAGCATTCACGAATGTATTGATAAGCGTTTCCCGGTGGCTTTTCACGTTCGGGTCGAGCTTGCGGAAGTTGGTGAGCCAAAATTTCACAAAATCTGCGCTGACTTTCGGTTTCGCCAGTTTTTCTTCCGCGATGCGGATTTCCAGTTCCTTCTGCTGGGTCTCCAACTTTTCCAAGCGTCCTTTGGTCGAGCTGGTCAGTACACCTGCCTGAATCGCATTTAACAAATTCTCGATGCCGTTCTCAATATCCTTCATCTGCTTTTCCAGCAAGGGCAGCACCGTATTTTCCTGTTCCTGAAGAATCATCACCGCATCCACGATAGACTGGATACAGTCATCGTCACGAATCATCTTCATGGTTTCGTTGACCACCAAATCTTCCAGCCACTCTTTGCGGACGGTCTTTTTCTTGCAGGTCTTGGTGCGTTTGGCATTGGCACACTTATAATAGTGGTGGACGTTCTTATTCCGGCTCGTTCCGCACTCCCCGAACATCATCGCACCGCACATTCCACAGAACAGCTTGGTCGTCAGCAAATAATCGTCCTCCGCTTTGTGCCGAGCCGGAGCGCGGCGGTTCTTGGCAATTTTGTCCTGTACACTGTCGAACAGTTCTTTCTCAATGATAACCGGGATGCTGTCCGGCATCACAATGTCCTTAAAACGGTTCTCACCGATATAACGGCGGTTTGTCAGCAAGGTTTGAATACTATTATAAGTAAACTTCTGGTTGCGGTTAGTGGTCACTCCGCTGTCGTTCAACCAGTTCATCAGTTCTTTCATGGTCGCTCCATCGTTATACCGCTGAAAGACTTCCAATACAAAGGGAGCTTTCAAGGGGTCGATTTGAAAGAACTTCTCCTCGTCCACTGTATAGCCGATGGGAATCGTTCCACCATTATATTTGCCCTTCAGAACATTCTCGGTCATGCCGCGCACGACCTTTTCAGAAAGTTCTGCGGAATAATATTCAGCCATGCCGGTGAGCATACTTTTGACCATAATACCTGCTGGACCATCTGAAATTGGTTCAGTAGCGGACACCAGCTTGACATGGTTTCGCTCCAACTGGTACTCATAATGTGCAGAATCGTAACGGTTCCGAGCAAAGCGGTCGAGCTTCCAGACCAGCACGATGTCGAACAGCTTTTTGTCGCTGTCTTTTATCATCTGCTGGAACTCCGGGCGATTGTCCGTTTTGGCCGAGATGGCACGGTCGATATAGTGCTTGACGATGGTGATGCCGTTCTTCTCCGCATAGGCAGTGCATTCACGAATCTGGCCTTCAATGGATTCTTCGCGTTGGTTATCCGATGAATAGCGGGCATAGATCACGGCGGTCATGGCAGGCACCTCCCATTTAGATATTGTTGAGCAACAGATACTACGCAGCAATTGTTTCGTATAATTTATACCATGAATTTTACGTATTTTCAAGTACTTTGAAAAATTCTCATGAAGTATATCGCCTTGAAATTTATAAAAAGGAAACACTTGTAATATTGTGTTGCATCTTATAAAATAGAGGTATCAACAGTTTGCTCTAAGATAGCAAAGGCAGGTGCATCGTTATGACTCCGGAAGCAAGAGCGCGGGAACAAATCGATAACAGATTGCGACAAAGTGGCTGGACAATTCAGGATCTGAAACAACTAAATCTGACGGTTGCTTCCGGTGTTGCAGTGCGCGAGTTCCCTACCAATACTGGTCCGGTGGATTATGCACTTTTCATTGAGGGAGTGCCAGTTGGTGTTGTAGAGGCAAAGAAAGACGAAGAAGGTCAAGCGCTGACAGATGTGGAAACGCAGTCCAGCCGCTATGCAAATAGCCAGTTCAAGTGGGTAAAGCGGGAGTACAAGGTTCGGTTCGCCTACGAAGCCACTGGCGAATTGGTGCGTTTTACCGATTACGCAGATCTTAAATACCGTTCGCGCGAGGTATTCTCGTTCCACCGCCCGGAGACGTTGAAACGCTGGCTTGCTGAACCGGATACTGTGCGCAACAATCTGAAGCGTATCCCGCAGCTGGATGAATCGGGCTTCCGCAAATGTCAAATCAGTGCAATTCATGGTCTGGACACTTCGTTTTCAGAAAATCGGCCGCGTGCTCTTGTGCAGATGGCAACCGGCGCAGGCAAGACCTTTACAGCCATTACTGCCGCCTATCGGCTGTTGAAATACGGCAGAATGAATCGCATCCTGTTTCTGGTAGATACCCGCAGCCTTGGTGAACAGGCCGAGCGCGAGTTCATGGCATACAAGCCCAATGACGATCCTCGCAGCTTTTCGGAATTGTATGGTGTACGCCGGTTAAAAAACTCTTATATTTCCGGGGATGTACAGGTCTGCATCAGTACGATTCAGCGGATGTATTCCATTCTAAAAGGGGAAGAACTGGACGAACAGGCAGAAGAGATTCCCTTTGCGGAATATGCCACCGCCGAAAGCAAAGCACCAAAAGAGGTCGTCTACAATGCCAAAATTCCGCCGGAGTTCTTTGACTGTATCATTGTAGATGAATGCCATCGTTCTATTTACAATGTATGGAGTCAAGTGCTTTCCTATTTTGATGCGTTTATCATCGGCCTGACCGCTACGCCGGATAAGCGAACCATCGGCTACTTCAATGAAAATTTTGTCAGCGAATATACGCGAGAGCAGGCCGTTCTGGACGGCGTTAACGTTGGCGAGGACATTTATCTGATTGAAACCGATGTGACGAAAAATGGTGCAACCATCCTGAAGCAGTTGATCGAGCGGCGTAACCGCCTGACGCGCGCAAAACGCTGGGAGCAGATGGACGAGGATGTGTTCTACACACAGTCCAAGTTGGATAAGGATGTCGTAAATCCAAGCCAGATCCGTGCTGTGATTCGCACCTTCAAAGAAGCACTCCATACCATGCTGTTCCCCTACCGGAAAGAAGTCCCCAAAACGCTGATTTTTGCCAAGACGGACAGCCATGCAGACGATATTGTGCAGATCGTCCGGGAAGAATTCGGCGAAGGAAACGATTTTTGCAGAAAGATCACTTACAGTGCGCAGAATCCGGAAGCCGTTCTCAGCTCGTTCCGGAATGACTACAACCCGCGTATAGCCGTTACCGTGGATATGATCGCGACCGGTACGGATGTCAAGCCCATCGAGTGCCTGCTGTTCATGCGGGATGTGCGCAGCAGCAATTACTTCGAGCAGATGAAAGGCCGCGGCACCCGCACGCTGAGCAAGGATGATTTACAAAAGGTAACACCTTCTGCTACGGAAAACAAAGATCACTTTGTGATCGTGGATGCAGTGGGTGTAACCAAATCCAAAAAGACCGAGACCCGCACGCTGGAACGCAAGCCAGCGGTTTCCATGAAGGAACTGATGATGAACATTGCACTCGGTGCGCGGGATGAGGATACCTTGACTTCTCTTGCAAACCGCGTCATTCGTCTCAGCCGCAGGATGGAACGCAGCGAACACAAGCAGTTCAAAGAAACCGTAGGGCAGACCGCAGAGCAGGTTGCGGAGAATCTGCTGAATGCCTTTGATGAAGATGTCATTCATGCCAAAGCGCAAACAGAAAGCGGCGTGCTTACGCCCGCACCGGAACAGCTTGCACAGACCCAGAAAGAGCTCATCAAACAGGCCGTTGCACCTTTCCAGAAGCCGGAAGTGCGCGATTTTATTGAAAATGTCCGCCGCAGCCATGATCAGATCATCGACAGCGTTAATCTGGACAAAATACTCTTTGCCGGTTATGACACCAATCAGGAGGAAACGGCAGACCGGGTGATCTCTACATTTAAGAATTTCATCGAGGAAAATAAAGATGAGATCATTGCCTTGCGCATCATCTACAATGAAACGTATAAAAAACGTCCGATGGTACTGAAAAAACTGACGGAACTGTATCAAAAACTCAAAGCAAAGGGCATCACGGTCGAGCGTCTGTGGGATTGTTATGCCATCAAGCAGCCTGACAAGGTAAAGAAAGGCGCACTCGCTCAGCTGACCGACCTGATTTCTATTATCCGTTTTCAGATGGGCTATACGGATACCCTTTCGCCTTTTGCCGACCGGGTAAACTACAACTTCAAACAGTGGACTTTCCGCCGCAACACCGGTGCGGTCCATTTTACCGCAGAACAGATGGAATGGCTGCGGCTGATCAAGGAGCATATCATCACATCACTGAGCATTCTGCCGGAGGACTTGGAGTATACGCCGTTTGACAGCAAAGGCGGCTTGGGTGGGTTCTATCGGGTGTTCGGAGAAAAGTATCAGGAGATTTTGGATGAAATGAATGAGGAATTGGTAGCGTAAGGAGAACGCATTCAATGTATCCAATAAAAAAACTACAGGACTGCGCAACTATTATAGCCGGGCAGTCACCAGAATCGAAATATTATAATAGTACTGGAGAGGGAATTCCTTTCTTTCAGGGAAAGGCTGATTTTGGGGAGTTATATCCTAAAGTCCGTGTGTATTGTTCTAGCCCAAATAAAATTGCACAATATAATGATATTTTGCTTTCTGTAAGAGCACCTGTTGGCCCAACAAATTTGTCCCCCGGAACTGTTTGTATCGGTCGTGGTTTAGCAGCTATTCGGCCTGATGATTCTTTGGATTTGAAGTATCTACTCTACTATTTTCGCTATTTTGAGACACAACTATCGGCAAAAGGAACCGGAACAACATTCAAGGCAATCAATCAAAAATTGATAAAAAATCTTGAGATTCCTATTCCTCCGCTCAATGAACAATCCCGCATTGTTGCCCACATCGAAGAGCTTTTTTCAGAGCTTGATAAGTCGGTTGATACACTCAAAACCACAAAAGAGCAGTTGGCAGTATATCGGCAGGCGGTTTTGGTTGACGCATTTAGAGTAGTGACTAATTCCACACATCTGAAAATAGGCTATGTATGTGCTAAAATAGTAGATTGTCCGCATTCCACGCCAAAATGGGAAAAGAACGGAAAGTTGTGTCTTAGGACAACAAATTTTAAGCGTGGATATCTGGATTTGCAATCGCCCAATTATGTAAGTGAAGAGACATTTAATGATCGGAATAGGCGCATAATTCCTCAGCCCGGAGATGTTTTGTATAGTCGTGAAGGTTCAGTTTTAGGGATAGCGTGTACAATTCCATCAAATGTTTATCCATGCTTGGGTCAACGAATGATGCTTTTGAGGTCAGGGGAAAAACTAAATAATCGTTATCTGATGCACTATTTGAATTCTCCAATGGTAACGAATCATGTTATTGCAACAAAAGGCGGAACAGGTTCTCCTCATATCAATGTTGGCGATATCAAAGAATTTCAAATCCCGATTCCGTCACTTGAAGAACAATCAAACATAGTACGTCAAATTGAAGAGCAACTATCAAGTTGTGATAATGTAGAGAAGACGGTTGATGCTATCCTTACACAGGCGGATGCAATGCGGCAGAGTATTTTGAAACAGGCGTTTGAAGGAACATTGTAAAAAGGAGTGAGTTTTGTGTCCTGTATTTATTACGGAAACCAAGAGGGATTAACCTATAATAAACGTGAACATGTTTTTCCGGCATCGCTGGGATGCAAAACAATGCTTCCCAAAGGATGGGTATCCGATCAGGCAAACGAGCTGTTTTCCCCTATGGAAGAAATTCTCACAAGACGTTCTTTGATTTCAACAGAACGTGCTCTTTTCGGGCCAGGGAAAAGAGGCTCTCTTGCGCCACAAAAAGCGGCTCAAAGCGATGTGTGTGTTGGTGTGGACGAAAAGGGAGACCGCGTTCTCAGCTATATGGCGTTAGGTACTCCATATAATATTAGTCATTTTTGCCGCGGTGCAAAACAATACCGGATTTGTCTTGCAGTCAAGGATATGCCGGACGCGGCCTCCAAATTTATTTCGATCTTAAACCAATTCGGTGAACAAACGAAATATGTGACGCTCACGTCAAAGGATATTTCACCAGACGAAGTTTTAGTCGGATATCACAAAGGAAAGTACTATATTGCGTTTCATCCCTCCAAGAAAGATTGCTATCATATCGAAAAGGAAATAAAGGTCTTTTTGTCCTACTCAGATGCCGTGTTAAACGCCAAAAATATGAGAGAGGAACAAACACACGTAAAAATGGGATTCCAGCTTCAGGAAACACCTGAAACGTCCAGAATGTGCGCAAAGATTTTGCTGAATGCAACTGTATATCTTTATGGAAAAGAATTTGCAGAGAGACCAGAATTTGATGAAGTCCGCGCATGGATTCTGCATGGAAATCATTCGGAGAAATTCTGCCGCCTTCCGAGCGCAGTTGAAGAAGCAGAAGTGCTCCACAAAATCGTACCAGAGAAATCGCACTGGTGTCAGTTTGGAATGATTCAAAATCAGTTTGTCGGAGTGCTATGTTTATATGGCTTTTGGCAATGGGTTGTTCCTCTTGCATATTTCGATGAACCGCCTATCCATGAGCCAAATGCTTTTATTTGTGACTGGGAAAATCAGAAAGATTATAAGTTGCTGGATTATATTTTAGAGTACCAGGGTTTAAGCGCAAAAGTATAAGCAATTATCACATCAACGACAAATATAATTAGAAAGAAGTCTTTGAAATGAGTTTTTTAACTGGTCTTGCCAAATTTTTTGAATTGCTAAACTCTAACAGTGGTGGTTTGACATTTCTTATTACAGTTGTTTATGTCGTTGCTACTATTGCTATTTGCATAGCAAACATTCAATCTGCGAATGCTTCCAAGAAACAGCTGGAAGAAATGCAAAAACAATATGCAGAGGAAAACAGGCCACATATTGAGGTTGAATTTTTATTTGAACGACGGTCATTCTACGGATTACGCTTTATAAATCACGGAAAATCGACTGCGCAAAATGTTGAAATTCAATTAAGTGACGCTTTTATTGATAGTTTGGGAAGCACAAACTTTGCGGAGTTATTAAAAAAGCAAAAGGGAAAAAAATGTGTTATCGGCGTTGACCAACACTATGACCTCCTCTTTGCAAATGATACCTATATTCAGCTTCCAAACAAAGTGCCTGCAACAGGAACCGTTTATTATGAGGATAATGGCGTAAATTATCAAAGTGAGTTCGATATTGATACGGAACACTATGCAACGATTTTCTTTTTTGAAAGCGATGAAGAAAAGCTTCTAAAAGAAATGAAAAATCAAACTGCTGAACTAAAACGAATGAAAGAAAGTATCCGGGCAATTGCCCAAAATACCAAACAATTTAATACAACTGAGGAATCTAAATGAGCGAACAATCTTCGAATATCGTCTCCAAAGTCTGGGGACTTTGCAATCCGCTGCGGGATGACGGCGTATCATACGGCGATTATCTTGAACAGCTTACCTACCTGATTTTCCTGAAAATGTCCGATGAATACTCCCGTCCGCCGTACAAACGAGAAACCGGTATCCCTAAAGGTTATACTTGGTCGGATATGAACACGCTTAAGGGCGCAGAGCTGGAAAATCAGTACCGCGCTATACTGGAGCGGCTGGGCGATGAGGGCGGCATTTTAGGGCAGATCTTCAAAGGGGCCGTCAACAAAATCAGCAATGTTTCCATCCTGTACCGCGTGGTGCAGATGATCGACAAGGAAAACTGGGTGTCCATGTCCTCCGATGTGAAGGGCGAGATCTACGAAGGGTTGCTGCAAAAGAACGCCGAGGACGTAAAAAGTGGTGCAGGGCAGTATTTTACACCCCGCCCGCTCATCAAAGCAATGGTGGCCTGTCTGCGCCCGGAACCGAAAAAGACGATTGCTGACCCCTGCTGTGGAAGCGGCGGCTTTTTCCTTGCTGCACAGGCGTTCTTGGCGGACCCAAAGAACTATGCACTCGACCGTACAGAGAAAGAATTCCTGAAAAACGAAACGTTCTATGGAACTGAACTTGTGGTTGCAACCTTCAAACTCTGCCTGATGAATCTGTATCTGCACAATATCGGTGACCTGTACGGCAAAGTCCCCGTCATACGCGGGGATGCGCTGCTGTCTGACCCGGGTTATCGTGTAGACTATGTACTGACGAACCCGCCGTTCGGTAAAAAATCCTCCATCACCTTCACCAATGAAGAAGAGGAGCAGGAAGAAGAGGATCTGGTCTACAACCGGCAGGATTTCTGGACGACCAGCTCGAATAAACAGCTCAACTTTATCCAGCATATCAATACGATTCTGAAGCCGACCGGAAAGGCGGCCGTTGTTGTACCGGATAACATTCTGTTTGAGGGTGGTGCAGGCGAAATCATCCGTAAAAAGCTATTGGACACCACGGACTTGCACACCATTCTCCGCCTGCCAACTGGCATTTTTTACAAGCCGGGTGTAAAGGCAAATGTGATTTTCTTCGATAAGCGTCCCGCCAGCCCAGAGCGTCAGACAAAGGAAGTCTGGATCTACGATTTTCGCACAAATGTTCACTTTACGCTTCGTCAGCATCCCATGACGGACGCTGACTTGCAGGATTTCATTCAATGCTATCATCCGGAAAACCGCCACGAACGCACAGAAACATGGTCACAGGAAAATCCAGAAGGCCGCTGGCGCAGATTCACGGTAGATGAAATTCTGGAACGTGATAAAACCAGTCTGGATATTTTCTGGCTGAAGGACAAGTCGCTTGCCGATTTGGACAATCTCCCTGTGCCGGACGAACTTGCCGCGGATATTATTGAAAATTTGCAAAGTGCTCTGGAAAGTTTTCAGGAATTGATGGGGCAACTGAAAAAGAACGATTGAACAGGATGTGAGCATAATCGAAAATTCTAAAATGAAACCGAAAAAGACTGCGGAAGAACTTGTTCAGATGCTCCATGGTGAAAAAGGTATCCAATTTCATCTCATTTCAGAAGAACAGGCCGTAGAATGTTTTTCACAGAGAAACAATTATCTGCGCACAGCATCTTATCGAAAAAAGTTGTTGACAAGTTGAATTAGTTTACATAATATCATTGATATTAAAAAGAGTAATCTTTTGTGCGAGTGCCGTCACTGACGTCGCTCGCATTTTCTTTTGTTTAAGACGCTGTGTGGAGTTCCGATACCGCCCCGCAACACACCCGATTCATTTTGCCGCTGTTTCACCCGACAAAATCATCACTGCGCTGCATGGGCGGTATTTTTTTTTTTTTTTACAAATAGAACCTTTTGTGGTTGTGCAGTTTTCCGAAATTTGTTTTCAGTTGTTGACAGTACAACCTTAAAGTGTTATTCTTGTGCTTGAAAGAAGCCGGACGTAGTGTCCGCACTGCGCCTAGCTTTCTTCATACTGAACCTTGAATCCTTCATAAGCCGTCTGAACGTGATACCGCGCCATGACCTCACACTTTCCGTGAGCGAGCCGGACAACGCCGCTGCATAAACAGGGGCAGGAACTTCGTTCGGAGCAAACGGTGACCTCATTACATGAGCAGAGCCCCGCTACTTATTTTTTGCGTCTTAATAATTTGGAAACATTTGTTGAAAATGCGTTTTGAGCGCAGCGGTAGAGGGCAAGAACCGTCCCGTGGCCACAAATTTTCAATTCTTGAAAATTTCCTGTCCATCCGGGACTTCACTTCTCAAACTCTTGCGAGTTTTCTAAGTGATCTTGTTGGGGCGTGCCTGCCCCAAACCCTGCTCATGGTTCGTACCTGATGGTGCGAACCACAACGGCGTGTCGTGCTTACATAACTTCACCGAGGAGTTATCGAACAGACAGGAGGTACAATGACCAAAACGAATGTTCAATCGACCCCTAGCAATTCCCAGCACCACGACACGCCGAACAGCAAAACGCACGTCATCAAGTTCCGTGTGACAACGGAGGAAAAAGCGTCACTGGAACTCACTTGCAAACTCCTAAATCTCTCCCTCTCCACCTTCATCCGCCGCGCCATCCACAACGTCAAGATCGAGAAAACGGTCATCGTTGCAGGCGGCGGCGAAGAAACCCTGACCACTGTTTCCACTTTGCTTGCCCAGTGCAGCAAGGTAGGCGGAAACCTCAACCAGCTTGCAAGGCACTTCAATTCCGGCGGTGCGGACACCGAGCAGATCC
>ENA-OUOW01001384-OUOW01001384.1-human-gut-metagenome-genome-assembly--contig:-NODE-1384-length-16559-cov-6.062833_pt1 | contig 16559 bp, 29 predicted proteins | sample MGYA00237938_ERZ548769 | MGnify/ENA primary metagenome ERZ548769 (study PRJEB26490, sample SAMN05356870) | human gut metagenome | biome: terrestrial biome; feature: human-associated habitat; material... | reverse complement strand
ACGCACCGGATTGTGGCTCCGGCACGCGTGGGTTCGATTCCCACCTACCGCCCTTGCTGATGAGGCAATTTCAAATATTATTATGCCGGTGTGGCGGAATTGGCAGACGCGCTGGACTCAAAATCCAGTGTCCGTTGAGGACGTATCGGTTCGACCCCGATCACCGGTATTACAAGTAATTTTTAAATGTGTTAAAAGCCCGTTTAACGGGCTTTTTTCTTTACAGTTGTAGCTAAAAAGAGTTAAAAATCTTGAAGTTGTTGCAATTTTGTTGCAATGGATTTATTTTGCTCCGCTTCGTATTCTTGCATAAGGTATGCATATTTCTTCATTGTGATGGTCAAATCACTGTGTCCAAGCCGTTTGCTGATTGCGTATAGATCCACTCCCTGATAAAGCAGATAAGCAACGTGTGAATGGCGCAAACTGTGAAAATGATATCCTGCTTTGTTTAAGCCCGATTTAGACATCAATTTGCGCAATGCTTTGTTTACGGCATTGCTAGTAGGAATTTCTCCACGTTGATTTGCAAATACCATAATGTTCCCGTTAGATCTAAGTTGCTTAAGGATTGTCAACAAGCCTGAATTAACCGCTATAACGCGGTTAGATGCCTTGCTTTTTGTTTCTTTAAGCTCACGCTGCACATAGCTATAGGATTTGTTAATGCTGATGGTTTGATGCATGAAATCAATGTCTTTCCACGTTAGCCCTGCGATCTCACCTAATCTTGCTCCGGTATAAATAGCAGTTATAATCATGTACAAACTGGTATAGCGTGGGTCCAAATTTTCGGTCGCTGTCTGAATCAGTGTTTGGATTTCGTTGAAGTTAAGATATTCTATTTGTCTTGTTTTGGTTCGATCATATGCTAGTTCTGCACCAATGGTGAAATCTTTTTTTATCAATTCATCGTACAATGCAGATTTAACGCATCCTCGTACATAAATGCTTATTTCCGACATCATCTCTTTGCTATGATCAGCCCCAAAATCGTTTAAAAACCGTTGGTATTTTTGACGGTTCATGTCAGCCAGCTCGGTATCGGGGAAGTGGTCATGCAGAATTTTATCGACATGCAGATATTTACGATAAGTGCTGGGGGCAACTTTGCCGCTTTTATACGTCTCATGCCATTCGGTAAAATAATCCGCAAATGTTTTCTCTCTCTTCTTCCCAATTGAATCTGCGGATTCAATTTCTTGGGCAAAAGCTTTGGCTTCATTCTTGGTTGCAAATCCCGCTTTGTAAACTTGCTTCAGTTTTCCGTTTTCACGTTTAGAAATGCGTACTGACCAACCAGTTTTTGTTTTTTTGTAACTAGCCATGGTATTTCCTCCTTTTAAATGATAAAATAGAGTATACAAATAGCGCACCATTTGGTGGCGTATTTCAGAAGCCGTATCCCGTCTGATTGGCGTTAGGGGGATACGGTTTTTTTCGTATGCTTTAATTCTTTAATCCGGATTGTGTTTTGCTTGTCAAAGCGTCGTTGGTAAACTGCAGTGTAACAGTACCACCTTTTGTCCCGGTTAACCAGATGGCAGTCACAGTCTTTTCGCCACTGACCAACATTTCATCCAGGCCATCCGGTTCGCCGAATTTTGCGACGATATCACTATAGGTGGCGCCATCTGCAATGCTGTTGAAGCCGTCCAGATTCATCTTTGTCTTGCGTGCAAATTTAAAACCGTCAATGTCTTTTGAAACAACCTTGTCGTCGTTGAACTGAACATTGATGCTGACACTGCCCTTGGTCCAAATATAATCCTTGACCTTGACGCCCTGATCATTGGTAGTGGACGTCGTGGACGGCTTACCCAGTGACTTTTCAACGTCTGCAAGAGCGTCGCCGCCATCGCCATGGTTCATCAGGTCGCCGACCTTGATGGCATCAAACTTCTTTCTGAATTCAGCGTTCTCGGAAATCGTTTTGTCGGCATCGTTTGATTTTTTGGAAGAAGCAGCTGAAGACGAGTCAGACGATTTAGAACCGTCACCGCCGCCTAAAGCACCACCAGCACAGATGACAACAATAACCACCAACAGCCAGAACCAAACCTTTTTGTAAAACGGCTTTTTTTGCACGTACACGTTGCCGTTTTCATCTTTAATCTTCTTGGACATAGCATGTCCTCCTTTTTACATAAGTATTGAGATAGCTTTTAATGACATCGACTCTGTTGGTCAGACACTTTAAATCTGTGACAAGATTTTCTCGACGACCGGGGCGTATCTCAGAGACAGATGCCGGTTTTCGAGGAAAACAACCGGATTGACACTGGAACTCTCCAATGAGTTTTCCGAAAGATACTCCTTGACTTCTTCCCTGAGCATAAAACTTACTGCTTCGGCTTCCATTTTCGAATGCGCCGTCTTAGTACAGTTATACAGTCCGGAGTAGTCAGCCTGGCGAGCATGACCAAGTTCATGCAGTATCACTTCAAACTGTTCCTGCTCGGATAGCTGGCTGTTGACTACTATCATTCTGCAGACTGGTATGTAGTAGCCTTTTCCATCCAGGCAGTCACTGTAGGCCACTGTAACACCGTATTTCTTTTCTATTTCCAAGCGTTTCAGGACGCATCACCCCTTTTTGGTATTAAGATATCCCTCAATTATGCCGCGCAGCACTTCACGATCGTTATCCGTGATAGGTTTTCCGTCGTAACTCATAACAGAATCGAGCGCTTCTTCGATGGTCATATCGGTTTTGCCGGAGTTGTTATCATCCGTCCTGTCCATTAAGTAATCGATACTAACGTGGAAATAATCAGCCACTTTAGACAATTTATCTACGCCAGGGGTAGTTTTTCTCCATCTATTTATAGTTCCATTACCGAAGCCAATATTTTCTTCCAACCGTCTAATTGAAATCTTTTGCGCGTCAGCTAGGGCTTTTATTCTTTCGTAAAGATTCATGAGTAAGTCGTCCTTTCCGGGCACTCACAAAAAATATATGCAAATTTTCTATGTTTTTTGTTGACACTGTAGAAAATATGCGTATAATAAATTTTGTAAGTTAAGTTGATAGACAAAAGCAAAGAAAAAAGGCTTGTTCCTTGGCCGGTTAATTCTTTTTTCGATGCTTATTAACTACGCTCTAATTGTAGAATATATGTATAAAATAGTCAACTATTTTATACGATTTTTCTATCATTTCTACTTACAATTTTGCTTATCCAAGTTCGGGAACGTATTTCCGGTTAAATGAGGCCTAGGGCGGGGCCGCTAACTAGCTTCGTCGGTACTAGACACCGACGATTACAAATAACACGCCTAGTAATCAGCTTGGGTTTGTTTGTTCTTTGAAAATTTAACGGCAGGCACCGCCGGAGCCAAGAGTGCCACCTGTCAGGGATCATATCCGAGCGGGGGGAGACCTTCCTGCCATGACGAGAACTGCCCTGATAGTTGTCGAAACGGGGTTAATGCCCCGTCTGCATGGGTCGGTCACCATGCACTGATGAGACAGACTAAGGAGGTGGCTGTTATGCCAGAGACCTTAAATGGAAGGCAAAAAATCAAAGCATATCTTGACGCAAATGACATATCGATTGCATCGTTAGCAACGATGTACGGGATGTCTAAGCAAGATTTGTCAGATTATTTAGCGGGCCGCAAGAGAAATCCGCAAGCAAACAGAGTGATTTTAAAGATCATCTCTGACTTTAAGCTTAGCTAAGGGAGGCATCAGAAAATGAACGAACTGAAAGTTTTAGGTAAAGAAAGAGTTGGCGCTTTTGAATTTACCGGAATCGAGGGTGGTTTCGGTGAAGATAAGAAAGCAATGTTGGTTAAGGACATCGCAGCGATTCATGACAGACCAGTTAAAGCAATTAATCAAGCGATAGAAAGACAAATTAACAGATTTAAAAATGGAATAGATATCTTGGATTTGAAAGTTGAAAATTTTGCGGTCACACTGAGTGACCTCGGATTTAATCAAGGACAGATTAACGCATCTAAGCATATCTATCTGTTATCTGAACGCGGCTATGCAAAGTTGCTTAAAATCCTTGAAGACGATACCGCATGGGATATTTACGATGATCTGGTTGACAACTATTTCAACATGCGCCAAGCGGTCAAGACAGACAACAAAACACTGGTTGCCAACAAACGATTAACGATTATGGAAGAAAATGCAAAAACGCGTAAAGCAAATTTGCTTTACAAGATTGCAATGGCTACTGAATCTCAATCTTCAGCGCAATCAATGCTCGCTTTGGCAGCTAAGGAACTGACAGGTGAAATGACTATCCCCGTCATGAAACGCAAGGAATACTCTGCTACGGAAGTAGGCGAGAAATTGGGAATCTCTGCGCAAAAAGTAGGCAAGATTGCAAATCAGCTTGGAATCAAAGCTGAACAGCCTGGTCAAAACAGATTCGGCAGATGGGCCAATTCAAAATCACGATACAGTGACAAAGAAGTGGCACAATGGCTCTATTCGGAAGACGGGCTGAATGCAATCAGAAAGGGGATGATCAAATGAGTGAAAAAAATAAGAAAAGACAAGGGTGGCTTAAATGAATTTATCGAAAACGAAAAAAGCCGTCACTGTAATTAGCGACGACCGAAATAAAGCGGTGTTAGAGATGACCGCAAAATTTGTAAAAGTGATTATAAAACCTATTTATAGGTGAGGTATCTGCTATGGATAGCAAGCTTTATGTAACGTTATTATTATGGATTCTACTAGCTTACGCCAATTTTAAAGTAAGTGAATACAAGGGGAGACCGGATTTTGTATTCTCAACAATTACGGTACTGATAGTAATTCTAATTAATGAAATAATTTAATGATATTAAAAGGCCTATAAGTATAAAAAGAATAGGAGGATTTAGTATGTCGCCAATAAAAATAACGATTGACCAAGAATATGTCGAAAACTTGGTTAACAGCAGAATTGATGATCTGCTTAATCAAGATTTGTTGGGCATTACATGGTCGCTCGACGAATTCCGCAAAAAGTGTTGTGGAAACAAAAGCCGAGCGTGGGTAGCGCTCTATATCTTCTCGAAATTCAGCAACGAGATTACCGGACCTAATGGCTGGTTGATTCGTGCCAACGCCCGTGGTCAGCAGAACATAATTTTTGCCAAGCCGGCAAAGGAATGGATGGAAGAGAACCGTCAGCGGATTGACTGGCGGGACAAGTTACCAAGATAAGGAGATGAAAAGCGTGGAAATAGGAAGAGAAAAGGCCGTCATGGTGCCTGCCAGTACCATGGGTTTGTTGCTTGCCATGGCTAGTAACACGAAATGGGAAACAGAAAATAGTGCATGGCTCGTTGCCGCTGTAACTTCATATGTCAATGATCCTGATGCAGAAAAAGAGCTGCTAGCTTACATTGCAGCGTTTTGTACTTTGGAGACACAAGCCCGTGGTGAAGATGCCAAAAAGCTGATAGACATCACAAAAAAAACGTACGGAGACGAAATGCTTGAAAAGGTGCTTAAGAAAATCGAAGAAATCGAAAACGTAAGGAAGAAAAGGAGAAACAAGAAATGAACAGAAAAGTAGATGATACGTTAGTGCCAGTACCAGTAGGATTACTGGCACAAATTAAAGCAATGTCATCATTCTTTGAATACGAAACGATGAGTTTTAAAAAGGTTTGGGGCGACATCAATAGGCGATGCGAAGATGTTGAAGAAAACCTGAGCACATCTATGGATATAGTCGCACAAGCACGTGTGATTTTCGAGCTTGAGAAGATGAAAGGAGAAAAAGAGGCACAAAAACTTATCGGTAAATTGGCAGCTAAAATGTCAGGTGAGGACGGCAAAACGTATATGGGTTTGATCGCAGTAACGTTGTGGAAGTTGCGCAAGCAGTATGAGGAGGAGAGCAAATGAACAAAGAAAAAGAACCGCTAATCCCAGTGTCAGTTACAGAACTTGCCGCGCTGGAGGCTATGGCGATGCTTTCCAATTGCAGGGTAATCGATTTTAGAACTATATCAGACAAAATCGATAAACGAGCCGGAGACGACTCAAAGAGCCTCATCGGTTTAATGTCGCTGGCTTACGTAATTTTTGAATATAAAAAGAGGGGAAGAAAGGGAACTGCACAAAAAATCTTTGATGAGCTGAAACCGGAGATAACTCCTTCGGTAGTAGAACTCTTAGATGTTTTAGAAGAAGAATGGAGGAAAAAGAATGAATGAAAAGGAATTGCTAATCGCGTTGAGATTAACGCAACACAATCACAAGGTTTTGATGGAACTCAAGGACAGACAACTGGAGGAGAAAAAATGAAAGCAGAATTTAAGGACGGAAATTTTAACGCATGCTATGGCGGAAAAACGATTTATGAAAAAAGCACGCTACAACGTATGACGAAAGCGGATTTGATTGAATTGATTGAATGCGCTCAGCACAACTATGAAGTTCTGCTTGACGAGCGTGATCATTTCCACGACATGGTTTTGAGCATGGACAAAAAATTATCAGAAATGGAGAAAAAATGAAAAATTTATCTGAAATCAGAAAAGAACGTAAAGACGTCCTGGCATACTGGACTGTCGGAGACATCACGGAAAACTGGGCATCGGAAAGAGTTGTCTGCATTGCCGCTTTTTTGGAAGAACTGGATGGCGAAAAAGACGCCATCGTAAGGGGGTGATTTTATGGATTATAAGAGGGATGCCTTTTTGATGATCGACCCTGTGACGGGAGCTACCAAGCTGGTCGAACAGCCTAAAGAACCGGAGCAAATCGTGAAGGCTTTTCTGAAACAGGCCAAAAAAACGCATGGCTTACTTTGGGCTATGGACGAGCTGGTTAAGCAGGATTGGCAGAAATGGGAACCGGTAATGCGAGACCTGTGGACCATGCTTGAAGAACTGGACAAACTTGGGTACTAAAAAAACCGCCCGATATAAGGGCGGCACAAATTTATTATGAATCACTTGTAGTGTAGCACACTTTGGGAGGAAATAAAAATGGAAATGAATCAATTGCAGAAGCAACAAACACAAAGAAGCATTACATTCAAGGCAAACGGCGATGACGTGACACTTTCTCCAAGCATCCCTCGATGGATTTTTTAGGCTAGGCCTACGTTCAAATAAAGAGGCTTGTCTTACCTCCCTAGCACATCGTACCACAGGCAAGCTGTGGTTATCTCGTGCAAAGGAGGTGACAAGCCATGAAAGAAATAATAATCATCCTCATTTTAATCTATTTAATCTTGAATAGCAATAGGGCCTAGCCTAAAAGGGCGCCGACGCAGAGAGCGTCGGCGCCCTGGGGATGATTTTAGAAAGGAGGATACTTTTTTGAAAGTTGAAAAGATACGGCGCAAAGGATTTACTGTGATAAGCAATGATGTTCTGAATAATACTGCATTGAGCTGGAAGGCTAAGGGAATCTTTGCGTACCTATGGTCGCAATCTGATTCTTGGAATTTTTATGAAGTTGAAGTATTAAAGCATTCCACTGATGGGAAGGCATCTTTGAAGGCTGGATTAAAAGAGCTTGAATCTGCTGGATATTTAAAGCGTTATCGTGTGCGAGACGGAAAAGGCTTTTTGAGAGAAAGCAAATGGATTTTGTCAGAAGAACCTATGTCCGATTATCCAACGTTGGATAATCCAACGTTGGAAAACCGTACGTTGGAAAATCGGACACTAACAAATACTAACTATAACAATACTAATAATAACAATACTAACTTAAACGAAGACGCAGTCGTTGATACTAGTTTAGTTAACATAGAGTCTCAACCGAAAGAACAGACAACCGACTGCGGCGGCTTCGCCAAGGTAGTCGACTTTTATAAGACCAACTTCGGCATGCTTAACAGCTACATGGCGGAAGAGCTGAGACAGACGTACGACGAGTGGAGCAGCCAGTCTGAAGAGCCTGGTGGAATCATCATCAAAGCAATGCAGATTGCGCTTGCGAAAAACGCTAGAAATTGGAAGTTCGTTCTAGGGGTTCTAAGGCAATGGGAAGGGAAAGCCCACACTCTTGACGATGCGGAAGCACTAGAGGCAGAACACGGAAACCGTGGTCGTATCAGACAGGCAAGACAGAATGGCCGGCGCGCTCCTGCTGAGAACAGTCTGGAGAAGCACAATGCCGAGCTGGACAGGCTGACCGAAGAGCAGAATGCCAACTTTGACATGGAGGCGGCACTAGCCGAGATTGAGCGCATGAGGGCCGAGAGGGAGATGAAGGTATGAGTGAATTAAGGAAAGGGAGAATGAAAATGAAATTTGATTACGCATCTCTTGACTGCAAGCCGGGAGTTATAGCGGTTGCGCCGCCGTGGACGCTGTGGTCTGGAGACAGTGTAGTAATGGACAAAGACAGCCCAATGTACAAAGTGAAGCACTGCACCACGCTTGAGGACGATTCCGAAGCGGTGCTCATGTTGAAGGATCTTGCCGACCTTCACGATGTTTCAGCAATCATTACAGATAAGGGAGAACGCATCGATGTTCCGGATGAGAACTATTTGAGTGACATGAGGTATGAGTTTGCCGGCCCATGGATTGCTGATCTTGCCTGCATCGATGATGACATTGATGATTTGCGCCACAAGCTTGACGCTGTCGTTCAAAGGAATGTCTTTTCGAAAGAAATTGATATAGAAGCCGGCATGAGCGACGTGTACAGTCTATGGCGAAGAAGTCTCACGATTATGTCGGCTGTGAACCGCTATATGTATACCGTAAATCACCAAAATGGAGGAGAAAGAAAATGAAGGTACCTCATTCCGCCTCGCACTTTGGAAAAAAGGTTGTCATCGACGGTCTTAAATTTGATTCGATGAAGGAAGCAAGCTTCTATCAGCTTTATCTTAAGCCGAGCGGCTACCAGTTTACCACACAGGAACGATTTACGTTGCTTGAGACATTCCCCTTGGAATTAGTCAAGCTTCGTCAGACGGTATATAAGAGCGATTTCGTGGTGTATGACAAGAACGGCTCAATCAAACACGTGTATGACGTCAAGAATGGTTATACAGAGTACTCCATAGACCAGAAGTCTAAAATAAAGTTTTCGCTGTTTGCGAGAAAGTACGGAATTCCTGTTGAGGTCGTTGTCATGCGTAAGAACTACTTCAACGTCGCCATTCTGGGCACCACGAGAAAAGTCAAGCCGGTGCCGATGGGCAATATCGATTATGACTGGCAAGATCTTTTTAAGTAGACTGGTTGCGTCTTGGCGAACAGCTGGGCGCAATCATTACCCTGAATGGGGTAAAAAAATTATCATTTCTCAATCTAGATTAGTCTGAACGTGCAGTCTAAAGTGGGCTTGGGTACTCACAACACTTTATAGCTATCACTTTAAACTAACGCGCAAATCAGAATTGCACACGGGCATCATGGCCAGCAATCGAATTGCAACGTGTGCATAGCCGACTGATTGTTCTTGAGTCGATAATCGGTTGGCTAGCCGTTGCTAGGCAGAACTCCTTTAAGAAATTAGTTGTAACGTACGTATAATCAGGCTCAGGCGTGCCGGAAACGGTCCATCTCACGATGAGGAGGTTCGAGTCCTCCGCCGGTGCATTGGAAGGAGGGGAGAAGATGAAAAACTACTTAGTGACCATTAAAATCGGCAAGGTCATCACAAACAAGCTGGTCAAAGCTGAAACTGCTGAAGAAGCAGAGAAGGAGGCGCTTAGATGCGCATCACAAGAGACTACGGGCTTACAAGCTCCAAATTAGAGCATGATTTGTTGGCGAGTATTGACAAAATCATGCGGGCCGATGCTAAGAAACACAGGAAGAAAGTGCCGGTAAGGCCTGGAAGAAAGTACAGTCATGCGTGGCATGGCCGAAGTTTAGGAGGACGAAAATGAAAATCGAGATTGATAAAGAAGATTTTGTGAAGTTGGCAGTGTATGCGTCATGGGCTGACTTGCCTAAAGAAGAAAACAAGTGCGGAATGACCCTCAGAAAGGTCATGGATAGTCTTGATAAAGACGTTGCCGATGATGTCGCCGGTGATATGCTTGCTTTGAGAGCCAGGATCGAAATGCTTAACGGGGCAAATGTTGAAGATCTGGTGAAGGCGATACTGGAAGCCATGACGGGAGATGATGAGAATGACAAATGATTTAGCGGCCGAGCTGAAAGCCCTGCTTGAGAAAGCGGACATTCGAGATATGATTGTTGAACCGTTGGAAGATGGTGAGTGGTGCAGTATAACCACATCATCCATCGATGTTTGCGGGGACAACGTTGTCATCTACGCACGGCGAGCGGACGGAATGATCGAATTAAGTGATCTCGGGGTAACGTATTTTAATATCGATGACGAATACAAATATATAATCGAGGTGGAATGCAAGATCTGGCACTTGCTCTATGACCTTGGGAAACGCACTGATATCCATACGACTGCAGCGGCACGGCCTGAAGATTTTTGCTATGCCTTTACGCGTATAGACTGGGCTACCACAAGCATTAACAACATAGCCGGTCATCTGCTTAGGGAGGAAGAAAACGATTGAAAAATATGAATAAATTAGAACGCATTGTTTCTGCAACATTCTTTGCATGGTGCGTTGTTATGTATCTGTTTTGCAAGTGGTTAGCGTGGTGATTGAATGCTGCTTGTGGATTACTTTTTAAAGGAAATCGAAACGTACAAAAAGGACCAGGTCCGCGAACAGACATATGGCAAATATCTGTCCAACTGCCGATTTGTGGCCGATAATTGGCCGGGCTTGTCTTTGGAGAAAATGACGGCAGACGACTACCAGCAAGTTTTGAACAAGTACGCGGAAACGAGAGAAAAAGCAACGGTTATTGACTTCCATCATCAATTGTCGTGGGCGCTTAAACGAGCATACAACGCAGACGGGCTATTAAAGCGTGACGTTACCTTTGACGCAAAAATCCCAAGGGGAAAGCCTCCGGGCGTCAAAAAGCCAAAATTTATGGAAATCGAAGACATGCAAAAATTGGTCAAAGAGCTTAAACACGAGAATACATCTGAGGCGAACTTTTTTCTGATATTGTTGAAAACTGGGCTGAGATTTGCTGAGGCACTAGGCATCACGCTTAACGATGTCGACTTTGACAAAAAGACAGTCACTATCAACAAAACCCTTGACTATAAAAAACATCGGGAAGGAACGAGGTCTTTTGTACCAACCAAAAACAAGTACTCGGTTAGAACGATCGTTGTAGATGACGCCGTGCTGTATATGCTGTGGAAAAATGCAAAGGGTGCTGATCAGGACGAGAGCATTTTCTACAAAATAAAGGGGTTTCAGTATAACTCTACACTTAACAATTGGCTAAAAAGAGCGTGTCAAAAAGCTGGGGTGCCCGAGGTAACGCTACACGGGCTGAGGCACGAGCACGCAACTTATTTGGTGTCGCAAGGAATTAGCAGCATGGCGGTAGCTGAACGGTTGGGACATGCAGACGATTCTGTTACAAGAGCCGTGTATATCCATCGGCTGGAGACAGAAAAAGCACGAGATAACAAGGAAATAGCGCAGAAAATTGCGAGTTTGTGAGGGGGTGAGATGATGGTTAAATTTGATGTCAAAACCGTAAACGATTTACTAGGGATTGACGATGCATTCAAGGCACCTGAAAGGCTGATGGAAATTCTGCTTAAGAAAGAAGAACGCGAAGAGCTGTTTGGAAATTTTCTAAAAATTGATACTAATCTTGATTATGACTGGTTCCACGAATACTTTGAAACTGAACAAGCCGAGCGGAAGTCGAAGAAACAAGACTTTACGCCTAACTCGGTTGCAAGACTGGCAAACGCAATCACTTCTGAACCAAGGCAGACGGATTATTACGAGATGGCGGCAGGCACTGGCGGAATGATGATCACTCGTTGGGCCTATAACGTCAAAGAAGACCCAGCATTTACAGGCAAAATAAAAAGCACCATGGCTGACGATATCTTAACATCAAGCATCTTTACTTACAGTCCGCGGACTTATTGGTATCATCTCGAAGAGCTATCAGATAGAGCGATTCCGTTTCTGCTGTTCAATGCAGCTATTCGGGGTATAAATGCGGTTATTATCCAATGCGATTCTTTGGACAGAAAGGCTAAGCGGGCGTTTTACGTCAAAAATGACAGCGACAATTTTTTGGCATTTTCTGATATTTTGGAAGTCCCTAAAACTGATAAGTTTGGAAAATTCTTAAATGTAAAGTGGGGTGAGCTCGAATGAGATTTGTGGAGGCGGTAAATTGGATCGAAAAGTGTTACGGCATGCAAGCGTTCGACCATTTGGAAGATTACGCCGATGACAAAGCAGTGCAGATTCTTTTGGAAGAGCGAAAACGATCAAGTTCAAAAGCCAACAAGAAGAGTAAAAGAGGAAAGAACCCAGGAGCTGCAACGCTCAGAAACATGATAGAAAACGGGTACACTTACGTAGAAATGGCGATGGCAACAGGACTATCTTTGGCCGCGGTCGGGAAGATCAGCGGAAAGTACGGTTTGAGGGAGCTTTATTACAAAATGCATCCCAATGTCCGAAGGCTTGATGTCAAAGTGTTATGCACCAATCGTTTAACGGGCGAGCAAAGGGAATTCAAAACCCTGTCAGCCACTGAGCACGCTTTTGGATTACCCCACTGCGCTTTGTCAGAACGGGCAAAAAACGGGAGAACTTTTGTACACGGTGACTGGGAAATAAGGCGAAAAAGTTAAGGCAGCGAGCGACGGTATGCCGTGAGAGTTACTGATACCAGTCGAATGAGTTTTTGGGTTGCGTTGTAAGTGAGAAACTGACTGAAAGGAGAGAAAAATGAGACAGGATAAATATGATTACAATGAAGCAGCACGAAGATATGCTGAGAAGCTAGACCGAATTGACAGAGCTATAGAAGAAGAACTGCGAAAGGAATTCCTGACAAAAGCAGGCAAGATATTGTTGATTGCATCGATTATTCTGTTTATGCTACCGCTGATTTTGATAAAGGAATCAGTCATGGTGGAATTACGCTTTCAGCTGGTCAGTTGTTTCGGAATGATTGCGGCAATTGCCATGATTAAGGCGGGTCGTGACTGACGCATTCAAAAGGAGTGATATTACTTGGAAGATATTTTCAAGACAAATAAAGCATATCTTTTTCAGTATCGAAAGAAGATGGAAAAAATTCAGCGGTTGGAAGACAAGCTGGCACAGATTGACAGTGATCTTATCGTGCTCAAGTCCCCAGCCATGAGCAGTGAACCTAAATCATCAGTCAAAATAACGCTGACAGACAAGCTTATTCAAAGGGAAGAGTTGGAAGATAAAATCAACACGCTTCTCAAGTATGCACGTCAGGACAGAACAGACATTACACGATGCATTGACGCCCTCGACAATCAGAAGCAGGCGTTGGTTTTGGACCGATACTTCATCGGCCTGCAGTCTCTAGAAGAGATAGCAGACGATGTTAGCTATAGCTGCAGCTATGTCACCAAGCTTTACATTCAGGGCGTTCAGTCAATCAGTGTAGTTTGAGTGCAGTTGTAGTGTAGTTGAAGTGTAGTAAGAGTGTAGTTGGAGTGTATACAAAGTAACCGTGCATACATGCTATTATGATAACGTCGAAAAAGGCAAGAGATTAACACCCCCTGGAGTGCAAGTTAATCCCTTGCCTTTTTATATACCACCAGTGGAGGTGACAGCATGGTCAGAGCTGACAGACAAGGGCAGCACAGGACTGCATTTGAGAAGAATAAGAGAAGAATATTACTGACACAAAACGTCTGTGGGATTTGCGGCAAGCCTGTTGACAAGACACTAAAAGCTCCGGATCCATTGTCGCCTGTCATTGATCACATCGTACCGATTAGCAAGGGTGGTCATCCATCTAGTCTGGACAATCTGCAGCTGGCTCATTGGCAATGCAACCGTCAGAAATCGGACAAGCTATATGCTAGTGGATTTAAAAAGAAGCCTCAAGTAATCGGCAACAGGAATCTTCCGCAGTCACTGGACTGGTCCAGATACAGGGGGGTATAGACCCCCTACACGGTCCGTCCGTGCTTTCCCGCCGTCACTGTACATTTTTTCTCGCGCGACATGAAAGGAGTAGATAAAGTGAGTGAATTTAAGGGTATGGGGTACCTGAAACGCAAGCTGGCAACCGTCAGACCACGGGTTCTGATGAGATACAGGCAGTATGCATCTAAATATCATGATTCCCCCGTCGGACTGACTATCCCGCCTAGCGTGCGTGATCGGTATCGTGCGGTACTCGGGTGGAATGCGAAGGGTGTTGACGCTTTGGCAGACAGACTGGTATTTAGAGAATTTGCAAATGATGATTTTGGAGTAAATCAGATTTTTAAGCAGAACAATCCCGATGTGTTTTTTGACAGCGCAGTTCTATCGGCATTGATTGGCAGCTGCTGTTTTGTCTACGTCTCTGCTGATTCTGATTCTGCTGATCCTGTGCGTCTGCAGGTCATTGAAGCGTCTAATGCCACGGGTGTCATTGACCCGATTACGGGTCTGCTAACGGAAGGATATGCCGTACTTCAGCGAGATACTGATACAGAGGCACCGCTTCTGGAAGCGTATTTCACGCCTGCTGAAACATGGTATTACCCTAAAGGCGGTTCACCATATTCAATCGCCAATCCCGCTGGTATGCCGCTGCTTGTTCCGGTCATTCACAGGCCCGACGCTGTCAGACCGTTTGGTCGGTCAAGAATCACCAGATCAGGTATGTATTATCAGCGTTACGCCAAACGCACGCTTGAGCGAGCCGACGTCACGGCCGAATTTTATTCGTATCCGCAGAAATACATTCTTGGCATGGATCCTGATGCCGAACCGATGGATGCGTGGAGAGCAACGGTTTCATCTCTTTTGAGGATTGACAAGGATGATGATGGCGACCGTCCTACTGTCGGCCAGTTCACGACCGCAAGCATGGCTCCGTTTACCGAGCAGCTGAAAACCGCAGCTGCCGGTTTTGCCGGAGAAATGGGATTGACGCTTGATGATTTGGGCTTTGCGTCTGATAATCCGTCTTCAGTTGAGGCAATAAAGGCCAGTCACGAGAATCTGAGATTGGCTGGACGTAAGGCGCAGCGGTCACTGGGCAGTGGCCTGTTGAATTGCGCATATACGGCGGTGTGTCTTCAGGACCAGTTCCACTATGCACGCAGCCGTTTTGTTGATACTGAGGTTAAGTGGGAACCGTTATTCGAGGCCGATGCTAATACGCTGACGCTGATTGGCGATGGCGTAATCAAACTCAACCAGGCGATTCCGGGATTTGTGACGGGCGAGACCATCAGGGATTTGACCGGCATTCACGGCGCAGAAAACACCAAACCGCAGATTACTACACAGTCAGAGGTGGTAAACGATGACTGATGATGTCTTGCCGGAGTTGCTGAAACTGGTCTGTGACGAATTTGAAAAGTCATATGCTGCTAACGGGATTGTCAAACAGGTGCAGAAGAAGCTTGAGGATAAGTCAGCTACATATGCTGACGCTTACGAGTACGCATATGAGGTCGGCTGCATGCTCTCTGACGCCCTGACAAAACATGTAACAAACGAATTATTGCCTAACGGTACAATGTACTACAATATTGCTCAACGGCTGTTACAGGAAACGCTGGGTACCAATTATAAACTGGTGTCTGAACTGGCGGCTAGTGTGCAGAAAGTTCTAAATAGAAAGGCGGGCTTGACCCTAGCCGCACTGAAGCCGGACATTGATCAGAATAAGGTTGATGGATTGATTGAGCGCCTGTCCAAAGGTGATTTTGAAAATGACAAGTTCGTGATGAGCAGTCCGATTGCTAACTTCACGCAGTCCGTTGTTGATGACACAATTGCTAAAAACGTTGAATTCCACGCCAGCGCAGGTCTGCATCCGAAAATCGTCAGAAGATATGCTGGCAATGGCTGCAAGTGGTGTGCAAATCTGGCGGGGACGTACGATTATCCAGTTAAGCAAGAGATCTATCGCCGTCATGATAACTGCCGCTGCATTGTTGAATATTTTCCGGAGGACGGAAGGGGCGTGCAGAATGCACATACTAATGAGTGGAGAAACGAATCGAAAGTCGAACGTGAACGGATTCGTAAATCAAAAGGCGATAATGGCTTTAAAAGAAAAGACAGCATTCAGACTGCAGCCGAAGCGGAGGCAAGGGCATTGGGATATAATCCGATTCCTACGTCGAAGGCTGTTGAGCATTTAAGGAAAGAGGCAAGAATATGGCAAAAAGATTTGAAAAAAGAAGAAATAAGGTCGATTAATAAATATACGTATAATGGCACAGATGATGATGGCAAGAAATTATTCTTCAAAATCAATGAATATTCGGAAGGCCGTTATTCCCCGAAAGATGAAAAAGAAGAAGAAATCATTTTGAGAAATGCAGGTTTTATAAATAAAGGCCTATCGAAATTTAAACTGAAAGATGATATAATAGTATACAGGAACGATTTCTATCCTAGAGACTTAGTCGGTGTTTCCCACAAATTTACGAGTACGTCGGTCGCACCTGGGGCAGTAATAGGAAAGGCACCCAATGTGGCAATTATTGTTCCCAGGGGAAGTAATGGCGGTTACGTTGAGTTGAT
>ENA-OUOW01001381-OUOW01001381.1-human-gut-metagenome-genome-assembly--contig:-NODE-1381-length-16578-cov-3.763602_pt1 | contig 16578 bp, 9 predicted proteins | sample MGYA00237938_ERZ548769 | MGnify/ENA primary metagenome ERZ548769 (study PRJEB26490, sample SAMN05356870) | human gut metagenome | biome: terrestrial biome; feature: human-associated habitat; material... | reverse complement strand
TGATGCAGATGGAGCCACCGCCGATACCGACCTTGATGAAGTCGGCACCGCAGTCTGCCAGGAAGCGGAAGCCCTCGGCGTCGACCACATTGCCCGCACCCACGCGCACGGAGTCGCCGTAGTTCTCGCGAATCCACGCAAGGGTGCGCTTCTGCCACTCCGAGAAGCCCTCGGAGGAGTCGATGCACAGCACGTCGGCGCCGGCGTCCACCAGCTTGGGGACGCGCTCGGCGTAGTCGCGCGTGTTGATACCGGCACCCACGAGGTAGCGCTTGTGCTGGTCGAGAAGCTCGTCCGGACGGGACTTGTGGGAGTCGTAGTCCTTGCGGAAGACAAGCGCGACCAGGCGGTTGTCTGCATCGACGATGGGCAGCTGGTTGAGCTTGTTGTCCCAGATGATGTCGTTGGCGGTCTTGAGCGAGGTACCGTCCTCCGCAACGATCATCTTCTCGCGCGGGGTCATGAACTCCGAGACGAGCTTGGCGCGGTCGTCGCGGGAGGGACGATAGTCACGCGAGGTCACAATGCCCACGAGGTGACCGTGGGAGGTGCCGTCGTCGGTGACGGGCATGGTGGAGTGGCCGGTGCGCTCCTTCATCTCCATGACCTGGCCGAGCGTCATGTCGGGCGTGAGCGTGGAGTCAGAGACAACAAAGCCAGCTTTGTAGGACTTCACCTCTCGCACCATGGCCGCCTCGTCGTCGGCACTCTGCGAGCCATAGATAAAGGAGAGACCACCCTCCTGGGCAAGCGCCACGGCAAGCTTGGGGCCGGAGACCGCCTGCATGATGGCCGAGACCATGGGGATGTTAAGGCTCAGGGCCGGCTCCTCGCCGCGCTTGAAGCGCACGAGGGGCGTGCGGAGCGAGACGTTCGCGGGGATGTTCTCCGCCGAGGAATAGCCAGGAACAAGCAGGTACTCAGAGAAGGTGTGCGATTCCCCTTCGAAGAACGTTGCCATGCGCGTGCGCTCCTACTCTCCGCGAATGCGGTACTGGTAGCCACTATTGCGGGCCATTGTAGCATCCGACGGACGGCTCTTTGCCCCCGGCTGCCGAGCTGCGAGAACGCATCACAGGTGGGCGCAGCGAGGCGGGCACTGGTCTTTTCCGCGCGTCGCTGTCCAACTCCCCAACTTGGTAAATGTGTACAATTTGGCATTCAGTTGCCTGAAATTCCCGGTTGGGTTTTCTCGCATGCAACCAAATTGTACACATTTGCCGAGAGAGACAGCCGTTAAGACCCGCTCAACAGGGTCTGGGGTTCAGTGCAGCAAGTCCCGACCTCCAGTGCCGCAAGTCCCGGGGTCCAATGCCGCGCGTTATCGCCGGTTAGGAATTTTCCGAACGGTTAGACCGGCTTAACCGTTCGGAATCCGCGGCATTGCGACAATGCCGCGATATCTCGCCGGTTAAGTGCCCTTAAACAGCGAAATCGCGCGGTATAGAGAACGGCACGCACCGCCCCGCCGCCGCACGCCGCGTGCCCGCTCCCCTACTTGCTGGCGTCCTCCGCCAGGACGTCCTCGACGTTCACGGCAATGTCGTGCTTGGTGGGAATCCACTCGACCTTCTTGAAGAGGGCAACCACGGTCATAGGGATGTAGGTCATCATGAACAGCGGGAACGTGAACAGGTTGGTGAAGATAATCCAGCGCCTGTTCTTGTGGCAGTGGATGTGCTTGCGCTCGGAGATGGTCGTGATGATGGCGAGCAGGAAGAACACGAAGTACATCGAGAAGAATGTCATGATCAGCGAACCCACGCACATGGAGAGCTCAGCCTGCGTGGCAATGAAACCATGGCTCAGGCTGCCCACGATGAGGTAGGTCGCGTTCACAAAGGCCGAGAGGAGAGTGAAGATCATACCCGGCGCGATGGTCATGAGCATGTCGTACGAGGCAAAGCGCCCATGGCGGATTCCATGGAAGAGGTCCCTGCAATACGAGAAGAACACCTGGTAGAAGCCCTTGGTCCAACGCAGGCGCTGCACCCAGCTGGCTTTGAAGGTAACGGGCTGCTCGTCGAAGAACTCGGCAGGCGCATAGCCAATCTGGATGTTGTTTGCGCAGCAGAACGTGGAGAACTGGATGTCCTCCGTAAGCGTGTGGAAGTCCCACCCATGCATGCCCTTGATGATCTTGCCCGAGACGAGCCAGCCCGAGCCGGAGATAGCGCAGCTCGTGCCAACCATCATGCGCGCGTTGTTCAGGAACTTTGCCTCGCGCATGAACCAGAGCGCGTTTGCAGCAGAAATCCAACTGGAGTCGAAGTTCTTGGAGTTGCGGTAGCTCGTGCACACCAGGTAGCCGGCATCGAACGCGTCGTTCATGATGCGTGCGTAGTTGGGCGAGACCAGGTTGTCCGCGTCGAAGACGAAGAAGCCCTCGTACTTGTCGCCATACTCGTTGAGGATGCGATCAAAGCCGTAGTCCATGGCCCAGCTCTTGCCACGGCGCGCAAGGTCGTTTCTGTCCCAGACAATGGCGCCGGCGCGCTCGGCCTCCTCGTGCGTATTGTCGGTGCAGGCGTCGCAAACCACGAAGACGTCCATGAGCTCGCGCGGATAGTCCTGGGCAAGAATGGACCGAACAAGGTTGCCGATGACCGGCTCCTCGTTGTGCGCCGAGATGAAGAAGGCGTAGCGGTGCAGCTTCTTTGCCGGCGGCAGCTTGACCATGCCGCGAGCGGCAACGCGAATGAGGTAGACAAACTGGTAGAAGTACGCCAGCGTGAAGAAGAGCCACACAATCATGTTGAAAATCACGATTGGCGTGAGTCCGATCCTGTTGAACTCCATAGCAAGCTCTCTCTCACGTTGCCGCGCACACCAAGAGCACGCGCGCAGGACGACTGTGTTAGTTACACACCAAGCTGCGGGCAGATACGCTCCCCGGCCGCGGTTCGACCCATTGAGGTATCCTTCAGCGATTCTAGTACAGAGCGCAGGTCCTCCGGCAGCTCATCAGCAAGCTCGATGGTCTCTCCGGTCACAGGATGGTCAAAGCAAATGTGCCACGAGTGAAGGAACTGCCTGGTAAGGCCCAGGTTCTGGCGCAGGTCACCACGCCCATAGAGAGGGTCGCCAACTACGCAGTGGCCAATGTGGCGCATGTGAACGCGAATCTGGTGCGTGCGACCGGTGTAGAGGTGGCACTCAAGCAGCGTGTAGCCGTCGTCTCGGCGGCCAGCCTCAAAGCGCTCGAGCGTGGTGAAGGTGGTGATGGCCTCACGGGCACCGGGGTCGTCGGTCACCATCATGCGCAGGCGGTCCCTCGTGGAGCGCGCAATGCCACTCTCGATGGTGCCCTTGTCAGGGGCAACGTAGCCCTGCACCAGGGTCACGTATCGACGATCAAGCACACGCAGGCGAATGAGGTCCTGCAGGGCCTTCTGGGTCTCGTCGTCCTTGGCGGCGACCATGAGGCCCGAGGTGTCCATGTCAAGGCGGTGCACAATACCAGGCCGGTCGTCACCCTGAAGGCGACCCAGGTGTGAGTAGCCGCAATGTGCGACAAGGGCATTTGCCAGTGTGTCATCCACATGGCCGGGGCTAGGATGGCACACAAGTCCCGCCTGCTTCGAGAGAACCATGAGGTACTGATCCTCAAAGCGGATGTCCAGCGGAATGTAGGGATTGGGGGCAAGCACGCCGGTGGTGGGCTCCTCCTCGGGAAGCGTCACCTGCAGGCGATCTCCCAAGCAGAGGCGTTCGCTCTTGGACGAGACGGGCGTGGCGTTGAGCGTCACCCGCCCCTCCTCGACGAGACGCGCGCACGCGCTTCTCGACGGCATGCCATCTTGTGCCGAGAGGAACGCATCGATGCGCACGCCATCCCCCTCGGGCCCCACGAGCAGGCCAACGAGACGATCAGGCATCCTGGCGGTCTCCAACGCTGGGCGAGGCGGCGTCGCCGGTGCGCGCGGAAGCCTCCGCCGCGCCCGCAGGCGCATCAACCATCACAAGGTAGAGAATGACCGAGACCACAATGCCCACAGTGACAAAGATGTCCGCCACGTTGAAGACGGGGAAGTCCATGAACGTGGTGGCAAAGAAGTCCGTGACGTAGCCAAAGATCATGCGGTCGATCATATTGCCAACGCCCCCGCCGCAGACGCATGCAACGGAGACCACCAGAGGCATGGGCAGCGAGTCGTGCGACCACACGAGCCAAATGCCAAAGGCAAGCACCACGGCCGCAAAGACAATGAACACGGGGCCGGCGCCCTCCCCTATGGAGAACGCCGCGCCCGTGTTCTTCACGAACGAGAGAACCAGGACGCCCGGGATGAACTCCTGGGGCTGTCCCGGAACAAGCGACGCGCGGACGGCGGCCTTTGTGACCTGGTCGACAAGAACGGCAAGCACGCAGATAACCCAGAACACGACGAGCCTCGCGCCCCGCCATGACCGAGCCGTATGCATTGCGTCAACTGTCACAAAAGCCCCCTACGAACGTCTCCCAACAAACTTCCCTCAAAAAAGCTAGCCCTGCTCAGATGCGCCCTCAACCGCGTCGTGGCAACGGCAGCACAGGCCGTCCTCGCCAAGCTTGCGCCAGTTCCAGCACCTGGGGCAGCGCTCGCCCTCGGCGTGGCTCACGGCTGCAGAGAACTCGTCCCCTGCGGCAACGGTGACCGCAGAGCACACGAGCGGCTCGGCAAGATCGATGCCCGTGGCCTCGAGCTCCTCGAGCGCCTCGGCCGGCATGGTGAGCGCTGCGCGAGCGGCCTGCGAGGTCTTCTCGGGAATGACACCCTCGGAGGTGGCCTCCTCGTATGCCTTCGTAAAGGCGCTTCTCGTCTCGGCGAGGGCCTTGTGGGCCTTGAGCAGCGGCTCGTACTCAACAGTCGTCATGGGCGCCTGATACCAGTCAAGCAGCGCCGCGTGCTCCTGGTTGTCTCGCATGGAGGCGGGCAGGTGCGGCATGACCTCGTCGGTGGTGTAGACCAGGATGGGCTGGAAGTCGTGGATGAGCATCGACAGGATGTAGGCCCAGGTGGTCTGCGCAGAGCGGCGCTCGGGCGAGTTGGTGGCACCGCAGTAGACGCGGTCCTTCGTCGCATTGAGGTAGCCGTTGGAGAGCTCGGTCACGTAGTCGTAGAGCGTGCGGAAGACCACGTTGAAGCGGTAGCCCTCGTACGCGCGCGCAACGGTGTCGTGGACCTCGCACATGTGCGCGAGCGTTATGCGGTCGTAGGCAGTGAGCTCGGACACGGGGACGCCCTGGGTAGCGGGGTCAAACTGATCCTCGATCTCGCCCAGCAGGAACCTAAAGGTGTTGCGGATCTTGCGGTACGCATCGCCCACGTGGTCGAGGATCGTGTCGTCGCACGGGACGTCGGTCGAGGTGTCGACCGAGGCCACCCACAGGCGCAGCACGTCGGCGCCACGGGTGTCGCACTCCTTGTTGGGGTCGATCACGTTGCCGAGCGACTTGGACATCTTGCGACCCTGGCCATCGAGCGTGAAGCCCTGCGAGACGATCGACTTGTACGGGGCCACGTCGTACGCGCCAACCGAGGTCATGAGCGAGCTCATGAACCAGCCGCGGTGCTGGTCGGAGCCCTCGAGGTACATGTCGGCGGGGAACTTGAGGTAGCCGCGGTGCTTGCACACGGCGGTGTGCGAGACGCCGGAGTCCCACCACACGTCGAGGATGTCGGTGTTTGCCTTGAGATTGTGGCTGCCGCACTTGGGGCACACGCAGGCGTCGCCCAGGTAGCTCGCGGGGTCCTCGGTGAACCAGGCGTCGGAGCCCTTCTCGCGGAAGAGCTCGATGACCTTGTCGAGCGTGGCGTCGTTCATGACCGTCTCGCCGCAGTCCTGACAGGTGTAGGCCGGGATGGGCACGCCCCAGTTGCGCTGGCGAGAGATGCACCAGTCGGGCCTGCCCTCCACCATCGAGGTGATGCGGTTGCGGGAGTGCGCAGGGTAGAACTTGACCTTCTCGAGCTCGCGCAGGGCGTCCTTGCGCAGGCCGGTCTTGTCCATCGAGACAAACCACTGGCTCGTGGCGCGGAAGATGACGGGCTGCTTGCAGCGCCAGCAGTGCGGGTAGCTGTGGGTGATGTCCTCGTGCAGGATGAGCGTGCCGCGCTCCTCGAGCCACTCGATGATCTTGGGGTTGGCGTCGTTCACGTTCATGCCGGACCACGGGCCGCCGGTCCCCATGCCGTCGCCCTTGTAGAAGTTGCCGTCGTCATCGACGGGCATGACCACGGGGATGCCAAAGCGCATGCCGGCGTTGTAGTCGTCGACGCCGTGACCGGGGGCCGTGTGGACGATGCCGGTGCCGTCCTCAAGCGTGACGTAGTCGGCGTAAATGAACTCGCCCTCGACACCCTGGTCGCCAAAGATGGGCTGCTTATACTTGTTGTGGCAGAGCTCCTCGCCCGTCATGCGCCAGACCTCGCCGTTTTCGCGGCGCGCAAGCTCGTAGGACTCGTAGCCAAACTTGGCGCAGTCCTTCTCGACAAGCGCCTCGGCCATGAGCTCGGCGCGGCCATCGACAACAACGGCCACGTAGTCTGCCTCGGGGTGCAGAATCACCGCGTCGTCGGCGGGAAGCGTCCAGGGGGTCGTGGTCCAGATGTCAACCCAGAGGTTGCCCTCGTAGGTCTCGAGGCCAGCGGGGACGGTGGTCATCTCAAAGCGCACGAAGATGGCCGGCGAGACCTCGTCGCCATACTCGATCTCGGCCTCGGCGAGGGCCGTGTGGCAGTGGGTGCACCAGTGCACGGGCTTGCGGCCGCGGTAGATGGCGCCCTTGTCGAAGATAGCCTTGAAGATCTCGACGTCGGTGGCGTCGTAGTCGTGGACGTAGGTGAGGTAGGGATTGTCCCACTCGGCCAGCACGCCCAGACGCTTGAAGCCCTGGCGCTGGGTGTCCACCTGCTCGACGGCCATCTTGCGGCAGAGCTCACGAATCTTGACGGTGGGGAGCTGGTTGAACTTCTCGGTACCCAGCGTCTCCTCGACCTTGTGCTCGATGGGCTGGCCGTGGCAGTCCCAGCCGGGGACGTACGGCGTCTGGTAGCCGCGCATGGCCCAGTAGCGGTTGATGATGTCCTTGCTGATCTTGTTCTGCGCATGGCCCAGGTGGATGGGGCCGTTGGCGTACGGGGGACCGTCGTGCAGGACGAACTTCTCGTGCCCCTCGTTCTTCTTGAGGAGCTGCTCGTAGAGCTTGTCCTCATTCCACTGCGCGAGGCGCTTGGGCTCGTTCTGGGCGAGCGACGCCCTCATGGGAAACCCCGTCTTGGGGAGGTTCATCGTCTTCTTGTACTCGTTTGCCACCTGAACACCCTCCATCTCGCGGACACAAAAAAGCGCCCGTCCCTCCTGCTGGGACGAAGCGCTCGTTTCACACTTCGCTTGTGACCACCCAGCGAGCGGATCTTCCGCCAAACTCGGCTGGCCTGTATCGGCGGCCACTCCGTCGGCGCCTACTTGCGAGGGCGAGAGTGCCTTCGCTTTGGGGCCGCAGCTCCGGGGTGATCTTGCGACGGACGCCAAGGCGGGCTTCCACCATCCCCGCTCGCTTCCCATGGCGCTGTCCGAGGCTACCTGTCCCCTTCACAGCCTTCGGGGCTGCATGATAGCACGTTCGCCGTGGCCTTACGAGCGCTGGCGGATTTCACGCCAGAAGAGCACGACGCCGCACGGCGTCTGAGCCTTGCGGCGTCGTGGTCGGTTGCGCAAAACCGCGCCCATGCGCTAGTTTTCGGCACTTGCGGGCGCAGAGTTGGTCATGAGGCTCTCCTGCGCAAGCGGCGTGGTGCGAAGCGCCAGGGGCTGCGTGGCCTCTGCGGGAACCGTGACCTGGTAGGTGAAGGTCCCCGACTCCCCGGAGCGCAGGTGCGTGCGAACGCGGATGAACTGCAGGCCGCTCAGCGTGGCATTGTTGATGCCGTAGTCGGTAAAGATGAGCCCATCACTTGCCGAGAAGTTCGTGATAGCTCCGCCCGCAGGAGCAATGAAGTACACGAAGTGGAGCATGTCGGAGTGGTCGCGCTTATCGGCGTTGCCACCATAGATGTAGATGGGGGCGCTTGCCGCCTCCTCCGGCGTGATGGTGTTGGTGAGCGTAGTGGTGACGTTGTAGGTCGTGGTGCCGTCGGCGTTCTTGGTGCCACCGTCGATGGTAGTACCCGCCTGCGTGTACCAGCTGAGCTTGCTGTAGGAGTCGTCGTTCATGTAGACGCCTAGGACGGGCCTTGCGGGGTCAGTCGAGAGGCCACCGGCAACGCCGAGCTCCTGCATGACCTGCTCCTCGCCCTGGTCGTTCATCCACACAAGAAGGCGGCCATCTGCGGCAGACTTCTTGTAGACGTCCTTGAGGTCCTTGATGCTGGCATTGCCGAGGTTGCTCAGGACCGACTTGAACGCAAGTTCAGCGACGCTTGCGAAGTAGGCGTCCTGGGCGTCCCCATTGTTGCCGTACTTCCAGTAGACGTCGCTCAGGAGCGCCTGCGCCGTGTTGGTGCCGTCGAGGGTCGCACCGTCCGGAGCGGTGATGGAGCCCGTAAGGGCAACAAGGCGCTGCAGGAAGACCGGGTCGATGGCAATGACACCGTCAACGTTGCCGCCACCCGTCTGGGCCCAGTAGTCACGGGCAAGCTCGCCCACGCGCACAAAGTCGGGGTCGCAGTTCACCTGGGCAGGGTCGGTGTCCATGTTGGTAGCCATGGCGTTGCGCTCCTCGTCGGTGATGTCCACCTTGAGGCCCGACTCGTGGAGAATCGTAGTGAAGTTACCCATGGTAAGGGTGCCGTTGTTGATCGTAACGGTACCCCAGGAGCCGGGAAGGCCTCCCGTGGAGCGCAACTCGGAGTTGTTCTGGGCAATCACGAGGTAGGTGCGCGTCTGGCCATTTGCGCCAAGCATCTGCGGGAGCACGTCGAGCATGGGCTTGGCCTTTGCAAGCGTGTCGCGTACCTGGGTGGTCTGCGTCTTGACCTTCTCGATGGCAGAGGCGAGCTGCGGGATGTGCGCCTCGGGCAGCGAGTGGATGGTGTCGAGCGTCCCCTCGATGGTGGGCGTTGCCTGGTCAACGGCGGCAACAACGGAAGAGATGGTCTCCACGTCGAACGAGCCGTCGTGCATGATGTCCGAGAGCTTCTTGCCCGAGACGCTCTGCGCTATGGGCACGAGGGCGTCGTTCACGAGGGCAGACGAGGCCGCACCCAGCGTCTGGACCGAGCGCACGTCCTCCCCCACCACGGGAAGGTTCGCGGCGAGCTTCCAGAGCGGCGAGGTCACCTCGACGTTCAGGGCGTCGCTGTCCTCGACGATGGTGTTCACAGAGTTGTTGAGGGCTTCCGTGTCACCACTCTTGACGGCTTCCTTAAGGGTCGAGAGCTCGGTGACCATATCCTCCGCGTGCCCCTTGGCCGTCATGGCCGAGCGGTAGAGCTGGAAGGCGCAGGCGCCGCACACCGCGACGACGGCCACGATGACAAGAGCTATGACGAGACCCACGCGCGAGTGATGACGACGCCCGTTGTTGTTCCCGCGGTGGCCTCGATGTGCGGTCTGGGGCGTGTAGTTGCTACGCGAGAGCCGCTCGTACTGGCTGTCGTGGGCAGCGAAATGGGAAGCCAAGGAAAACCTCTATTCATGTCTGGCATATAGGCACAGACACTATAGACGAACTTAAGGTCCCGGCCAAAGGCCGCTCCGCCAGGCGTCACGGCCCAAACACACGGGTGTTCTGCCAGCAAGCGCAGCTCGTACAAAAAGCCCGGCCCCAGCGGAAGGTCGCTGGAGCCGGGCTGCTTACCGACGTATGGTCGCGAGAGCCTACTTGGCGCTCTGTGCGGAGAACTGTGGAGCAAAGCCGTCATCGCGCTTGAGCATCTTCATGAACTCATCGCCCGTGATGGTCTCCTTCTTCTGGAGGTAGTGAGCGATCTCGTGGAGCTTGAAGCGGTTGGCCTTGAGGGTCTCCATGGCTTGCGTGTGACCCTCCTCGACCAGTGCCTGGACCTCGGCGTCAACCTCCTGCGCGGTTCCCTCCGAGCAGGTGAGCTCCGCACCTCCACCAAGGTAGCGGCTGCGCTGCTGGCCCAGGGCAACCATGCCAAACTTGTCGGACATGCCGTACTGGGTCACCATGGCGCGCGCGATCTGGGTGGCCTTCTCGATGTCGTTGGAGGCGCCGGTGGTCATCTCGCCAAAGATGAGCTCCTCGGCCGCGCGGCCGCCGCACAGCACCGCGATCTTGTCCTTGGCCTCCTTGCGCGTGGTGAGGAAGTGCTGGTCCTCCTCCACCTGCATGGTAAAGCCCAGGGCGCCCGAGGTGCGCGGGACGATTGTGATCTTCTGGACGGGCGCGGAGCCGGTCTGCATGGCAGCGACGATGGCGTGGCCGGTCTCGTGGTAGGCCACGACCTCCTTCTCGTGCTCCGAGAGGACCGTCGACTTCTTCTTCTCGCCGGCAATGACCACATCGACGGACTCCTCCAGGTCCTCCTGGGAGACGCGGTTGCGACCGTAGCGCACGGCACGCAGGGCCGCCTCGTTGATGATGTTGGCGAGGTCGGCGCCGGAGGCACCGGGCGTGGAGCGGGCGATCACGCTGAGGTCGATGTCGCGCTCCATCTTGACGTCGTTGGCGTGGATCTTGAGGATGGCCTCGCGGCCGGCGAGGTCGGGCAGCTCCACGGGGATACGACGGTCAAAGCGACCGGGACGCAGCAGAGCCGGGTCGAGGGTCTCGGGACGGTTTGTCGCGGCGAGAACCACGATGCCCTTGTGGTTGTCAAAGCCGTCCATCTCGGTGAGCAGCTGGTTCAGGGTCTGCTCGCGCTCGTCGTTGGAATTGATGGACATGTCGCGCTTCTTGCCCACGGCATCGATCTCGTCGATGAAGACGATGCAGGGGGCCTTCTCCTTGGCCTGCTTGAAGAGGTCGCGCACCTTGGCAGCGCCGCGGCCCACGAACATCTCGACAAACTCGGAGCCGGAGATCTGGAAGAACGGCACGCCCGCCTCGCCTGCGACGGCCTTGGCGAGCAGCGTCTTGCCCGTGCCCGGAGGGCCAACAAGCAGCGCGCCGCGGGGGCACTTGGCGCCGATCTCGTTGTACTTGCCGGGGTTCTTGAGGAAGTGGACGATCTCCTGGAGGGACTCCTTGGCCTCGTCCTGGCCTGCGACGTCCTTGAAGGTGACGCCGGTGTCCTCGCCCTTGACCTCCTTGGCGTTGGAGCGGCCAAGGCCGCCGCCCATGCCAAAGCCGCCTCCGCCAAAGTTCATCGACGGACCGTCGTCGCCCATCTGCTTCTTCATTTGGCGGTTTGCCCACCAGCCGAGCAGGAACAGGCCAACGAGAGGCAGACCGTAGGCAATGAGCATGTAGAGCCAGAGGTCACCCGAGGTATCGGGGATCGACGCCGTCATGTCGACGCCGTGCTCCTTGAGCGTGGTGGCGAGGGAGTCGTCGTTGGGCCATGCGGTGGTCTTGTAGATCTTCTGGGAGTCGCCTGTGCCCTCGGTGTACTTGATCTCGTTGTTGCTGGTGTCGATCTCGGCCGAGACAACCTTGTTGTTGTCGACATCCTCGAGGAACTGAGAGTAGCTGGTCTCAGTCACCTGGGAGCTCACCAGGTTGGGATAGAGCGTCTGGCTCACCGCGAGGTACACCACAATCGCGATGAGCACGTAGATCAGCATCGACCTGCGTCTCTTGTTGTCATCCATGTCCATTTGTGGACCCTTTCGTCCGGTGCCGTGCATGAACCTGGCTCTAGCGTACCCATTTGCCGGGGATCCATTAGTAACGTGTATCAACCATTCACGGGTACCGCACGTTGCGGGCTCCGGCCCAGACGTGGCGGGCTGGCCTATCCCCTCTCGGGCAGAAGGCCGGTGCGATATGCGTCGAGAAGCGCCCTCAGGTCCGCAACCTGCCCGCGAATCTGGGTGCCTGTGTCCGTGTCGCCAATGGTCTTGGGGCTGGGGTAGATCTTGAAGCGGTCGTCGTCGCTCATGATGTCGGCATTGAGGTCGAGCACGTCGGCAATGGTGCCAAACGGGCGGTGCGCCTTGATGCGCATGCCCCGGGGGTCAGAGATGAGGGTGTAGCCCGCTATCCCCGTGGTCCTGTGGTAGGCCTGGCAGAAGCCCCCGTCGATAACAACGAGCAGGCCACCCGCCTTGACGGGGCTCTCCCCGTCCGCGGCGTGGACGGGGGTGTGGCCGTTGATGATGTGGCCGTGCACCGGGTCTGCACCAAACTCCGCGAGTATGCGTCGCGCCACCTCGGGCTTCTCGGTGAGCCTGAAGTAGGGGTCGCGCGGCTCCTGCCAGGTGGAGCGGTCGGTGAGGTAGGTGCGCTCGAACGTCTTCACCACGCGGCCCGAGAGCGGTGAGTAGCGCCCACACCAGAGGTACCACATCCAGTCGAGCGAGACCTGGTCATGCTCGTGCCATGCCTGGCGCGCAAGGCGGTCGGCGTAGTCATAGTACTCGCGGCCGGCGAGGAGCCGGTCCTGGTGCCGCACGGCGCAGAAGGCGCCATCCTCGTTCATGGGGACGCAGGCGTGGAAGATTGCGTTGCCATTGCGAACCAGGTAGGCGGAGCCGTGGTCGTAGAGGAAGCCTATGTGGGCGCGCAGCTTGTCCGAGGAGCGCACCGCGTCCATGAGGCCGTCCATCACGCGTCTCTCGTCCACCGAAAGCTCGTAGGGGTGCGCCGGGTCAAGCGTGGGGAAATCTCGCGTGCGCATCTCGTATGCGGTGCCGTTGAGGTCGAGCACGCCCCGGGCGGGATCAACGTGTTCCAGAAGCAGCCTGTCCTCCATGTGCCAGTTGGGATGGCGCATGATGACCTGCCCCTCGAGCTTGAAGAGAATGACCGAGATGGCCTTCTCCATGGGCGTCATACCGTCGTCCTGCGTGTAGGTTGCCTCCGAGAAGAGCGCCAGCTCGCGCAGGCTCACACCATAGGCGCTCTCGAGGATCGAGAGGCTCTCGTAGTGGATGTTGTTGCGAATCACGGCCGCCAAGCACGCGGCAGAGCCAGAGGCCGCGCCCATCCACACGATGTCGTGGTTGCCCCACTCGACGTCGATGGAGTGGTAGCCCATGAGGCGGTCGCAGATCTTGTCGGCATGTGGTCCTCGGTCAAAGATGTCGCCTACCAGGTGCATGTGGTCCACGGCCAGGCGCTTGATGAGCGCCGCAAGCGAGCAGATGAAGTCGTCCGCAGAACCAGTGTCGATGATCGTGTCGATGATGCGTTGGTGGTAGGCAAGGCGGGTCTCCCGCTCGTCGGGCGAGATGTGCAGGAGCTCGTCAATGATGTAGGCATAGGCCACGGGCATGGCCTTGCGCACCTTGGAGCGGGTGTAAGAGCCGGAGAGCCGCCGCGCGAGACGAACGAGCCTCATGAGCGTGATGGCATACCACTCGCTGGTGGCCGTGCCCTCCTCGCGCAGCCGGCGGAGCTTCTCGGCGGGGTAGTAGACGAGCGTGCAGAGGTCGGCCTGCTCGCTTGCCGTGAGCTCGAGGTTGAAGATCTCCTCCACGCGCTCGCGGATGACGCCCGAGCAGTTGTTGAGAATGTGCTCGAAGGCCTCGTACTCGCCGTGGACGTCCGAGACAAAGTGCTCGGTGCCCTTGGGCAGGTTGAGGATGGCCTCGAGGTTGATGATCTCGGTGAACGCGGCCTGCGTGGTAGGGAACTTCTCGGAGAGAAGCTCGAGGTACTTGAGCTGTTCAGGGTCTTTCTCCTGCATGTGGCGGTCTCCCTCAGACGGTTGCATCGTTTTAGTCTGCACCGGGCCCCCGGGGCCAACGGCGTGAATTCGGCGAGACGCCTTTGGTTGGGCCGCTTGGGGTTCGCTGGGCACCCGTCTAACCGATCGAAATTTTCAAGGTCGTAATTAGCCTGCAGATTCCGATCGTTTAGCCGCCCCTAACCAATCGAAATTTGCAGGTGGGGATGCGGCGTTATGAGGGGGGACAGCCTTCGGAAGGAGGCAGCCTTCTAGAAGACCTCCAGAGAAACGGCCCCACCTACCTCCTGCGAGCGAAGAGCTCCCAGAACGCGACGGCGGAGGACGCGGCAACGTTCAGGGAGTCGACCCCGTTTGACATGGGGATGATAACGGAGCGTCCAACGGCATCAAGCGTTGCGCGCGCAAGCCCGTAGCCCTCGCAGCCAAAGAAGAGCGCGACCTTCTCGGCAGACGCCAGCCCCGGGTCGTCGATGGGCACGGCGCCCTCCTCGAGCGCCATGGAGAGGCATGTAAAGCCCCTGCCGCGGAGGTCTGTCACAAAGTCCGTAGGCCAGGCGCCGGCATCGACGCGCGCCCACGGCACCTGGAAGACCGTCCCCATGGAGACTCGCACTGCGCGCCTGCCCAGGGGATCTGCGCAGCGCGGCGAGAGGAGCACGGCGTCTGCACCAAGGGCAGCCGCCGAGCGGAATACCGCCCCCACGTTGGTCACGTCGACGAGGTCCTCGAGTACGGCAACGTGACGGGCGCCGAGAAGCACCTGCTCCACCGCTTGCGGACGCGGACGGCGCATGGCACAGAGCAAGCCCCGGTTTACGTTGAAGCCGGTGAGGCGCTCCATCTGGTCGTGCGGCAGCACATAGGCAACGCACCCGGCGCGCTCGATGAGGTCCGCACACGACTCCAACCTGGCGTCATCGACCAGAAACGAGAGGGGCTCGAGACCTGCGTCCAGAGCAACCTCAACGACCAGCCTGGACTCGGCGATGAGCACGCCCTTCTCGGGCTCGAGCTTGTTTCTGAGCTGGTGGTCGGTGAGCCGCACGTAGGTGTCAAGCCTTGGGTCATCCGCGCTCTCGATGCGTACCTTCTGCAAGCCCACGTCACTCGCCTTCCTGTCACACTCCGCGCCGGCTTCATGCCGCCCTGGCCTTTGGAGCTTTTCTCATGAGTCGGTCGGGGGACGGCTGTTGGCCGCCCTGGGTTACTATAGTCACACATGACAGCACTCTGGAACAAACACTCATCCCATCCTGAGGGAGACCAGCCATCACCATGAAACAGTCCTCACGAGGCGGGCACTTCGCCGGCTCGCACAAGAAAAAACACAACGGCCGCGGCCCCGTCATTGCTCTTCTCGTCTCGCTTGCCGTTGTCGTCGCCGTATACCTGGGGGGCGTGGCGTACTTCAACTTCTTCTTCATGCCTTCTACCAGCGTAGATGGTCAGGACGTCTCGCTCATGAGCGTCGACGAGGTTGCAAGCTCGCTCTCCGCCACCAAGACGTCTGGCTGGAAGGCAAGCGTCTCGGGCGACGGCGTCTCGTTCGAGCTTGATGGGGCGGACGTCTCGCTGGCCTATGACGGCGAGAGCGCCGCGCGCGCCGCCATTGCCCAGCAGCACCCCTGGGCCTGGCCCGTTGAGCTCGCGCAGGGCACCACACAGAGTCTCTCGACGGGTGACGTCTCCTCCTACGTCACGCTCAACTCGGATGCCATCGCGACCGCGCTGGCAAACGCCGTGAGTGCCGCATCCTCCGCAAACGGTGGATCAAGCACCTCCGACGTCACCTATGACTCAACGGAGAAGGTCTACACCGCATCTGACAGCGCGCAGGCGAGCCGCATCAATCAGGCTGCGGCCACCCAGGCAATCGCGGGGCAGGTCAAGTCCCTCGCGACCTCCATCGAGCTTGGCGACGAATCTCTCCAGGCCGGGGAGTCCGTGGACGATGCCATCAAGACGGCGAACGCTATGCTCGCCGCAACCGTCACGCTCACGCTTGGCGGCACCGAGGTCACGACCGTTGACGCCGACCTCATCTCTCAGTGGATCACCATTGGAGACGACCTCTCGGTGACCCTCAGCCAGGATGCAATCACCACCTGGGCAAAGGGTGGCCTCTCCGCAAAGACAGACTCGGTGGGCACGGCACGCACCTACACGCGTCCCGACGGCGTCCAGGAGTCCGTGGTGGCCGGCGGCGTCTACGGCTGGTCGATCAACGGTGCCGAGGCTGCGCAGGACATCTACAACAACATCATGACGGGCTCCCCCACCACGCTTGAGCTGCCCTGCTACACGACGGCAGCCACGTACAACCCCGGATGCCAGGACTGGCCAACCCGCTACATCGACGTGGACATCTCCGACCAGCACGCCATCTTCTTCGACTCGGATGGCTCTGCCATCTGGCAGGCCGACGTTGTGACCGGTCAGCCCAACCTCAACCGCAGCACGACGCAGGGCACCTGGACCATCACGAACAAGCAGAGCCCCTCAACGCTCGTCGGTCCCAACGACGAGTCGGGCAACCCCCAGTGGGTGAGCCACGTGGACTTCTGGATGGGCGTCGTGGGCAACCTCATGGGCTTCCACAACGCGCCGTGGCGCTCGGCCTTTGGCGGCGACATCTACCTCACCAACGGCAGCCACGGCTGCATCAACCTCTCCTACGATGACGCGGACAAGCTCTACTCGCTGTGTAACGTGGGCGACGTGGTCATCATCCACGAGTAGCACGAAGCTGGGTCCGGCAAAGGCGCCGGGGGGTCCTACGATATGGGCCCTCCGGCGCCTTTTTACGCCAGAGGGCCCCTTTCTTCAACAGGCG